>Ga0194128_10000419_pt1 | contig 78139 bp, 76 predicted proteins | sample TA2KigCa65mmetaG_FD_148650 | JGI IMG/M metagenome (GOLD analysis project Ga0194128, IMG submission 148650) | Freshwater microbial communities from Lake Tanganyika, Tanzania - TA2015037 Kigoma Deep Cast 65m | ecosystem: Environmental > Aquatic > Freshwater > Lake | place: Tanzania: Lake...
ATCAATGCGGATCGGCGCGGAGGGGGGCTGGGAGGCGCGGGAACTTCAGGCTAGCTCACGATCTCGATCGCTCGCTGCGTCGCGCGGTCGCTCGAAGAGGGAGTGGCTCACCCACCACTCCTGCCCGCCGGCGTGTCCGAACAGCTCCGCGCACGCCATGAAGAAGATGCGCCAGCGCTGCAGCCAGAGCGTCGCCTGGTCCGCGCCGTACGCTAGGGCAAGGAGCGGCAGCACCTGCTCGCGGCAGCGGTCGAGGTTCTCGAGCCAGGCCTCGGCGGTGCGCGCGTAATGACGCCCGTCCCAGCGCCATCGCGAGACGAGCCGCAGACGGTCCTGGAAGCGCGACGGCAGGTCGTCGCTCGGCATGATGCCGCCCGAGAAGAAATGCCGGCTCATCCAGTCCGCCGGACCTTCGTCGAGGAAGGCGTACGGCACGGCACGGTGACAGAACACGTGCAGGAAGAACTTTCCGCCCGGCCGGAGCCATCCGTGCACGCGCGCGAAGAGCGCCCGCCAGTTCCGCATGTGCTCGAACATCTCGACCGAGACCACTCGATCGAATCGGTCGGCGATGGCGAACGAGTTCATGTCGGCCGTGATCACGCGAACGTTGTCGAGGCCGCGAGCGCGCGCCTCGCGCTCGATCCAGGCGCGCTGCGACGCCGAGTTCGATACGCCCGTAATGCGGCTCGTCGGATGATGCTCCGCCATCCACAGCGTGAGCGAGCCCCAGCCGCAGCCGAGCTCGAGGATCTCCTGTCCGCCGGCGACGTCGGCACGCGCGCACGTCTCGGCAAGCGCCGCGTCCTCGGCCGCGGCGAGGGTTTCGACGCCCGCCGGCCACCAGCACGAGCTGTACTTGCGTCGCGGCCCGAGGACGAGGGCGAAGAGCTCGGCCGGGACCTCGTAGTGCTGCTCGTTCGCGAGGTGCGGGACCGGAGCGATGTCGCCGTCGTCCATCTCGCGCACGAAGCGCTCGACGCGCTCCGCAGCGGTCTCGCAGTCGCCCAGCGAGAGATCCGCGCGACGCCGCCCGTTGAGCCGTCGGATGCCCCGCCGGATCACGGCATCCGGAACGTAGCCCTGCTCGACCCAGCCGAGCGCCAGGTCCGCGACGCGAACGGCCTGCGTTGTCGGGGCGCGCTCGAGAGAAGGCACCACCGCTCGAGCCTCCACGAGCTTCGGTGTCGCGCTTCCGTCGAGCTCGCGGCTGCCCGACGGCAACATCGTCGTTCCCATGTCGTCGCCTACTCGGGCAGCAGGACCGCGTCGATGATGTGGATGACGCCGTTCGACGCGAGTACGTCGGCCTGCACGACCTCTGCGTCTTGCGCCGTCACGGTGCGGTCCGAGATCGCGATCTCCAACGGTTGCCCGTTCAGCGTGACCGCAGTCCCGGCGGCGACCGCGTCCGCGGCGAGGAGCCGGGATGGGATGACGTGGAACGTGAGGATGGCGACGAGCGTTTCCCGGTTCTCCGGACGGAGCAGATCCTCGAGGGTGCCGGGGGGAAGGGCCGCAAAGCCCTCGTCGGCGGGCGCGAACACCGTGAACGGCCCCTCCGAGCGCAGCGTCTCGGTCAGGTCGGCCGCGTCGAGCGCGGTGAGCAGGGTTCCGAACGAGCCCGCTTCGGTCGCTACGTCGACGATGTCTCGTGCCGGAGCCGGGTCGGTCGCTGGGTCGTCGTCTCCGCAACCGGCCGCACCGAGCGCGAGCAGTGCGGTCAAGGCAAGGGTCGAAGCCCGAGGCTTCGCAATGATCTCCAAGAACACCTCCAAAGTCCTCCCTTCTACTTCCAGGATGCCGGAAGGACGCGGCACGTCAAGATCCTAAGCATTCAAAACGTTCATTTAGGAGCCAAGCGCATGCCAGATTTGCATGTAAACGAGCGCATGATAACGTTCAAAGCCGATCAACTAGCCTCGCGCGGAGAAAGGACCATGCGCTACGACGAGACGTTCACGACGCCCGAACAGGCGCTCGCCTTCGCCGGCGACCTCCGGAACCTGACGCGCTGGGATCCGTCGATCGAGGCGGTCGAGAAGCGGATCGAGGGCGAGATCGGCCTCGGCGCTCGGTTCATGGTGCGTTTGCGCTTCCTCGGTCGCCCGAACGAGATCGAGTACGAGCGGTCGGAGCGGAGCGGGCGCGCCTCGATCCAACCCGTTTCGACGTCGTTGCGTGCTTGACCGCGACCGCCAGGTCGGCTCAATCCTGCGAATGCCTCGACCCGTTCCGCTCCTTTCCCCGCGCGACCTGGGACGCGCGGTGGGTGTCAGCGAGTCCTCGGTCAAGCGCTGGGTCGACGACGGTCGCCTCCCCGCGGAGCGCACTGCCGGCGGCCACCGCCGCATCCGGCTGGCGCACGCGGTTCGCTTCGTGCGGGAGTCGGGCATGGAGGTCGTCCGGCCGGATCTTCTCCGTCCGCGGCCCGAGGGCACCCGGCGCCGGGGGGCGGGCCCAACTCCTTCGTCTTTGACCGAGGCGCTCCGCGAGCTCGACGGCGCCGCAGCGCGAGGCATGCTCGTCGGCTCGTTCCTGCAAGGCGCTTCGGTCGCGACCCTTTGCGACGGCCCGATCCGCACTGCGCTGCACGAGCTCGGACCCCTCTGGAAGGAGAGCCCCACGGGGATCGCCCTCGAGCATCATGCGGTCGACGCCTGTATCCAGGCGCTGATGGAGATCCGCGCGATGATCTCCGTAGCCGAGCGCTCCCGCTCCGCGGTGGGCGGCGCCGTCGAGCACGATCCCTACATCTTGCCGTCCCTGATGGTGGCCGTGGTGCTCGCCGAGGCCGGCTTTCGAACGCGCAACCTCGGACCGAACGTACCCGCGAGCGCACTCCGAGCGGCGACCGAGGCGAAGGCGCCCGATCTGGTATGGCGTTCGACGAGCATCGAGATGGATCCCACGGCGTTGAGAGCCGACATCGATGAGATCCGGAAGGGCCGCTCTCTGGAGATCGTGGTCGGCGGTCGAGGTCTCGGCCGCGGAGCCTCGGGCACGACCTCCGGAGTGCACCACTGCGAGTCGATGGCCGAGCTCGCCGGGTTCGCGCGCGGCATGCAGCGCACCGCCGGACGGTCGGGACGGCGCTGAGCTGCGGAGATCGGCCGTCGGTCAGGCCGCTTCGGCGACCCGCCCCGCCGGATGCTCGGCCGGCAGCCGCGTGTGGACGAGACGTCGGATCCACTCCGGATCGACGCCGAGCCGGTGGCAGATCGGAATGAAGGAGAGGAAGTAGGATTCATCGTCTCCGTCGATCCAGCGCAACGCCATCCTCGCTTCCGCGCGCATTGCCTCGCTGCCCGAATCGAGATGGCGGATCGCGCACTGGATCGCGTCGAACAGGATCGCGCGGTTCAGACGGAGCTCGGGCGAATCCCGGACCGCCGGTTGGTTCAGCGGGACCTGGACCGGGTCGACGAAGGGAGCTGCGAGGGCTCTCTCGACGATCGCGGCGATCTCGTCCGGCGGCAGCCGCTTCACGCTCGGGTTCCAGGAGAGGATGTCCACCCTTCCGGCTTCTTTCATGGTCTGGGTGGACCTTCTGGCCTCGGATTCAATAACGTTCAAATCGTTCATTCGTGGACGATACGCGATCGAACGCTAAGCGTCAAGAGACTATAAATATTAGCTTTTGTCGGATCCAGATACGTCCAATCCGTTCAGGACACGAAGGGATCGCGGAACCTCTTCGGGCTCGCCCGGCCAACACCGGGCAGCGCCGTGAGCTCTTCCTCCGAGCTTCTGTCCATTTCGGCACGGGGTGTCAGGTGGCAATCGATGGGGATCTCGGCCGGGAAGCCGGCGAGGTCCCGCACGCGGGTGCAGAAGACCGCACGCAATCCCCACATCTTCGCTTGACGACGCTGGAGTGCTCGCTCGGCACCAGGCCGAGGTAGACATCGGCTCGCGGGTCGTCCGGAAGCGTCCATGGCCTCGACCGGTTACCGACCTCCACTTGCTCGGCTCGGCGTTCGTCCCGGCGCCCGGACCGCCATCGAGGGGGCCGCGAAGAAGGCACTTGGTTGCCCTTTGAAAACTGCGCGTCGAGGGCGTGTCAGTCGGCAATCGATGCCGGTCCGGGCCGCGAAGCGGGCGCGGCCCCGGAGCGCGGGTGCAGAAGGCGCGCGAGCGTCTCGTACCGATGCTCGAAGATGCGCTCGAGATCGCGCGCGACGAACGACCCCGCCGCGAGGTCGCCGAGCGCTCCGAGCGGGAGCCGGTAGCGCACGCGATCGCGCACGAGCGTCCCGCCGTCCACCTCCTCGAGCTCGTGCGTGTGGTGCCAGACCGCGTACGGGCCCGAGAGCTGCACGTCGACGAAACGATGCGGCGGCGCCCACTCTTCGATCCGCGAGCGCCAGCGCACCGGCATCCCGTGCAGGCGCAGGCGATAGTCGATCGTCGTGCCGAGCTCGATCTTCTCCGTCGACATACCGGTGATCGAGAAGTGGAGGAAGTCGGGCGTGATGCGCTCGAGGTTCTTCGCGTCCGCGAAGAAGGCGAACGCCTCCTCGATCGGGACCGGGACGACCTGCTCGTAGACGCTCTCGTGATCGGGGCTCGCGCAGATCGGGGCGAGCGCTTCCGCGAGTGTCGCGTAGCGATGCCGGAAGCCCGTTTCCTCGGCGACGCGCGGCCGCACGCGCTGGCTCGCGAGGAGCACCGAGGCCATCTCTCCAAAGGCGAGCTTCAGGCCGAACGCGGGGACGGGGAGGAGGGCGGGACGCCCGAGGCTCTGCGCGAGGACGCGCGTGAACTCGTGGTTCCGCACCGGCGCCGGCGCGACGGCGTTCATCGGACCGCGCACCCCCTCGCTCTCGACGGCATGGCGGAAGAGCGCGACGACGTCGTCGAGATGGATCCAGCTCATCCACTGCTTCCCCGAAGCGACGGGCCCGCCGAGGCCGAGCCGGAAGATCGGCAGGAGGCGGCCGAGCGCGCCTTCCTCGGGCGCCAGCACGACGCCGACGCGCACGGCAACGGCACGGACGCCGAGACCCGCCGCGGCGAGCGCCTCCCTCTCCCACGCCTTGCAGACGCCGGCGAGGAAGCCTTCGCCCGGCGAGTCGTCCTCCTCGAGGATCTCATCGCCGCGGTCGCCGTAGATGCCGATCGCGGAAGCGCAGACGAAGGCGCGCGGGCGGTCGGACACGGATCGCTTCGCGATCGCGTCGACGATCGCGCGCGTGCTCGCGACGCGGGACTGCTCGATCGCCGCCCTCCGCGCCGCGGTCCATCGTCCCGAGGCGACGTTCTCGCCGGCGAGGTGGACGACGACGTCGACGCCGTCGAGATCGGCGGGCTCGACGCGCTCGGCGTCCCAGCGCCGCGCTTCGCAGAGCGCCGGAAGACGACGGCGCGCGCTTTCGGGATTCCGCGTCCATGCGACGACGCCGTGTCCCGCTCCGAGAAGGCTCCGCGCGAGCGCGCGGCCGATCAGGCCAGTCGCTCCGGTGATCACGACGTTCATGCCGACTCCCGTACGTGCACCGAAGCGCCCGTGGCAAGGCCGCGACAGACGTTCCAGAGACGCTCGCGCTCGTCCGCCGACTCGTGCGTGAACGGAAGGAGGTGCGTCGTGCGCGGCGTTCGATCGAACCAGAAGAGACCGCTCTCGCGGCCGGGTGACGCCGCCGTCGCGAGCCAGACGACGGTGTCCGCGCCCTCCGCCGGAGTGCGGAGGCGATGCCGGAGTAGGCGCCAGAAGCGGGGCAGGGACGTGCGCACGGCCTCGGTGTCCGCCCAGCCCGGGTGCATCGAATGGAAGGAGATCTGCGCGCGGCTTCGCTCGGCGAGGAGCTCCGCGACGACGACTTGCATCCGCTTCGTCTGCGCGTACGCGACGACGCCGTCGTACGCGCGGCCGCTCCAGTCGAGATCTTCCATCGAGAGACGCTGCGTGTACATGCCTCCCGAGGACACGAAGATCACGCGCGCGCCGGCGCGGAGCCGCGGCTCGAAGAGGCGCGTCAGGAGGAAGGGCCCCGCGACATGCGTCGCGAACGTGAGCTCGAACCCATCGCGCGTGATGATTCGCTCCGCCGGCAGGACCCCGGCGTTGTGCACGAGTACGTCGACGTGCTCCTCGGCGAGGCTCGAAGCGAAGGCGCGGACGCTCTCGAGGTCGGAGAGGTCGACGAGGTCGACGAAGACGCGCGCGTTCCCCGTCGCGGCGACGATCGCGCCCTGCGCGCTCGCGCCGCGCTCGCGGTTCCGGCAGAGGAGATGGACGTGCGCACCACGCTGCGCGAGCTCGGCGGCCGTCGCGAGCCCGATGCCGGAGGAAGCGCCGGTGACGAGGCAGATCCGGCCGGAGAGGTCGACGTCCAGATCGCGCGGATCGAAGGACCGCGCGTGGCGGGCGAACCCGGAGCGGTCGAAGGAGTAGAGGATCGACGCGTCGAGGAGCGCGCCGCGAAGCTCGCTCAGCACGTGGTGCCTCCCCAGAGCGGCTTCGCGAACAGGAGCTGGACGTCGCCGATGTAGCGCTCCGCGAAACCGCCTTCGCAGTAGCTGAGGTAGTATTCCCACATCCGAACGAACTCCTCCGAGAACCCGAGTGCGCGAACGCGCGTGAGGTTCGCGAGGAAGCTCGAGCGCCACTCGCGGAGCGTCCGCGCGTAGTGCGGCGTGATGTCCTCGAGGTCGACGAGCCGCAGGTCCGAACTCCGCGTCGTCGAGTCGAGGAGGGCCGTGACCGACGGGATGCAGCTCCCCGGGAAGATGTACCGCTTGATGAAATCGGTCGAGCGGCGCGCCTGCTCGTAGCTCTGGTCCTCGATCGTGATCGCCTGGATCAGCGCGAGCCCGTGCGGCGCGAGACGGTCGGACACGGCGCGGAAGTAGGCGTCGAAGTAGCGATCGCCGACGGCCTCGATCATCTCGATCGAGACGAGCTTGTCGAAGGTCCCGTCGAGGTCACGGTAGTCCTTCCGCAGGAGGGTGATCCGATCGGCGAACCCGGCCTCCTGCACGCGTCGCGAAGCGAGATCGTGCTGCTCCTGCGAGATCGTCGTCGTGGTGACGCGGCAGCCGAATCGAGAGGCCGCGTGCAGCGCGAGCTCGCCCCAGCCGGTGCCGATCTCCAGCAGGTGATCTTCGGGGCGGAGCTCGAGCTTGCGGCACACGAGGTCGATCTTGGCGCGGCTCGCCTCCTCGAGCGTCGCTTCCGGAGATTCGAAGTACGCGCAGGAGTAGCTCATCGTCGGATCGAGGAAGAGCGCGAAGAAGTCGTTGCCGAGGTCGTAGTGGCCGTGGATGTTGCGGCGAGCGCCGCGCCGGGTGTTGCGGCGGAGCGCTTCCAGGACGCGGAGCTGCGGCGTGCGAAGAGGCGTCCGGAGCGGCTCGCTGCTCTCCCACACACGCCGGTTGCGCGTCAGCAGCCGGACGAGAGCCGTCAGGTCGTCCGCCGTCCACTCGCCGCGCATGTACGACTCCGCTGCGCCGAGGGTGCCGTGCAGCGCGAGCGAGCGATAGAAGCGCGGCGAGGCGACCGTGACCGTCGCGTCCGGGCCCGGCTCCGCGCCCGCGAAGTCGAGCTCTCCCGAGGCGTCGGCGATGCGGATCCGTCCGTACTGGAGGCTCGCGAGCCGAGAGGAGAGGAGCCGACGTGCGAATCGATCGACGAGCGAGAGCCGCGACCTCTGGGGTGTGACGGCGTCGCGCGCCCCGGCGGGCGTCGAGACGGAAAGAGCATTCGCATTCGTCGCGTTCATGGCATTCACGATCCCTTCGGTGTCCCGCCCGCTAGCGCGGGATGCGGGAAGAACGGCGCACGCTTCCACCAGAGTCGAAGAGCTTGCGCGTGGATGGCCGTGATCACACGGCCGGTCATCATCGGATGGCGAAGCAGCACCCGCGCGAGGCCCCGGCCGTCGATCGGGCGGCGATCGAGGCGCATCGTCGCGTCGAAGAAGCGCCGCCCGCTGGAGAGGCTCTCCATGTGCACGACCAGCCGCTCCGACGGCGCGACGAAGCGCCAATCGTAGTCGACGTCCATGCCGATGAAGGGCGAGACGTGGAACGTCTTCGGGAAGTGGAAGCGCAAACGCCGGCTCCCGTCGCGGCGCTCGGCAACCGCGGCGTCGAGCACGTAGCAATGACGCTCGCCCCAGGGCGTGTTCGTCACCTCCGCGACGATCGTCTCGAGCTCGCCGCCCGAACGATCGAAGCAATAGTAGAAGCTGACCGGATTGAAGCAGTAGCCGCAATAGCGAAGATGGGTCAGGAGCCGGATCGGTCCCTCGGGGCGCCGGCCCGTGTGCTCGCACACGAGGCTCCGGATCGTCTCCTGCAGAGGCTCTTCTTTCGGTCCGACGTGATCTTCCCGCCGGAAAGCGGCGACGGCGGGGCGGTCGACCGCCCAGAGCCAGCGTCCGGCGAACACGGACGGAAGCTCGTCGAGATCGAGGTAGAGAAGGAACACGCGGTAGCGGAACGCGTGCTCGATCGGCTCGGTCCGCCGATGGCGCACCCAGCCCTCGTAGAGGCAGCTCTCTCGTGCGCTCGGGTTCGTCTGTGGGATCGGAAGCACGGTCGCGCTCATCCCGCCGCGGCGAGGACGCGCGCGTCTCTCTCTGCGTCGCGCTCGCGCCGGGCGGCGAGCGCTTCGACCACGCGCAGCCCGCTCCACATGCCGTCCTCGTGGAAGCCGTATCGCCAGTAGGCGCCGCAGTAGTGCGTCCGGTTTCGTCCGCTGATCTCCGACCAGCGTGCCTGCGCCGCGGCGCCCTCGAGAGTGAAAACGGGATGGTGGTAGGTGATCCGCCGCAGGACACGCTCCGGCCGGATCGCGAAGGACGGGTTCAACGTCACGCAGAACTGCTCGGGAGCGTTCAGGCCCTGCAGGTGGTTCATCCAGTAGGTGACCGCGACCGGGCGCTTGGGATCGCCCGGGACGTGGTAGTTCCAGCTCGCCCAGGCGCGGGGGAGACGCGGCAGGATACTTTCGTCCGTGTGCAGGACCGCTTCGTTCTCCTGGTAGGGGATCGCGCCGAGCACCGAGCGCTCCGCTTCGCTCGGATCGGCGAGCAAGCGGAGCGCCTGGTCGCTGTGCGTCGCGATCACGACCTCGTCGAAGTGCCGCGGCGGTCCCTCGTGCGGCACGACGACGACGCCCGTCGCGAGCCGCGCGATCCGGCGCACGCCGGTCCGGAGGTGGATGCGGTCGCGGAACGGCTCGACGAGCCGCTCGACGTAGCGCTCCGAGCCTCCGAGGACCGTTCGCCAGACGGGCCGGTCGAAGAGCTGGAGGAAGCCGTGATTCTGGAAGAAGCGCACGAAGAAGCGGGCGGGCATCTCGCTCATCGCTGCCGGGGTCGCGGACCAGATCGCGGCGCCGAGCGGGACGAGAAAGCTCGCGATGAATTGCGGTGAGTAGTCGTTCTGCACGAGCCAGGTGCGGAGCGGAAGCTCGCCGTCGGCCTCTTCGAGGAGCCGGGGCGACTCGCGCTGGAAGCGGAGCGCGTCCGCCATCATGCGGAGGAACCAGGGGCGGAAGAGATTCCGCCGCTGCGCGAAGAGCGTGTTGACGGATCGTCCCGACCACTCGAGGCCGGTCCGCCGGCACGAGAGCGAGAAGCTCATGTCGGCCGCGCGCGAAGCGACGCCGAGCCCGTCGAGCATCGCGTCGAAGTGCGGGTAGGTCCGCCGGTTGAACACGATGAAGCCCGTGTCGACGGAGATCTCTCCGGCGGCGCTCGGGACCCGGTGGGTATGCGTGTGGCCGCCGATGCGATCGTCCGCTTCGAAGACCTCGACGTCGTGCTCCGCGGAGATCCCGCGGGCGGCGACGAGGCCCGAGATGCCCGTGCCGATCACGGCGATCTTCACGACGCGACCTCGAGCGCGCGAACCGGTACCGGCCGGAGGTCGCGAACGACGCCGATCCGCGCGAGGAGCCAGAGCGCGTAGTAGGTGAGGTCGATCTCCCACCACGCGAAGCCCTGTCGCGCCACGCCGGGGAAGCGGTGATGGTTGTTGTGCCAGCCCTCGCCGAAGGTGAGGAGAGCGAGCCAGAGCGAGTTTCGGCTGTCGTCGCCGGTCGCGAAGCGACGCCGCCCGCGGCCGTGCGCGAGCGAGTTGATCGTGAAGGTCGCGTGCAGCAGCGCGACCGTCGATACGGCGAATCCCCACACGAGGAGCTGCGCTCCGCTCGTCTCGAGGTGCGGCGCGCCTGCGGCGAGGATCTCTCCGGCAGCGTAGAGGATCGCCGCGAGGGCGGCGGGGACGGCGACGTCGAAGCGGTCGAGCCAGCGAAGCTCGGGAAAGGCGGCGAGATCCGGCACGCGATCGAGCCGCACCGCGAAGTTCTCGCGGGACGTGAGCCAGAAGACGTGGCTCCACCAGAAGCCCCGGCGTCCGGGCGAATGGGGATCTTCGTCGCGGTCCGCGTGGCGGTGGTGGTGTCGATGGTGCGACGCCCACCAGAGAGGACCGCGCTGTACGGCCGAGGCGCCGAGGATCGCCGCGACGAGCTGCGCGCCCCGCCCGAGCGAGAACGCACGGTGCGAGAAGTAGCGATGATAGAAGGCGGTGATCGCGAACATGCGGACGACGTAGAGCGCCGCCGCGACGCCGACCGCGGTCGGGCTCCAGCCGACCCACAGGACGCCGAGGCAGGCCGCATGTAGCGCGACGAAGGGGACGATCCGGACCCAGTCGACCCGGTTCCGATCGGCCGGCGAGGAGCTCTGGTCCTCGAGCGCCCACGAGTCGAACCAGCGCACGACCGGCGCCAGGCGGCCGACGTCGAGAGGCTTCGTCAAAAGCTCGGACATGCGGCAGCTGTAGGGTCTTTGTCCGCTTTTGTCAAGTTATGTCCTGGACAAAAGTTGACACACGGGGGAGGGTTCTCTACACGAGGAGACATGAGCGAGAGGAAATCCTCGGGTGCCTTCCCGGTCCGCACTGCGGCGCGCCTTTCCGGGCTGAGCCCGGACCTGATCCGCGCGTGGGAGCGGCGTTACAAGGTGGTCTCACCGAGTCGCGGCCCGCGCGGCGCCCGCCTCTATTCCAGCGCGGACATCGAGCACCTGAACCTCCTCGGCGAGGCGGTCGGCGCGGGACGGAGCATCGGGGACGTCGCCGGTCTCGGCCGGGAAGCGCTTCGCAGCCTCGTCGAGCGCGATCGCGAGTCTCGCGGGCTTCCCGCCCTGGTTGCGGTTTCGCCGCCGGCGAACGCCACCGAATCGGCCGGCGCGATCGCCGCGAGGGTCCTCGCTGCGGCGCACGCGCTCGCGGCGGTCGACGTGGAGCGCGAGCTCAGCGACGGTCTCGCCGCACTCGGCCGCGCGCGGTTCGCGCGCGAGCTCGTTCCTCCGCTTCTCCGCGAGGTCGGCGATCGGTGGGCGAAGGGAGAGCTGTCGATCGCCGGCGAGCACCTCGTCTCGAATGCGCTCCGGAGCCTGCTCGCCGGACTCGTACGCAGCCGACGAAACGGTACGGGCCCCTCCGTTCTGCTCGCGACGCCGCCTGGCGAGCGGCACGAGTTCGGTCTCTTCCTCGGCGCGTTCGCCGTGCTCGAGGCGGGCGGCAGCCCGGTCTACCTCGGATGCGAGGTCCCCGCCCGGGAGGTCGGCGTCGCCGCCGTCTCGGCGAACGTCCGCGCGGTCGGACTGAGCTGCGTCGCGCAGGCAAATCGCACGCGCGCACGCGCCGAGATCCGCGACCTCGAGGGATTGCTCCCGTCGAACGTGCTGTTCTGGGTCGGCGGTCGGGAGGCGGAGGCGGTGTGCTCCCCCGGCTCTCGGGCGACGGTCCTGTACGATCTCGCCGCTCTCGAGGAGCGCGTGCGTCGATGGGCACGCGAAACCGGAGAGCTCGAAGGCACGCTCGAGCGAGAGCTGCTCGCGGAGCGGGAAGGACGATGACGTCCGCCCGCGAGCACGTGTCCTGGGGCGTCCGTGTCGCCTACGCCGCGCCCGCCTTCGCGATGGCGGTGGTCGGCATTCCGATCTACGTCTACTTGCCGAAGCTCTACACCGACGTCGTCGGCGTCGAGATGGCGACGGTGGGAGCACTGCTCCTCGGCGCGCGTGTCCTCGACGCCGTGAGCGACCCGTTCGTCGGCGTGCTCTCCGACCGCACGCGCTCGGCGCTCGGCAGGCGCCGGCCCTGGATCGTCGGCGGAGCGCTCCCGCTCGCCGTCGCGATCGTCTGTCTCTTCCATCCGCCCGAAACGGGACAGGGCGGGGCGGCGTGGCTCGGCTTCTGGGTGTTCTCGGTCTTCGCCTTCTGGGCGTGCGTGACCGTGCCCTACGAATCGCTCGGTCCCGAGATCACGTTCGACTACGACGCGCGCACGAGCCTCCTCGCGGTGCGCGACGGTGCGCTGATCCTCGGGACGCTCGCCGCCGCAATTTCGCCCCTCGTGGTGGAGGCTCTCCTGGACCTGCCGGCGACTCCCGCGGGCGAGCGCTCGAAGCTCTTCTGGGTGGCTGCGGCGTGGGGGCCGCTCGTCGTCGCGGCGTGCCTCTGGTGCGCGTACGTCGTCCGCGAGCCGAGCGCGGCGCCGCCCGCGAGCGCTCCGCGCACGCGCGTCGGGATCGGCGACGCGCTCGCCGCGGTGCGCAGCAATCGGCCGTTCGCGATTCTGCTCGCGTCCTACACGGTGAGCGCGCTCGGCAGCAATCTGCCCGCGACGCTGATCCTCTACTACGTCGAGTACGTGCTCGAGGCGCCCTGGGCCGAGGGCTTTCTCGTCCTCTACTTCGTCACCGGTGTGGCCTTCCTGCCGGCCTGGGTCTGGCTCGCGCGGCGGATCGGCAAGAAGGCGGCGTGGCTCGCCTCGATGAGCGTCAACAGCGGCGCGTTCCTCGGCGTCTTCTTCCTCGGCCCGGGGGACGCCGTCGGCTACGGCGTGCTCGTCGCCCTGTCGGGGACGGGCTTCGGGGCGACGCTCGCGATCGCCTCGTCGATGCAGGCGGACGTGATCGACTACGACGAGCTGCTCTCCGGACGGCGGCGCGAGGGTCTGTACGTCGGCATCTGGTCGGTCGCGCGCAAGCTCTCGGCGGCGCTCGGCGTCGGGCTCGCGCTGCCGCTGATCGGCGCCGCCGGCTACGTCCCGAACGCCGTGCAGGGGCCCGACGTGCAGCTCATGCTGCGCGTCCTGTACGCGCTCGTGCCGAGCCTCTGCAACGCCGCCGCGATCGCGATCGCGCTCGCCTACCCGATCTCGCGCGAGCGACATCGCGAGATCCTGCTCTCGCTCGGACGCGCGGCGGAGGTGCGCGCCGCATGAGTGCCGAGCCCGTGATCCTTCTCACCGGTGCGACCGGCTACGTCGGTGGCCGGTTGCTGCGCGCCCTCGAGGCGAGCGGGCGGCGCGTTCGCTGCATGGCGCGGCGTCCCGAGAACCTGCGCGCCTGGGTCGGTCCCGGCACCGAGATCGTCCGCGGCGACTGCCTCGAGTGCGCTTCGCTCGACGGCGCGCTCGCCGGAGTAGAGTCCGCCTACTACCTCGTGCACTCGATGGGCGCCGGCGCGGACTTCGAGGAGCGCGACCGTCGCTGCGCGCGCCACTTCGGCGAGGCCGCGCGTGCGGCCGGCGTCAAGCGGATCTTCTACCTCGGCGGCCTCGGCGACGGCGGCGCGGAGCTCTCGGCGCACCTGCGGAGCCGCCAGGAGACCGGCGAGGTGCTGCGCGCCGCCTCGGGCCTGCCCGTGATCGAGCTTCGTGCCTCGATCGTGCTCGGTACCGGGAGTCTCTCGTTCGAGCTCATCCGCTCGCTCGTCGAGCGTCTTCCCGTGATGCTCTGCCCGCGCTGGGTCGAGACCGAAGCGCAGCCGATCGCGATCGACGATCTCGTCGCGTACCTTCTCGCGGCGCTCGATCTGCCGGCCGAGAGCCGGATCCTCGAGGTCGGCGGTGCGGACCGCGTCTCGTACGGTGACATCATGCGGGAGTACGCGCGCCAGCGCGGCCTCCGCCGTGTCATGATCCCCGTGCCGGTGCTGACACCGAGACTCTCGAGCCTCTGGCTCGGCCTCACGACGCCGCTCTACGCGCGAGTCGGACGGAAGCTCATCGAGGGCGTCCGCAACCCGACCGTCGTTCGCGACGGCGCGGCGCGGCGCGCGTTCCCGTCGATCCGGCCGATCGGTCTCCGCGAGGCGATCGCGCGTGCGATGGCGAACGAGGACCGCACCCTGGCGCGATGGTCGGCGGCGCTCTCGTCGTCGGGAATCGACTCGAAAGTCTCCGGAGGCCGGCACTTCGGGCCACGCTTGATCGATTCGCGCGCTCTGCGCGTTGCGGCCACGCCGGAGCAGGCCTTCGCCCCGATTCGGGAGATCGGCGGCGAGCGCGGCTGGTACTACGCCGATTTTCTCTGGCGCTTGCGCGGCTTCCTCGACTTGCTCGCGGGAGGCGTCGGCATGCGCCGCGGCCGGCGCGACCCGGAGTCGCTCGTCGTCGGCGACGCGCTCGACTTCTGGCGCGTCGAGGCCTACGAGCCCGACCGCCGCCTGCGTCTCGCCGCCGAGATGCGGCTCCCCGGACGCGCCTGGCTCGAGTTCGAGGTGCGACGGAGTGGCGGCGAGACGGTGATCTGCCAGACGGCGGAGTTCGATCCGGTCGGCGTCGCCGGGAGGCTCTACTGGTACGGAATCTACCCGCTGCACGCGCTGGTGTTCCGCGGCATGCTCCGTGGCATCGCCGCGCGCGCCGCTGCGCACCCGAGCGCAGCGGCGTCCGCTCCCGGACGTCGATGACCATCGCGCTGCACTGGTTCCGGCGCGACCTGCGGCTCGCCGACAACACGGCGCTCACCGAGGCGCAGCGGCGGGCGGACGAGGTCGTGCCGGTTTTCGTGCTCGACTCGCACCTGCTTCGCCGCGAGGACATGGGAGCGTCGCGCGTCTCGTTCCTCCTCGAATCCTTGACCCTCCTCGGCCGGGACCTGGAGGAGCGCGGCTCGTTGCTCCTCCTGCTCGAGGGCGATCCGGCCGCGCGGCTCGCGGAGCTCGTGCGCGCGACGGGAGCGAAGCTCGTCACTGCGAATCGCGACCACAGTCCCTACGCCCGCCGCCGCGACGCCGCCGTGCGTCGCGCGATCGAGCGCGAGGGCGCCACATGGCTCGACTTCAAGGACCAGCTCCTCGTCGAGCCCGACGAGTGCCGCAAGGACGACGGCGCCCCGTACACCGTCTTCACGCCGTTCGCGCGCCGCTGGCGGTTGATCGAGAAGGAGCTCCCGCAGCGTGCGCCGCGGCTGCGCTCGCTCTCGCCCGATCTGCGAGAGCGTCTCGTCTCGCAGCCGATCCCATCTCTGGGCGAGCTCGGCTTCGGCCTCGAAGCGGACATCGAGCCCGGCGGCGAGCGACAGGCGAAGAAGCGCCTCGCGACGTTCGTCGAGGAGCGACTCCTCGCGTACGCGGGCGATCGCAACGCGCCGGCTCTCGACGGCACGTCGCACCTCTCGGCGCATCTCAAGTTCGGGACGATCTCGCCTCGACGCGTCTACGGCGACGTGCGCGGGGCGATCGGCGACGAGCTCGCGAACCTCGATCCGGCGCGTCCGCCGGCTTCTCTGGGCGCCGCGGAGCGCGACCGCTTGCGTGAGGGCGGCACCTTCCTGAACGAGCTTTGCTGGCGCGAGTTCTACCAGGCGATCCTGTTCCACTTCCCACACGTCGTCAGCGGCCCGTTCCGCCGCGGCTTCGCGAAGCTGCGCTGGCCCGGGGACGACCCTTCGTTGATCGAGGCGTGGCGCGAGGGGCGGACAGGCTTCCCGATCGTCGACGCCGGCATGCGCCAGCTCGCGCAGACGGGCTGGATGCACAATCGCCTTCGGATGATCACGGCGACGTTCCTCACGAAGACGCTCCTCGTCGACTGGCGCGTAGGCGAGCGGATCTTCCTGCAGCGCTTGACCGACGGCGACGTCGCAGCGAACAACGGCGGCTGGCAGTGGTGCGCCTCGACGGGGACCGACGCCTCGCCGTACTTCCGGATTTTCAACCCGACCCTGCAGTCGAAGAAGTTCGATCCGAAGGGGGAATTTCTCCGGCGTTTCATTCCGGAGCTGCGCCGCATCGGCGACGAGCTCGTGCACGAGCCGTGGCGGAAGCCGCGCGTCCTCGAGGAGATCGGCTACCCGCCGCCGTGCGTCGACTACGCGGCGCAGCGCGAGCGCGCGCTGGCACTGCTCGCACCGTTCGCCCGCGGCAGCGCAATTTCCGAGTGACAGGCTCGTGTCGCCGCGATTTTCGAGGGACATGTCCGGACAACGGCGTTGGGGGCGTCGTCGACGGTGGAACGGCCGCGAGCCCAACCATCCTGCGGAAGAACGCGAGCGGCGATCGCAGCGAGAAGGGGAACCTCGGGAGCGGGATCGTCGTCCTCTCGGGCTCCGGGAACGGCGCACCGAATCCGATCGAGATCGAGCGAAACACGGTCATCGCGAACGGCGGCGCAGGCATTCTCGTCGCGGCGGGGTGCCGCGGGCTTCGAGCTGAAGAGCAACACGAGCGGCGGCAGCAGCTCCTCCTACGACAGCGGCGGCTGCGAGTACGACGTGCCGGCCGGGAACCTGGACGCGACGAGCAACAAGGCGAACGGAGCGACCGTCGTGGGGAAGGACGGAACGCCGTTCCCCGCCGGTTGCACCGGAACGCCCTGGAGCATTCTCAGCGCGCGGCCTTCACCCGGATCGCGCTTTTCGCGATCTCCGGAGCCGCTTCCGCGTGCGGCGCGGTGACGAAGGCGAGGACGCCCGCGGCGGTCATCATCAGGCCGAGCCACTGCTGCATCGAAGCGACCTCGCCGAGCACGAGGAAGCTCACGAGGAACGAAAGGAGCGGAACTGACGGCACGACGATCGCCGTCGTCCGCGCGAGATCGAGGCGTGTGATCGCCTGATACCAGACGGCCGTGCCGAAGTAGGAGAGGACGACGCCCTGCACGACGACGAACGGCAGCACGGCACCGATGCCGTCGAGCGCGCCGCGCACGTCGTCGCCGCCGAGGATCTCCCGGATCGCGAGCACGACGGCGAGCATCGCTCCGCCGAAGACGTAGCGCGCACCGGTCAGCACCTCGGGCGAGATGCCGCGCAGGCCGCGCAGCACGACGACGTGCGAGGTCTGCCAGGCGAGTGGCGTCAAGAGCAGAAGGACGAGGCCGGACGAAGCCTCGATCCGGCTCGGGCCGAGGGCGAGTGCGATCCCGGACAGCGCGAGAGCGCTCGACGCGATCCTTCGCAGCGTCATCGGATGTCCCAGGAAGACGCGCGCGACGATCAGCGCGTAGGCAGGCTCCGTCTGCAGGCAGAGCGCCGTCTGGATCGCGGTGGTGCGCTTCGCTCCCTCGAAGAAGAGGAAGAAGGCGAGGGCGGTTCCGAGCGCGGCGACCACGAGCAGACGCTTCACCTGCGGGCCGCGCAGCAGCACGCCGATCTCCCCGCGCACGGCGAGGACGACGAGCGCCGCGACGCCCGCGAAGAGGCTCGTCACGGTCGCGACCGCGAGCGGATCGGTGCCGGCGGTCGTGAGCTGTGCGACCGCGGGAACGAAGGCGCCGTTCAGGGCGCAGAGCCCCGCGAAGAGAAGACCGAGGCGTTGCTCGTGCGCGCTCATGTCGGATCGTCGGATTCTCGCGGGTTCGTCGGAGCTCTGGCTCTGGGTCCGTCGCGGCGCGCATGCTAGTGCACCGCCGTCGAGATAGCGTCAACACCTCACCGCCCCTCGACGCCCCTCGCGGCGTCACACCTCCTCGAAATATGCCAGATATTCCTTCGTCGGCGTTCCTTGCGAGGGACGCCGATGAACGGCAATCTGCTTGACGCCATCTCGACGGCGGTGCACTAGCGAAAGTCCTTCTCGGTCACGAAGGGAGCTCCACGATGGTCGAATCGTCCTCGGTCGCCGGCAAGGGGGACCGCTCGAGCGGCCGGATCGAGCGTCGTCTCGCCGAGCTCGGCATCGAGCTGCCGCCCGTCTCCGCGCCCGTCGCGAACTACCTCGGCTGCAAGCGCGTCGGCGACATGCTCCACGTCGGCGGCCACGGTCCCGTCTCGAAGAGCGGCGTGATCCGCGGCAAGGTCGGCAAGGACGTCGACCTCGCGCGCGGCCGCGAGGCCGCGCGCGCGACGGCGCTCTCGATGCTCGCGACGGTACAGGCCGAGCTCGGGACCCTCGACCGCGTCCGTCAGGTCGTCAAGGTCTTCGGGATGGTCAACTGCGCACCGGGCTTCAACCAGACGCCCGCGGTGATCGACGGCTGCTCCGACGTCCTCGTCGAGGTCTTCGGCGACCTCGGGCGCCACACGCGCAGCGCCGTCGGGATGGTGGAGCTGCCCTTCGACATCAGCGTCGAGATCGAGATGATCCTTCAGGTCGAGTGAAGCGACTGAGCGAGAGCGAGCGAAGGAGTCGAGCGATGCAGGCGAGATGGCACGGACACATCCTCGCGGAGAGCGACGAGACGCTCGAGGTCGGAGGCTATCGCTACTTCCCGCCCGATTCCGTGCGGAAGGAGCTCTTGACGCTTTCGCCGAAGACGGCGAGCGACCTCGAGTGCCCGCACGGCGTCCAGTTCTACGACGTCGCCGACGGCGGCGAGCGCAGCCCGCGCGCCGCGTGGTCGTACGAGGCGCCGCGCGAGTCGATGAGGAAGGTCGATCATTGGTTCGGCTTCTGGGAGGACGTCGAGATCGTCGAGTGAGCGCCGAAGTCGGGCGCATTCAGAACAGCTCGAGATCGAGGCTCGCCGCCTTCGCGATCGTCACGAAGTCCCGGTCCCGCGTCAGTAGGCGATGGTGAGCGTCGGCAGCGGAGAGCGCGATGATCAGGTCGATCAGGTGAGCCTGGCAGCCTTGGCGAGCGAGCGAAAAGCGTAGCATCGCAACGCGCGGCCATGCATCGCGCGGCTCGGGTAGCGTCGAAAGCGCGCGAAAGCGGCTCGCCAGGTCGTCGAACGTCGCTCGCGTCCGCGCTCCCGAGACGACTTCCGCAGCGATGATCGGCGTCGTCGCGACGCGATCCTCCGCGAGAAGCCCATCGATGCGCCGAACCGCCTCCGCTCGCCCGCGGAAGAAGTCGATCCACGCCGAGCTGTCGACGAGAACGTCGCTCAACGCTTGCCCTTTCGGCCGCGTGATCTCTCGAGGTCGACGTCGAGATCGATCTTGCCGGCGAGCTGGCGGAGCTGCTCGCGATGACCCTTTCGGATCAGCTCCTCGAGCCCTGCGGTCAGCGTCTCTTGCTTCGTGCGGAAGTGCCAAAGGCGACGTGCTTGCTCGAGAAGCTCCTCGGGGAGATCGACGGTCGTGCGCATCTCTCATGCATATGATGCAGACGAATCATATGCAACAGATGTCATGGGCGATCTTTGCGGCCTGGCTCGCCCTCGGGCGCGAGCTCCTCGAGCTCGCGCGCGCGGCTCTCCGGAAGAAACAGCACCAGCACCGCCGCCGCGATCAGGTTGCACGTCGCGAGCCCGGTCAGGACCGGCGCCGAACCTCCCGCGAGCGGCGCGAGCGCTCCGACGAGCGACAGACCCGCGGTCGCGCCGAGCACGCCGAGGTAGCCGATCCAAGCACGCGCCGTCGCGCGGAGGTGCGTCGGGAAGAGCTCCGTCGCGTACGTGTAGACGACGGCCATCCCCGTCGCGTTGCCCAGGATCATCGCGGCCATCACCGGCAAGAGCCACGTCGTGTTGTAGAAGAGCATCTGCGCAATGCCGCCGACCGAGAGACCGACCGCGGCGACCGCGTGCCGCCCGTAGCGATCCGCGAGCCGTCCGCCGAGGATCCAGCCGCAGAAGCCGGCGGTGCTCGCGGTGATGATCAGCGCGCTCACGCCGCCGGGCGTCCAGTGATGCACCTTCGTCGCGTGCCACGACGCGAAGCTGAAGCCGGGCGACTCCGTCATCATCGCGAGGAACAGCGCTCCGCCGACGAAGAGGAAGCGCGAGCGCGCGCCGGGGGCGAGGAGATCGCGGAGCCGCCCCGCCCGGCTGGCGTCGATCTCGGCCCAGCGCTTCGTCTCGCCGAGGCCGCGCCTCGCGAACGCGATCAGCACGAGCGGGAGCGCGCCGATCAGATAGAGACCGCGCCAGCCCCAGCTCGTCGGGTGAACGAGTGGAAACAACGCCGCCGCGACGGAGCTGCCGATTGCACCGAGCGCGCTGATGAGCCCGATCCCGCTCGCGCGGCGATCCGGCGGGAGCTCCTCGGCGACGATGACGTTCGCGAGCACGACCTCCGCCGTCAAGAAGATCGTCGCGACGAGCTGCCACGCGACGAAGTCCGTGATGCCGACGGAGAACCCGGTCGCGACCGTCGCGAGCGTGTAGCCGACGACCGTCGCGATTACGACGCTTCGCCGCCCGTAGCGATCCGCGAGCGTCCCGCAGAGGACCGAGCCGAGCGCGCCGGCGCGCACGATCGAGAGCGCGAACCCGAGCGTCGACTCGTCCGCCGCGAGGTCGCGCCCGATGTACGGCAGCGCGAGCGTCGCGATCGAGCGGTCGTAGCCGTCGAAGAGCGTCGCGGCGCCGAGGAGGACGATCAGACGGCGATGCTCGCGAGGAATCATTCCGGAAGGCCCGCCGCGAGCGTAGTAGACGGAAGCGCCCGTCAGGCCAAGAGCCTGTCGCCAAACCGAGGGACCGATGCCGACGCAGCTCGATCTTCATTCTTGTCGGCTGCGCTCGTACGGTTTCGCCTACGTCGGTCTTCGCGCACCGCGGCATGACGACGCTCCGCCCTGGCGCTAGGATCGATCCCTCGGAGGATCCCATCCGTGGCCCGAAAGCCCCTCTCCTTAACGGTCGTTCAAATCGATGATCCCGCGCCCCACGTGCGCCGGATCACCTTGAACCGTCCCGAGAAGCGAAACGCCCTGAACCACGCTCTGCGCGGCGAGATCATCGCCTCTTTGCAGGACGCGGACGCCGATCCCGACGTGCACGTGTCGATCCTGCGCGGCGCCGGGCCGTGCTTCTCGGCGGGCTACGACCTCCTCGGGAGCCCCGGGCAGGAGGAGCCCTGGTACACCGCGGGCGGCGAGGGCCACTGGCCGCGCCACGTGACCGAAGGCTGGCTCTCGATCTGGGACCTCGCCAAGCCCGTCATCGCGCAGGTGCACGGCTACTGCCTCGCGGGAGGAAGCGAGCTCGCGACCTGCTGCGACCTCGTCTACATGGCCGAGGATGCCGAGATGGGCTACCCGGCCGTCCGCTTCGGCGTTCCCGACAACCACTTCCACCCCTGGTTCGTCGGCATGCGCAAGGCGATGGACATGATGCTGACGGGCGACTCGATCAACGGGATCGAGGCGGCGCAGCTCGGCTGGGCGAACGAGGCCTTCCCTGCCGCCGATCTCGAGGCCAGAGTGCTCGAGAAGGCGAAGCGCATCGCCGCGATGCCGCAGGACCTCGTGCAGCTCAACAAGCGCGTCGTGCACCGGCAGATGGAGATCATGGGACTTCGCACCGGCATCCGCGCCGGCTCCGAGCTCTGCGCGCTCGGGATCCACACCGAGTCGGTGCGAAACTTCGTGACGCAGGTGAAGGAGAAGGGCGTGGCCCAGGCGGCGCAGAAGCGCGACGAGACGTTCGGCGATTACCGAACGCGGCACAAGTAAGGAGAACGCGAGAGTGACTTCTACGAACGAGCAGCCCTACGTCTGCATCACGGCCGACACGCACGCGGGCGCGTCGATCGACACCTACCGGGGGTACCTCGAGCAGCGCTGGGTCGCGGACTTCGACGCGTGGCGGGGTGGCTACAAGAACCCGTCGAAGAAGCACGTCGGCAGCAAGAAGACGAAGAACTGGGATTCGGCGGAGCGCCTGTCCGATCTCGTGGGCGACGGCGTCGTCGGCGAGGTGATCTTCCCGAACACGGTGCCGCCCTTCTATGCGAAGGCGTTCCACATCGCCGGTCCGCCGCGGCCGGAAGAGTACGAGCGCGCGCTCGCCGGAACGCGCGCCCACAATCGCTGGCTCGCGGAGTTCTGCCGCGAGGCGCCCGAGCGTCGCGCCGGGATCGGGCTCATCCACCTGAACGACATCGACGACGCGATCGAGGACGTCGCGTGGATCGCGAAGAGCGGTCTCCGCGGCGGCGTGCTCCTGCCGCTTCCCTCGCCGGGCGAGCACTGGCTGCAGCCGCTGAACCATCCCGACTATGACCGTCTCTGGGCGGCGATCCAGGACCACGACCTCGTGATGAACCAGCACTCCGGGCAGGGCTCGCCGCCGTACTCCGGAGGCCAGGGCTCGAACGCGCTCTGGGCGATGGAGATGCCCTTCTACGTGCAGCGCGGCTACACGCATCTCATCATGGGCGGCGTCTTCGAGCGCTTCCCGAAGCTCAAGTACATCCTGACCGAGTCCGGCTGCTCGTGGGCCCCGAGCCTGATGAGCCGGATGGACGCGATGTACATGGCGTGGAAGGCGGGCGCGATCGGCGAGATCGACACGACGCGCGACCCCGCGCTGAAGGAGCCGCCGAGCTTCTACGCGAAGCGGAACTGCTGGTACGGCGCGAGCTTCCCCGGTCCGGCCGAGGTCGCGAGCCGCGACATCGTCGGCAAGGACAAGGTCCTCTGGGGGAACGACTACCCGCACTACGAGGGGAGCTATCCCTACTCGAAGGAGAACATGCGGTTCGCGTTCTCGGACATCCCGGAGAACGAGGTCCGCATGATGCTCGGCGAGAACGCGGCGAAGCTCTACAACTTCGACATCGAGGCGCTTCGCCCGATCGCGAAGGAAGCGAACATCACGCCGGACCTCGTCCGCACGCCGCTCGAGGAGATCCCCGAGGATTCGACGTGCCTCGCGTTCATGCGTGCTCGCGCGGAGAAGTTCGGGATCAAGATGTAGGGAGGGCAGGGCAGCTCGATCGCGTCGCCGCCGCCGCTCGCGACCTCGATCGAGCGTTCCTCGACCGTGTCGAGAAGGCGCACGCCGTGCCGCCGCGCACGTGCACGTCGTTCGAGCCCGGGAGGCGGATCGTCAGCGAGCCCGGCAGCTTCGAGTTCAGCAAGAGCGTGCTCCTGACGCGATCTGGTCGGAGTCGTACGTGGTCGACGCCGTCCTGAGCGTCACCGTGAGCCAGCTCCGCGAGGCTCTCGAAGACGACCCGCCAGCCGCATCGAGACGGTGCACCGCCCGCGGCTACCGCTGGGTCGGAACGCTCGCGCCGGAGGCCGGAGCGACCTCGCCCCGCGCGAGAACCGAATCACCCGCGGCCACCCTCGTCGGCCGTGAAGCGGCGCTCGCCGACCTCGAAGCCGCCGCCGCGCGCGCCGCTTCGGGCCGGCGGCAGGTCGTCTTCGTCAGCGGGCTCCGCTGGCATCGTTGGGGAGGGAATCACGATGCATTCGTCGTATGGAGTCGCCTTCGTCCTTGGGACGATCGAACCGCCGTCCTCTCGATTCGTAACTTGCGTTACTCCGCGGGCACGTCCTGGTGCGAGTCGAGCATGCCCGCCATCGCGCTCTCGACGAACGCGTGGATCGCGGCGTCGCCCTTCGGCAGGCCGCCGTACACCGCGCCGGTGATCGGCTTCTCCTGCGCCGGCTTCTTCGCGTAGCCGACCGCCGCGGCGAGATCGGTCGTGAACGCTTCGACGACACCGCCCTGCGTCTGCGGCCGCGTCACGCACATGTGCAGCGCGTTCGGATGCTGCTGGCCGTTGAAGCGCCAGCCGCGCTCCCGCATGAAGTCGTTCACGTGATAGATGTCGAACGCGTCGGAGAGGAACGAGAAGCAGAACGTCGGCTTCCCGAGGATGCGGAGCTCGGAGTACTTCCGCACCGCATCCTGCATCGCGTACGACGTCTCGAAGATGCGCTTCGCGTAGCGCAGGTAGCCCTCGCGTCCGAGGCTCACCATCGAAGCCCACGTCGCGGCGAGGAGGCCGCCCGAGCGGCTCCCTGCGATTCCCGGCGACAGGTACTTCCCGCCCGACCACTCCTGCTGCATGAAGTAGAGCCGCTTGCGCAGGTCGCGGCTCCGGAAGGCGAGGACGGAGCTGCCCTTCGGCCCGTAGCCGTACTTGTGGGTGTCGGCGGAGATCGTCGTCACGCCGGGATGACGGAAGTCGAAGACGGGGATGTCGTAGCCGAGCGCTTCGCCCCACGGGAGGATGAAGCCGCCGAGGCAGCCGTCGACGTGGAGTCCGATGCCGTGCTCGAGCGCGATCTTCGAGAGCTCGTCGATCGGATCGATCGTGCCGTAGCCGTAGTTCGAAGCCGAGCCGATCAGCGCGATCGTCTTCGGGGTCACGTGCGAGCGCACGAAGCCGACGTCGACCTGCGTCGACACGGGGTCGATCGGCGCCTTGACGACCCGCAGGCCGAAGAGGTGCGCGCCTTTCTCGAACGCGACGTGCGCCGTCTCCGGCAGGATGATCTCGGCTCGGTCGATGCCTCGTGCATGCGCCTCCTCGCGGTAGGCGAGGATCGCGGAGAGGATGCTCTCCGTGCCGCCGGAGGTGACCGAGCCGCACGGCGAGTCTCCGGGACCCGCGGCGTCCGCGTGCAGCATGTCGAGGGTCATCGCGATGATCTCGCCCTCGAAGCGCGTCATGCTCGGGCACATGTCGCGCTGTAGCGCGTTCACGTGGCCGAACATGCCGAAGGCTTCCTTCAGGAAGCCGTAGTGCTCCATGTCGCCGCAGTACATCGTTCCCGAGCAGCGGCCCGTCTGCCAGAAGCGGTCCTCCTCGGTCGCGATGTCGCGCAGCTCGCGCAGGATCTCCTCGCGCGACCGGCCCGTCTCGGGCATGCGCCGGTTCACCCCGTAGCGCCCGGCGTACGGATAGTAGCGGGCGTCCCTGCTGCTCTTGTCTGCCATCGGAGAGCCTCCGCGATGCGAGTTTGGAGGCCTATACCCCGGCGGATTCCCGGCAGCACCCCCGCCGAGACCCCGCCGCGGGGCTTCCGTCGGCATGGAACAACGCGACGGCGCAGCCGAGAGCGATGCCGGAGAGGTTCCCGGCAGGGCCCGGTGCCGAGATCACGACGCCCGCCCTGTTCGGGTACGCCGCTTCCTTGCAGATGCAGAGGCCGCGGATCGGACCGTAGGTCGCTCCAGTGAAGCGCTGGACACGCGCCGAGAAGGCGTCCCGGTCGATCGCGCACGCCGAGAGGCGTTCCATCGGACTGAACGCCGTTCAGCCGTCGGCCACGCGGCAGCGTTCTATGACTCGTTCAGCGCTTCGAAGATCGGCTGGGTGCGGTCGAACGACTCGACGAACTGGGTGAAGAGCGCCTCGTAGCGCTCTCGCGTCTCGGCGCGCGGCTCCCAGGTGCGGCGCAGCGGACAGAACGCATCCACGTCGGCGACACCGACCATGCCGAGGCGCAGGAAGGCGACGAAGGCGGCGCCGCGCGTGTTCCCCTGGCGTGCGTCCTCGAGCTGGTGGATCGGACGGCCGGTCACGTCGGCCATGATCTGCGCCCACGCGTCCGAGGTCGCGCCGCCGCCGGAGAAGTGCAGTGTGTCGAACGTCTGCGCGGAGAAACGCTCCACCGCCGGCACCATCCAGCGCATGTGGTACGCGACGCCCTCGAGGACCGCGCGAAGCAGGTGCGCACGCGAGGTCGCGAGCGACACGTTGAGGAAGCCGCCGCGCATGCGCGAGTTCTCGCGCGGCGCCTGCGCGCCGTTCAGCCAGGGAAGGAAGAGGACGCCGTCGCTGCCCGGAGCGACTTCGCCGACGGCCGCGTCGATCGCGCGGAACGGATCGTCGACACGGTGATCGCCGAGCGTGTCGTTCGCGTAGACGAAGCCGCGCAGGAAGTGCTCGACGAGCTTCCCGCCGAGGCCGATCTCCGCCATCGCGAGGTACTCGTTCGGGATCGGGCTCGGCATCGCGACGATCTGGTTCTCGATGTCCGTGTCCTTCGCGGCCGCGTGCGACAGCACCTGGATCGTCGTGCCGACGTTCAATCCGCCGCGGCCGCGCCGGAACGTACCCGTGCCCATCGTGACCGCCTGCGTGTCGTTCATCCCCGAGAACACGGGTGTCGACGGCAAGAGGCCGAGATCCCGCGCGACCTCGGGAAGGAGCGTGCCGATCACGGCGTCGACCGGAACGAGATCGGGGAGCTTCGCACGATCGATTCCGGAGTAGGCGAGGAGCGTCGGATCGTAGTCGAGCGCGGCGAGATCGCGGTTGTCCGTCAGGAGCAGCGGGAACGCCGTGCAGACGTTCGCGGTGATCATGCCGGTCAGCTTGACGTTGACGAAGTCGACCGGCTCGAGGAACGCGTGCGTCCGCTCGTACTCGCGCGGCCGCTCCTCCTTCACCCAGAGCATGTGCGAGAGCGAGTCGTTGCCGAGCGGCGCGGCACCGTGGATCTCGACCCACTTGAAGAGCGACTCGGGATGCGCGGCGTAGATCACACGCGGATACGGATGGCCTCGACGGTCGAGCCAGAGGAGCAGGTTCATCACCGGCTCGCCGCGCTCGTCGACCGGGACGATCGAGAAGTACTGGCTCGCGCAGAGGACGCCGACGACGGCCTCCGGCGGCTTCGCCGCCTCGCGGACCACCTGGCGCGCGGCGTCGCGCACCGCCTGCCAGATCTCCTCGGGATCCTGCTCCGCGCCGTTCGGCGCGACGACGAGCGTCTGCACGTGCCGGTTCGTTCGCGCGGCGATCCGGCCGTCGCTCCCGACGAGCGCCACCTTGGGGCCGCCGGTGCCGAGGTCGATCGCGAGTACGTATCGGACGTCGCTCATGGGGACCGCGGGAGCCGCGCTTGCCTATAGCCGGCTCTTCGCCGGGTTGGTACCACGCTCCCACCATGACGAAGCCGGCGGATCGAGCGGCCGAGCGGATCGAGCCCGAGGCGCAGGGCTTCGAGCGCGTCCTCGTGATCGGGGCTCATCCGGACGACGCCGAGTTCTACGCCGGCGCGACGCTCACCCGGCTCGCGAGGGCCGGCGCGCACGTCTCGCTCCTCGTGATGACGGACGGCCAGCGCGGCGGGAAGGTCGCCGGCAATCTCGCTCCGGTCCGCGCCGGCGAGCAGGTCGAGGCCGCCGCGACCATCGGCATTCGCGAGCACAAGAGCCTCGGGCGAGCCGACGGAGAGCTCGTCCGCGAGATGGAGCTCCTCGCGGAGCTCGTGCTGGCGATCCGGACGTTCCGCCCTGATTTGGTCTTGACGCACGACGCGCGCACCCGCTTCACCGTCGTCGAAGGGATCGCGCAGCCGGGGCACTCGGACCACCGCGCGACCGGCGAGATGGTGCTCGACGCGGTCGCGCCGCGCGCGCCGCTGCCGAGCTTCTTCCCGGAGCAGCTCGAGCAGCCCGGCGTCGAGCTCTGGTACCCGCGCGAGGTCTGGCTCTTCGACACGACCGAGCCGGACGTCGCCGTCGACGTGGCACCCGCACTCGCCGAGAAGCAGGCCTCGCTCCGCGCGCACGCGAGCCAGAACGAGAAGGACGGGCTCGTGCGCTGGTCCGAGAAGCACGGCGACGAGACGTTCGCGCGTCTCGTCCTCTACCGACGGCGCGGCTGAATCGGCGAGGCGCCTCCTCAGGATCGACGCGGCGGCGGATCGCTCTCTCGGCGCTTCCGCACGATTGGCTCGTCGCGGGCGACGCGGACGAGCGGCTCGAGCGAAGCTTCCGCCTCCTCGCCGAGCTGGACATCGATCGCGCGAATGCGATGGGCCTCTCCGCGGCGCGCCGAGCTGATCGGGCCCTCGCTCCGGACCCGGCCGGACCGTGCGCTATGGCTCGTGGCGCTCGACCACGCGCTCTTCGGCGCGATGCCGGTTGACTGCGCTGACGACGGCACGCAGCGAAGCGGACAGGATGCTCTCGTGCATCCCGACGCCCCACTTCACGATGCCGTCGGCGTTCTGCGTCTCGACGTAGGCGACCGCGCGCGCGTTCGAGCCGGAGCTGACGGCGTGCTCCGAGTAGTCGACGACGTCGACGTCGAAGCCGAGGTCCGCCTGGAGCGCCGCGACGAACGCGGCGATCGGACCGTTGCCCTCGCCGTGCACCGTGCGGGCCTTCCCATCGACGAGGAGCTGCGCCACGACCTTCGCACCCGCTTCTCCCGTCGCGGTCTCGTGCGAGACGAGCTCGAGCGGTGCCCCCGGCGGCATGTACTCGCTCTCGAAAGCGGCCCACATCGCGCCCGGCGGGATCTCCGTGCCGGTGTCCTCCGTGATGCCCTGGATCGTCCGCGAGAACTCGATCTGCAGCCGCCTCGGTAGGTCGAGCCCGTGCTCCTCCTTCATGATGAAGGCGACGCCGCCCTTGCCGGACTGGCTGTTGACGCGGATCACGGCCTCGTAGTTCCGGCCGACGTGCTTCGGATCGATCGGGAGATACGGCACGCCCCAGACCGCGTAGTCGCGCTCGCGTCCGCCCGCGTTGGCGTAGAGCGCGGCGAAGCCCTTCTTGATCGCGTCCTGATGGCTGCCGGAGAACGCCGTGTACACGAGGTCGCCGACGTACGGATGCCGCGGGTGCACCGGAAGTCGGTTGCAGTACTCCGCGACGCGTCGCAGAGCGTCGATGTCGTTGACGTCGAGCTCCGGGTCGACGCCCTGGCTGAACAGGTTCAGCGCGAGCGTGACGACGTCGACGTTGCCGGTGCGCTCGCCGTTGCCGAAGAGCGTCCCTTCGACCCGGTCCGCGCCCGCCATGACGCCGAACTCCGCGGCGGCGACGGCGCAGCCGCGGTCGTTGTGCGGATGGAGCGAGAGCACGATGCGGTCCCGGTTCGGCACGTTCCGATGGAAGTACTCGATCGCGTCGCCGTAGACGTTCGGCGTGTACATCTCGACCGTCGCGGGCAGGTTCAGGATCAGCTTGTGCGCCGCGTCCGGCTGGATCGCATCGAAGACGGCGGCGCAGATCTCGATCGCGTAATCGATCTCGGTGCCGGTGAAGCTCTCCGGGCTGTACTCGTAGAACACGTCCGTGCCCGGCACGCTGCGCTCGAGATCGCGGCAGAGGCGCGCGGCGTCCGTCGCGATCTTCGTGATGCCGTCCTTGTCGAGAGCGAAGACGACGCGGCGCTGCAGGATCGACGTCGAGTTGTAGAAGTGGACGATCGCCTTCGGCGCGCCGCGGATACTCTCGTAGGTGCGCTCGATCAGCTCCGGACGACACTGCGTCAGGACCTGGATCGTCACGTCGTCGGGGATCAGGTCTTCCTCGATGAGCTGGCGGACGAAGTCGAAGTCCGGTTGGCTCGCGGAGGGAAAGCCGACCTCGACCTGCTTGAAGCCCATCGCGCAGACGGTCTCGAACATGCGCCGCTTGCGCACCGGGTCCATCGGGTCGATCAGCGCCTGGTTGCCGTCCCGCAGGTCGACGGAGCACCAGAGCGGCGCCTTCTCGATCTTGCGGTCGGGCCAGGTGCGGTCGCGAAGCACGAGCGGCAAGAACGGGACGTACTTCTCGAAAGGCATACGCTTCGGCTGTGCGTTCTTGGGCGGCATGATGCGTCCTCGCGCTCGCGAATGAGCGAGCGATTCGATCGTGCAGGCTAGCACGGGGCGACGAGGAGGTCGCGGGCGTCCACGAGCGTCGAGACGCCGAGTGCTCTCGGTGCTTCCCGACGCGGCGGGCACGTGGCAAGGTCGCCCGCATGGCCGACTTGACGCTGCTCGTGTTCGACAAGAACTACTCTTCGTGGTCGATGCGCGCGGGGCTCGCCCTCCGCTTGACGGGCTCTCCGTTCGAGGAGATCGCCTATCAGACCGCCGATGCGGCGACGCAGGCGGATCTGAAGCGGCGCTCGCCGAGCGGGCTCTTCCCCGTGCTCGAGCACGGAGACGTGCGCGTGTGGGACTCGCTCGCGATCATCGAGTATCTGAACGAGCGCTTTCCGTCCGCGGGCCTGTGGCCGGCGGACGCGGCCGTGCGCGCGAAGGCGCGCGCCGTCTCTGCCGAGATGCATTCCGGCTTCCCGTCGATCCGCCAGCAGATGCCGATGAACATCCGCGCGCGCTACCCGCGCTTCCCGCGCCAGCCGGAGCTCGTCCCGCAGATCGAGCGCCTGCAGGCGATCTGGCGCGAATGCCGCGAGCAGAACGCTACGAGCGGCCCGTTTCTCTTCGGCTCGTTCTGCGGCGCCGACTGCATGTACGCGCCGATGGTGATGCGCATGCGCACCTACGACGTGAAGCTCGACCCGCTGAGCGAAGCGTACGCGAAGGCGGTCGAAGCGCATCCGGCCGTCGCTGATTGGGTCGGACAGGGAAGGGCGGAAGGATACCGGAACGAGCGCTACGATCTGGTGATCGGCTGAGGGTTGCCCGACCGGCGAAGCCGGCGATTCGTCAACGGCTCGATCACCCGGCATGATGGGTCGGGATGCCCGCTTCCCGACGTTCCCGACCCCGCCGTCCCGCCCGCGCGAGCGCTCTCGCGGCGCTCGCCGTCGGGGTCCTGGCTCTGCCGATCGCTTCGAGGGCCGCGCCGCCCACCGTCCGGCTCGAGACGGACGTGAGCGAGCAGTCCTACGACGTCGTCGGCCGGAACGCGGACGAGGTCTTCGCCTCGATCCAGCGCCACGGGCTCGGCGGCGAGGCGGGTCTCTCGGCGAGCGGCCTCACGACGAGCGACCTGTCGTTTTCGCTGCTCTCGTTCCCGAGCGCAGCCGGGTGCGACGGCGCAGAGCTGACCTTCGACGCACGCGTCCGCGTCACGCTGCCGAGGCACGCGCAGATCGCGTCGCTCGACGGCCCGACGCGGCGCCAGTGGGAGGCGTACGCGGCCCTCGTCGAGTTTCACGAGTACCGCCACGTCGAGATCGAGTTCCAGGGCGTCGAGGAGCTGCAGTCGCGGCTCGAGCGCGGAGAAGCGCGCGCGGCGGCAAGCGGCTCGAGCCGCGAAACCTGCGCCGTGATCGTCGAGAAGGCGATCCGCGAGCAGGCGGAGGTGACGCGCCGGCGTCACGCCCAGTTCCACATGCAGGAGTCGCGCGTGGTCCGCGAGGAGCAGGCGAAGCTCCTCGCACAGATCGATGCGCTGGACGATTCCCTGGCCGCCTCGAAGCGCGAGATCGACAGGCTCGAGGCGGAGATCGACGCGCTCGACGCGGAGCGCGCGGGAGCGACCCGCGAGATCGACGTGCTCGTGCAGCAGCACGGGCGCGAGCTTCCGCCGTACGAGTTCGCGCGCGCCCAGGATCTCGGTGCCGTCGTCGAGGCGCTCACGGCCGAGATCGACGAGATCGTCGACGTGCGGAACGCGCGCGTCACGCACTACAACGGCTGGATCGACGACCGGCGCGACCTCGCGATGCGGCTCGCCTGGACGCGCTGAGCCTGCGTCCCGAGCGCGCTTCAGCGCGGTGACTCGGGAAGCTCTGCGTCCTCTTCCGGAGCGGGTGCGGACGGAGGTGCGGCCAGCGGACGGAACCGCACGGTCGACGGCGAAGTCGCAGGCGGCGATACGCCGTGCGGCGGCGGTCCGCCATCGCTCGCTCGCGACGGAGCTGCCTGAGCTGCCGGAGCCTTCGACTCCGTCGAGGCCTGGGCGCCGGCTTTCGCCGCCTCCTCGCGCGCCGACGGGCTGTCGTCCCCGAGCGACGCGACGGTCACGTCCTCCGGCTTCGTGAAGTCCCGCACCTCGCGACCCTCGAGCGCGTGCTGCATGAACTGCGTCCAGATCGGCGTCGCTGCGCGGCCGCCCGTGTACGAGCCGAGCGTCTTGTCGGCGTCGTAGCCGATCCAGACTCCGGTCAGCATCTCCGGCGTGAAGCCGATGAACCACGCGTCCTTCGAGTCGTTCGTCGTTCCCGTCTTGCCGGCGGCGGGCCTTCCGAGCTTCTTCGCTTCCCGCGCGGTGCCGCCTTCGACGACCGAGCGCAGCATGTCTTGCACGTAGTACGCCGTCTTCGGCTTCATCACGGGCTCGAAGCGCGGTCGCGTGCCGGGGAACTCGACGGGATCGCCGTGCGTGTCCGTGACGGACGTGATGAAGACGGGATCGAAGCGGCGACCGCCCGTCACGAACACGCCGTAGGCGCGCACGAGATCGAGGAGCGTCACCTCGCTGCTGCCGAGCGCGATGGCGTAGTGGCGCGGGAACTCGAGCGGGAAGCCGAAGAGGCGCAGGTACTCGCGCAGCGGGTCGATGCCGAGATCGACGGCGAGGCGGACGGACACGGTGTTCAGCGACTTCTGGAGTGCCGTCCGGAGCGGCACGGATCCCATGTACTGGTTCTTGAAGTTCTTCGGCGTCCAGTACCCGCGTCGACCGTCCGGCAGCGAGATCGGCGCGTCGAGCACGACGGTCGAGGGCGTGTAGCCGTGATCGACCGCGGCGGCGTAGAGGAGCGGCTTGAACGCCGACCCGGGCTGGCGGCGCGCCTGCACGGCGCGGTTGAACTGGCTGCGCTGGAAGTCGAGCCCGCCGACGAGCGCCTTCACCTGCCCGTTGTCGGGATCGATCGCGACGAGCGCGCCCTCGATGTGGCGGCCGTCCTTCTTGTCGCCGAGACGCCGGCCGATGTCGTCGAGCGTGCCGTGCAGAGCGACCTCCGCCTCGTGCTGCATGCGGAGGTCGACGGCGGTGTAGACGCGCAGCCCGAGGTCCGCGAAGGAGGGACCGAATTCCTCCTCGAGGAGGGTGCGGACGTGCTCGACGTACCACGGCGCCGCGTCGTAGGAGGGCGGCCGCTTCCGGCCGAACTCGAGCGGCTCCTCGAGCGCGATCGTGCGCTCCTCGTCCGAGATGAATCCCGCGGCGACCATGCGGTCGAGGACGTAGCGCTGGCGCCGTTTCGCCGACTCGGGCCTGCGGAACGGGTTGTAGCGCGACGGCGCCTGCGGAAGGCCGGCGAGCATCGCGGCTTGCCCGAGCGAGAGCTCGGCGACGGTCTTGTCGAAGAACTTCCCGGCGGCGGCCGAGATGCCGTACGTGCCGGCGCCGAAGTAGATGTGATTCAGATAGAGGTAGAGGATCTCGTCCTTCGTCAGCTTCGACTCGAGCTCGATCGCGAGGATCAGCTCCTTCACCTTCCGCTCGAAGCTCCGCTCGGGAGAGAGGAGGAGCTGCTTGACGACCTGCTGCGTGATCGTGCTCGCGCCCTGAACGATCTCGCCCTCTTGCCAATTCGCGTACATCGCTCGCGCGATGCTGAGCGGATTGACGCCGCGGTGCGTATAGAACGCCGCGTCCTCGCCGGCGACGAACGCGAGGCGGACGTGCTCAGGGACGTCGGAGATCGCGATCAGGTAGCGGCGCTCGACGTAGAACTCGCCGATCGGCGTTCCGTCGGCCGCGTACACGCGCGTCGCCGTGGGCGGGCGATAGTCGAGCAGCTCGGCGACGCGCGGCAGGTCCTGCGTCAGCTCGCGCCAGACGGCGATGCCCGCGAGCGCGATGAGAACCGCGAGGGCGATGCCGCTCCACACGACGATCCGAAGCAATACCCTCAGCACGTGGTTCCCTCGCTCATCCTCGACGACCTGCGCAAGCTCAGTACGGCGGCGGCGCCGGCGCAGCCCCGCTCGGAGGCGGCAACATCGTGCTGGTTCGCGGCGGTATCGCGCCCGACGGCGAAGAGGGTGCAAAGCCGGGAGGAGGCGGCGGCAACGTCACGCCGGGGACGCCCGGCGAAGCGACTCCCGGGCCGATCTCCGGCACCACGGGACGGGGACCGAGAGTCATCGTCGTCAACGGCGCGCGCGCGACGCGCACGCGCACGGTCGGAGGTCCCGGGCTCTCGTGATCGGGCTTCGTGCCGAGGTGCACCCGCGTCCGGGGCACGCCGTACTGGTTCGCAAGGAAGTCGGTGATGCTCATCAGGCGCATCTCATTGAGCGAGATCACGCGCTCCAGCGGGATGCGCGGCCGCTCCGCGAGGAGGTCCTCGAGGTCCTCCTCGTCGTTCGCGTCGAGCCAGCCGCGCCGCCCGACGGCGCGCTCGGCGAGCGCGTCGCGGATCCGCTCCTGCGAATCGCGGACGCCGAAGAGACTGAGCACGCTCATCACGCCGCCGCGGTCCTGGAGGTCGCGCGAGAGCTCCTGCTCCTCGAGGAAGCGGCGGTCGTTCGCCGAGAGCGGAGCGTCGAGCTCGACGATCAGCCCGTTCCGCGTCGCGGCGATGCGGCCGATCGACGCGAGCTGGTCCATCGCCTGCGGCCGCAGATCCGCACGACCGTTCGGGAACGCGACCTCGATCGGTGCCGCTTCGCGCGCGAGCCAGATCTCGTCGCGCACCGCTGCCGCGACGCTCTCCGAGAAGCCGTCCCATGCATCCGCACGAGGCGAGGCGAGGGGCAGGTGGAGCGTCACGTCTCCTTGCGAGCCGCGGAGAAGCGAGAACACCTCGGTAAGCGGCATGCCGAGCGAGTGCTGCAGCGCGTCCTCGCCGCTCGCGAAGATCGGCTGCCGCAGCGTCAAGTCCGTTTCGGCGCTCCAGCGGCCGAGGCCGACGGAGACCCGAGAGAGGAACGAGCCCGTGCCGGCGGCGAACTCGTACGGGAGCCCAGCGCGCTCGAGATACGGCGTCGCCTCCGAGAGCGGGAACGACTCGGCCCAGACCTCGAAAGTGCTGGTCGCCGGGCCCTGATTGCCCGCGAGCTGCATCACGCCGAAGTCCGACTCGTTCCCGCGGAGCCCGAGCTCGGTGAACGTGAACGCCGGCAAGTGAAGGTTGCGCACCGAGCCTTCGACGTAGTCGACGTCCCACAGAAGCGACGGCGTCACCACCTCGTCGACGATCAAGAGCCTGCCGCTCCGCGTGCGCAGCGCGGCGATCGCGAGGTTCAACGGAGCCGCGTCGTCCTTCGGCGTCGAGGCCGCGCCGCCGGCAGTCGTGCTCGCGGAAGCGGAAACGTCCTCGCGCGCGGCGGGGTCCGCGCTCGCCTCGGCGGTCGATGCGCGTGCCGCTTCCTTCGCGGCCTCCAGGGTGCTGCGCGAGACTCCGGTCCTCGCGTCGGTTCGTGGATCGTCCTTCTCCGCTGCCGCAAGCGCTTCGCGCGCGGGGCCTTCGCTCGGCGCCGTGCCTTCGAGTGCGACCGCGTTCGGATCCGCAGTGCCATCCGCGGCGGATTTCGCGGCGGCGCGCGCCGCGGAGCGCACGGCTTCGAGGTTCGCGGCGGCGGTCGACCGCTTGCGCGCCGAAGCATCGATCGCGGAGGCCCGCGTGCGTGCCTCGGACATCGCCTTGCGCACGCGCTCCTGGATCTTCGGCAGCGGAAGCAGGTCGCTCAGGCCGGAGCTCGACACCGAAGCGACGTTCGTCTTCGAGGAGCCGGCGCTTTCCGTCGCACCGCTCGAAGGCGGATCGACCGGAGCCGTCTCGCCCGCCACGGCGGCGATCGGCAGCGGCTCGAACGGCGGCAGCGCCCATCCCTCCGCCGTGCGCGTCAGGAGCACGAACGGCGAGCCCAGGACCGCGTCCGAGACGCGGAGCTCGCTCGCGGCGCCGGCTCGCCCGTCCTCTCCGGCGAGCACCATTCCCGCGAGCGTCAGGTCGATGCCGAGAGCGCCGAACGCGAGCACGCTCGGATCCGGCCCCGCGAACCACACGTCGCGCAGTGCGAGGGCGCCACGCACGTCGAAGGCGCGCCCGCGCTTCGCTCCCGGCTCGAGCTCGATCGTGAGATCCGCCGTCGCGGTTCCCGCGCGCGCGAGATCGGCCCAAGGAAGGCCGAGCCCCTCCGCGAGCGTGGGGACGTCGAGGCCACCGGCCTTCAGATGACCCTCGACGAGGAGGCCGTGCGTCACGCGCGTCGTTCCGTCGAACGTTGCTTCGCCCTTGCCACGCGTGAAGCGCGCGCGCAGCGGCGACCAGTACGCCGCCGGCCCGAGGTTCTCGCCGGAGACGCTCGCGCGGACGTCGATGTCGCCCTGCGCGGTCGGCACGCGGAGCCGCCCGAGAGACGTGGCGAAGCGCTCGATCAGCCAGCTCCACTCGGGCACCGGCTCCGTCTTGGTGCTCGCCGGACGTCGTCCCTGCTTCGCCTTTGTGGTGGCGCGGGCCTGCTCGAGCCAGCCGGTGATCGCGGTCGCGGCGGGGCGGGCCGCGACCGTCGGTCCGTGCAGCGTCAAGGATCCGATCGCGACGCGGCGGCGGAGGAGGTCGATCCGATCGATGTCGACGAGCGCCTTCCGTACGGCGACGGCGGCATCCTCCATCCCTGGGACCTCGATCGCGACCCGCCGCAGCATGAGCCGGCCGGTCAGAATGTCGCGTCGATGCGGCTCGCGCTGGTAGCGGAGCTGGCCGGAGGCGCGTCCCTTCAGGTCCGTCCATCCGAAGTCGGGCAGGTAGGGACGAAGGTGCGCGAGCGGGACGTCCTTCGCGCGGATCAGCGCGTCGAGGACCGGCCCCTCGTCGCGGACGTCGTAGCTGCCGTCGACGCGGATGCGACCGCCCCTCACGACGGCGTCGACCTGCAGGTTCGGCACGCGGCCGAAGGCGCTCGCGCGGCGCCGCCGCGTCGAGAACTCGGCGTCGCGCAGGCCGACCGCGAACGATTCGGAGTCGCTTCCGGAGAGGTCTCGTAGCTGGATCTGCGAGTCGCGGAGCGCGATCCGGTCGAGCGCGAAGGTCCAGCCCGAGGGAAGCTCCCCGGCCGGGTTCGTCTGCCCGAAGGTCTCGAGGCTGAAGTTGCCGCCGGGAAGACGATCGAGGGCGACGCGCGCCGACTCGAAGGCGAGCTCGCGGACGAGGAGCGTCTTGTGGATCAAGGGTAGCCACTGCACGTCGACACGAACGCGCTCGGCGACGATCACCGGCGAGGCATGGGTCGAGCCCCCGGGCTGCGGCGGCGCCTGCACGGTCACGTCGTACAGGAGGACGACGGCGTCGATCGGCTCGATGCCCACCCCGCCGATCTCGACGCGCGTCCCGAGGGTCCGCGAGAGCCGCGCGGCGATCATCGGAGCGACGAAGATCTGGGGCAGGAGCCAGAGGGCGCCGATCGCGAGCGCGAAGGGGACCCAGAAGCCCCAGCGCCAGCGGCGGCGTGGGCGGTCGAGCGTCACCACGTCTCCCGGGTCGTCAGCCCGGGTGGGCGAGCTCTCTGCGTCAGGATTCGTCTCGACCTGCGACAAGCCACCCGATGGTAGCCCCGCGCTTCCCACACCTCCATCGGAGGCCGCTCCGGCGGGCCGCGGCGGCTCCCCTCGTGCTGAAGGCGCCATGCTACGCTGCCCGGCCGTGCAGGTCCTGCTCCTCGATCTCGACGAGACGCTCTATCCGCGCGGGAACGGCGTGCTCGCGAGGATCGACGCGCGAATCAACTCGTTCATGACGGACCGTCTCGGGATTGCCGAGGCGGACGTGAACGCCGAGCGGGTCCGCCTGCGGGATCGCTTCGGCACGACGATGCGCGGCCTCTCGGAGAGCTTCACGCTCGACCTCGACGACTACCTGGACCACTGCCACGGCGTCGATCTGTCGGATCTGCTGGCACCGGATCCGGCGCTCCGTGCCCTGCTCGCGCGGATCCCGGCACGGAAGGCGGTCCTGACGAACGCCCCGCGGGCGCACGCCGCCCAGGTCCTCGGCCTCCTCGGGGTGGCGGAGCTCATCGAGTGCGTCGTTGCTCTCGAGGACCTCGACTACGAGCCGAAGCCCGCCGCGACCGCGTACGAGACCGCGCTGCAGCGGCTCGCCGTGGAGCCGCGAAGCTGTCTCTTCGTCGACGACATGCTCGCCTCGGTGCAGTCTGCCGTCCGCGCGGGCATGCACGCGGCCTGGATGGCGCCGCCGGGATCCCTCGGCCCCGAGGACGGCTCGCATCACGTGATCCACGCGGTCGGCGACGTCGAGCCACTCTTCTCGCGCGTCTTCACGCGATCCGCGTAAGCTCTTCCGCCGGCTCGCTTCGTGCTCGCGCAGCGCCTGCACGACGTCCGAGGTCGCGAGGTTGCGTGCCGCGAGTCGCTCCGGGTCGAGCCAGATGCGCATGCTGTACTCGCGCAATCCGAAGAGGGACACGTCGCCGACGCCGTCGAGGCGCGCGAACCTCCCTAGCGGAAGCGGACCGGAAGCGCCTCCAGACCGCGCACGAACGCGTTCCGCACGTACGGCAGCGGACCCTCGGTCGCGCGCCGGAGGTCCTCGAGCCGGCGGAGCATCTCCTCGAACACGACCCGGAGCTCGAGACGGGCGAGCGAGGCGCCGAGGCAGAAGTGCGTGCCGAGGCCGAACGAGAGGTGCGGATTCGGATCGCGGGTGACGTCGAATCGATCCGGATCGGTGAAGCGCGTCTCGTCGCGGTTCGCGGACGAGAACATCATCAGGACCTCTTCGCCCTCCGCGATCGGGATGCCGGCGATCTCGGTGTCGCGCGTCGCGGTGCGGCGCATGTTCAGGATCGGGGTGACCCAGCGGATGAACTCCTCGACGGCGACGGGGATGCGCTCCGGCTCGCGGCGCAGGAGCTCGAGCTGCTCGGGATGCTCCAGAAGCGCGAGAGTCGCGCCGCCGATCACGTGGCGCGTCGTGTCGCTGCCGCCGTTCAGCAGCAGTAGCGCTTCCATCGCCATGTCGTCGTCGCTTCGCTCGACGCGTCTCGCCTCGTGCGCGTCGAGCATCGCCGAGGTCGCGTCGGTGCGGCGCTCGTCGCGCCGGCTTCCGATCAGCGCGTGGATGCGCTCCCGCCAGAGCAGGACGGCCTTCATCACGCTCTCGTTCAAGTAGCGCGGCCCGCCGCCCGCCGCGTTCGTCGTCTCGGCGATCTCGGCGAAGACCGGCCACGCCTCGACGTCGAAGCCGATCAGGCGGATGACGAGCATGACGGGCAACGGGATCGCGACGTCGCGAACGACGTCGCACTCGCCGCGATCCGCGAACGCGTCGAGAAGCCCGGTGACGGTCTCGCGGACGAGCGGCTCGAGGTCGAGGACCTTCCGTGGCGTCAAGCTCGAATTAAAGAGCCGCCGCTGCAAGAGATGGCGTGGGTCGTCCTGGCCGATCATCGAGGCATCGCCGGGGAAGTTCGGCCGGAAGCCGCGACCCGAGCAGAACAGCTCGGGGTGACGCTCGACGTGGACGATGTCGTCGTAGCGCGAGATTCCCCAGAGCTGGTTCGTCCGGTCGCGATAGACCGGCGCGTGCGTGCGGAGCCAGCGATAGGTGGGGTCGGGATCGCCGGCGTAGAAGTCCCCGTCGAGGAGATCGAGTTCGCGCTCCGGCGCCGCCACGCGCTGGATGTAGCAGCTTTCTTGGCGCAGGGAACCGTATTATGCAGAAGCCCATGGAACTGAAGGACATGATACTGGTGAGCGTCGACGACCACATCATCGAGCCGCCGGATCTCTTCGCGAAGCACCTCCCGAAGAAGTGGGCCGATCGCGCGCCGAAGCTGACCTACGACGCGGCGCGGAAGGCGCAGACGTGGACGTGGGAGTACGGCGCCTCGATGACGGCGTTCATCAACGCCGTCGTCACGCTGCCGAGCGACGAGTGGGGCTTCGACCCGAGCACGCTCGCCGAGCTACGGCCCGGCTGCTACGACGTCGCGCACCGCGTGCGCGACATGGATGCGAACGGCATCCTCGCGTCGATGTGCTTCCCCTCGTTCCCGGGGATGTGCGGCAACTACTTCGCGGTCGCGAAGGACAAGGACCTCGGTCTCGCCTGTCTCCGCGCGTACAACGACTGGCACATCGACGAGTGGTGCGCCTCCCATCCGGGCCGCTTCATTCCGCTGCCGGTCTCGCCTCTGTGGAGCCCCGAGCTCGCCGCCGAAGAGGTACGCCGCGTCGCGAGAAAGGGCGCGACGGCGATCACGTTCACGGAGGACGCCGAGAACCTCGGCTACCCGAGCATCCACACCGGCGCGTGGGATCCGTTCTTCGCGGCGTGCGTCGACGAGGGCGTCGTCGTCGCGATCCACATCGCCTCGGGCCTCGCCGGCGGCTTTCCGGGACGCGATAGCGAGCCGCTCGACGTGCGCTACACGATGCCGACCTGGAATGCGCTTCCGTGCGCGGCGAACTTCCTCTGGTCGAAGGCGCTGCAGAAGTTCCCCGATCTGAAGATCGCTCTCTCCGAGGGCGGAACGTCGTGGATCCCGGGCTTCCTCGACCGGATGGAGCGGCACTACGACAAGCAGCGCTGGACGGGCGCGGACCTCGGCGGACTGACGCCGACCGAGACATTCCAGAAGCACTTCCTCGCGTGCTTCATCTGCGATCCGTCGGGGCTCCTGCTTCGCGATCGGATCGGCATCGACAACATCGCCTACGAGGTCGACTACCCGCACTCGGACTGCACGTTCCCCGGCTCGCCGGAGGAGCTGTGGGAGCACTTCGAGCTCGCCGGTGCCACGGACGAGGAGATCCGCAAGATCGGCCACGAGAACGCTCTCCGCTGGCTCCGCTTCGACGCGTTCTCGCACGTGCCGAAGTCCGAGGCGACGGTCGGCGTTCTGCGCGCGCGCGCGGCGGACGTCGATCTACGGGTGCGCTCGAAGAAGGAGTACCGGAAGGCCTGGGAGGCCGAGCACGGCGCGGTGCGCTAGCCTGCATTTCTCACCAGATCACGTCGCGAGGCGGTCGAGAGTGCCGAAGATTCGCGAGCCTCGGACCGGAGGGCGACGCAGGCGTACTTGAACAGTACGTCGAGGAGCCCGGAGGGAGAAGCTCGCGAAGATTCGGTGCTATCGGCCGCCGCAGTAGGGATCTGGTGAGAAATGCAGGCTAGCCGCGCAGCTTTCGCACGACCTCCTGGAGTGCGTCCGGTCCCGCCTCGTTGTAGACGACCATCGTCGTCCGCTGCGCGAAGGCGTTTCGCTCGCGGATCCGCTTCGCGACCTGGTCCGGCGTACCGCTGACGCCGACGACGTCGACCATCTCGTCCGTGATGAGGCGGGTCATGTCGAGCCACTTCCCTTCCTTCGACAGGCGGTTCAGCTCGGGCTGCAGATCGCCCCAGCCGTGGTGGTCGAGGAAGATCTTGTACGCGGGCGTCGAGCCGTAGAACGACATCTGCGCGCGCGCCTTCTGCCGCGCGCGCTCGATCTGCTCGTCGTTCGCGCCGATCATCGTGATCGTCTGCGCGGAGATCTCGACTCCCTTCGGATCGCGTCCGCCGCGCGACGCGCCCTCCGCGAGCGCCGGCAGACCGACCACGCGCACGAAGTCGGGCGAATGCAGCGGATGGACGATCCAGCCGTCCGCGACCTCGCCGGCGACGCGGATCATCCCCGGTCCGAAGCCCGCGAGCGCGATCCGCGGCACGCCGAACGGGTTCTTCGACGGGCTGAAGAACGGCGACATCAGCGTGTGCGTGTAGAACTCGCCGCGGAACTGCAGGCGTTCGCCTTCGTTCCAGCAACGCCAGATCGCGCGGATCGCCTGCACGAACTCGCGCATCCGCGCGTTCGGCCGCGACCACGTCTCGCTGAAGCGCTTCTCGATGTGCGGGCGGATCTGCGAGCCGAGCCCGAGGACGAACCGCCCCTTCGAGAGGAGCTGCAGGTCGTTCGCCATGTAGGCGACGACCATCGGGTTCCGCGCGAAGGCGATCGCGATGCCGGTGATCAGGTCGATCCGCTCCGTCAGCGCCGCGGCGAGCGCGAGCGGGAGGAACGGGTCGTGCGTGCCCTCGAAGCTGAGGACGCCGTCGTATCCCTGATCCTCGTATTCCTTCGCGATCCGGCCGGAGGCTTCGAGCTCCGTCTGCAGAAGCGCGGCGTCGATCTTCATTCTCGTTCTCTCCTGGCCGGGTCGTCCGGATGCGTCCGCTCAGATGCGGCGCTCGCGGCCGCTCCAGTAGGGCTCGCGCACCGTGCGCCGCTGGATCTTGCCGCTGTCGAGACGCGGCAGCGACTCCGCGAAGTCGACCGCGCGCGGACACTTGAAGTGCGCGAGGCGCGCTCGCGCGTGCTCGAGGAGCTCCGCGGCGAGCTCCGGCGAGGGGCGCTGACCGTCGGTGAGCTCGACCACGGCGCGCACGCTCTCGCCCCATTCCTCGTCGGGGACGCCGATGCAGCAGACGTCGCGAACGGCAGGATGCGTCAGCAGCACCGCGTCGACCTCGGCCGGGTAGACGTTCACGCCGCCGCTGATGATGACGTCGGCGCTTCGATCGCAGAGGTAGAGGTAGCCGTCCTCGTCGACGTAGCCGACGTCGCCGAGCGTGAAGTACCCGCCGGTCGCGTCGTACGCGCCGCGCGTCTTCGCGTCGTCGCTGAAGTAGGAGAAGCGCGTCTCGTCGTCGGGCGCCTTCAGGAACACGCGACCCGTCGTCCGCGGCGGAACGGCGGCGCCCGCGTCGTCGCGGATCTCGACCTGGTCCGGGTTGGGCTTCCCGACCGTGCCGGGATGAGCGAGCCATTCCTCGGGCGTGACGAACGAGCCCCAGCCCTCGGTCGCCGCGTAGTACTCGTAGACCACGGGCCCGAGCCAATCGATCAGCGACTGCTTCAGGTGCACCGGACACGGCGCCGCGCCGTGCAGCACGACGCGCAGGGACGAGACGTCGGAGCGCCGTCGCGTCTCCTCCGGCAGCGCCAGCAAGCGATGGAACATCGTCGGCACCATGTGCGTGTGCGTCACGCGGTGCCGCTCGATCTCGCGCAGCGCTTCTTCCGCGTTCCAGCGGCTCATCAGCGCGACGGTCGCTCCGTAGAGGAGCGGAATCGTCAGCGAGAACGCGAGCGGCGCCGCGTGGTAGAGCGGGCCGGTGCAGAGGTGCACGTCGCCGGCGCGGTACGCGATCCTCTTCCCGACCTCGCCGAGCGCCTGCAGGCTCGTCTGGCGTCGGTACACGCCCTTCGGCCGGCCCGTCGTACCCGACGTGTAGAGCATCTGCGTGCCGCGGCACGGGTCCTCGACGTCGTCCTCTTCGAGGTCGCGGACGAAGTCGTCGTCGCGGACGAAGCCCTCGATCTCGCCGCCGAGCGAAACGAGAGTCGTCGCCTGCGGCGCTTGTCGCGCGGCGGCGATCGCGGTCTCCGGGAACCGGGCGTCCGCGAAGAACGCGCGTGCTTCGGAGTTCGAGACGACGTAGCCGACCTCGTCGCCGGTCAGATGCCAGTTGATCGGCGTGATCCGCAGGCCGCACCGCTGCGTCGCCTGGTGCACTTCCGCGAACTCGGGCCGGTTCCCGCAGAGGAGTGCCACGCCGTCGTCTTCGCGGAGACCGCGAGCGCGAAGGGCGCGCGCGAGCCGGTTCGCCCGGCGGTTCAGGGCGTCGAACGTCCGCGTCCCGTGGGACGAGACGATCGCGGGCCGCTCGGGATTCTCGCGTGCGTGGACCGCGAGCGTCATCCCGACCGCGGGTGCGCTCCTGTGGTCGAGCGGTGTGCGCCGGATCGCGTCTCCCATAGTATGGTCCCGAGAAGACCAGAGGAGAGACACCATGATCAAGCGTCCCTTCCTGCGGCGTTCGCTGCGTCTTCCCTGACCGCGCTCGATGGCGACGAGCGGGAAGCGCGACGCCGCGGCGGCGGTGCTCCGGTCCGTCCGGGTCGTCGACCTGTCGGCGGGTATCGCCGGCGGCTACGCGACCAAGCTCTTCGCGGACGCCGGAGCGGACGTCGTCAAGGTCGAGCCGCCGGGCGGCGACCCGCTGCGGCGCCACTCGGCCACGGGGGCGGACCTCGGATCGGAGGACGGCGCTCTGTTTCGCTTCCTCCACGCGGGAAAGCGCTCGGTCGTCGGCGAGCCGGAGAGCGACGTGGTGCGCGACCTGATCCGGAGCGCCGATCTCGTCGTCGAGAGCTTCGCGCCGGAGCGGTTCGACGCCGAGTCCGTCGCGGCGGACGAGCCCGGTCTCGTCGTCCTCTCGATCACGCCCTACGGCCGGACCGGTCCGTGGCGGAATCGGCCGTGGACGGAGCTCACCCTGCAGGCGGAGTCCGGCTCGATCGGAACTCGCGGTCTGCCGGGACGCGAGCCGTTCCAGGCAGGGGGCCGGATCACCGAGTGGGTCGGCGGCACGTACGCCGGCGTCGCGGCGCTCGCGGCCGTGTCGCGTGCGCGCAAGAGCGGGCACGGCGAGCACGTCGACTTCTCGCTCTTCGAGGCGATCACGCTCGCCGGCACGAACTTCATGGAGCTGATGTCTCGTCTTCTCGGCTGGAACGGCGAGGGCGGGCTCCCGCAGAACGTCGAGACGCCTTCGATCGAGCCGACGCGCGACGGCTACGTCGGCTTCTGCACGAACTCGCGCCAGCAGATCGCGGACTTCATGGCGCTGATCGAGCGTCCCGAGCTCGCCGACGATCCCGAGCTCACGCAGGTCTTCGGTCGCTCGCTGCGCTTCGCGGAGTGGAACGAGATCGTCCACGCCTTCACGAAGCGGTACACGACCGACGAGATCCTCGAACGTGCGGCGGCGCTGCGCATCCCGTCGGCGCCCGTCCTGAACGCGCGCACGGTGCGCGACCACGAGCAGGTCGTCGCGCGGGGCATGCTGCAGCGCGACGCGACGGGATCCTTCTGGCAGCCGCGACGTCCGTATCGCTTCGACGACGTCGATCCGCCGCCACCGCGTCCCGCGCCGGGGCTCGGCGAGCATCAGGACCGGATCGACGCGCGGACGCCGGAGCGTCCGCGTGCGACGGCCGAGCGCCGTCTCCCGCTCGAAGGCATCCGGATCGTCGACTTGACGGCGTGGTGGGCCGGTCCGTCCGCGACGCAGATGCTCGCGACGCTCGGCGCCGACGTGATCCACGTCGAGTCGCCGACCCGAGGCGACGCGATGCGGATGACGGGCGGCATGGTGCGGCACCGCTTCCCGGCGTTCTGGGAGGCGAGCGCGGTGTTCGCTTGCGCGAACAGCAACAAGCGTGGCTTGACGCTCGACCTCCGGCAGCCGCGCGCCCGGGAGCTCGCCCTGAGGCTGATCGCAGTCTCCGACGGAGTCTTCGACAACCATACGCCGCGTGTTCTCGAAAGCTTCGGGCTCGACTGGCCGGGGCTGCAGCTCGTGAACCCGCGCCTGATCCTCGTGCGCATGCCGGCGTTCGGGCTCTCCGGCCCGTGGCGCGATCACACGGGGTTCGCGCAGACGATGGAGCAGCTCACCGGCCTCGCGTGGATCACAGGGCACCCGGACGATCAGCCGCGCATCCAGCGCGGGCCGTGCGATCCGCTCTCGGGGATGCACGGCGCGTGGGCGTTCCTTCTCGCGCTCGCGGAGCGCGATTCGACCGGCCGCGCGGTGCACGTCGAATCGACGATGGTCGAAGCGGCGCTCAACGCGGCCGCGGAGCCGATCCTCGAGGAGTCCGCCTACGGGCGTCTTCTCGAAAGAGCCGGCAATCGCTCGCCGACGGCTTCGCCGCAGGGGCTCTACGCTTGCGCCGGCAGCACGCCCGGGAACGAGCGCTGGCTCGCGCTCTCGATCGAGAGCGAAGCGCAGTGGGCGGCGCTCGTCGAGATCCTCGGCTCGCCGCCGTGGGCGACGGCGGACGACCTGCGCGAAGCGGGTGCGCGGAGAGCCGCGCAGGACCGGGTCGATTGCGAGCTTCGGGCGTGGGCGGCGGAGCAGGACCGGGAGAAGATTCTCGCGAGGCTCCTCGCCGCGGGGGTTCCCGCGGCGCCGGTCGTCGACCCGCGCCGTGTCGGGGAGTCGCCGCAGCACCGCGCCCGCGGCTTCTTCGAGACGGTCGAGCACGCCGTCCTCGGGGCTCAGCCGTTCACGACGGTGCCCTTCCGGTTCGGGAGCGTGGAGCGCTGGCTTCGGCGGCCCGCGCCGATGCTCGGCGAGGACAATCGCCAGATCCTGGTCGAGCTTCTCGGCCTCGATCCGTCGGAGCTCGAGGAGCTCGAGGCGTCGAAGGTGATCGGGACGCGGCTCGAGGCGTGAGCCTCGCGGCTCACGCCTCGTGCTCGACCCGCTGGCCGAGCTACCGCATCACATCGGAAGGCTGGGCGGATCAGCGGAATACGACGCGATCCGCGAAGGCTGCGACGCCAGCGGCAGCTTCTTGCGAAACCCGCTGTCGCTCTTACTCGGCGAGGCTCGGGAGAACGCGAATCGTTGCAATGCGCTGATGTAGCTTCTCCGAGCGGAGACGGATCGATCGCGCGCCCTTCGGCAGCGAAGCACCCGTTCGAAGAAAGGACTCCTCGTCGATCAACGTGCTACCCGCTTCCGCCTGCGAGCAAAGGAACGCGGCGAGATTCACTTGTGGGCCGACCACTCCGAAGAACTTCTTTCCCGGAGGACCGATGAGGCCGATCGTCGCGGGACCGTACGTGATGCCGAGGGCGAGGCCGATCTTCGGCGCTTGACGGCCGGCTTCCTCCCACTCGGTCCGCCAGCGCGCCTCGAGCGCTCGGAACGCCGCGTGAAGCTCCTGGCTGACCGCGCCGGCGAGGTGCTCCAGCAAGGCGTGGCCCTTCTCGCGCGTCAGCTCGGGAAGGAAGAGCGCCAGGAGCCCGTCGCCCATGTACTGGAAGACCACTCCGTGATGCGCCTCGATCACGCGGGTCATATCCGAGAGGTACTCGCCGATCCGGTCCGCGAGGTGCTGCGTGTCGTCGAGCGCGACGGTCAGCCGGGAGAAGCCCCGCATGTCGACGAAGAGCACGGCGACCGTACGAGGATGCGGCTTCAGCATTCCGGCGCTCAGCACGCCCTGGAAGCGAAGGTCGTCGAGGGCCGAAGCGCCGACGTGGTCGATCACCCCGCCCGCGGCGCCGGTGAACCAGCGGACCCACCCTTCGGCCACGGAGCCGAGAGCGCTTCCGACCCGGAGCGCGAGCCGCTCGAGCCAGTCGTCGATGTCGTGCGAGACGCGGCCCGCGACGACTGCGCCCCGCCCGCCGGGGATGGACTCGAGGTGCCGGCTTCCGGTCAGAAGCATCCGACGCGGCTCGTAGCGAACGGCTTCGACGGCGCCGTTCGCCGTCGCGAAAAAGAGGTCGCTCCACAGGCGACCCAGGTCTTCGGGCAATCTCCGCAACCACTCGAGCATGTCCCGAGGCTAGCACACCCTCCGACGCGTTGCGTTACGAGGCGGCGAAGAAGGCGCTATGCTGAGAAAACGTAGATCTTTCATATACCTACGGTGCGGATGGCAGCCGGCTAGGGAAACGCCCCGGCGACGTGTAGACGAATCCGTCTGGTTGTTGACCATGCCGGCTCGATCGGAAACAACGACATGACCGCAGCGCGCGAAGCTGCCGAGGAGCGCGGGTGAAACGCGAGGACTGCATTCTCTTCAGCGGCGCAGCGAGCGGCGCCGAGGCCGAGTTCGGCGCTGCCGCCGAGCGCTACGGGATCGAGGAGGTGAACTTCACCTTCGACGGCCACAAGGACGCGCGGTCGCGCGGAATCCGTGTGCTCACCCGGGCGGAGCTCGACAAGGGCGACGTCAGCCTCGCCTACGTCAGCCGTCTGATGAGCCGCCGCTACCCGGACACGCCGCTCTTCAAGAGGGTTCTCCAGAGCATCTGGCACCAGGTGAACAACGGCCAGGAGGTCTACGTCGTCGGGAAGATCCTCGCCGACGGTACCGTCAAGGGCGGTACGGGCTGGGGAGCGGAGTTCGCGAAGATTTGCAACAAGCCGCTGTTCGCGTTCGACCAGGACGGCAACGCCTGGTCCCGCTGGAACGGGCAGGCGTGGGAAGCCGTCTCGGAGCCCGTGATCGGCCATCCGTACTTTGCGGGCGGCGGAACGCGCTTCCTCACCGAGGGTGGGAAGAAGGCGATCGAGGGTCTCTTCCGCCGGAGCTTTGGCTAGCCTGCATTTCTCACCAGATCACGTCGCGAGGCGGTCGAGAGTGCCGAAGATTCGCGAGCCTCGGACCGGAGGGCGACGCAGGCGTACTTGAACAGTACGTCGAGGAGCCCGGAGGGAGAAGCTCGCGAAGATTCGGTGCTATCGGCCGCCGCAGTAGGGATCTGGTGAGAAATGCAGGCTAGCCCCGCGACTCGGCTCTCGTCATAGAAGGCCGAGGAACGCGCGCAGCGCCTCGCGGTCGCTCGCCTCGAGGGGCTCTCCCGACGGAAGCTCGCCGTCGTGCACGAAGGAACCGTCGCCGAACCGCGCGCGCACGAGGACGTCGTCGAGGCTCCGCGCGGACCCGTTCGTGAAGTACGGCCGCTTCTTGTAGAGCCGCCGGAGCGAGGGCACGCGCGCGCCGTCGGCATGCACGTACGGCAGGACGCCGGTCTTCTCGTAGCCCTCTCGGCCCCACACGATCGGCTCCGACGCGAACAACCCCGACTCCCACTCCTCGAACGGAACGCGAGAAGACGCATCGTCCGAGACGAGCCGCGCCGCGTGGCAGCCTTCGCAGCGATCGCGGAACACCTCGGCGCCGCGACGCTCGAGAGCGGAGTAGTGCCGCCGGCCGCGCGTCGCCGGATTCTGGGTGTGGTTCAGGTCCACCAGGAACGTCATCAGCGAGCGGCGGAGGTACGCCGGGGCGAGTGTCGTCGGTGCTCCTTCGACCGCGCGCAGCCACGGATGCTCTGCCGCTTCGACGGCGAACCACGGGTCGTGGCCGCTTCCACGATTCGCGACGCGGAACTCGTTCTGCACCATCCGCCCCATCGTCGGATCGAGAGCGCGGGAGAAGTACGGCCGGTTCCCGTGCAGACCGACGAGCGGCTTCGTGGTCGCGAACACGTCGTCGCGTCCCGAGAAGTGCGTGCGGCCGTCCACGTAGCCCTCGAAGTGGCACGTCTCGCAGGTGAAGCGGCTCTCGCGCCCCTCGCTCTCGTTCCAGGGGGCCATCAGCGTCGTGAAGAAGAGAGCCTCGCCGAGGCGCGATTCGACCGATCGTTCGGCGGAGAGGTCGCCGATGTGCGCGGCCGGCACCGCGCGCCAACGGTCCTCGCCGAGAACGATCCACGCGTCGAGCAGCGGATCGGCCGCGAGCGATCCGGCGTGCGCCGTCGTGCCCGGCGGAAGTACCGCACGGCGCACCGTGGGAGGCGCAGACGGGTCACCGCTCGCCCACGTCGAGTACACGAGACCTGCCGAGCCGTAGCCGCCGGTCGCGAGCGAGAGCGCGCCGGCGGAGTCACGCCCGATCCGGATCCACTTCGGCGTGACGACACCGAGCGCGGAGAGGTTCAACTCGCCGATCCGCTTCGCTTCGCGCCCGATGCCGTCATCGCGCCCGACCCGATAGATCCATGCGAACGAGTCGATGTAGCCGAACGAGCCGTCACGACGATCCAGTGGTCGATCCTCGACGCCGCCCGCTGCCACGAGGAGGTCGCCGTCCCTCTCTTCCAGCGCGTCGATCGACCAGATCGGGCCGTCGTGGACGATGCGCGCGTGCTCGGCGCCGCTCTCGTCGAGGACGAGGATCGCGTGGTCGAGGAGGCAGCTCGCGATGACCCAAGGGCCGACGGCGAGAATTTCGACGGGGCCTGCGCACGGCGCGACCGGGCGCGCGGATGGCGGCTCCCGGTCCGGCTCGATCGCGAGCACGCGGCCGGCGACGGCGTCGAGCACGAAGAGGCGCTTTCCGCTCTGCGAAGCGGCGACGTCTCGCAGGCCCAGGACGCCGTCGAGGCGAATCGATCGCGCGAGGGCGAGCTCGTCGTCGCGAAGCCGATGGAGCGCGATCTCGGACGACGCTTCGCCGACGGACGCGATCTCCCCGTCGGGGAGGACCGCAAGGCCCGTGGTCGAGGCCGGCGCGGCTGCGCGATCGAGCTCGCGCCCGTTCGCATCGAGAAGGACGACCGCATTCGCGCCGCGGAGCGTTCCGATCCATCGGGGAGGCGCTTCGGCGACCTGGACCAGCGCGAACGGATCGGGCCCGAGCGCCTTCGTCCACGGGCGCGGTGAAGACCAATCGGTCCTCGCCCGGGCCGCTTCCTCGAAGGCGACGAGCTCCTCGACGGCACCGGCGGGCGCGGTACGGGCGGGCGTCGCGTGCACACCGAGAACGGAGGCCGCGAGCCCGGCCGCGAGAAGGCGTCTCGCGGGATGCGAGGGGGCCCTACCAGCCGCCGCCTTCGCCCTCGTCGTCCTCCTCTTCTTCCTCCTCCTGACCGGAGTCGTCGCCCGCTTGCGCCTGGGGCGCGGGACCCGAGCCGATCGCGAGGCTCCGCTCGTGCGACAGCACGAGAGAGAGCATCAGCAAGAGAAGAGTGAGGACCCACTTCAGCGCTCCGAGCTTCCGCATCACGGCATCTTCCTCCGGGAGTGGGCGACGAACTCTTCGCCCGATGCCCCGATCCTACTTGGCATCGGACCCACGTCAACCGAGACGCCTTCCTCTCGATGGACCGCGCCGCGGCGAGCGGGTAGGACGCCCGGATGGCAGCAGAGCATCCCGCCCGAGCGGCGGCACGGCGTTCCATGGATGCGGTTCACGCGAAGGATCGCGCCGCGTGGCTCGACAACTTCGCCGACGAAGCGATCATCGAGGATCCGATCGGCGTCTCGCCTCTGTGCCCGGACGGCAAGGGACATCGCGGCAAGGAAGCGATCGCACGGTTCTGGGACTCGATCATTGCGCCGAACCGCGTGCTGTTCGAGATGCGCGAGTCGCACGCGTGCGGCGACGAGTGCGCCAACGTCGGCACGATCACGACCGTGCTGGCGGACGGATCCGTGAGCCGCGTCGCCGGTGTGTTCACCTACCGGGTCGACGCGGCGGGCAAGGTCCAGGCGCTCCGGGCGTACTGGGAGTTCGAGCGGATGGCGTTCTTTCCGCGCGCCTGATCGGCGCTCCGTTCGCGCTCAGCGCTTCAGGTGGTCCGGGGCGAAGATCGCGTCGGACAGCTCGACGTTGTAGTCGATCTCCTCCGTCTGCAGCCGCGAAGAAGCGTTCTTGGGAACGTTCTTCATCGTCTGGTCGCGGATCGTCTGGATGTCCTCGACTTTCTCGACGACGTCGACCGACCAGACCTTGAAGGGCTTGCCCTGCTTGTCGGAGAACTCGCGGCGCAGGATGATCGCGTCCTGCGGATCGATCGCGATGACGGTCGGACCGTAGATCTCCTCCTGCGGGTGCTTCGGCGTCGCTCGGACGAGCTTCACCTTGCGGCCGCCGATCCCGGTCTCGCCGGTGAACTCGTAGGTGAAGTCGTTGATGTCCGGCTCGACCAGGTCGGAGACGTAGAAGGTCGACTTAGAAGAGGGAGAGCCGGACCGATCCCCGGATCCGCTCGGCCCGCCTTAGCGGATTTCCACGGCAATGACGACCGGAAGATCGATCGGCGGGTAGGATGGCGCCGACGGACTTCCCCTCCGATTCTCGATCCGTCTCTCCCCTCGAAACGCAGAACCGATCGCGGCGGATATTCGCGAGCCGTCTTATCTGCACGGCCGACTCGTGCTCCAAGTGCGCTGCATGGGGATGCCCGCCAGAGGAGGGGGACGAGATGAAGCTACGCAACCACTTGAACCGCATTCTTTTCGAACGTGGGCTGGCCGAGGGGGAGCTCGCGTCGGTCTGCCGCCTCGACCAGGGACATCTGAACCGGATCAAGAACGGACGGGTGAAGCCTAGCCTGGTGACGGCGCTCCGGATCGGGAATGCGCTCGGGCTGCCGGTGAACCGTATTTTCTTTCTCGACGGCGTCGCCGGCGAGGAAATGCACGATCGGCACGCGTTGCCACGGCGAAACGCCCGCGCGACGCGCGAGGACGCGGCGCCGGAGGCGGCTTCCGCGACGGCGCGTCGGGGCCGCTGAGGCGGGCGCTCAGAAGCGCAGGCGAGGCCGGCGTCGGCTTCGCGGATCGCCGCGAAGGATCGCGCCGAGCAGCACTCCGAAGACGAGGACGATCACGCCGACGAACCAGACGCGCCGGCCCGCGCGAGACGTATCCTGGGTGAGCGACGCGACCTGCTCGCCCAACGACCGGTTCTCGCGGGTCAGGCGCTCGGCCTGCGCGGTCGTCTTCTCGAGGTCTTCGCGGAGGAGCCCCGCTTCCGTTTCGAGATCGGTCAGACGGATCTGCGCCGGAGGCTCGGTCGTGAGGTAGCCCTCGGGGATCCATCCTTCCTGGCCATCGGCAAGCCGGACCTGGTTCCAGTCGCCCTGTATCCCGAGGACCGCAACCGGATCGTTGCTCGACACTCCGCCGATGATCTCGAACTCGTTCCCTGCGCCGCGGCGGACGTTCAGCCGGACCTCGCCGTTCACCCAGGCGAGCTCCTCCTCCGCGCGACCGGTCGACACCAGAAGGAGCGTGGCGGCAGCCGTCCGCAGGAGGGCGGGTAGCCTCGCCCCACGGCCTCTTCCCAATCGGAATCGCATGAAACGCTCTGGCCCCGGAGGAGGTCTCCGCGCAGTATCTCGGTGGCACCGCCGCCTGACAAGTCGAAGGCATCAGGTCTGGATTCTCGGCCACCGGCCTGGCAGGTAGTGGTCGAGGGCCGCCCCAGGAAGGGCCCCATTTCACGGAGGAAGGCTTCGATGCAGGTTCAGGTTCCGGTCGACGACTACATTCTCTTCATCGTCGGTATGGTGGTCTTCGGGATCGCGCTCGCCGGCGTCGGCGCCATCCTGAGCCGGATGCATCTGGACTGAGCTTCAGCGTGCTCGCTCGAGGACGGTGATCGCGAACGGGTGCGCGTGGCGCGCATCCGAAGCGTGCTCCTCGCGAGCGGTCTCTCGCCACTCGCCGGCCGCGAGCGGCGGGAAACGAACGTCGCCGTCGACCTCCGCGTCGACGCGCGTCAGGTACACGCGATCGGCCGCCGGCAGCGCGGCGGCGTAGACGCCGGCGCCGCCGATCACGAAGGCCTCGCTGTCGCCGGCGCGCCGCGCGATCTCGAGCGCTTCGTCGAGGCTCCGCACGACGCGACATCCCGGCGCCGCGTAGTCGGGGCGTCGCGAGAGCACGACGTTCACCCGGTCCGGGAGCGGCTTTCCGATCGATTCGTACGTGCGACGTCCCATGATCACGTGGTGACCGGTCGTCCGCGTGCGGAAGCGGCTCATCTCGAGCGGCAACCGCCAGGGAAGCCGCCCGTCGCGGCCGATCACCCCGTTCCGGGAGACGGCCGCGATGAGCGCGACCGTCATACCGCCACCGCGGCGGCGATGTGCGGATGCGGGTCGTAGCTCTCGAGTGCGAAGTCCTCGTACCGGAAGTCGAAGATCGACGACGGCCGGCGAAGCAGCCGGAGCTGCGGCAAGGATCGCGGCTCGCGTGAGAGCTGCAGCCTCGCCTGCTCGAGGTGGTTCACATAGAGGTGCGCGTCTCCGAGCGTGTGCACGAGCTCGCCGGGCTCGAGATCGGTCACGGCGGCGATCATCACCGTCAGCGCCGCGTACGACGCGATGTTGAACGGCACGCCGAGGAACACGTCCGCGCTTCGCTGGTAGAGCTGGCAGGAGAGTCGTCCGCCGGCGACGTAGAACTGGAACAGGCAGTGACACGGCGGCAGCGCCATCCGGTCGATGTCGGCGACGTTCCAGGCGCTCACGACGAGTCGTCGCGAATCCGGGTTCCTTCGGATCTCGTCGACCACCCAGGCGATCTGATCGACGGTCCCGCCATCGGCACGCGGCCACGAGCGCCACTGGCGGCCGTAGACGGGACCGAGCTCGCCCGCTTCGTCGGCCCACTCGTCCCAGATCGTCACTCCGTTTTCGCGCAGGTAGGCGACATTGGTGTCGCCGCGCAGGAACCAGAGCAGCTCGTGCAGGATCGAGCGCAGATGGAGGCGCTTCGTCGTCAAGCAGGGGAATCCGGCTCCGAGGTCGAACCGCATCTGGTGGCCGAAGACGCTCAGCGTCCCGGTGCCGGTCCGGTCCTCCTTCCGGGCCCCCTCCCGGAGAATCCGCTCGATCAGGTCCAGGTACGGCCGCATCGGGGAGGAGGGTACACCGAGGGCAGGGGGGCCTTCCACAGAGCCGGCCCGCCGGGCCGGCGGGGGCCTCTTTTGCAGGGAATCCGGCCCTTTTCCTCTTGGCAGGCTACCTGCAGTGCTTACAGACTGATTTACCCGGAACCCCGGCGGGGGGCTGGATCTGCCTGGGGCGGGCCATGGGGGCCCGACCGAACTGGACCCGGTTCGCTGGACACAACAGGAGCAAATGCCTAGACAAAATGCAGGATGAGGAGGGTTCCCGCGCGGCTTGCCGGCGGGAGATTGGCAATGCGCCTGTAAGGTCAGCCGTGTGGAGTTCGTCCTCCATGGCCGGGGGAGGGGCACACGCGTTGCCTTTGAGGAGGCCGGGGGATCTGATCGGCGAAGCGCCGGTTGGAGCTCGCGGCCAGCCAACTGTTCGAGAGGAGGTCAGGAATGGTGTTGGACGGGAAGATGGGTCCGCTCGCCCGAAGCGGAGTGGTGGCGCTCATTGCGATGAGTGTCGTAGCGTTCGCCGGGGCGACGGCGCGTGCAGACGAGGTCGAGCAGGAAGAGATCGTCGTCGGTGAGGAAGTGGTTCAGCCTGCGGCAGCTCCGTGTCCGGAGTGCGACGTCAACAACGGCATGGTGTCGTTCGCGATGGGCGTCGACATCACGACGGCGTACTACTTCCGCGGAATCGTTCAGGAGAAGTACGGCTTCATCGCGCAGCCCTGGGGCGAGGTGACGTTCACTCTGTGGGAAGCAGAGGAGAACTCGAACAGCTTCGTCACGGACTTCACCGGAACGCTCGGCACGTGGAACAGCGTGCAGAGCAACAAGACCGGCTCGCCGATGGACGGCACGGGCCCGGGCAACTGGTATGAGTCCGACATCTACGGCGGATTCGGCATCGGCATGGAGCACGGACTCGGCCTCGGCGTGAACTACATCGCCTACACGAGCCCGAACAACGCGTTCGGCACCGTCCAGGAGCTCGACGCGGACATCTCGTGGGACGACTCGACCCTCTACGGCGGCGAGATGCAGAACCTCGGCTTCGGCATCAACCCGTACGCGCTCTTCGCGTTCGAGCTCGACAAGAACTCCTTCCCGCTGCATGACGAGGAAGGCATCTACGTCGAGGTCGGTGCGGAGCCGTCGGTCGAGCTGATGTCGGACAGCGACTACCCGATCGGCATCGGCGTCCCGCTGACGGTCGGCCTCTCGCTGAGCGACTACTACGCCGTGAGCGGCGTCTCGGATGACACCTTTGGCTTCTTCCAGGCCGGTCTGAGCACGTCCGTTGGTCTCGGCTTCGTTCCGCCCGAGTACGGCTCGCTGAGCGCGGGCCTCGCGGGCTACTACATCGCGTTCGGCAACTCGGTGCAGGACTACAACGACGCCGCGTTCACGACGATCGGCGGCTCGGATTGGATCGGCACCCTCAGCCTGAACTGGGAGTACTGATTCACGAAAGACCCGTCGTCCCGCTCCACGCCTCGGCGTGAGCGGGACGGACGGCGGTCTCAGGGCCCGGAGCGGCTTCGTCGCTCCGGGCCTTTTTCTTCGTGCGCGCGGCGGACGTTCGATTTCGAGCCGCGCCGCGCGTGCGCTAGCCTGCATTTCTCACCAGATCCCTACTGCGGCGGCCGATAGCACCGAATCTTCGCGAGCTTCTCCCTCCGGGCTCCTCGACGTACTGTTCAAGTACGCCTGCGTCGCCCTCCGGTCCGAGGCTCGCGAATCTTCGGCACTCTCGACCGCCTCGCGACGTGATCTGGTGAGAAATGCAGGCTAGAGACGTTCGCGATGAAACCGGACGCGATCGCCGCGGCCCTCGCACCCGTCCTCGCCGACGCCTGCGGAGCCGAGAGCGCGCGCATCGACGGGATCCGTTCGATGACCGGCGGCGCCGCACGCGAGGCGTGGCGCCTCGACGTGACGCTCGAGCGACCGTCGGGCGAGGAAGCACGCTCGTTCGTCGCGCTCGTGTTCCGACCCGCGGGGAGCGGACAGCGAGCCTTCGAGGCGGTCTCCGAAGCCGAGCTGCTGCGCGCCGCTGCGCGCGCCGGCGTGCCTGTTCCGGCGGTGATCTGCGCCGGGGAAGCGCCGCTCGGCCGTCCTTTCTACGTGATGGACCGCATCGAAGGCGAGACGATCGGGCGACGCCTCGTTCGCGAGGAGCGCTTCGCCGCGGCGCGAGCCCGGCTTCCGCGTCAGCTCGGCGAAGCGCTCGCCGCGATCCATCGCGTGCCGGTCCACGACCTCGCGTTCCTGCCGCGCCCGAAGCCCGGCGTCACGGTGGCGCAAGCAGAGACCGACCGGCTCGAAGAGCTCTACCGTGTGATCGCGGTCGAGCCGCATCCCGTGTTCGAGCTCGCCTTCCGCTGGCTCCGCGCCAACCTTCCCGAGACGCGCGCGACGACGCTCGTGCACGGCGACTTCCGGATCGGAAATGTGATCGTCGACGAGCACGAGGGTCTGCGCGCCGTGCTCGACTGGGAGCTCGCGCATGCGGGCGACCCGGTGCAGGACCTCGCCTGGGCTTGCGTCCGCTCGTGGCGCTTCGGCGCAGACGCGCTCACCTTCGGCGGGGTCGGTCGGCGAGAGGAGCTCTTCGCCGCATACGAGGAGGCCGGCGGCCAGCGCGTCGATCCGTCCGCCGTGCGCTTCTGGGAGGTCTTCGGCAATCTCAACTGGGGCGTGATCACGCTGATCCAAGTGCGCGGCTTCCTCGACGGTGCGATCCGGAGCGCGGAGCTCGCCGCGATCGGCCGCCGCGCCGCCGAAACCGAATGGGAGCTCCTGAATCTCATCGAAGGAAGGGTGTGATCCGACGTGCATGATCGTCCGACGCTCCACGAGATCCTCGACGTCGTGCAGGGCTTTCTCGAAGCCGAGGTCGTGCCGACGACCACCGGGCGCACGCAGTTTCTCGCCCGCGTCGCCGCGAACCTGCTGGGTCAGGCGGATCGAGAGATCGACCTCGAGAGCGGGCACTTCGAAGAGGCGTGGAGGGGGCTCGAAGCGCTGCTGGGCGCCGCTCGGGCGCCTTCCGACCGAGCTTCGCAACGCGAAGCGTTCGAACGCCGCCTCAACCTGCTGTGCGAGGAGATCCGCTCCGGTCGCCTCGATTCGGGCTCCGCGCAGCACGAGACGCTGCTGCGGGTGCTTCGGGCCCTCGTCCGGGCGAAGCTCGAAATTTCGAACCCGGCGCTGCTCGCCGCCGACGCCGAGCGTGGAATCTGCTGAGACGGGAAGCGCTTCGACTGCCTAGTACGGGTTGCGGGGCGCTGGTAGCGTGGTTGACCCTGCCGGGACCAAGAGTAGGATCGAGTAAAGGAGAGACCGATGGCCGGAGTACAAGAAGTCAGCGACGCCACTTTCGATAGCGAGGTGCTCCGTTCCTCGACGCCGGTCCTGATCGATTTCTGGGCCCCCTGGTGCGGCCCGTGCCGCGCGATCTCCCCGATCGTGGAGGAGCTCGCGGGCGAGTACGCCGGGAAGCTCAAGGTCGTCAAGATGAACGTCGACGACAATCCGCAGACACCAGCGAAGTACGGCGTCCGCGGCATCCCGAACCTGATCGTCTTCAAGTCCGGAAACGTGCACGAGCAGATCGTCGGCGCGGTTCCGAAGTCGAAGCTGACGCGCGCGATCGACAGCGCCGTCGCCTGAGAAGTCGACCGACCGAGGTCGTCCGGAGGGCCGCGTGAGAAGGTCCCGGGTGCTCGCCTTCGCTCTTCTCGCCGCGTGCGGGGGCGGGGTGGGCACCTCGAGCGACCCCGCAGGTCCCTTCGCCGTCGGCGTCGCTCAACGGACGTTCGTCGACGAAACGAGGCCGACCGCGGCCAACGGCGATGTCCCGGCGCAGGACTCGCGCACCCTGCGGACGCGGATCTGGTATCCCGCCGCCGGCGCGCAGCAGCGAAACGCCGGCGGCGAGCTGATCGAGGTCGCCGACGCTCCGCCCGCGCGCACGGAGGGCCCGTTTCCGTTGATCGTCTTCGCGCACGGTTTCCAGGCCGTCGTCGAGGTCTACCGCCAGCTCTACGTTGCCTGGGCCGAGCGAGGGTACGTGGTCGCTGCGGCGAACTTCCCGCTCTCGAGCTCGGGGAACGAGGGGCCGCCGGTCTTCCTCGACTACGTGAGCCAGCCGGGCGACATCAGCTTTCTGATCGATTCGATGATCGCCGTCTCCGCCGACCGCTCCGACTTCTTCGGTGGCCTCGTCGATGCCGAGCGGATCGGCGCCGCCGGGCAGTCGCTCGGCGGTTTCACGACGATGGGCGTCGCGTTCCACACGTGCTGCGCGGATCCGCGCATCGATGCCGCTGCGCCGATGGCAGCCAGCCTCGCCGAGTTCCCCGGGGGTGAGTACTTCACCGGGATCGAGAGGCCGATTCTCGTGATCCACGGCGACGAGGACGAGACGGTTCCCTACGAGGCCGGGCGCGAGATCTTCGCCCGCGCGAATCGCCCCAAGTACCTCGTGACGATCCTAGGCGGCGACCACATCGTTCCCTACGTCGCCTCGCCAAGAGAGCCGTTGACCGAGCCGGTCCGGCTCTCCTCCCTCGCGTTCTTCGACCGGTACCTGCGCGGAAGGCGCTCCGCCTTCCAGGAGCTCCTCGCCGTCGACGATCTGCTGCAAGCTCGCGTCGAAGCCGAGCCGTAACGCTCCGCGCGCGAAGCGAGCGGCCGAGATGGGAAGCGAGCGTGGAGCGAGAGGGCGCGTGCCCCCTCGCTCAATCAGTAGCGAGGCAGCCGCTCGCGGGAGTGGCGGCGCATGTTCACGTTGATCAGGAGCCCGATCCCGAGCATCAACGAGACCATCGACGAGCCGCCGTAGCTGAAGAACGGCAGCGTGATGCCGACGACGGGCAACAGCCCCGTCGTCATGCCGACGTTGATCGCCGCCTGCCAGAAGACGTTGCTCAGGACGCCGAACGCGATCAGCGCTCCGAACCGCTCCTTCGCGCGGTTCACCGCCATCAACCCGCGGAGCACGACGAGCGCGTAGAGCGCGATCAGCGTGATCGCGCCGAAGAAACCCCACTCCTCCGAGTAGACCGAGAAGATGAAGTCGGTGTGCTGCTCGGGGAGGAAGTTGAGCTGGTTCTGCGTGCCTTGAAGGAATCCGCGTCCCGCGAGTCCGCCGGAGCCGATCGCGATCTTCGACTGGATCAGGTGATAGCCGGCGCCGAGCGGGTCCATCTCCGGGTTGAAGAACGTCGTCAAGCGCCGAAGCTGGTACTCCTTGAGCCCCGACAGCAGCACGGGGACGGCCCCCATGCAGGCGAGGACGAGGAGCCCGAGTGTCCCCCAGCTCGGACCAGCGAGCAGCACCATGCTCGCGAAGACGAAGACGAAGACGCCGGCGGTGCCGAGGTCGGGTTGCTCGAGGATCAGGAACACGGGGGGCATCGCTGCGAGCGTCGGCAGGGCGAGGTCGCGTAGACGGAGTCCGCCCGGCCGGATGCGATGATGGAAGAGCCGCGCGAGGAAGATGATCAGCGCGAGCTTCATCATCTCCGACGGCTGCACCGTGACGGGCCCGATCGAGATCCACCGTCGCGAGCCGCCGCCGATCTCGCCCACGAGAGGCACCGCGGCGAGAAGCGCCAGCCCGGCCACGTAGAGAACGAACGCGTATCGCTCGAGGCGGCGGTAGTCGAAGACGGTGGCGCCGAGCAGTCCGACGAGCCCGATCAGGGACCAGCTCGTCTGACGCCACGCGAAGCCCGTCGGCATGCTGCGGCTCGCGTCCCAGGTCGCGCTGTAGACGGTCATCGTACCGAGCCCGACGATCGTCAGGACCGTGAGGAGAAGGAGACCGTCGAAATGCGCGATCAGCCGCCGATCCATCATCAAGCGCACGGCGTACGTTCCTTCTATCCGGCCAGGGCGCGCATGCGCTCGCGCGTCTCGGGCGGGATCTCCACTCGTTGCGGCTTCGCGGCCGGGATCTCCACTCGTTGCGGCTTCGCGGCATTTGCGACCTCGACCTTGCGGGACGGAGCGGCCTCGACGTAGCGATAGTCGCGGCCGCGCGTCAGCGCGAAGTAGAAGTCGGCGAGATCGTGCGCGAGCGGTGCCGCCGTCGCACCACCCCCTTTGCCGGCGTGCTCGACGAGAACGGCGATCGCGATCTCGGGATCGTCGACCGGCGCGAAAGCGACGAACCACGCGTGATCGCGGAGGTGTCGCGCGAGGTGCTCCGTCTTCACGACGTTCCGGCCCATCTTGAAGACCTGTGAGGTTCCGGTCTTGCCGCCGACGTCGATGTTCGGGAGGAGCGCGTTCTTGCCGGTCCCGCGCGGGCTGTTGACGACGTCGCGCAGGGCCTCGCGGATCTGATGGAGCGTCGAACGTTTGAACTCGACCTTCTCGACGACGTGGGGGTCGTACTGCTCGAGCACCTCGCCGCTCGGGGACTCGATCCGGTTGACGTACTGCGGGCGGTGCCGAACGCCGCCGTTCGCGACCATTGCGATCAGGTTGGCCATCTGGAGCGGCGTCGCGAGGACGTAGCCCTGGCCGATCGCGACCGACAGCGTCTCGCCTGGATACCAGCGCTCGTTGAAGCGCTTGCGCTTCCACTCGCTCGTCGGGATGAGACCGCCCTTCTCGTGGGTGAGGTCGATTCCGGTGGGCACGCCGAGGCCGAGCTTGTGCGCGTACTCGGCGATCGTGTCGACGCCGATGCGGCTACCTACCTGGTAGAAATAGACGTCGCACGACTGAACGAGTGCGTCGTGCAGGTTCATCGAGCCGTGTCCACCGCGTTTCCAGCAGCGATACGAGCGATTGCCGAACCAGTAGGCGCCGCCGCAGAAGATGCGCGTGAACGGGTTGACGGCGCCTTCCTCGAGCGCGGCCATCGCGGTGACGATCTTGAACGTCGATCCCGGCGGGTACTGCCCCTGCAGGGCCCGGTTCGAGAGCGGGTCGAGCTTCGCCGACACGAGCCCGTCCCACTCCTTCCGCTGGATCCCCCGCGCGAACACGTTGGGGTCGAAGGCGGGCCGGCTCGCGAGTGCGAGCACCTCGCCCGTCGAGGGTCGGAGCGCGACGATCGCGCCTTCGTGATCCTCGAGGAGCTGCTCGGCGAACTGCTGCAGCCGCCGGTCGATCGTCAGCACGACGCTGCTCCCGATCGTCTCCGGGACGCGCGAGAGAACCCGCAGTCGTCGGCCGAGCGAGTCGACCTCGATCTGCTGACCGCCCGCGACGCCCCGCAGGAAGCGCTCCCAGGCGCGCTCCGAACCGAACTTCCCGATCAGGTCGCCCATCCGGTAGCTCTCGTCCGCCTCGAGGTCGGTCTGCGTGACCTCGCCGACGTAGCCGAGCACGTGCGACGCGAGCGGACCGTACGGATACGTCCGCAGCGGCCCGACCTCGAGGCTCACGCCAGGAATCTCGAGCTGGCGCGTCTCGAGCGTGACCACCGAGCTCCAGTCGACGTCGCGATGGATGACCAGACCTTCGTACGCGGGCCGTTTCCTCGCGGCGGCGCGGATCGCGTCGATCGACGGCGTGGGAAGCTCGAGCAGCTCGCTCGCTTGCGCGAGCGTCTTCTCCATGTCGCGGGTGTCTTCGGGCACGATCACGACGTCGTACGCCGGTCGATTGTCGACGAGTGGATCGCCGTTCGCGTCGAGGATCAGGCCGCGCGTCGGAGGAATGCGCGCGAGACGGATGCGGTTGTTCTCCGCGAGCGAGCTCCAGCGCTCCGTCTCCCCGACTTGCAGCGCATAGAGGCGAGCCCCGAGGATCGCGAACACGACGAGCGAGAAGATGCCGGCCGCGACGACGCGTCGGCGGAGCTCGTTCGGCGCTTCGCGGTTAGTCAACCGCATGAGCACGCTTTCGCCGCGGGCGGCGGAGGTTGCTGTCGAGCGCGGTGAAGGCGAGAGGCGACAGAACGAGCGCGAACAGCGCCTCGAAGAGGAGTGCTCGCGTCAGGCCCAGCCACGCGACGTTGCGCGGAGCGGCAAGAGCAAAATACGCCATCACGGTCGTGATCTTCACGCCACACCCCACCGCCACCGCGGCGACGGCCGTAACCGGGTTTTCCACCCATAGTCGCTTCGAGACAAGATACACCATCGCGAAAACCAAGGTCATCGCCAGGCAGTAGAGACCGGGGGGAGATCCCGAAAACGTGTCGAGCAGGTAGCCGAGCAGGAAGGCGCCGGTCGCGCCTCCGACGGAGTGATAGTGGAGGCCCAGGTAGACGCAAAGGATGACGATGAGGTCCGGGGCGGCCGGGAGGAAGCTGAGGCGTTCGAGCAGGGTCGTCTGCGCGACCACCGAGAGGACGCCGGCCAGGGCGAAGACGAGGAGGGCACGCATCAGCCTCCTCCCTCGGCCTGGCCGGGGACGGGCGGGACCTCGCGATTCGGGGGCGCGACGACGAGGACCTCCTCCAGCTTGGAGAAATCGACGGCGGGACGGATCTCGGCGGTCCGGTAGAGGCCGTGCTCCTCCTCGCCGAGGTGGACGATCTCGCCGATCGGCATGCCCTTCGGGAAGATGCCGTCCAGCCCGGAGGTGATCACCTTGTCGCCCACCCGGATGTCCTCGCGGCGCTTGACGTACTTGAGCCGGCAGCCCGCCTGGGAGCCGCCCTCGACGATGCCGCGGGCCCGGGTTCGCCGGACGAGGGCGTCGACGCCGCTCGCATGGTCGTCGAGGAGGAGGATGCGCGCGGCGTGGGGGCTCGTCGCCACGACCTTGCCGACGACTCCGCCCGGAGTGACCACGGCGAACCCCTTGGCGACGCCGGCTCGCTCACCCTTGTTGAGCGTCGCCGTGCGGAAGAGGCCGCTCGCGTCCGCGCTCGTGATGCGCGCCGCGACGGCGTCCCCGGGCAGGGATTCCCGGAGCTCGAGTAGCTCCGTCAGCCGCTCGTTCTCCCGCGCGACTGCGCCGGCGGCGTCCGCTTCGGCTTCGAGGTCGCGCACGCGGGAGCGCAGCCACTCGCGCTCCTGCCGCGCGCCGACGAGGTCGACGTAGGAGTTCCAGGTGTCCGCGAGCGAGCTCGAGACCCGCCGCGACAGGTGCGCGATCGGAGTCACGACCTCGAGGAACACCACGCCGAGCGGATCCACCCGCCGTCCGCCGCTGCTGTTCGTCACGAGCAAGGCGAGCGAGGCCAGGAGGAGCGCAACGGTGGCGAGGGGGGTCGAGTGCCGCCGTAGCAGGCCCAGCAAGCCTTCGTCCCCGGAGCGCTACTGGATGGTGACGTCTTTGAGGAGGCTCAGCTCGTCGAGGACCTTGCCGGCCCCCATCACGACGGCCGTGAGCGGATCCTCGGCCACCATGATCGGCAGGCCGGTCTCCTCGCGCAGCAGGGTGTCGAGATTGCGCAGGAGCGCGCCTCCGCCGGCAAGGACGATGCCCTTGTCGACGATGTCCGAGGCCAGCTCCGGGGGGCAACGCTCGAGCCCGATCCGGACCGCCTCGACCACCTGATTGATCGGCTCGAGGAGCGAATCGCGGATCTCCTCGTCCGAGATCTCGACCGTCTTCGGTACGCCGGCGACCAGATCGCGCCCCTTGATCTCCATCGTCTGGATCTCGGTCGACGGGTAGGCGCTGCCGATCGTGATCTTGATCAGCTCCGCGGTCCGCTCGCCGACCAGCAGATTGTACTTGCGCTTGATGTACTGGATGATCGCTTCGTCCATCTTGTCGCCGCCGACGCGGACGGACTTCGAGAAGACGACGCCGGAGAGCGAGATCACGGCGACCTCGGTCGTGCCGCCGCCGATGTCGACGATCATGTTCCCGGTCGGCTCGGTGATCGGGAGCCCGGCGCCGATCGCCGCGGCCATCGGCTCCTCGACGAGGTAGACCTCGCGCGCCCCGGCGGACTCCGCCGACTCGCGGACGGCGCGCTTCTCGACCTCGGTACAGCCGAACGGCACGCAGATGATGATCCGCGGACGAAAGAAGTTCTTCCGCTTGTGGATCTTCTGGATGAAGTACCGGAGCATCGCCTCCGTGATCTCGAAGTCGGCGATGACGCCGTCCTTCAGAGGCCGGATGGCCATGATGTTCCCCGGCGTACGTCCCAGCATCCTCTTTGCCTCGGCGCCGACCGAGAGAACGCGGCGGCCGCTCCGGCTCTCCTTCTGCATCGCGACGACGGAGGGCTCGTTGCAGACGATCCCCTCGCCCTTCAAATAGATCAGCGTGTTCGCGGTGCCGAGGTCGATGGCGAGGTCGTTCGAGAACCACCCCAGAAGCGAATCGAAGATCATGAGCCGCTTGCGTCCCCCGGCCGAGTCGGCGCCCGCACCGTCCGTGCGCCGGCGCTCGGCAAAGCGACCCATCGCTAACAGAACCCCCGCAGGGCGGCAATGGATCTGGCGCCGCAGAAGCGCGATTTGCCTTGCCGGCAGACGAAAACTATCGTCGCGCCATGCTTCATTTCGTGCGGCAGCACGCGCGCTCCAAGGTCATCTGGGTCATGGTCTTCGTGATCATCGGCGTCTTCGTGTTCTGGGGCGTCGAGGCCGTGGTCAGCGGACCGGGCGTCAACACGGTCGCCACCGTCGGGGACCAGAACATCGAGCCGCTCGACGTGGCGCGGGCCGAGAACCAGCTCGTCCAGCTCTACAAGGAAAACTACAAGGACGCCTTCACTCCGCAGCTTCGCGAGCAGCTCAACCTTCGTCAGATGGCGCTCAATGGGTTGATCGAGCGAGCGGTGCTGAAGGAGGAGGCAGATCGCCTCGGGATCGAGATCGGCGACAGCGAGCTCCGCGACGTCATCCTCGGAACGCCCGCGTTCCAGGCGGACGGGCGCTTCAACAAGGAAGCGTACATGCGGATCCTCCGTTACTCCCGCGTGACTCCGGTCGAGTACGAGGAGTCGCGCCGCGAGGAGCTCGCGATCCAGCGTCTCCGCGACGTCGTCCTCGACGGTGTCGGAATCAGCGACGCCGAGGTCCGGCAGGCGATCGAGAACGTCGACGAGACCGTCTCGCTCGACTTCGTCCGGTTCCCCGCCAAGGAGTACGAGGCCCAGGTCGTCGTCGACGAGGCGGCGCTGAGCGAGTTCTACGAGAAGAACAAGGACAAGTATCGCGAGCCCGAGCGCGTTCGCATCTCCCTCGTCGAATACGCGCCCGACAAGTTCATGTCCGAGGTCCAGGTCGCCGAGGAGGACGTCGCCTCCTTCTACGAGGACAACAAGGCAGGCCGCTTCACGCAGCCGCACGAGGTGCGCGCGCGCCACATCCTGATCAAGGTCCCCGCCGGCGCCGACGACGAGACCAAGGCGAAAGCGCGGACGAAGATCGAGGAGCTGCAGAAGAAGGTCGCCGACGGCGGCGATTTCGCCGCGATCGCGACCGAGAGCTCCGAGGACGTCGGCTCGGCGCAGAAAGGCGGTGATCTCGGGTTCTTCTCGAAGGGCCGCATGGTGCCGCAGTTCGAGGAGGCGGCGTTCGCGCTCACCCCCGGTCAGACGAGCGAGATCGTCGAGAGCCCGTTCGGGTTCCATCTGATCCGCGTCGAGGAGGTCCGCGAGGAGCGCGTCAAGGGGATCGAGGAAGTCCGCGCGGAGATCCTCGAGGAGCTGCAGAAGGGACGCGCCGGGGACAAGGCCAAGGAAGCCGCGACCACGGCACGCACGCAGATGAACGGCGGCCAGACGCTCGAGCAGATCGCGGAGACCGCCGGCCTCGTCGTCGACAAGCCCGAGCCGCTCGGGCAGGGCGACAAGATCCCGGGTGTCGGGCGCTCCTTCCCGCTCGGCAAGGCGCTGTTCTCGATGAAGCAGGGCGAGGTCACCGAAGCGACGCAGGTCGAGGGATCCTGGGTGATCGCGCGCCTCGAGGAGAAGATCGAGTCGCGAATCCCGCCGCTCGCCGACGTGCGCTCGCGCGCCGAGACGGACTATCGGGCCGAGAAGGCCAGCGAGCTCGCCGAGAAGGCCGCGGCGGAGTTCCTCGAGACCGCGAAGAAGGACGGCTCGATCGAGAAGGCCGCGGAAGCCGCCGGGAAGCCCGTCGATACGACGAAGCCGTTCAAGCGCGCCGAGCCGTACATCGCCGGCCTCGGCGTGAACCCGCAGCTCAAGGACGACGCCTTCGCCCTCACGACGGAGAGCCCGCTCGGCAAGAAGCCCTACGTCGTGCTCGGTGACGTGGTCGTCGTGGCGCTCGACGAGCGGCAGCTTCCGACGAAGGAGCAGCTCGACGAGAAGGTCGAGGCGCAGAAGACGCAGCTCCTCGAAGCCCGTCAGCGCTCGGTGTTCCAGCGCTACCTCGACGAGCTGAAGGCGCAGGCGCAGATCCAGGTGAACACGCCGGTCCTGGAGCAGCTCCCGGCCGTCTAGGAGGCGCGGGGCTCCTTGGCCGCAGCCAGGATCGAGAGCTTCCGGCGCGAGCGCGGAGCGCGCGGCGGCGTCCTTCTCCTGCACGGCTTCACGGGCTCGCCGTACGAGATGGAGTGCCTCGCCGACCCGCTCGCCGAGGCGGGCTGGTCGGTCGTCGGCGTTCGCTTCCCCGGTCACGGCTCCCCGGAGGAGACCGAGGACAACACGTGGCCGGCGTGGCGCGCGACCGCGGAGGAAGCGCTCGCCGACGTCGAGGCGATCGCGAACGGCGGTCCCACCTTCGTCGTCGGGCTGTCGATGGGCGCTCTGATCGCCCTCGAGCTCGCCGCGCGCCACCCGGAGCGTCTGCGCGGCATCGTCGCTCTCTCTCCGGCGATCACGCTGCCGTCGCCGCTGCCGGCGCTCCTAGGGCTCGCGCACTATCTGCCGTCGCGGTGGCGCGGCTTCGCGCTGCCGAAGGGACCGAGCGACATTCGGGATCTCGAGGCGCGAGCGCGCCACCCCGTGAGCAACCCCTTCCCGTTCTCGGCGATCCTGTCCTTCGACGAGCTCCGCCGCCGCGCCGTCTCCGTCGCTCCATCGGTGCGACAGCCGCTCCTGATCGTGCACGCGCGGCGTGACCGGACGTGTCCCCTCGAAGGCGCGAGCTGGCTCTCGCGGAACGTCGCCTCGGAGCGCGTCGAGATGCACGTCCTCGAGCGAAGTGGCCACGTCATCCCGGTGGACTGCGAAGGCGCCGAGGCGGTCCGCTTGATCCTGGGCTTCCTCGAAGGCGAGGCGGGACCTGCTTCGGTGGATCGCGACTCGGGCCCGCGGTAGGTTCCCGCAGGACGGATCGCATGCGATTCCGCGACGGCACGTTGCCGCAGAAGGCCCTCTTCACGGCTCTCCTGCTCGTGTTCGTCTGGGGCATCGGGCTGAACGTCCTCGACAAGGTCGAGCGGATCGGCGCGCCCGACGCCGGCTTCTCCCTCGACGACGGCTATCTCTCGCCGACGCGACGCGATGCTTCCGCCGCCGGTGTGCGCGGCGGCGGCCAGGCGATCAGCATCAACGGAGAGCCGATCACGTCGGAGCAGTCCTACGTCTCCGAGGTTCCCGGGATCCGCCTGCGCGCCGGCGAGACGAATCACCTCGTCTTCGTCCACGCGACGGGCGAGGAGCGAGCGCTCGACCTCTCCGTGCGCGAGTGGACGTGGAACGACGCCGTCTTCACGGAAGGCGCGACCGATCTGATCGGCGTCGCCTTCTTCGTCGTCGGGCTGGTCGCCTTCCTCCTCCGTCCCTGGCAGAGCGACGCCTGGGCGCTCTACACGCTGTGCTCGCTCTCCGGCGGCCTCTTGTTCTCGCTGCTGTTGCCGGAGACGACCGACCTGCACGTCTATCAGTCCGTCGTCTACGGCTTCCTCTCCTTCTCGACGATCCACCTCGCGCTCGCGTTTCCGGTCGTGCACCCGATTCTCCGCGAGCGGCCGTGGATCCTGAGCGTGATCTACGGCGCGGGAGTGGTGAAGACCGTCGCCGGGATCGCTTCCGCGTACGCGCAGTCCGAGTGGGGTCTCTCGGTCTCGTCGGGCTCCGGGCTCTGGATCTTCACCGTCGCCCTGATCTTCGGCGTCGGCCGCTCGCTCGTGCTCTCGGTGCGGAGCGCCGATCCGGTCGTTCGCCAGCGCGCCCGGATCCTGATCGCGGGCATGATCTTCGGCTTGACGCCGGTCGTCGCGCTGCAGATCTCACGCGGCCTGTTCCACGCGGTGACGGTCGACAGCCGCTTCGCGTACTGGGCGCTCGGTATCTTCCTGCTCGCCCTCGGGCGCGTGACGGTGCGGCACGACCTGATGAACGCGCGCATCGCCGTGCGAAAGGCGTTCATCTACACGGTCGCCGTCGCGATCCTGACCGGCCTCGCGATCGCGCTCAGCGCGGAACGCTCCTACGCCGTCGCCGTGCTGCTGTTTCCGCTGCTCTACTTCTGGCCGCGCTTCGACGCGTATCTGAACCAGTACCTCTATCCGCAGCGGGCGAGGTTCCCCGAGCTGATCCGCGAAATCGGCCGCGACTACGCCGACGCGGCGGGCGTCGAGGAGGTCCTCGAGGTGCTGGCGCACGCGGGGCAGAGGCTCTGCGACGCGCGCTCGAGCGTCGCGTTCCTCCTTCCCGACGAAGCGTCGCGCGGCCGGATTCGCTCGAGCGGCCCGGTGTCTCCTCCCAGCGCGGAAACCCTCGCCGACGACGCGCTCGTCCGCTTGATGGTCGCGATGCGGAGCGAGGTCTCGCGCGATCAGGTCGCGGTCGAGCCGCAGTTCCGGAACGTGCAGGAGGAGTGCCGCGCGAGCTTCGTACGCCTCGGAGCGGAGATCCTCCTGCCGATCGTGCGCGATCCGCACGTCGTCGGCGGGCTCGCGATCGGCCCGCGGCTCGCGGGCGATCCCTACGAGCGCGAGGAGATCGATGCCTTCAACGCCGTCGTGCTGCAGGCGACGCAGGCTCTCGGCCGCGTCGAGGCGACGGAGCGTCTGCGTGCGCGGGAGCGGGAGTTCGCAGAGCTCGAGCGCTTTTTCCCGCCGCAGATCATCGAGCAGGTGATCGAGCGGCGGCGCCGCCGAGCTGCGGAGCCAGCGGCGTCTCGTGACGGTCCTTTTCGCCGATCTACGCGGCTTCACCGCGTTCTCGGACCAAGCCGAGCCCGAGGAGGTGATGGCGACGCTCGCGCAGTTCCACGAGGTGATGGGCCGGCGCATCGCCGAGTTTGCGGGAACCGTCGAGCGCTTCGCCGGCGACGGGGTGATGGTCTTCTTCAACGATCCCGTGGAGCAGCCCGATCACGCGGAGCGCGCCGTCAAGACGGCGCTCGGCGCGCGTGCCGACGTACGGCGGCTGAAAGCCGACTGGACCCGGAAGGGCTTCGAGATCGACGTCGGCATGGGCATCCATACCGGCTACGCGACCTGCGGCTTCATCGGCTTCGAGGGGCGGCGCGACTACGGCGTCATCGGCAACGTGACGAACCTCGCCGCGCGCCTGAGCGACGCGGCGCAGGCGGGAGAGATCCTCGTCACGTCGCGTGTCCGCGGCGAGCTTCGCAACGGCGTCCGCGCCGAGCCCGTCGGCGAGCTGTCCCTGAAGGGCTTCCAGCAGCCGCAGATGGCGTATCGCCTGGTCGACGGGACTTCCCGGTCGAGTTGAGAGGAGCTCCTTCCCGTGGGGACCCGTACGTGCGAATATGGGTACCCATATGAAGACGACCATCGACCTGGCGGATGCGCTCTTCGGTGAGGCAAAGCGCGTCGCCGCCCGCGACGGCACGACGCTTCGCACGTTGATCGAGGAAGGGCTTCGACTCGCTCTCGATCGCCGCAGCGGCAAGGGTACCTTTCGCCTTCGGGACGCAAGCTTCAAGGGTGGTCGCGGTCTACATCCGGATTTTGCCCGCCGAGGCCTGTCCTCCCTGCGCGAAGCCGCCTACGAGGAAGAGCCGTGATCGCGGTCGACACCAACGTTCTCGTCTACGCGCATCGGGCCGATGCCGACTTCCACGACGCCGCCGAGCAGTGCGTACGAGCGCTCGTGGAAGATCGCGCGACGTGGGCGATTCCCTGGCCGTGCCTGCACGAGTTCCTCGCCGTCGTGACCCGACCGCGGGTGTTCGATCCGCCGACGCCGCTCGCCCACGCGCTCGATCAGGTCGAGGCCTGGCTCGCTTCTCCCAGCGTCACGCTTCTCGCCGAGGCACCGGGCTACTGGCCGGTCTTGCAGAGGCTCGTCGCGTCGAGCAGGGCGCAGGGGGCCGCCGTTCACGACGCTCGGATTGCGGCCCTGTGTCTCGTGCACGGAGTCCGCGAGCTCTGGACGGCGGACCGTGACTTCCATCGCTTCGACGAGCTCTCCGTGCGCAACCCTCTCGTCGGGAACGCCGTCCACGAGCGTGCTCGCGCGTACGGCCGACGGCGAAACGCAGTCACGCCGCCGCCGCGCTTGACGTGACGTCACGGCCTCAGGGCAGGAGTCCCTCGAGCATCTTCTCCTGGCCCGGCGCAGGCACGAGGAGATAGCTCGTGATGCCGGTGACACCCGGGACCGCGCGCGCGGCCGCGTCCGCGCTCTGGATCTCTTCTCCCGAGCGTACCGCGCCGAGCAGCACGACGTGGCCGGCGAGGACCTGGATCGAGACGTTCATCCGCTGCGCGCTCGACTCGAGCGTGATCGCCTCCTCGACCTTCAGCTTCAGCTCTTCGTCGGCCGAGGTGGAGACGTTGGCGGGCTTCTCGGGCAGGTAGACGTCGAGCGAGCGCAGGCCGCCGACGCCGCGAGCCGCGTCGACGAGCTTCATCCGCTCGGCGGGCGAGTCCACCCAGCCGACGAGGAACGCGTGGCCGAGGAAGACGTAGGGCGAGATCGAGAGAACGCCGTCCGGATCCGCGACGAGGAGCGCCTCGCGAAGCTGCGTGCGAAGGCGCTTGTCCTGCACGAGCTCCATCGGCTTCTCGGGGCTCTTCGCCGCCTCGAGCATCATCCGATAGGGAAGGAACGCTTCGGCAGGCGCCGTGAGAGCGAGTGCGGCGAGCAGCCCGACGAAGACGAGGCGGCACTTTTCCATGGGCCGGCCTCCTACCACAGAGTCGTGAACAGGTCAGACACCGAGGCCACGCCCGAGACGGAGAGTCCGTCCGGCGGGCGGAGCTGCCGCTCCGTCGCCGCGGGGATGATCGCCCGCTCGAAGCCGAGCTTTCGCGCCTCCCGGAGGCGCGTTTCCGCGTGCCGCACGGCGCGCACCTCGCCCGCGAGGCCGACCTCGCCGAAGAAGACGACGTCCTGCGGCAGCGGCGTGTCCCGGGCGCTCGAGCCGATCGCGGCGATGATCGCGAGATCCGCGGCCGGCTCCTGCACGCGGATCCCGCCGGCGATGCTGACGAAGAGATCGTGCTCGTAGAGCTTCAAACCGGCACGCTTGTCGACGATCGCGGTCAGAACGGCGATCCGGTTGGCGTCGAGCCCGAGCGTCGTCCGGCGCGGCATCGCGAGCGCCGAGCGCGCCGCGAGCGCCTGCACCTCGACCAGGAGCGGGCGCGTCCCTTCGATCGTCGGGAACACGGCGGAGCCGGACGCCCCCGCCGGACGCTCCGCGAGAAGGAGCCGCGAAGCGTCCGCGACGTCCTTCAAGCCGGTCTCCTCCATCTCGAAGACGCCGACCTCGTTCGTCGGTCCGAACCGGTTCTTGACGGCGCGCAGGAGGCGAAGCCCGCCGCCCTGCTCGCCTTCGAAGTAGAGGACGGTATCGACGACGTGCTCGAGCACACGCGGTCCGGCGATCGTGCCTTCCTTCGTCACGTGTCCGACGAGGATCGTCGGCCGCGCGCGCGCCTTCGCCTGCCGGACGAGCGCGGCGGCGCACTCGCGGACCTGCGCGACACTCCCGGCGGCGGAGCTGAGCTCGCGCGAGTGCACGGTCTGGATCGAGTCGATCAGGAGGATCGCGGGTGACACGGCCTCGACGTGCGCGAGGACGTCCTCGAGGCAGGTCTCGGGAAGGACGAGCACGGACTCGTCGCAGCCGAGCCGGTCCGCGCGGAGCTTGACCTGCTCCGGCGACTCCTCGCCGCTGACGTAGAGCGCCGTCTTTCCGGCGCGCGCGAACCCCGCGACGATCTGCAGACCGATCGTCGACTTCCCGATCCCCGGATCGCCCCCGAGGAGCGTGACGGAGCCGGGGACGAGCCCGCCGCCGAGGACGCGATCGAGCTCCTCGAGGCCGGTCGTCGTGCGACGATGCGCCTGCGGCTCGACGCGCGCGAGCGGGATCGGCTTCGCGCCGGCGACGCCGCCGACGGCGATCGACGTCCGCGTCGAAGCGGCGGCCTTCGGCTTCTCGGCGACCGCCTCCTCGACGACGCTCTCCCACGCGCCGCATTCGTTGCAGCGGCCGACCCACTTCGGATGCTCGGCCGCGCATTGCTGGCAGACGAAGACCGTCCGGATGCGCGCCACGGGGGGAAGGAACCACAAGAGAGCGCGCTTGCCTACAGGCGCCGGCGGCTTCGTTGCGTGGCCTGCAGCGCGGCGACCTCGGCCCTCGCGCTCACAGGGGCTCCTGGATCGCAGTGGGCTTCTCCGAGGTTCGCGGGATCGGCTCCGCGCCGGCAACGCTGGCCTGGTGGCCTCCTCGGATACCCTCGGCGACGGGCCCCGCCTCGACGTGCGACCTCACCGGCACGGAGATCGTGAAGGCGACTCTCGTGACGGACTGCGACACGGTGATCCCCTAGCGGTCCGACGGAGAAGGGCGACGTTCACCCTCACACCTGACAGACCACCTTGGAAATCTTCAGGCGCTGGATCTTCCTGTGCGCCCTCGCGTCCGCGGTCAGCCAGCAGCCGTCCGTCAATTGAGCCGTAGCTGCGTAGACGGCATCGTAGCCGCTCAGATCGTACCTCGAGGCGAGGTCTACGGCTCGCTCCAAGAGCTCACGGCCGTTGCCGACTCTCTGCAAGCCCAGATCCTGGAGGGCGCCGAGATAGCCGTGCAGCTCGCCGGGCTTACCGGCGAGCAAGCGGACCAGCACGGCGAGCATCTCGTTCAGGAACAGCTCGGGCACCGCGAAGCGCTCCGGTGCGTCGCGTACGTCGTCGAGGATGCGAATCGCCTCGAGGCGACCCGGTTCGTCTTTGATGAACCACTTGATCGCGACCGAGGCGTCGAGGACCTGTAGGGTCACCGACGCTCCTCGCCCCGTAGCTCACGTAGAAGATCCAGCGACGACAGCCCGCGCGGCAGCTCGATCTCCGCTCCCTTGATCCGCTCGACCATCTCGACACGAAGGCGGTCCACCTCCACGTCCACGAAACGCTTGCGGTAGTCTTCCAGAGAGATGATCACCGCCGCGGGCTTTCGGTCCTTCTCGAGGAGGATCGGACGCCCGGTCCTCTTGAGGCGCTGGAGGACCCGTCCGAGCGATTGGCGAAGCTGCAGTGCGTTCACGGTCTCCATGACACAACCATGACACGTGACTAGTCACATCTCAAAACGTGAACCTGGCCCAGCCGGATGGCCGCCGAACTCGATGCGTTGCGTGCGGACTTGCGCAGAATACGGAATTGCGTATTCTGCGGACATGGCGAACGTCATCAGCGCCACGGAGCTCGCCCGAAAGCTCGGCGATGTGCTCGGCAAGGTGCGCTATCGGCGCGAGGTTTTCGTGGTCGAACGAAACGGCGAGCCGGTGGCCCGCTTGGCTCCGATTCCTTCGACCGCGAGCGCTTCGCTCGTCGAGGGACTCCGCGCCTGGCGTGGCGCCGCCAGAGCCGATCCGAGCTTTGCGGACGACCTGGAGCGAGTGAACGCCGCCGATCGCCCGCCCCGGAACCCTTGGGCGTAGTCCTCGATACGAGCGCATTGGTTGCGCTCGAGCGCGCCTCGGAAGGCTGGGAGGAAACTCTCGGCAATCTCGCGACCGAGCCGGCCGTCCTACCGGCCGTGGTCTACGCGGAGCTCCTGGTGGGTGTTCGGCTCGCCGATTCCCGCACGAGGGCCGCGGATCGGCAAGCGCGGATCGATGCTCTCGTCGCGAGGTTTCCCATCGTGGACTTCACGCGCGAGATCGCCGAACGGTGGGCGGAGCTCTTCGCCGTGATGAGTCGAGCGGGTGGATTGATCCCGGCGAACGACCTGGCCGTCGCCGCGACAGCCTTGCACCTCGACTTCACGGTTCTCGTTGGCCCGAAAGACGAAAGGCATTATCGCCGGGTTCCCGGCATTCGCTGCGCGCGTCTGCCGATGTAGGCATCGCGGCTCCGGCGCCGGGGGGAACCACGAGAGAGCGCGCTTGCCTACCGGTGCGGCTCACTCGTTGTCGTGCGGAAGGAGAGGCAGCGTCCTTCGATGTGGCACCAGCAGTCCGCTTCGCGCGCGTGCGGGTCGCGTCGCAGACTCCGCACCGACTCGGCGCCGCTCGGCACGCTCTGCAGCGCGTCCGCCAGGGCGGCGTTGGCTTTCGGCGCTCGCGCGCTCGAGCAATGGAAGATCATCACGGGGCCGGCGAAGCGGGCGGAGAACCGATCCGCCTCCCGCCGCACGATCATCCCGACCCCGATGCCGAGAGTTCCCGCCGGACCGGGCGGCTCGACGGTCAGCGGAGCGTAGAGCCGTCCGCCGGGACGAAGCGCGTCGAGCCACCGGTCGACGACGTGCGTCGCTCCCGCGTTGACGACGATCACGTCGACCGGCTCGCGCGGGTGCTCCGCGCCGTCGCCGCACGTCGAACTGACCTGTGGCCACGCGCGAAGGTTCTCCTCCGCTCGTTCCGCGAGGCCGGGGTCGATCTCGAAGCCGAGCACGGTGCCTCGCGCGCCGACGATCTCGGCGAGAATCGCGGTGTAGTAGCCGGCTCCGGTGCCGACGTGCGCGATGCGCTCGCCTTCCCGGAGGTCGAGGGCGTGGAACAACCCGGCCCAGAGGCGCGGCGACCCGTTGAAGAGCATGCGGTCGGCGTCGAGCGCGACCAGCACGTCCCGGTGGACTTCGGTCGGGTCGCTCGTCGAGGACTCGGTTCCGTCCAAGGAGAGGAGCCGCCACGGTGGGGCGGGGAGGAAGGCTTCCCGCGGGACCGCGGTGAATGCCCGGAGCAGCCGCTCGTTCGAGATCCCGCACGCCGCCAACAGCTGCTCGGCGAAGGCCGCACGCACGTCTCTCGAGGCGTTCGTCGTCGAACTTCTCTCGGGCGGCCAGGGAGGTCTGTCAACCGAGAAGCCTGCCATCGGTTGACAGACGGGACGCCCGGACGCTAACGAGCGCCGTGGCCGGAACGTCCGAGCTCGCGGTCGATCTGGCCGACCTCGCGGAACGCGATCTCCTCCGCCAGCGCCGCCTCGTCGACGGCGTGCAGGGACCGGAGGTCTGGCTCGACGGCCGCCGCGTCCTCTGCCTCGCCTCGAACAACTACCTCGGCCTCGCCGGCGATCCGGAGGTCGTGCGCGAGAGCGCCGCCGCGCTCGCCGCGGGAGGAGCCAGCGCCGGAGCTTCGCCGCTGATCAGCGGCCACATGACGTCGCACGAGGAGCTCGAGCGCGAGCTCGCGGACTGGCTCGGCTGCGAGGCCGCGCTCGTGTTCGGCTCGGGCTATCACGCCAACATCGGCGTCCTCGCCGCGCTCGTCCGCGATGGCGATGCGATCTTCAGCGACGCGCTGAATCACGCGAGCCTGATCGACGGCTGCCGGCTCGCGCACGCTCGAGTCGAGATCTTCGCGCACAAGGACGTCGCCGACCTCGCGCGCCGTCTCGCGACGACGCCCGCGCGTCGCCGGCTCATCGTGACGGACTCGATCTTCAGCATGGACGGAGATGCGGCGCCGCTCGAGGAGATCGTCGCGCTGGCCGAGCGCTACGACGCCTGGGTGATGCTGGACGAGGCGCACGCGACGGGCGTGTTCGGCGCGGACGGCGCGGGTCTCGCCTCGGACCGGGGCGTCGGCTCGCGCGTGGCGATCCGGATGGGGACGCTCGGCAAGGCGCTCGGAAGCTACGGCGCGTTCGTCGCGGGCTCGCGCGCGCTGATCGAGCTCCTCGTGAACCGCGCGCGCTCCTACGTGTTCAGCACGGCTCTTCCGCCCGCGGTGATCGGCGCCGCCGGCGCGGCGGTCCGCATCGCGCGGACCGACTCCGGGCGTCGCGAGCGGCTCTGGCAGAACGCGCGTCGGCTCCACGCGGGCCTCGTCGCGGGCGGCCTCGAGGCGGGTGAGCTCGAGAGTCCGATCCTTCCCCTGATCCTCGGCGAGCCGCGCCGCGCGCTCGGGGTGGCGCGCCGGGCGCTCGCGGAAGGCGTGTTCGCTCCCGCGATCCGCCCGCTGACCGTGCCGCGCGGGACGGCGCGTCTTCGCTTGACGCCGATCGCGACGCACGACGAGGCGCAGATCGACCGCGCGGTCGAGGTCCTGGTCCGCGCCGCCCGCGAGGAGGACGCATGACCGATCGCGCGGCGAGCGCCGAGGATCCGATCGCGCAGGACCTGCGCTCCGTCTGGCACCCGTTCACGCAGATGCGCGAGTGGCTCGCCGACGAGCCGCTCGTGATCGAGCGCGCGGAGGGAAACGAGCTGATCGACGTGCGCGGCCGGCGCTACCTCGACGGCGTCTCCTCGCTCTGGTGCAACGTCCACGGCCACCGCCATCCGCGCATCGACGACGCGATCCGCGAGCAGCTCGACCGGGTCGCCCACACGACGATGCTCGGCTTGACGCATCCCGGTGCGGCGCGCCTCGCGGACGAGCTCGTCGGGATCGTGCCGGGCGGGCTCACGCGCGTCTTCTACTCCGACGCGGGTGCGACGGCCGTCGAGATCGCGCTCAAGATGGCCTTCCAGTACTGGGCGCTTCGGGGCGAGACGCGTCGCTCCCGGTTCGCGTCGCTCGTCGAGGCATATCACGGCGACACGATCGGAGCGATGTCGCTCGGCTACAGCGAGGCGTTCCACCGCCTGCACCGTCCGCTCCTGTTCGACGTGGCGCGCCTGACGCCGCCGCACGTCTTCCGCTGGGAGCGCGGTCTCGACGCGGGCGAGGCGCTGCGCGCCGCGATCGAGGAGGCGCGGCGGACGATGGCGGCGATCGGCGATACGCTCGCGGCTTTGATCGTCGAGCCGCTCGTGCAGGGCGCGGCGGGCATCTGGACGCAGCCGCCCGAGTACTTGACGGAGCTCGCCCGTCTCGCGCGCGAAGCCGGGACGCTCCTGATCTGCGACGAGGTCGCGACCGGCTTCGGCCGCACGGGAACGATGTTCGCGTGCGAGCAGGCTGGCGTCGCTCCCGACATCCTCTGCATGGGGAAGGGTCTGACCGGCGGCTACCTGCCGCTCGCCGCGACGCTCGCGACGGAGGACGTCTTCGCGCAATTCCTCGGTGCCTACGAGCAGCGGATCGCGCTCTTCCACGGACACACGTTCACCGGAAATCCGCTCGGCTGTGCCGCGGCGCTCGCCTCGCTCGAGGTCTTCCGCGAGGAGGGGACGCTCGCGCACGCCGCGGAGATGGCGCTGCTCCTCGCCGACCGGCTCGCGAGCGAGATCGCACCGCTCGAGTGCGTCGGCGACGTGCGCCAGCGGGGTCTGATGGTCGGCATCGAGCTCGTCGTCGATCGAGCACGACGGAAGCCCTTCGACTCCGCTTCGCGGGTCGGTCATCGGGCGTGCTTGCGCGCACGCGAGCACGGCGTCGTGATCCGGCCGCTCGCTGACACGGTCGTCCTGATGCCGCCCCTCTCGATCCGGCGCGACGAGATCGAGAAGCTCGTCGGCGCGGCCGCGGCTGGCATCCGCGAGGCGACCGGCTCGTGAGCGACGAGTCGCTCTGGCGCGGCATCGTCCTCGTCACCGGGACGGACACCGGCGTCGGCAAGACGTGGGTCGCGTGCGGGCTCGCGCGTGCCCTCGTTCGCTCCGGCCTCCGCATCGGCGTACGGAAGCCCGCGGAGAGCGGCTGCCCCGTCGTCGAAGGAGAGCCGTTCGCGGCGGACGCGCACGCCCTGCGCGAGGCGGCCGGAAGCGTCGAGCCGATCGAGGACGTCTGCGCGGTGCGGCTCCTCGAGCCGCTCGCGCCCGGGATCGCGGCGCGCCGCGCCGGCGTGCGGATCGACGCGGCCGGGCTCGCACGGGACTACCGCCTGCGTGCCGCAGAGCTCGACGGCCTCCTCGTCGAGGGCGCCGGCGGGCTCCTGGTCCCGCTCGCCGACGGCGTTTCGTACGCCGACTTCGCCGCGGCTCTCGGCGCCCGGCTTCTCGTCGTGACCGGTGCGCGTCTCGGAGCGATCAATCACACCCTGCTGACGCTCGAGGTCGCGCGGGCGCGCGGGCTCGACGTCGCCGGCGTCGTCGTGAACCACGTCCTTCCGGAGTCGGACCTCGCCATCGAGACGCTCGCGGAGAGCCTGCGCGAGCTGATCGAGGTGCCGGTCCTCGCGTCCGTCCCGCACGGGGAGGATGCCGCGTCGCACCTGCCGCTGCGGCGCGTCTAGCCTGCATTTCTCACCAGATCACGTCGCGAGGCGGTCGAGAGTGCCGAAGATTCGCGAGCCTCGGACCGGAGGGCGACGCAGGCGTACTTGAACAGTACGTCGAGGAGCCCGGAGGGAGAAGCT
>Ga0194128_10000424_pt1 | contig 77569 bp, 63 predicted proteins | sample TA2KigCa65mmetaG_FD_148650 | JGI IMG/M metagenome (GOLD analysis project Ga0194128, IMG submission 148650) | Freshwater microbial communities from Lake Tanganyika, Tanzania - TA2015037 Kigoma Deep Cast 65m | ecosystem: Environmental > Aquatic > Freshwater > Lake | place: Tanzania: Lake...
GCAGCGAGAAGGCGAAGGCGCTCGGCCTGATCCGCGAGGAGGTCGACGGCGACCTCGTCGGCCGCGCCGTGCAGCTCGTGCGCGACATGGCCGACGGCAAGGCGCCGCGCTCGCGCATGGCCGAGGGCCCGCTGGCCAACGTGCCGGCGAGCCTGCCGGCGCTCGACATCGGCCACCTCAGCAAGAAGGTCGACGAGATCCTCTGCAAGGCGATCCTCGGCGCAGCCAAGCTGCCGCTCGCCGACGCGGTCCCGTTCGAAGCGAAGTGCTTCGGCGAGGTCTGCGGCACCGAGGACATGCGCATCGGCGTCGACAACTTCCTGAAGAACGGCCCGAAGGCGAAGGCCGCGTTCGTGCACCGCTGAGATTGCTCCTGACGGCCGCTACCGGGTCACGCAGAGCCCGAAAGACGATTGCTTCTCGGGCTCTGAGCGCCGCACGACGCGATCAGCGCGCCTGCAGGACGAACGCCCGCCAGCCGTCCTCGGTCGGCGACACCAGGAACTTCGCGTCGGCGCGCGCGACGCCGCGCTCGTTGGCCGGCGCGCGGCAGAAGTCGCCGCGTGAGCGCGGCAGCGCGTGCCACGCGACTACTTCGATCCCGCGCACGAACAGCAGCGATTGCCGGCCCTCATCCTGCGTGCACACGGCGTTGGCCATCGGCGCGGCGAACCCGAGGCGTTCTTGCAAAGCCTCGGCCGTCGTGTACGGCCCGACGACGTGCGCTGTCTCCCAATCGCCGGGCTGGACCTGCGCGAGGTCGAGCACGGCGCCGTCGGCGATCGCCGCGACCCTGTCGCCGAACGTCACCACCGGCGCCGCCGGCTGCGCGTAGGCGACGTCGCGGTTCTGCCACCACATCTTGGCGCCGAGCACGGCGAGCACGACGACGATCCACATGCGCACACGGCGCATCGCGCGGTCATTGCGGTTGGCTTCGGGTTTCCCTTCGGTCATCGGTCGGACACTACCCCTCGCCCGCGGCAACGCAAACGCCACCCGCGGGACACGCCGCGCCCCCGCCATCCGACCGATGACGATGCGTGCACGCCACTCCTCGCTCTGCCCTTCGCCGCCGCGGCGCCGGCCCGCGTGGGGCATACTGCCAACGCGCGAGCGTGGCGGCGCGCGCTGGCCCGACGCTTCGCCAGAGGCCCCGAGGCCGCGACGCTGGCCACCCCGCTTCTCCTCGCGCCGCGCTGCCCCCCGCGCCAAGATGCGCGCCATGGACCACCGCTTCGACTTCGTCCGCCGCAGCACGACGCGCATCGTCGTCGCCGACGGCGCGCAGGAGCGGTTACCGGCGCTGCTCGCCGAACTACGCGCGCCGGACGTCGCGATCGTGCATGACGAGTCGCTCGCCGGTCCGGCGAATGCGCTGGCGCACCGGCTGGCGGGCGCGCGGCTGTGCGCCGTGCCCGCCGGCGAAGCGTGCAAGACGCTGGCGCACGCCGAACGCGTCGCCCGCTGGCTGCGCGCGCATGGCGCGTCGCGCCGCACCGCGCTCGTCGGCTTCGGCGGCGGCGCGACCACCGACCTCGCCGGCTTCGTCGCCGCGATCTACCTGCGCGGCGTGCCGTTCGTCGCCTGCCCGACGACGACGCTGGCGCTGTGCGACGCCGCGCTCGGCGGCAAGAGCGGCGTCGACCTCGACGGCCGCAAGAACGAACTCGGCGTCGTGCGCCAGCCCGACCTCGTGCTCGGCGACGTCGATTGGCTGCGCACGCTGCCCGACGCGCTGTGGCGCGAGGGGTTCGTCGAGACGCTCAAGATGGCCGCCGTGCTCGACGCCGCCGCGTTCGCGCGGCTCGAAGCGCTGCTGCCAGCGCTGGCGGCGCGCGACGCGACGGCGGCGGCCGAGGCGATCGCGCTCTCGGTGCGCATGAAGATGGCCGTCGTCGTCGCCGACGAGACCGAGCAGGACCGCCGCCGATGGCTCAACTTCGGCCATACGATCGGCCACGCGCTCGAAGCGCGCGCGCTGGGCGCGCTCCGCCACGGCGAATGCGTCGCGCTCGGCATGCTCGCCGAGTGCCGCGCCGCCGGCCCTGCGGTGCCGGCCGACGTGCAGGCGCGCCTGCAACGCGCGCTGCAGCAACTCGGGGCGCACACGCAGTGGCCGCGGCAGTGGGCCGACATCGACGCGCTGTGGTCGCTGTGCCGGCTCGACAAGAAGGCCGATGCCAACACCGTGCCGACGATCGTGCCGACGGCGCTCGGCGCAGGCGCCGTGGTCGAACTGACGCGCGAACGGCTCGCGCACGCGCTGGCATGAGCGGCGCGCGGCCCGTGCCGCTGCTGCCGTGGCCAGCCGACGTCGCGCTGGCGATGCCCGGCAGCAAGAGCGACGCCAACCGTCTGCTCGTGCTCGCCGCGCTGTGCGGCCAGCGCACGCGTGTGCGCGGCTGCACGGCGAGCGACGACGTGCGGCGGCTGGTCGCCGGCCTGCGCTCGCTCGGCTTCGACGTCGCGCACGACGAAGCCGCCGGCGTCGTCGACGTCGGTCCGCGGCCCGCCGACGCGCCGACGCGCGCCGAGATCCACTGCGGCAACGCCGGCACGGCGCTGCGCTTCCTGCTGTCAGTCGCGGCGATCACGCCCGGTGAGTGGACGCTCACCGGCGATCCGGCGATGCAGCGCCGGCCGATCGGGCCGCTCACGGCGGCTTGGCGCGCGCTCGGCCTCGACGCGCGCGACACCAACGGCTGCCCGCCGGTCGTCGTGCGCGGCGGCGCGCCGCGCGAAGCCGTCGTCGCGCTCGATGCGGCGGCGAGCAGCCAGTTCGTGTCGTCGCTGCTGCTCGTCGGCGGCGCCTTGCCGTTTCCCCTGCAGGTACGCGTCACCGGCGAGCTCGCGTCGGCCGAGTACGCGCGGCTGACGCTGCGCGCGCTGCAGCGCTTCGGCGTGCAGGCGACCGCGCTCGGCGACCGGTTGTTCGCGACGATGCCCGGCTTTGGGCCGCCGCGTGGCGACGTCGTCGCCGACGGCGACTGGAGCAGCTTCGGGGTGTGGGCATGCGCCAACCGTCTGACCGGCTCGCGCCTCGCGCCGTCCAACCTCGCGTTCGGCTCCGCGCAGGTGGACGAAGCGCTGCCCGCACTGCTGCGCGCGATGCCCGACGCCGGCGACTGGACGGTCGACGCGAGCGAGCTGCCCGACCAGTTCCCCAACCTCGCCGTCGTCGCGGCGCTGCGCGCGGGCACGACGACGTTCCACGGCGGCGGCAACCTGCGGCACAAGGAGTGTGATCGCATCGCCGTGATGGCGCGCGAGCTGCGGCGGCTCGGCGCCGACGTCGACGAGCGACCCGACGGCCTCGTCGTGCGCGGCGGCCAGCCGCTGCGCTCCGCGGTCGTCGAGCCCGAGCACGACCACCGCATCGCCATGGCCGGCACGCTGCTTGGCCTGTTCGTGCCCGGCGTCGCCATCAAGGAGCCCGCGTGCGTCAGCAAGAGCTACCCCGGCTTCTGGGCCGACCTCGACCGCGTCATCGCCGCGCGCCGCTGCGTTGCCGTCGTCGGCATGCGCGGCGTCGGCAAGTCGATGTTCGCGCGCGCGTTCGCGGCGCGCACGGGCTGCGAGGCGTTCGACAGCGACGCGGCCTTCGTCGCCGCGCACGGGCCGATCGCGCCGTTCGTGCAGGCGCACGGCTGGCCGGCGTTCCGCGCCGAGGAGGCGCTGCTCGTCGACGAGATGCTGCAGCCAGGCCGCGTCGTGGCGCTGGGCAGTGGCGCAATCGAGACCGACGCCGTGCGCCGCGTGCTGCGCGCGCGCGCCTTCGTGCTCTGGCTCGATGCCCCCGTCGCCGTGCTGCGCGCCCGCCTCGCCGCCGACGCGAGCGTACGGCCGTCGGTCACCGGCGCGCCGGTGCTCGACGAACTCGACGCGCTGGCCGCGCGGCGGGAACCGTTGGCGCGCGAGGTCGGGCACGCGCGGCTGGATGGCACGCAGCCGGTGGATGCGCTGGTCGATGCGGCGCTGGCGGCCCTGCGGGCGCCGTGCACATGGCCGCGGTCGCTGGCGTAGGCGCGAGGTCGCGAGCGCGCCGCACCGGTGTTCCCGACGCCGACCTTCGCCCCCACCCGCGCCGCGCTCTACACTCCCCCGCCGATGACGATGACGCGCCTGCGCCTGCTGACCGCCGGAGAGTCCCACGGCCCGTCGCTGACCGGCATCCTCGAAGGCATGCCCGCCGGCCTGCGGCTCGACGAGGCGACGATCGCGCGCGACCTCGCGCGCCGGCAGCGGGGCTTCGGCAAGGGCGGGCGCATGGCGCTCGAACAGGACCGCGCGCGCATCACCGCCGGCGTGATGAACGGCTGCACGACCGGCGGGCCGATCGCGCTGGTCATCGACAACCGCGACCACGCCAACTGGGCCGACAAGGACGTGCCGCCGATGACGGCGCCGCGGCCCGGCCACGCCGACCTGACCGGCGCGGTGAAGTTCGGCCACCGCGACCTGCGGCTGGCGCTCGAACGCGCGTCGGCGCGCGAGACGGCGATGCGCGTGGCCCTCGGCGCCTGCTGCCGCGCGCTGCTCGGCGAGTTCGGCATCACGGTCGGCGGCTACGTCACCGCGATCGGCGATGTCGCGCTCGACCTCGGCGAGCCGTCGCCCGACGCCGCCGTCTACGAAGAGCGCTTCGCCGCCGCCGAGGCGAACGACGTGCGCTGCCCGGACGCGGCGACCGCCGCGCGCATGCACGACGCGATCGCCGCGACAATCGCCGCGCGCGACACGTTGGGCGGCGTCGTCGAGGCCGCCGTGCTGCACGCGCCGCCGGGCCTCGGCAACTTCGCGCAACTCGACCGCAAGCTCGACAGCCGCATCGCCGCCGCGGTCATGGGCCTGCCGGCAGTGAAGGGCTGCGAGCTCGGCCTCGGCTTCCGCGGCACAAAGCACCGCGGCACGCAGGCGCACGACGCCATCGCCGCCGACGGCGACGAACTGGTGCGGCCGACCAACCGCGCCGGCGGCCTCGAAGGCGGCATCAGCAACGGCCTGCCGATCGTCGTGCGCGCGGCGCTCAAGCCGATCGCGACGACGCTGACGCCACAGCAGACCGTCGATCTCGCCACCGGCGCTTCGGCGCCGACCAAGTACGAGCGCAGCGACTTCTGCCAGGTTCCGCGCGCCGTGCCGATCGTCGAAGCGGCGCTGGCGATCGCTCTGTGCGACGCGCTGCTGGAGAAACTCGGCGGCGATTCGCTCGAAGAGATCCACCCGCGCTTGTTCGCGCTCCGGCAGATGCGGCTAAGCCACCTGCCAATGGACGGCGCGCCGTGGCGCTTCGGCTACGGCTCGTGAGCCGGCCCGGCGGCGCACTGCGCCGCTGGTCGGCCGCCGTGTCCCGCTGGCTCGATGATTCGCCCCCTGGCGGCTACGGGGCTACCTCCTAATCTGCCGATGCCAAGACAGGTTCCCCGACCTGCGAGACCCCTCATGGCCAACCTCCGCGCCCGCGCCCTCGTCGCCCTGCTCGTCGCCACCCCGCTCGCCGCGCAGTGGGACATCCGCTACCCGGACATGCCGGCGCGCACGTACGAGGAAGCCTTGGCGCGCTACAAGACCTGCCTCGCGCGCAAGGCGTTCCGCTACCACCACGAGGCGCGCGAAGCGCTCGCCGCCGCCCGCACGCCCGAGGCGCTGACGCTGCTGGTCGGCGACTACAGGACGGTCAAGGAAGACGCCGAGCAGATCCGCTACGCCATCGCGGACGACTTCGCGCGCTTCTTCGAGAAGCCCGAGTTCCTGCCGCCGCTGCTGGCGCTGCGCGACGCCAACAAGGGCCCCGGCGACGTCTGGCTCTGGTACCACACGCTGCGCATGCAGACCGACCACGGCGACGAGGCGGCGGTGATGGAAGTCGCCCACGCCGACAAGAACGCGCTGCTGCGCGCGGCGGCGATCGCCGCGCTCGGCGACTCGCGCAACGGCGCGCTCAAGGACGCGATCGTGCCGAATTGCGCGGCATTCCCCAAGAAGGAGAGCGAGCGCATGGCGCTGCTCGGCGCGATGAGCGGCGCGCTGCTCGCCAACAAGTCGCGCGTCAACGCCGAGGACTACCGCGCCGCGCTGACGGCCTACATCGGCCTGCTGGCCGACGACGTGAAGCTGTCGCACGTCGGCAAGGTGCAGATGGCGCGCCACCTGCAGATCATTCTCAAGGCGCCGGCGCCATTCGTCGACCCGCAGTCGTGGCTCGACATCCTCGCGCGCGGCGAACTCAAGACCGCGACCAAGCAGACCACCACGGCGACGCCGCGCTTCTTCGGCCTCGAGACCGACGGCGAGCGCATGGTCTACGTCGTCGACATGTCGGACTCGATGCTGCTGCCGATCGAGCCGTCGGCCAAGCCCAAGGGGCCCATCACGGGCCCCAAGGAGAAGAAGAAAAAGGGCGCGGTGCTCGACGAGAGCGACCTGCCGTGGCACCAGATCGGCACGCGCTGGGATCTCGCGCGCGAAAACCTGCGCATCTCGCTGTCGCGCCTGACGCCGGACAAGGAGTTCTGCGTCGTGTGGTTTGGCAAGCAGGCCGGCACCCTCGACGCCTGCAAGGGGCTGATGAAGGCCACCCGCGGCAACATCGACAAGGTCATGGCCGAGCTCGACGGCATCAAGGCGAACATGACGCCCGAGCAGGGCAAGCCGCTGCCGCCGACGGGTCGCTTGCGCGGCGACACCAACCTGCACGGCGGGCTGCGGCTGGCCTTCGCGCTGCACAGCAAGGGCTTCGCGAGCAGCGCCGCCTACGTCGATCCGCTGGCGCTCGCCGAGGGCTGCGACACGATCCTGCTGTTGTCGGACGGCGATCCCTCGATCGACGACTTCTACGAAGAGGACAAGAACTATCACGAGGCCCGCATCGTCCAGAGCCTCGAACGCGGCGAGGCGGCGCCCGACGTGCCGACGGTCTGGGTCCCCGGCCCGTACGTCGCCGGCGGCCTCGCCCACTGCCCCTACATCGTGGCCGACGTGCGGCGCATGAACACGTTCCGCCGCGTGCGCATGCACTGCGTCGGCCTCGGCGAGGCCAACATGACGCTGACCAAGGCCCTCGCCGAGCTCGGCCAAGGCGAGTCGCTGCAGGTCGGCAAGGCGCGATGACGTGGGTCGGTCCGCGCGCGCCGCGGCGACGCGTCGAACGGTGGACCAGAAATCGCGGGGAGAAAGCGGCCGCCGCGCGGCGCCAACCACCTTTGCGCCCCGCTGTCGCGGGCTATCCTCACACGGACCAACCACGGCCTACCTGCACAACCCTCATGCACCTATTCCACCGCCTCGCCACCGCGGTCCTCGGCGCTGCACTGCTAACTAGCGCCGGCTCGGCGCAGACCAGCGTCAACATCGTCGCCAACGCCGACAACACGCTCTACCAGACGATCTTCGGCGACGCGTCGAACGGCGCCGGCACCGGCCTGTTCGTGGGCTCCAATGCGTTCGGTTCGATCCGCCGCACGCTGATCAAGTTCAACGTCGGCTCGGTCGTCCCCGCCGGCTCGCGCATCCTGACGGCGCGCCTGACGATGACCGTGACGCAGACCACCGTCGCGCTGGCGATGCCGCTCAACGGCCATCGCGTCACGTTGTCGTGGGGCGAAGGCACGAGCGTCGCCAGCGGCGGCCAGGGCGGTGGCGGCGCGGCATCGGTCGGCGACGCGACGTGGCTGCACCGCTTCTGGAACACGCAGCTGTGGACCACGCCGGGCGGCGACTTCGTCGCGACGCCGTCGTGGACGGCCAGCATGCCGACGTCGGGCTCGTTCACGTCGGCGCTGTCGCGTCAGGCGGCGACGGACGTGCAGTCGTGGCTCGACAACCCGACCGGCAACTTCGGCTGGCTGCTGCGCATGCCCAGCGAGACGCTGGCGTCGACGGCGCACCGGCTCAACTCGCGCGAGGCCACCAGCGGCAAGCCGACGCTCGTCGTCACCTACCTCGCGCCGGGCCAGCTCGGCAGCTACGGCACGGGTTGCCCGACCGGCGGCAGCAACACGGCGACCGCGGCCTACAGCGGCTCGTCGGCCGGCGGCTCGACGCTGACGATCAACAAGACCTACACGATCGCCAACAGCGTCGGCGCCGACTACTTCACGCTGTCGCTCGACCCGGTCGGCGTCACGCTCGCGCCGAGCTGCAACGTCTACCTGCCGATCGCCGAAGTGCTCTCCGGCGGCGCGTTCCTGACCAACGGCTACGGCGCGGGCTCGACCACGCTCGTGGTGCCGGCGGGCTTCCCCGGCTACCTGATCAACTGCCAGGCGGCGGTGCTCGCCAACAACGCGCTCGGCTTCGTGCTGACCAACTCGGCGCTCTGCGTCACGCAGTGACGCCACGCGGGCAGCGAGCGAGGCCGGGACGTGGCCGCGCGCGCCCGCGTTCGCGCTGACGGCCGACCGCGGCCACAGCGCCACTCACGGCATGCCGACGACCAGCTGCGCCGGCTCCGGCACGAAGCGCCGGACCGGCAGCGGGGCGATGCGGCACGGGCCAGTGGGCAGGCCGCCGACGCGGACCTTGGCGGCCTGTCACGTCGGGGTCGGGTTCCCTCGTCCGCGCGGGCCCAACGGCCAGCGGGCGCAGGCCCCGTCCGCACGGCTCAGCGGCAGAGCCGCGGCGGCGCGACGTCGAGCACGGTGCGCAGGCCGGGCGGGGCGGCGACGACGCCGTGCAGGTTGTTGACCAGAATCGCGGCGGTCGCCTGGTCGCCGGCGATGCCGCCGAAGAACTTCAGGTGGATCGGCGGCGTGCTCTGCAGCACGACCTCGTCGCGCGGGTCCGGCGCGCCGACGTACATCGACAGGTCGAGGTGGATCACCGCCTTGCCGCCGACGTAGCCGTAGCCGTGGTTGCGGATGCCGGCGACCTGACCCGCCTGGACGGTCAGGAACGGCGTCTTCTGCTCCTTGCCAGCCATCACCGGCTCGACCGACTGCTCGATGCGGTCGACCCGGAAGTCGAGCGCGCGCGCCAGCAGCGCGACCGACTCGCGCATGCCGATGTGGCCGAACTTGCCGGTCGCCATCTGCGCGTCGAACTCGGCCTTGCTCAGGCCGGCGCCGACCTTGCGCTGCAACGGCAGGCGGCGCGTGCCGGCGTCGACGACGCGCGTGCACTGCACCGATTGCACGTCGTACGTCACCGCCGACGCGACGATGGCGACGAAGTCCATGGCGTAGCCGGGGTTCACGCCGGTGCCGAGGAACGACACGCCGCCGGCCTTCGCCGCGGCGTCGAGTTCCTTGGCGATCGCCGGGTGCTGGAACTCCGGCACCAGCAGCTCCTCGGTCGACGACACCACGTCGACGCCGCAGCGCGCCGCCAGCAGCAGCTGGTCCTTGACCATCGGCATGAAGCTCGACGTGCAGTGCAGCATGACGTCGGGCTGCAGGCGCTTCAGCGCCTTCTCGGCGTCGCCTTCGACCACGACGCCAGTCCTGCGGCCGAGTTCCAGCAGGTCGCCGAGGTCTTTGCCGACCTTGGTGGGGTCGACGTCGATGGCGCCGACCAGTTGCACGGTCGACTTGGTGAGGGCGAGTCGGGCGGCGGCGAGGCCGATCGGGCCAAGACCGAAGGAGACGGCGCGGACGACGTTCGACATGCGGGGTGTGCTCTGGGTTCGGGGGCGAAGCATGATAGCGACCGGCGCGCGGACGCGCATGGTCGCCGCGGCGGCGCACGACGGCTGGGTCGCCGACGGATGGCCAGGGGCGTCATCTGCCTCGCGATGGAACGCGTCGCTGGCACGCGGGTCAGCACAGCAGCGGCGCAACGGCGTCCGCGGCTCATCTCGGCAATGAGCGCGTAGCCAGCATCGTTGCAGTGGCCGTCGGCGACGAACAATTGCTCGCGCTTCCTCGACTTCAGCTCCTCGTCGAAGCGCTCGCGGATCGGCGCCAACGCGCTCTTCGTCTCGGCGGCGACGGCGCGAGCCACTGCTTCGGCGCTAACTTTGAGGAACGGCGCCGCTCAGCGCGCGGCGAGGCCGAGCCCCGGTTGGCCCAGCGGCCGCAGCACGCCGCGCTTGAGCGTGAAGCCGCCGGTCGCAAAGTCCGCCGACAGGTCGAGGTGGCCGTCGAGGTCGAGGTAGCGCGTCGCCGGGCAGGCAAGAGCCGTGTGCAGCGCCGCGGCGATGGCGATGCGGCTCTCGTCCATGCAGCCCCACATGAGTCCGATGCCGGCTTCGGCGGCGATGGCCGCGATCGCGCGGGCAGCAGTGATGCCGCCGCACTTGACCAGCTTGACGTTGAACAGGCCGAACGGCCGCGGCGCCTGCGCCAGCGCCTGCGCGTCGGCCGTGTCGTGCAGGCTTTCGTCGGCCATCAGCCGGTCGACCAGCGCCGGCGGCAGCGCGCGCTGCGCATCGATCTGCTCGCGCGGCAGCGGCTGTTCGACGAACTCCAGCCCCAACGAACGCGTCGCGCGCAGCAGTTCGAGCAGCTGCGTCGGGCGGTAGCCGACGTTGCCGTCGACGCGGATCGCGATCGCGTCGCCGACCTGCTCGCGCAAGCGCACCAGCCGTTCGACGTCGAGCGCGAGGTCCTGACCAATCTTGACCTTGAGGACCGTGAAGCCGCGTTTGGTGTATTCCCGCGCTTGTGCCAGCGTCGCCGCGACGTCGCCGATGCCGATAGTCACCGAGGTCGGCAACTCGCGGTGCAAGCGTCCGAGCAGTTCGCACAGCGGCACGCCGGCGGCGGTGGCCCACAGGTCGTGCAGGGCAATGTCGAGCGCCATGCGTGCGCCCGGTGAACGCAGCCGCTGCAGCACATCGCCGAACTGCGCGGGCGGCGCGACGGCGCGGCCGCGCAGCTCGTCGAGCACGGCCTCCAACTGCGCGAACGCAGCGGCGTCGGTGTCGCCGTTGACCTCGGGTTCGGGCGTCGCCGCGCCGAGGCCCAGCGCCGGTCCGTCGGTGCGCAACTGCAACAGCACCATCGCCGCCGCGGTGGTCGCGTGGCTGGCGACCGCGTACGGCCGCGACAGCGGCACGCGCCTCCGGCGCAGCGCGACCGCAGTGATCCTCACCGGCGGTGTTCCTGCAGGTGGCTGCGGATCGCCGGCACCAGCGCGTCGGCGCCTTCGAGCAACGGGTAGACCGCGGTCAGGCCGGTCGCGCGCTGCAACTCGGCGCGCGCGGATTCACGGCGCTCGACCGGCAGGTCGTGGTGATTGAGCGTGAGGCCGAGCACGCGCGACCGGTAGTAACCGAGCAACGCGATCTCCTCGGTCACCGGCGGAATGACGTTGCCGAGGCGTTCTTGGTCCTCGAAGCAATGTCGCGCTGGCGCGTGCTGCAGGATCACGCCGTGCGCCTCGCCGGACAGCACCAGCTCGGCGCCGCACGGCCCGGACGGGTTGCGCAGCGCCGACTGACCTTCGAGGAAGATCACGTCGGGCGACAAGTCGCGGTCGCACTGCACAATCGCGTGTTCGAGTTCGCCGCTGACGAAGTCGTTGGGCGTGCTGTCGAGCACGAAGCCGTGCGGGACGCCCTGCAGCCAGCCGGTCTGGCCGGTGGCGACGATCGCGGGCTTTAGTCCGGCGCGGCGGCACGCGTCGCTGAGCACGTGGCAGGTCGTGCGCTTGCCGAGCGCGCAGTCGGTGCCGAGCACGGCGATGCGCGGCGCGCGGACCGCGCGGATCGCGCCGGTCCAGAAGTGCAGCTCGCGGCGCGGCTTCGGCCGCCGCACGTCGATCAGCTGCACACCTTTCTTCTTGGCAGCAGCGGCGATCTCGGCGTCGTCGGCGAGGAACTCGTGCAGGCCGTTGACGATGTCGAGTCCGGCCTCGATCGCGACAAGGATCATCGGCCGCATCGATGGCGGCAGCACTCCGCCCGAGGTCGCGACGCCGAGCACGAAGCAGTCGGGGCGCTTGGGCAAGCCACGCTGCATCGCCGCGAGGTCGGCGAAGATCGGGATGTCGCGGCGCTTGCCGTCGAGCAGTTCGCCGGCGTCGCGTCCCGCGCCTTCGCCGTCGATCAGCGCCAGGACCTCGAACCGGCTCGGGCCGCGAACGAGGCCATGCGCGGTCTTCGCCTCGGGGGTCTGGAAGAACCTGTCAGTGAACACGACCGCCGTCCTGCGCATCGCGGCAACCATACGGCGGCGGTCGGGGACGAGCGAACGCAGCAACGGCGCGCTAGCGAGCCGCGCAGTCGCGGCGCACACTGGCCGAGCCATGTCCATCGCCATCAGCCGGCGTGCCTTCGTTCGTCATGCGCTCGCGGCCGGCGCGGCGGCGCCATTTGCGGCGCTCGGCGGGTGCGCCGCCGCCGGTTCGCGCGGGCCGTTCGACCTGTTGCTGCGTGGCGGCACGGTCGTCGACGGCACGGGCGCTTCGCGGCGGGTCGCCGACGTCGGCGTCGCCGGCGACCGCATCGTCGCGATCGGCGATCTCGCGGCAGCTACGGCGCAGCGCACGCTCGACGTGCGCGGCCTCGTCGTCGCCCCCGGCTTCGTCGATGCGCACGCGCACACCGACCTGCGCCGCCAGCCACGCGCAACCAGCAAGGTGTTGCAGGGCGTGACCACGGACGTGACCGGGCCCGACGGCGGCTCGGCGTTTCCCGAACGGCCGGCGGCCGGCGCCGAAGCGGAGGTCGACGATCGCAGCTGCGCGGACTTCGCCGCGTGGCGCGCGCAGCACGGCCCGATCGCGATCGACATCGGCAGCTACGTCGGCCACGGCACGGTGCGCCGGCGCGTGCTCGGCCCGGTCGGCCGCGCAACAACCACCGACGAACTAGCGGCGATGCAGGCGCTGCTCGCGAGCGCGTTCGAGCAGGGCGCGCTCGGATTGTCTTCGGGGCTCGAGTACTTCCCCGGCAACATGGCGCCGACCAGCGAACTGGTGGCCCTGTGCCAGGTCGCAGCCAAGTACGACCGGCCCTACGTCACGCACATCCGCAACGAGGACGATGCCGTGCTCGAAGCGGTCGACGAGGCGATCGCGATCGCGCGCGACTCCGGCGCGTCGCTGCTGATCTCACACCTCAAGATCGGCGGCCCGCACAACTGGCCCAAGATCGACGCGCTGCTGGCGCGCATCGAGGCGGCGCGGGCGCAGGGCGTCGACGTCGTGTGCGACGCGTATCCGTACGAAGCGTGGTCGACGGGCCTCGCGACCAACTTCCCAGGTTGGGCCAAAGAAGGCGGCCAGTTCACCAAGCGCCTGCAGGATCCGGCGGAACGCGAACGCATGCGCGTGGAGACCGAGGCGTCGGTGGCCGCAAACGGCGGCTGGGGCACGCTGATGCTCGGCAGCGGACTCGGCGCCGCGGATCGCGCGCTGCAGGGACGGCGCATCGACGACGTCGCGCGCGAGCGCGGCGTGCCGCCGTTCGAGCTCGCGTGCGAGCTGCTGACGCGCGGCTCGGTGTCGATCCTCGGCTTCGGCATCGATCCCGCCGGCATGGACCGCATCCTGCAGCAGCCGTGGTGCCTCGTTGCGTCGGACGGCAGCGGCGCCGTGCAGAGCGGTCGCACCGGCCACCCGCGCTCGTTCGGCGCCTTCCCGCGGGCGTTACGCCGCTACGTGCGCGAACAACGCACGGTGTCGCTCGAGGCGATGGTGCGCAAGGTGACGGCGATGCCGGCGCAGCTGCTGCGCCTGCACGACCGCGGCGTGCTTGCCCCCGGCAAGCTAGCGAGCGTCGTCGCGTTCGATCCCGAGCGCTTCACCGATCACGCGACGTGGCTGGAGCCGCAGCGCTACGCAGAAGGCGTGCAGTGGCTGGTGGTGAACGGCGTGGTCGCCGTCGAAGGCGGCAAGCAGGGCGAGGCGATGGCGGGGCGGGTGCTGGCGCGCGGCGTGGGGTGAGGGGCCGTGAGCCAGCACGGGCTGGCGCGCGCGCCTTACTTCGCTGGCAGCTGCTGCTTGGGCGCTTCGAGCGCCGCGATGCGCGCAACCAGCGCAAGTTGCGCATCGATCAGTCGATCTGCAGCGTCGGCTCGCCGTACTCGTCGCCCGCAGGCCGCAACTCGGGGAGTGCGCGCAGCCGCCGCACACAGGCGTTCCAGCGCAGCAGCGCCTGATCGTCGCCCGGCGGCCGCACCTGTTCGGCTTCTTCGAACCGCGCCATTGCGCGCCGCAGCCAGTCGTACGCCATCGGGCCACACTGCGGCGCATTGGAGCGCAGATGCGCCTGGGCGCGCCGCTCGTAGACGATGCCGGTGTAGTAAGCGCGTTCGTACGGACCCGGCAGCCCTTGCGCCAAGCCCTGCGCTTCCTCGAAACGACCGCCGAGGCTGCGCACGAACATGTCCGTCAGCGTCAGGATCAACAGCACGGTCGCCTCGGCGTGGCCCGGCTCGATGTCGAGCACGTCACGACAGATGCTCTCGGCGGTGCCCGGCTCGTTGAGCAGTCGGTACTGCTTCACCTTGTCGATGGCGCCGGAGACTCCTGCGGAAGTGAGCTTCTTGAGCTGGAAGTCGTCCATGTCGTGTCCGCCGGCACGGCGGCCGGAACCTCAGGACTTGCCGAGCAGCTTACGCCAGAGCTTCTTCAGCGGATCGTAGAAGCGATCGACGACTCGCTCCTTCAGCGGAATGATCGCGTTGTCGGTGATCGTGATGTGTTCTGGGCAGACCACGGTGCAGCACTTGGTGATGTTGCAGTAGCCGATGCCCTGCGTCTTCTGCAGCTCAGACAGCCGGTCCTCGGTGTCGAGCGGGTGCATTTCGAGCGCCGCCGTGTGCACGAAGAACCGTGGGCCGATGAACTCATCGTGCTTGGCGTGGTCGCGCAGCACATGGCACACGTCCTGGCACAAGAAACACTCGATGCACTTGCGGAACTCCTGCACGCGATCGATGTCCTCCTGCTGCATCGACCAGGTGCCGTCCTGATGATCCGGCGGCCGCGGCTTGAACGGCTTGATCTTCTTCTTCACCGCGAAGTTCCACGACACGTCCGTGACGAGGTCCTTGATCGGCTTGAACGCCTTCAGCGGTTGCACCGTGACCGGCTGATCGAGCGGCAGGTCCTCGCAGCGCGTCATGCACATCAGGCGCGGCTTGCCGTTGATTTCGGCCGAGCAGGATCCGCACTTGCCGGCCTTGCAGTTCCAGCGCACCGCCAGATCTGGGGCGGACTCGGCTTGGATCTGGTGCACGGCGTCGAGCACCACCATGCCTTCGCCGATCTGCGTCGTGTAGGTGGTAAAGGCGCCGCCACCGGTGTCGCCGCGCCAGACGTTGAACTTGGCAGCTATCACTTGGTGTTCTCGTCCATGATCTTCTGCATCTCCGCCGGCCACTGCGGCACCGGCACATGGCTCAGCTGCATGCTGCCGTCGGGGCCCTTCTTGACCATCGTCGTCAGCTTGCCGAACTTGGCGTCCTTGTCGGGAAAGTCCTCGCGGAAGTGGCCGCCGCGACTCTCGCGGCGCGCCGCCGCCGACCTCGCGATCGCCTCAGACACCGTCAGCAGGCAGTGCAGGTCGAGCGCCGAGTGCCACCCGGGGTTGTATTCGCGGTTGCCCGGCGCCACGACCTTGGCGGCGCGCTGCCGGTAGGACGCGAGACGGTCGACCATGCGATCCATCTCTGCCTGGTTGCGCACGATGCCAACCAGCGCCTGCATCTCCTTCTGCAGATCGTGCTGGATCGCGAACGGATTCTCGCCGCCGTGCGCGGCGCGCTCGATCGGCGCCAACATGCGCGTGATCGCGGCGTCGACTTCGCCGGCGGCAACACTGCCAGCGCTGTGCTCCTTGGCCCAGCGCGCCGCGTACTCGCCGGCGCGCTTGCCGAACACGAGCAGATCGCTCAGCGAATTGCCGCCGAGGCGGTTGGCGCCATGCAGTCCTGCGGCGACTTCGCCGGCCGCGAACAGGCCGGGAACCGTCGACATCTGGCTATCCGAGTCGACGCGCACGCCGCCCATCACGTAATGCGTCGTCGGCCCGACCTCCATAGGTTCGGCGGTGATGTCGATGCCCGCCAGTTCCTTGAACTGGTGGTACATGCTCGGCAGCTTCTTCTTGATGTGCTCGCGCGCGCTGCCGAGCTTCTGCTTGATCCAGGAGATGTCGAGGAACACGCCGCCATGCGGGCTGCCGCGGCCGGCCTTGATCTCGCGCATGATGCAGCGCGCGACGTGGTCGCGCGTCAGCAGTTCCGGCGGGCGCCGCGCGCTCTTGTCCCCCTGGGTGTAGCGCCAGCCCTCCTCCGGATCGCTCGCGGTCTGCGGGCGGTAGTTGTCCGGAATGTCGTCGAACATGAAGCGCTTGCCGGCGCTGTTGCGCAGCACGCCGCCTTCGCCGCGCACGCCTTCGGTCACCAGGATGCCGCGCACGCTCGGCGGCCACACCATGCCGGTCGGATGGAATTGCACGTATTCCATGTCGATCAGCTCGGCGCCAGCGTCGTACGCGAGCGTGTGGCCGTCGCCGGTGTACTCCCAGCTGTTGCTGGTGATCTCGTACGCGCGGCCGATGCCGCCCGTCGCCAGCACGATCGCCTTGGCGCGGAACAGCCGGAAGCGCCCACGCTCGCGGTCGTACGCGAGCGCGCCGGCAACGCGGCCACCGTCGAGCAACAACCGCACGACGGTCACTTCCATGTGCACATCGATGCCGCGGTGCACACCGTGATCCTGCAGCGTTCGAATCATCTCGAGGCCGGTGCGATCGCCGACATGCGCCAGCCGCGGGTAGCGGTGGCCGCCGAAGTTGCGCTGCAGGATGCGCCCGTCTTTGGTGCGATCGAACACCGCGCCCCAGGCTTCGAGTTCGCGCACTCGGTCCGGCGCTTCCTGCGCGTGCAGTTGCGCCATGCGCCACTGATTGACGTACTGGCCGCCGCGCATGGTGTCGGCGAAGTGCACTTGCCAGCCATCGCGCTGGTCGACGTTGGCGAGCGCGGCCGCGACACCGCCTTCAGCCATCACCGTGTGCGCCTTGCCGAGCAGCGACTTGCACACGAGGCCCACCGACGCCCCCCCGGCCGAGGCCTCGATCGCGGCGCGCAGACCGGCGCCGCCGGCCCCGATCACCAGCACGTCGTGTTCGTGCGTCGTGTAACGGGCGGTCGAGTCACCAGCCATCAGAGGATCCTCCAGTCGGTCCAGGTGCCGTGCGAGCACAGCCGCACGTAGACATCCGAGAAGCCGACCCAGAACAGACTCGCCCACGCCCACAGATGGTGGCGCGTATTGAGGCAGGTGACGCAATCCCAGCACTTCTTGCGCGCGCGGCTTTGGCTGAACACGTCGAGCACGCCGCCGACCAGGTGGCGGAAGCTGTGGCAGCCGAGCGTGTAGCCGCTCAACAGCACGACGTTGGTCGTGAGCACCAGCGTGCCGACACCGATGCCGAACGACTCGCGGCCGCCCTCGCCGGCGAACCACATGCTGCACCACGCGTCGTATGCCAGGACGAGCAGGAACAAGAACGCCACGTAAAAGAAGTACCGGTGCACGTTCTGCAGGATCAGCGGCAGCGAGTTCTCGCCGAGGTAGACCTTGCGCGGCTCGCCGACGGCGCAGGCCGGCGGATCAGCCCAGAACGCCTTGTAGTAGGCGCCGCGGTAGTAGTAGCAGGTGAAGCGGAAGCCGCCGGGCGCCCACAGGATCAGCAGCGCCGGCGAGAACGGCAGCCACGCCGGCCACCATCCGGGCTTGCCGCCGAACAAGGCGTGCGGCGAGTCGCCGAACAGCTCCGGCGAGTAGAACGGCGACAGGTAGTTGCCGAAGTGGTAGTGGTCGCCTTGGAACGCCGCCCACGTCGAGTAGACGATGAACGCCGAGAACCCGAGGAAAACGAGCAATGGCTTGGCCCACCAGCGGTCGCGGCGAAAGGTGGCGCCTAAGCCCGACGGATGGGCGGTTTGAAGGGTGGTCATGCGCGGGCCCGCGGGACGGTATTGGGCTCCATCAACTCCGGCAAGTCCTTCTGGCGTCCGAACTACCGTTGCCAATGCTCTGTCGGACGCCCTCGCCCACGCGCGCCAGCCGCGACCACATCGCAACCGGAAGCAAGATCGCGCTGGCGCGCAGCGCGCCTTCGTTCTTCATCGCCAGCATCGCCGCCAGCGAGCCGCAGGCGAGTCGCCACCACGCCCGCAGACCGGTCTCGCGCCAACGCAACTGCGCGGCGACGGTCGCCAGCAGGCACACGCCAACGGCCCGGCGGTTCCGAAGCTGCGGCAGCGGTCCCGCGTCACTCGGAACCCACTGCCACCAGCCCGCCACTGCTCGCGCTTCGACTCGCGCTGACAGAACTGCCTGCGTGGAGTTGGAGGGCGCTTACGCCGAGCCACGGCGCATCGACGCGGATCGCGCCGGGCCGCTCACGTTCTTGGCCCTAGTGCTCGGCGGCCCGCTGACGACAGCGCCCTATCGCCCCCAGCGCCCGGACGATCGCCCCAGGATCCTGGGGTCGACGCGCTCTCGCCCTCAGCGCCCGATGGTCAGTTCGAGGCCGCGACTGAACGACCAGCTCGCGCTGGCGCCGGGATCGAATTCGACGATCTGAAGGTTGGCCACGAGACCGCAGAGCAGCGGGTCGTTCGGCACTGCGAACGGCTGCAAGGTCGCGCCCCTGCCGAGCACCCAAGCCGTGACGATCGCCGCGCCGTCCACCAGCAGGGTGCCCCCGAATGGCGTCGCAATAGCGGTGCGGCCAACGCCGACGACAACGGCGCCCAACGTGGGCTGGCCACGGCTGTTCGTCACAATGAAGTTGGTGGCGACGCCGAGAGTCGGCGCGTCCGCCAGGGTCAGGCTGGGCACGCCGAGAGTTCCTGGGTAACCGACGCCATGGTTGACCCAGCTCGCAGGCCGCGCGGCCGGAAAGCCATCGTAGTACCAAAGCTCGACGCCGGCGTCCTCGGCGATGTAGAGACGGCAGCAGGCGTCCACCGCGATGCCTTCCTGGTCGTTGCCCGGCAGCGCCCAGCTGCCGACACCGATCGTGCCGGCGGCGCGCGTAGCCCGCACGACGCTGGCTCCATCGTAGATCGAGTAGAGCGTGCCCGTCGCCCGGTCGAAATCCATGCCGCTGATGCCGGGCAGCGGCGAGCCATCGACAAAGGCGCCGAGGAACGTGACGTTGGCGCTGGTGGCGCTGCTGACAATCGGCAACGTGAACCGGTAGATGACCCCAGTGTGCTGCAAGCCAGCGTAGAACTCGCCGCCCTCGGGATGGCCGGCAATCGGCACGAAGGTCAATGCTTCCATGCCCAAGTTGTCGGGGCCGGTCATGAACGGAGTCAGGTCGAACGTCCGCACCACCGAGTTGCTGGTGAGGCTGAACTCGAGGATCGCGTCGGGATGCTCGCGACCGAGATAGATGCGGTCCCAGTCCGCGTTCGCGTAGGCGATCGCTTCGAGGTCGCCGCCGACGAACGTGATCGTCGCCGGGCCGCCAGCGCTAGGCATCGATGCCAGAAAGCCGTTGTCGTCGACGACAAGCAGCTGCTGCAGACGCGCATGCCAGACGATGCCGCTCGGCTCGAACCACGGCGGCAGGTTGGCCGTGCCGATCTCGGTCCCCGGGAGGCTGCCGGGAAATGGCCACTGGCCGGGCGCAGGCGCGGCTAGCAGCAGCAAAGCCAGCATGGACAACATCATCGCGGTCGTTCGGGCCGACATTGCACTCGGAGGTAGTGTCGCGCGATGGTACGGCCAGCTACCCGGCCCACCCACCGCGACCTCAATACACCCCGAGGCGCTGCGCGGCGATGGGGCGCTGCCCCGCACAACAACACAGGGCCACTAACGCGGCGCCGCTCTATCCGCTCTCGGTGTCGGGTGGCGGCGGGCAAGCGCCCGCTCGAGCGCTACCCGACCCGATAGAGCCCGGTCTCAACCTCCTCGGCTTCCCGCGGACGAAGCGCCGGTTCTGACCGCGCCCGCGGCGGGTCATCCGTTCTTGCGAGTGATGTCGGCGCCGGTCTGACGATCGCCGAGCAGGTGTTCGGCGAAGTATTCGAGCATGCGCTGGCGAAAGTACTCCTGGGCGGCGCCGAACGAGTGGCGTGCGCCAGGGATCAGCAGCATGTCGAAGCGCTTGTTGGCTCTGATCAACGCGTCGACGAGGCGCATGGTGTTGGCCGGGTGCACGTTGTTGTCGATCTCGCCGTGCACCAGCAGCAGTTTGCCCTCGAGGTTTGCCGCGAGTTCGGCGTTGGTCGGCACATGGACCGTGAACGGCGACGCCTTGGCAGCGGCCGCCTGCTTGGCTTCCTTGCCACCTTCAGCGGCAGTCGCGACCCCGCCAGTCGCCGCCTCGGCCTTGGTCGCGTCGGTTTTCGTCTCGGCCTTGGTCTCGACTTTGGTCGGCGGCGCTTCTCCGAGGCCGTGCCACCGTTCGCTCCATTGCGCGCTGTAGATGTTGTTGTCGTGGTTGCCGGCCGAAGCGACGCCTACCTTGAAGAATCGGTTGTAGGGCGGCTTCATCAGCGCCGCGGCGGTCATGAAGCCGCCACCTGAGTGGCCGTAGATGCCGACGCGCGTGAGATCGATGAACGAATAGCGATCGCCCAGTTGCTCCAGCGCTGTCTTCTTGTCCTCCAGGCCGTAGTCACGCAGGTTGCCGAACCCGTACGCACCATAGGCCTTGTCGCGATCCGGCGTGCCGCCGCGGTGGCCGACCTGCACGACGATGAAGCCAAGCTGCGCCAGGTGCTGGCCGCCGCCGGACACCGAGAATGAGTGCGTGACGCCCTCCATCTGCGGTCCCGGATAGACATTGGCGATCACCGGGTAGCGCTTCTTGGCGTCGAAATCGTACGGCTTCCACAGGTTGCCATACAGATCGGTCACGCCGTCCGCTGCCTTGACGATGAAGCGTTCGGGCATGCGCCAACCGGCCTCTTCGAGCTTGCTGGTGTCGGTGGTCTCCAGTTCGAGCAGCACGCTGCCGTCGTTGCCGCTGCGCAGGACGGCCCGCGGCGCCAGGTCGACGCGCGAGAACGTGTCGACGACGAAGCGACGCGTCGGCGACAACGTCGAGCGGTGCGTCGCGTCGCCTGGGTCGAGGCACAGCATGTCCATGCCGTTGAGGCGCACGCGGTAGAGATGCTCGTGGTAGATGTTCTCGTCGCGCTCACGGCCGTTGGCGCGGACCCACGCATGGCCGGTTTCCTCGTCGACCTCGACGATCGAACGGGCGCGGAAGGCGCCGTTCGTCAAGGCGCCGAGCGAAGCCCCCGTCGCGGCGTCGTGCAGCCAGTAGTGGCCCCAGCCGCTGCGCTCGGACCACCACAGAAACTGGTTGGTCTTCGCGAGGTAGCGCAGACTCTGTATCGCGAGCGTCGCGCCGCCGATCGCCTCGGTGAGTAGCACGCGTTCCTTGCCGGTCGCCGGATCGAGCGCGCACAGCTCGGCGTTGCGCTGCAGGCGATCGCGGCGCACGTAGCGCAGCTCATGGCCCTCCCCGAAGAAGTGCACGTCCTGGTAGCTCTCGTGCGGCCACTTGCGCGCCACCTGGCGGAGCTGCTTCTGCTCGCGAGCGAACACCCACAGCTCGGCCACCGATGCCGTGCCCTCGCCGGGCATCGCATACGGATAGGTTTCCAGGGTTGGCCGTGGCGTGCCGAGGGAGTCAACCAGGAACAGGTCCTGCACATTGCGGCTGTCGCGACGCGAAGCGTAGAAGGCCTTGCTGTCCTTCGACCACGTCGCATTGGCGCGCGCTGGGGCGGGAGCCATGACTGATTCGGCTTTGTGCACATCGCCGGCGGTCGCTTCGGCCGTCTGACGCTGGTTCGCACGGCCACCACCGCTGCTGCCGCCGGAACCGCGACTACCGGCGAAGCTGTAGCGCTCGGCGCTGTCGGAACTGAGCCGCACGGCGCTTGCCTCGTCGAAGCGGACTGGGGGCGCCTTTGGCGCAGGCGGCGTCGCCGTCGGCGCCGCGGGCGCCGCTGCGGCGCCAGCGACCGTTGCGCTGGCGTTCTCCTTCTTGTCCGTCGCTTTCGCAACCTTGACGACCTCCTGCTTGCCCGAGTCCTCCTTCTCGGCTTTCTGCTGGCCTTCCGGCTTGTCCGCGGCGGGCACCGAGGCTTCCGCCGGCGCCTCCACGCCCTCGACGACGTAGAGGTCGTGATCGCGCGCGACGACGTAGACCTTGCCGTCCGGACTGACGAGTCGAACGTCGCGCTCGCGCGGCGCGCCGCTGCGACGGGGCGGCTCCCCACCGCTGCTGGCGACGCCTTCGCCGCTGCGCCCGGATTGCTCACTCTGCTGCCCGTCCTGCTGGCGCTGCTCCTGGCGCTCTTGTTGTTCTTGCCCTTCGCGCTGTTGCTGCTGTTGCTGCTGCTGTTGCTGCTGTTCGCGGTCTTGATCCTGCTCCTCGCGACGCCGCTCGCTGTCGCGATTGCGGTTGCCGTCCCCTGCGCCGCTGCCGGAACGCCCCGTGTCCGGCGCCTGCCGCGTCGCTGCGCCCTTGTCGCCCAGCCCGCCGGTCGCCAAGTCGTACTCGTACCGGCGCCCCTCGAACGTGAACGTCAACTTGCCGCCGGCGTCGTCGACGCGCGCGCCACCGAGTTCGAGCTGCGCTGCGTGCTGCGCCTTCTTCGACGCCACCGACAACGCCGTCGCCAGCGTCTCGTGATCGAACAGCGGGCGGCGGTTGCGATGCTCGCAGTCGACGAGCCAGTACCGCGTGCCGGCGCTCGATCGCCACGAGTACCAGAAGCGATCCGACTTACCGAGCCAGTTCGGCGTCAGACTCGTGCTGTAGGTGAACTTGCGCAGGTTCGCCGCCGAGAACTTCTCGGCCTGAGCCCAGTTCGCGCGTTCGGGCGTCGCTTGCTGGGCTGCAAGGCCTGGCGCGGCCATTGCTAGCAAGAGGAGTGCGGCGGAACGCAGGATCGGCGGAGGGGTGACGTGCATGCTCGAGACTCCAGAAGCAGGAAGCGAAACTCGACCCTAGCGCCAGTCGCCCGCGCGCCCAGGGCCGCGCAGGCATCGGCAACCGATGCGACAAAGGCGTCACGTTTCGAGCCGGCGTGGTTCCGGACGGTCCGGGACGCAGCTTGTCTCTTCTATCCGCCCACGTCTCTGCTCGGCGGTCGCGCAGCAGGCTCACGGCCATGGCGATCGCGGGAAACGTGCTCGGCGTTTACGGTCTCACGCCACTGCCGTTGACCACGCGATTGTGGTCTCGCCGTCGCGCTGGGCGACGGGTTTGCCGCCGAACGCCGCGTCGCGGTCGCGCCGCTCCAGCGAAGAACGACAGGAGAATCTGTGCCGCCGCGCAGCGCGGCTACGGTGGTGGCAACGCTGTCATCGAAACCGCCCGGGCACGACGTGCATCCGCCGGGCCTGGATCGGCGATCAACCCACCATGTGCACACGATCCACCCGCTGGTCCCTTGCCATGGTCGCGACGCTGTTCGGGGCGGGCTTGCTCCAGGCGCAGTCGGGTTCGGACCAGAAGGGCAGCGATCGTCCCAATCCGCAACCCGTCGAGGAGAGGATCATCCGGGCGAAGGACGGCAGCTTCCCCGCCGAGGTGACCTTGCACGGCCACAAGCTGGTCCGCAACGGCGCGGGGCTCTGCGAGTGGGGCATCTTCGGCATCGACCTGTACCACGCGGCGTTGTTCGTCGAGAGCACGCCCGCGACCGCGGCCAAGGCCTTGGCCGCCGACCAGCCCATGGCCATCCATCTAGAGTTCTGCCGCGAACTCACCGCCGCCCAGCTGCGCGAGGCCTACAGCGCCTCGGTGAACGCGAACGCCGGCAAGGACCTGCCGAAGCACGAGGCCTCGCTGAAGGTCCTGTGCGACACGATGGAAACCGTGAAGGGAGGCGATGCGTACACGTTCCTCCTCGTTCCCGAGGCCGGCACCAAGGTGCTGCGCAACGGCAAGGTCGTCGCGTCGATCCCCTGCGAGGCGTTCCGGGCGCTCTTCGTAAGGCTTTACCTCGGCGACAAGCCGCCGACCGCCGCGCTCCGCAAGGCGCTGCTGGGAGGCGCGAAGTGAGCGCCGCAAGCCGCAAGGGTGGTCTTTGTGCCCTCGGAACGCTCCTCGCCTCCTGCGCCTCACACCCGCCCTTGCCTACGGTCTCTGCCGTGGACCTGCAGCGATTCATGGGCGACTGGTATGTGGTGGCCCACATCCCGGCAGGTGCCGAGTCCGAGGCGCACAATGCCGTCGAGAGCTACCAGCTCGAGCCGGATGGCACGATTGCAACTACGTATGTGTTCCGCGACGGCGGCTTCGACGGCAAGGTCGTGGTCATGAAACCCAATGCGGTGGTGCGCGACACCGCCACCCATGCGACCTGGGGCATGCAGTTCTTCTGGCCGTTGCGCTTCGAATACCTGATCACCTGGCTCGACGCCGCGTACGAGACCACGATCATCGCGCGCACGCGCAGGGACTACGCGTGGATCATGGCGCGCAAACCAGACCTCGCGCCGGAAGTGCTAGCGCAGCTCGAGGCCGAGCTGGCGCGCCAGGGCTACGACATGGGGCGCCTCCGTCGGGTGCCGCAGCGCTGGCCCGATGCAGGACACCCGACGCAGCGCCCCGCTGCGCAGTGAGTCGTTGCCGGGCGGTTGCTTGCCGTCCCGCGGCATGACCGGGTCCTCGTCGCGCAACCGATCGTCCACGCCCCCCGCGCGCTGGCTCGCCGCCCCATCGCCGGCCGGCGGGGGCCGGCAACCCGCCGGGTCGGTGGCGTTCCACCGGCAACTTTGCCGCCGCGTTCGCGCGTAGGAAGTTCAAGCACCGGTTCCAGACCCCCCGGAACGCAGCCATCGCCGGCCGGCGGGGGCCAACGCAAGCGGGCCCGACGCTCTGCTTGCGGGCAACGAACGGCCGCGGTAGCGCGCCTGGGCTGGGGCCCCTTTTCGGAAAGGGTAGCCGCGCAAGACGTGACGAATCCTGAGCTTGCGAGAGGCGTAAGGGGCGGTCCCGACCTTCAGCCATGAGCAACGCGCCCCCGCTCACGCACTGAAATACGTTGCGGACTCAGAGGCGGCGCGGCCGTTGTTTAGGATATGGCCTATGCGCCGACGTCGCCGCACATCGTCAACCATCCTCGCCGCTGCCTTGATCAGTGCGCCGCTCGCCGCTCAATCGCGCAACACCGTGCTCGTCGGCCCGCCCGCGCTCGGCGCCATCTGCTACGTGCGCCACGTGCTGCCGACCGGTAGCGTCGGCCATGTCGCCGGCTTTCTGTGGTCGGGGCCGTTCGCCGGCGCGGTGGCGGTGCCGGGGCTGGCGGTCAACGGCGTGTTGCTCGTCGATCCGGCGGCGTTCGTGGCGCTCGGTCTCACGCTGACCAACGGCGTCGACCTGCCGTCGCTCGCGTTGGCCGTGCCGTACTTGCCGAGCGTGCTCGGCAGCCAGCTCGACTGTCAATCGTTCGACCTCGACCTCGCCGGCGTGTTCCAGCTCGCGGGCAACGACGTCACGCTGACGGTAGTCGACGGCCCGAGCGCGACGCTCAACATGGCGCCGATCGCGCCGGGGACGTTCCAGATGGGGTCGCCGACGATCAACAACAGCACGCAACCAGTGCACCAGGTCACGCTGAGCGTCCCGTTCTGGATGGGCAAGTACGAGGTGATGCAGGCGGAGTACCAGTCGGTGTTGGGCAGCAATCCGAGTTACTTCGCCAGCGGGCCGAACGCGCCGCTGCGGCCGGTGGAACAGGTGAGCTGGAACAGCGCCGTTGCTTACTGTCAGGCATTGACGGCCACCGAGCAGGCAGCTGGGCGCGTGCCGGCGGGCTACCAGTACCGTCTGCCGACGGAAGCCGAGTGGGAGTACTGCTGCCGCGCTGGCACGACGACGGAGTGGAACACGGGCACGAGTCTGAGCACGAGCCAAGCGAACTTTGGCGGCGTGATCGGCCAGACGACGACGGTCGGCAGCTACGCGCCGAACGCGTTCGGCCTGCACGATATGCACGGCAATGTGCGGGAGTGGTGTCTCGACTCCTACGCGCTGTACGCGCCCGGCCCAGTCACAGATCCGTTTGTGACCGGCGGCCCGTACCGGGTCTTTCGAGGCGGGAGTTGGCACACCTACAGCACGGCGCCCGTCTGCCGCTCGGCCAGCCGTCACTACTTCACGCCCGGCTACGCGGACAGCAACCTCGGGTTCCGGATCGTGCTCGCCCCAGTTCTCGTGCCATGAAGGCGCAACCTGATGAAGAGCCCCAGTGCGACCCTCGGTGGGCAAGCAGCGGTGGCGATCGCGTGCGCGGCAGGGTTCCTGCGGCACCTGGCGCCCTGGCCTGACGGCGACGACGTCGTCGTGGCGTCTGCTGGCGCCTTGGCTGCCGTGGTCTGGTTCTTCGGCATCGGCCTCACGCGCTACCTGGTGACAGCCCCCGCAACTGACTACTTCTTCTTCAAGCTCTCGACAAACGCCATGATACGCAAGATCTCATCCCGCGTATACCGCGCCCCGAGCGGCTGCATCGCGCCCGTCCCGCCACCATAAATCACCTCGAACATCCCCACATCCGTCACAACCCGCGGATACGTCACCTGCGCATCCACGAGACTCGACCCGATGCGCCCCGTCCCATCCGCGAGATGGCACGCCGCGCAACACTGATCGTAGAGCACGCGCCCCGCAGCAATCCCCTCCAGATCGCCGACATACGGGTTCTTGCCGGTCTTCTGGAACTCGATCGCCTTCACCGAGGCGGTCTCGTTGGGGTACATATCCATCTTCAACGGCGTGTTCGTCAGCGCGTGCAAGAACACCGGATCGCCCGAAGCCGGCGACGTCATCTGCGATACCAGCTGCTTGGTGAGCGCCGTCTCCTGACCGGGTTTCACCTCCGCCGCCGGCACGATGCGCCACAGCGCTCCCGGCGGATTGCCGGTGGCGCCGCGGTCCGCGGTGTAGAAGCAACTGCAATTCACGGCGTACACATAGCCATCCTCACCGACGCCACCGGCGGTGAATTGCAGGTTGGTGTGCAGCAACTCGTGGATGACCCACTTCGCACCATCCCAGCCCACACCGAACAGACGCCCCGAGCACCAATCCCCCACCAGATACACGCCGTTCATCCCGCCATAATTCGCTACGCCGAGGCCTTGCACGGAGCAGCCGTGGCCTTCCTTCAACGGCGCCGCCCCCGGATAGGGCACCTCGTGCGGATACTCAGCGACTGGCAACGCACCAAACGTTGAGCCTGCGTCGGTAGCGCCGGTCACCGGGTGAAGGTTCGACGCCTCCATCTTGTTCCAGCCGAAGTTCTCGCCGCCCTTGCTGCCGGCCGGTGACCAGTGGACCTCCTCCCAGTGGTTCTGGCCGACGTCGGCGATGAACAGCGCGCCGGTCTTGCCGTCGAACGAGAACTCATAGGGGTTGCGCAGGCCGTATTGCCAGATCTCCGGCCGAGCTCGCGTCTTGATCTGGGCGAAGTCGAACTCGCTGATGCCGAACAACTGCATCAGCCGCTCGTCGGCGGCGTGGGCGAACGGGTTGGTCGGCGGAATGTGGTAGGGAACCCGGTCGTTTTTCTCGGTGTTGACATCGATGCGCAACATCTTGCCGAGCAGCAGGCTGAGGTCTTGGCCGGACTCGAAGGGATCGCCTTCCCAACCACCGTCCCCGGACCCGATGTACAGATAGCCATCCGGTCCGAACTCGATCTGACCACCATTGTGGTTGTAGTACGGCTGCTCGATGCGCATCAGCACCTTGGCGGTCTGATTGGTGCGCTCGGCGGTCATCACATTCGGGCTCTTGGGGTCAACTTGGAACCGAACGATCAGGCCGTCCCCGTTGAACGGCAGCGACGCATAGTGAACGTAGAAGTACCCGTTCCGTCGAAACTGCGGGTGGAAGGCCAACGAGTACAGACCCTGTTCGACGAACCCCGTCTGCACATCCGTTCCCAGCGGGTTGATCTTGGTCAAGTCGAGGAACGGCTCCGGGCTGACGGCGCCGTTCTTGTCCACGACCCTGACGCGCCCCACGCGCTCGACGACGAAGATGCGGCCAGTCCCGTCGTTGGCCGCAGCGACGTTGGTCGGATCGTTAAAGCCCTCGGCAACCTTCACCAGCGCCAGTTTGGGGTTGCCCGGCAGCATGACGCCGGGGGTGGGTCGAGCCACCTGATCACGGTTTGCAGGCGGGCTCTGCAGGCGCACTGGCGCCAGCAGAAGCGCACTGGCGACCAACGACCAGAACAGCGGCGGAGACGAGAGGCGCATGCCGACGCTGTACCACAATGCGGGCGGCGCCCGCAACCCAATCAGCCGCGGCCGGCGAGCGGCTGCTGCGCGAGGCGCTGCGGGCGCGCGGCCACACGGCGACGGGGCCGGTGACGGCGCCAGCGTTCGCGCGGCGGGAAGGCGGCGCGCGCCGCGCGCGCTGACGCTGCCGCGCGCGTCCGCTATCGTCGCGCCATGCCGCTGCCGTCGCTGCCGACGCCGTCCGAACACGCGCGCCACTGGGACCTCGACCCGACGGTCGTGTTCCTCAACCACGGCAGCTTCGGCGCCTGCCCGCGCGTCGTGCTACAGCGGCAGCGGGAACTGCGCGCCGAGATGGAGCGCGAGCCGGTCCGCTTCATGCATCGCGAGCTGGATGGCCGGCTCGACGTCGCGCGCGCGGCGCTGGCGGCGTTCGTCGGCAGCGATCCGGACGATCTTGCGTTCGTGGCGAACGCGACGACCGGCGTGAACACCGTGCTGCGGTCGCTGGCATTCGCGCCCGGCGACGAGCTGCTGACCACCGACCACGAGTACAACGCCTGCCGCAACGCGCTCGACTTCGTCGCCGCGCGCAGCGGCGCCAAGGTCGTCGTCGCGTCGATCCCGTTCCCGCTGCAGTCCGAGCTGCAAACAATTGACGCCGTGCTCGCCAAGGTGACGGCGAAGACCAAGCTGCTGCTCATCGACCACGTCACCAGCTCCACCGGCCTTGTGTTGCCGATCGCACCGATCGTCGCGGCGCTGCGCGCGCGCGGCGTCGAGACGCTGGTCGACGGCGCGCATGCGCCCGGCATGCTACCGCTCGACCTGCGAGCGCTGGGCGCTGCGTACTACGCCGGCAACCTGCACAAGTGGCTGTGCACGCCCAAGGGCTCGGCGCTGCTCTACGTGCGGCGCGATCGGCAAGCGGACATCCGGCCGCTGGCGATCAGCCACGGCGCCAACAGCGCGCGCACCGATCGATCGCGGTTTCGGCTGGAGTTCGACTTCGCTGGCACTGACGACTTCACGCCGTTCTTGTGCGTGCCGACAGCGCTCGAGTTCCTGGGCGGGCTGCTGCCGGGCGGCGTGCCGGCGCTGATGCAGCACAATCGCGCGATGGCGCTGCGCGCGCGCGCGCTGCTGTGCGCGGCGGTCGGCAGCGCGCCGGCGGCGCCCGAGTCGATGATCGCCGGACTGGCGTCGGTAGCGCTGCCGGCGAGCGCCGCGCCGGTCGTGCCGCCGCTCGGCTTGGATCCGCTGCAGGTGCGCCTGTACGAGGACTGGCGGATCGAGGTGCCGGTGATGCGGTGGACGCAACCGGCGGTGCGGGCGCTGCGGGTGTCGCCGCAGGCGTACCACTCGGAGGCGCAGTACCGGTATCTGGCGACGGCGTTGGGCGCGCTGGCGACGGCACGCGTGGGATGAAGGGGGCGGCGCGAGGGCGCGCGTCTCGGAGCGAAGGGGGAGAGGAACGCCATCGCGGCGGCGAGCGGGACTCGGTGGCGCGGCGTGGACAGAGGGCCAGCGCTGGCGCGAACGCTGGGCGCTGACAACGAAAGGCCGAGGCGGCGGGAGGCGCTGCGCCGTCGCGCATGTACGAGCTGCCGCAGCGCGCGGCGCTCAACGACGCCTGGCCGCGCCGTTCGCCGGCAGCGCCAACCAAATGACGCTCGCCAAGCTGCTCAATCCCACCAAGCCATAGATCGCTCGCCAAACGACTTGAGTGACAGGATCGAGCGGCTCAAACGTCGCCAGGAAGCCGAATCCGCAGAACCCCGCCACGGCAATCAAAGCAACCACGGCCATCGCGCGAAGTACCGTCACCCGCCTTCGCCCCACGCCCGCACGAACGTCTCCGGCTCGACGCCGAGCGCGTCGGCGATGCGGTTGATGTAGTTGAAGTAACCGACGACCTGGGCCGCGTCGTGGATCGCCGTGTCGTCGAGGCCGACCGCCCGCAGCCCGTCGACGTCGATCTGGCTCATCGACGCCGGCTCGTGGGTCAGCTTGTCGGCGAAGGCGCACAGCGCGCGATCGACCTCGGGCAACGGTGCGGTGCGCCAGTCGCGCGCGGCCGCCTCGACCCAGGCATCGCGCTCGCTATCGCCTTGCAGATGGTCGACCTCGGCACGGAGGTCGTGGGCGTGGCTGCGCCGTCAATAGACGCAGCCGTTCTCGTGGCTGACGACGACGGCGAGAAATTCGCGCTGCCGCCGGCTCAGCGGCGACTCGCCATACATGACGGCGCGGTAGAGCTGCATCGACGCGCGCAGCACGGCCGGGTTCGGCGTCATGATGCGCACGATGTTCCAGACGCGGCCGGCGCGCTTCCTCGACGCGTCGAGTTCGCGCGCGGCGTCGCCCTCGGCCTCGTCATCGGACAGTTGGCGAATGTAGGCCATGGGCGAGAGTATACCACGCCGCGAGCCGCGCTCGTGCGGCGCCATGCCGGCCTCTGTGCACCGTTCGGCCTGCCGGCCACGCAGCGGCCCATCGGTGCGGCGCTGCTGTTCTTCGCCTGCGACGCGATGCTGACGATTCTGCTGGCGTCGCCGCGGTTCTTCCTGTTCGAACAGCCGCTGCTGCGCTGCAAGCGCCGTTTCGAACGCTGACGCGAATGCTGACCATCATTCACGACAACCCGGTACGCGCGCTGGGCGACCTGGTCGAGATCGATCGCAAGTTCCTCGACGGCATGGCGACGTTCGTGCCTGCGGTCGGCGTACCAGTGACCAGCACGCATCCGCTGCGGCGCGGCGCCGCGGCGATCGACGTATTGCAGGTGCCGGCCGCGAGCCTGCCGTTCCGCCTGGTTGCGCTCGATACCGAGGAACGCGGCGGTTACTCGGCAGCGGGCCGCGCTCAGCTCGCGGAGCTGGTGGCCAAGAGCCGCCTCGTCACTGGCAGCTACATCGGCGGTGGGTTCGCCGCGGCGCAGCGCCACGGAGTGCCCTACGTGATGGCGCTCGAGTATGACCTCGGCACCCAGGTGACCGTGACCCGACTTGGCGTCGGCGATCCGTTGCGCCGGTTGGCGCGAACCGTGCGCTGTGTCGCCGACTACGTGCGCCGTCAAATTCCGCAGATGCGGCGGGCGGCGGCGATCCACTGCAACGGTTTCCCGATCTACGACGCGGCGCGGCGCTGGAACGCCCAGTGCATGCTCTACCTCGACTCGCGCATGCGGCGCGACATGGTGATCGAGGCGACTCCTCTGCAGGAACGGTTGCGCTCGCTGCCGGGGCGCCGCGCGCGGGTGCTCTACTCGGGCCGCTACGAGGCAATGAAGGGCGCCCTCGACTTCGTCCAGGTGGCGATCCACTGCGTGCGCGACGGCGTGTCGGCGGACTTCCTGTGCCACGGCCAGGGCGCCCAGGGTGAGGCGATGCGCGCGGCGGTCGCTGCCGCAGGGGTCGCCGACCGGGTGCAGGTGCGGGACGCGGTGCCGTTCCCCGAACTGGTCGCCATCGCCCGGACCTGCGATCTGTTTGTTGCCTGCCACGTGCAGAGTGATCCGTCCTGCTCGTATCTCGAGGCCATGGGCGCGGGGCTTCCTGTGCTCGGGTACGGCAATCGTATGTGGCGTCGCATGGCCGCTGAGTCGGCGGCCGGTAACCAGGTGCCAGTGCACGACCAGGCGGCCCTGGCGGCGGCGATTGCGGCCCTGCTGCGCGAGCCGCAGCGGCTCATCGAGTGGTCGAACCGCGCCCGCGCCTACGCCCTGCAGCACTGCTTCGAGCAGGAGTTCTCCCTCCGCACAGCCGGCATCCGGGCCGCCTATGCTGCCGCTCCAGCGCGTTGAACCGCAGTCCGGCCGCGGTGAGCGGACAACGTGAGCGAGCGCGACCGGTAGCATGCGCCTCCTCGCCGCTGCGGTGGCCGCCGCGGATGCCCGGCCGGTGGTGCGCGCCGCCGACGCGGTGCAGCGGGAACTCGGCGGGCGGTGAGCAGCCGCGGCTGCGCTGACCACCCGGGCGCGACGCAACGCCGCGCAAGAGGCCGCTACCACACCCCCACTCACCCCACCACCACCCCCGCGTGCTCCCGCACCATCCCCGCAAACCGCGCCACCACCGGATGCACGCCGTGCTGCAACTCCGGATGGAACCCCGCCGCGAGGATCACGCCCTTCTGCACCAGCGCCGGATCGCCGTCGCGCCACGCCAGCACCTCACACCCTTCCCCCACCGCCGCGACGCGTGGCGCGCGGATGAACGTGCCAGTCGTGCCCGCCGGCAAGACGTCGCTGCGCAGCGGGAAGGTGCCGGAGTGGTACTGCCGGCCATAGCCGTTGCGCACCACGGTGATCGGCAGCAGGCCATAGCTGCGCTGGCTCGGGTTCTCGACCGTCTCGGCGAGCAGGATCATGCCCGCGCACGTCGCAAACACCGGCACGCCGCTGCGCAGCGCATAGCCGAGCGGGCCCCACAGGCCGTCGACGTCGAGCAGCTTGAGCATCGTCGTGCTCTCGCCGCCCGGCAGCACGAGGCCGTGCAGCCCGCGCAGGTCGGCCGCCGTGCGCACCTGACGGGTGCGCAGGCCCGCTGCCTGCAGCGCCGCTTCGTGGTCGGCGAAGTCGCCTTGCAGCGCGAGCACGCCGACGAGCGGCGCGCTCGGCTCAGACACCACGGCCGGCGAGGCGCTCCTGCGGCGCCATCTGGTGGATGTCGATGCCGACCATCGGCTCGCCGAGGCCGCGCGAGACCTCGACCAGCGCCTTCGGGTCGTTGAAGTGCGTCGTCGCGCGCACGATCGCCTTGGCGCGCTTGACCGGATCGCCGCTCTTGAAGATGCCCGAGCCGACGAACACCGCCTCGGCGCCGAGCTGCATCATCAGCGCCGCGTCCGCCGGCGTGGCGACGCCGCCGGCCGAGAAGTTGGGCACCGGCAGCTTCTGGTGCTCGGCGACCCACGCGACCAGCTCGTACGGCACGCGCAGCTCGACGGCCTTGCGCTCGAGCAGCGTGCGCTCGAGGCCCTGCAGCGAGCGGATGCCCGTCATCAGCGCGCGCATGTGGCGCACGGCCTCGACGACGTTGCCGGTGCCGGCTTCGCCCTTGGTGCGGATCATCGCTGCGCCCTCGTGGATGCGGCGCAGGGCCTCGCCGAGGTCGCGGCAGCCGCAGACGAACGGCGTGCGGAAGCCGCGCTTGTCGATCTGGAACTCCTCGTCGGCCGGCGTCAGCACCTCGCTCTCGTCGATGCAGTCGACTTCCATCGACTCCAGCATCTGCGCCTCGACGAAGTGGCCGATGCGCACCTTGGCCATCACCGGGATGCTGACGGCCTTCTGGATGCCCGAGATCATGTCGGGGTCGCTCGCGCGCGCGACGCCGCCGTGCTTGCGGATGTCCGCCGGCACGCGCTCGAGCGCCATCACGGCGCAGGCGCCGGCGTCCTCGGCGATGCGCGCCTGCGTCGGGTCGATGACGTCCATGATGACGCCGCCCTTGAGCTGCTCGCAGAAGCCGATCTTGCTGTCGAGTTCTTCGGCGGTGAAGCCGGGGACGTGCGGGATGGGATGCAGCGTGGCCATTGGATTCGTTGCGGGGGTTCGGACGGGAATGAAGGTCAGACGAAGGCGCGGCCGGGCACGGGGGCGGCCAGCAGCGCGCGGCACTGCGCCGCGAGCACCGCGACGCCGTTGTGGATCTGCTGCCGGTCGGCGCGCGTCAGCGACAAGCGGACGCCGCGCGATGGCAGGCCGTGGAGGTCGAACAGGCGGCCGGGCACGACGCGCACGCCGCGGTCGGCGGCGAGGTCGGCGAGGCGCTCGCCGTGGCCGGGCTCAGGCAGTTCCAGCCACGCGACGAAGCCGCCGTCGGGATCGGTCACCGAGCAGCCGGCGGGCAGTTGCGCGCGGCAGGCGTCCTGCAGCGCGGCGTGGCGCAGGCGCAGCTCGCCGCGCAGCGCGGTCAGGTAGCGGTCGAAGTGGCCGTTGCGGACGAACTCGACGAGCGCGGCCTGCAGCAGCGGGCTCGTCTCGAGGTCCATGAAGCGCTTCACCGCCGCCATCGGCCGCAGCAGGTCCTGGCTGCCGGCGATCCAGCCGATGCGCAGGCCGGGGAACAGGTCCTTGCTGACGGTCGACACCGTGACGGTCAGCCCGCGCGGATCGAGCGAGCGCAGCGTCGGCAGCGGCTCGCCGCGCGTGCGCAGCGACGTCTGGTACTCGTCCTCGACGATCGGCGTGCCGGTGCGGCCGACGATCTCCAGCAGCGCGCGGCGCTGCGCGAGGTCGAGCGTGCGCCCGGTCGGGTTGTGGAACGTCGGCGTCAGGTAGACGAGCCGCGCCTGCCGGCGCACCAGCGCGCGTTCGAGCTGCGCGAGGTCGAGGCCCTGCGCGGTGAACGGCACCGGCACGACATTGAGTCCGTGCGCTCGCAGCAGGCCGTGCATCTGGTGGTAACACGGCGCTGCCACCACCACCGTGTCGCCGCCGGCGCAGAACGTGCGCAGCACGAGGTCGAGCGCCTGCTGCGCGCCGGCCGTCACCAGCACGTCGTCGCCGGTCAGCGTCGGGTCGATCTCGCGCGAGCGCTCGGCGAGCATCGCGCGCAGCTCCGGCAGGCCGTTGTGCGCGTAGCCGTAGCCCAGCAGTTCGGCGCCGCGCTGCTGCAGCACGGCGTCCATCGCGCCGCGCCAGGCGTCGACCGGGAAGCGCTCGGCGTCGGGCGCGAGCTCGGCGAAGTTGGCGACCAGCGGCGTGCCCGGCGGCAGCGGCGGCGCGCCAACCATGTCCTGGCTGCGGCGCAGAGCGGCCTCGGCGTAGGGGCTGAGCGTCCGGGCGCTGGCGACCGGGCCAGCGCCGGCGGCGTGCTTCTGCGGCAGCACCGTGGTGCCGCGGCCGACGGCGCCCTCGACGAGGCCCTGGTCGGCGAGCTGCTTGTAGGCGTCCTGCACCGTCGCGCGCGTCACGTCGCAGGCGCTGGCGATGGTCCGAATCGGCGGCAGCCGGTCGCCGACGCGCATGCGGCCTTCGTCGATCGCACGCACGTAGAAGCCGGCGATCTGCGCAGCGAGCGGCGCCCTGGCTTCGCGGTCGAGTTCGGGGAGGAGGACGTGCACCGGGCGAACATCTGTATCGGCCAAACTTGTCCCGTCAACCAGGCCATATTGGCTCAGATGTGTTCTGGTCCGGTTCCCGGGCCTCCGGCGGCCGACTTGAGGCAACCTAAAAGAATGTCCTGCAGGCGTTTCCCCCATCGCATCGGCCCGAGGCTGGAAACCCCCGCCGGGCCGCGAGGCGGGCGCCGCGGCGGAGTTCGATATTGCGAGGCCGGAGTAACGGATGGCAGCAGTCAACACGTTGGCCGCAGCATGCGGTCTGGTCGCATTGGGGGTCGCCACGGGCGCGCAGGGCGCGTCTTGCCCCGACCCCAACGCCATCGCGCGCTCGCTCGAGCGCGGCGCCGCGACTCCGTCGGTGACCATCGAGGACATGGCGCCGATTGGCGGCGACCTGCCTGTCGTCGAAGCGCTGGCCCTGCCGCGCGCGACGACGACGATGCTCGGCGAAGTGCGGCTCGAGCCAGCGCCGTCCGGCGCGACGTTCGTCGTTGGCGACGGCGCGCTGCACGCCTTTGACGACGAGACGATCACCGCGTTCGCGGGCTGGTGCGGCGCACAAGCTGACGATCGCGCAACCGTCAGCGATCGCGACGCCGTGTTGGACGTGCAGCGCGGCCGCGCCGCGTTCGCGCTGGTCGCGGGTCCGCTGGCGGCGCACGAGCTCAAGGCCGGCATGCACGAGACGCCGGTCGCAGTCGAACTGTTCGCCATCGCCTGCTCGGCGCATGCGCCTCTGCAATCGCTGGCGAAGTCGCAGATGCGAAAGATCCTGACCGGCGAGCTGACCGACTGGAGCCAGATCGGCGGCGGCGCTGGCCCGATCACCGTCTTCGTGCCATCCGAGCGCGGCCTCGCCGAGCGCGCCGCGGAGACGATGATCCCGGGCGATCCGTTCGCCGCGCGCTGTGTCGCGCTGGCGGAGACGGAGCTGGTGAAGGCGCTCGCGCAGCCCAACGCGCTCGGCGTGGTGCGCGTCGGCCGCGGCGCACTGCCCGCGACGGTCAAGCCGCTGGCGATCGACTGGAGTCCAGCGACCATCGACGCCTTCCGCGTCGGCGCGTACCGCTTCGGCGAGACGGTGTCGCTGGCGACGCTCGGCGCGCCGAGCGACGCCGCCGCGCGCTTCCTGGCGTCGTGCCGCTCGCGCAATGGCGCTGCGGCGCTGGCCCGCGCCGCGCTCGTCGCGCCCTGAGCGCGATCGCAGCGCGCGCCGGAGGGGCGTGAAGGTCCGGGTTGACCGCGCGGCCGCGCCCGCGGAACGTGAACATGTGATCCCCCGTCGCCTCGCTCCGCTCGCGTTCCTGCTGACGGCCACGGCGTGCGCGGCGCTGCTGCCGCTGACGACCGCGGAAAGCGCGCGGATCGACACGTTCGACTTCGTCTGGCAGGAGCTCGCCAACGAGTACCCGATGTTCGGGCAACAGCAGGTCGATTGGGACGAGCTGCGCACGCGCTACCGCGCGGCGGTGCCGTTCGCGCGCGAGCCGCACGAGTTCCAGCACTTGATCGCCGGCATGCTGAGCGAACTCGGCGACCTGCACGTCTCGTACGAAGCGGCGCGGGACCGCTTCGCGCCGCCAGGCGGCGCCGCGACGTCGTTGCTCGACGCAAAGGGCTTCGCCGTGATGCCGATCGAAGGCCGGCTGCACGTCGTCGGCTGGCCGGAGGGGCAGGCGCCGCTCGCGCCCGGCGGCGTGCCGGTCGGCTCCGCCTGCCCGGAGATCTGGCGCGTCAATGGCTTCCCCGTGGTGCTGTCGCTGGTCGGCAACCTGCTGCTCGGGCCCGCCGGCTCGCCGATCGAGCTGCAGCTGCGGTGGCGCGACGGCACCGTCACGCGCCACGCCATGCGCCGGCCCGCGGCAGCCGCTGCGCGCCCGGCGCCGCTGTTCGCGCACCTCGATCCCAAGGCGCGCGGCGCCCGCGCCGCGAAGGTCGATGACGCCGCGTGGATCGAACTGTGCACGTTTGTCGATAAGGGTGAGGTCGACGCAGCGGAGATGGCGCTAGCGCAGCCTGAGGCGCAACGCGGCGTCGTGCTCGACCTGCGGCGCAATCAGGGCGGCCAGATCCTGCTGGCGCAGCGGCTGGTCGAACGATTCCTGCCGTCGCCGATCGACTTCGTGTTCGTGCCGAAGGATCCAGTGGCGACGTGGTTCGGCCTGTTCGACGTCGAGCTGTTCGTCGTCGACGAGTGGCGGCCGCAGCCACCGACGCTGCTCGCGCCGCTCGTCGTACTGACCAGCGCGCTGACCGGAAGCTCCGCCGAGCACGCCGCGCGCGTGCTACAACGCCACTGCGGCGCGATCGTCATCGGCGAGCGCACGGCCGGCGCCGAGGCCGTGGTGCGCAGCTCTGACACACCGGACGGCTCAGTGCTGCGCTTTGGCAGCACGCGCGTCGTCGACCGCACCGGCGTCGGCTTGCAGCGCGAGGGCGTCGCGCCGGACGTGGCCGTTCAGCTCACCGTCGCCGACGTCGAAGCTGTCGGGCCGGCGCGAGCAGTGGCCGAGTGGGACGAGCGCCTCGCCGAAGCCGCAGCGGCGGCGTTGACACGGCGGCGCGCCGGCAGGTAGCGCGCGGCTCAGATCAAAAGCACACGCCGACGCCGATATAGAGGCCGTCGATGGTCACGTCGGCGTCGAACTCGCGGTTCGTCGCCGTGCCTCCGGCATCGAGCAGGATGTAGCGGTAGCCGCCAAACACCTGGAACTCGCTGGTGACCGTCCAGCGCGCGAAGACCTCGGCGTCGAAGAAGCGGCCGCGCGCGTCGCCGGCGTCGGCGTACATACCGGCGAAGCTGGCGCCGAGCGCGACGTCGCCGAAGAACAGTTCGCCCTCGACGAACGGCATCGGCACGAGCGACTTGGCGATCGTTTCCTCACGACTGGCCGCAGCGCGCACCGTGAAGTCGCAGCGGTAGTAACCCACCTGCGCGCCGACGCCGAGGCGCAGGTTCTCGGTGTGCACGATGGCGTGGCTCCAATTGGCAGCGAGCGTGCTTACCCTGAGCGCGGTGTCGACCTGGACGCCGGCGGCGATGTCGCCATAGGGTTGGGCCAGCGTGCCCTGGCCGCCCTCGTTCAGCGCGAAGCTCTGGGCACGGAACCGGTTCTCGGCGGTGTCGGCCTGTAGTCGGCCGAAGGCCGACATGGACGTGTCGCCAAGGTCGAGATCGGCGGCGACATCGTTCTTCGCGGCGGAATTGAAGGGGGAGGCGGTGCCCGCCACGGCGACGTCGCCGTTAGCGCGCGCCAAGATCGGTCCAGCGTCGAAACGGTAGACGGCGCTGGCGCAACCGGCGAGCGGGGACAGCGCTAGCAGAAAGAGGGACTTGGGGGCCATAGCGGATCAACAACCGTACGCACGAACGCCACGGCTGCCGACAAAAACGTAGTGCGCTTCAGCGCGCGCGGCCATCACCCCCCCACCGTTCGCCGCAACTGCCGACGGATGTCCAACGCCATCGAGGGTTCGTGGCCGCGCCGGCTCTTCCCGGGGATTCGTTCCATTGCGTCGGGCGGCCGCGAAGCAGCCTCCCTGCGCGACGCAATCCGCCGCCATGCGTCTCACGACCTGTCGGCCGCTGCTGTTCCCGCTCGACGCCGCGGCCTGCTGCTTCCCCGAACGCCTCGCGCGCAAGCCCGGCGTCTTCGACGCGCTCGCGCGCGACGCACAACGGCGACGTGACGGTCCGCTGAGACGGGCCAGGGGGGATTCGGCAAGACGGCGCGCGCTCGCTATCCTGCTTCCCCCCGATGATCACGCTCACCGGCATCAACAAGCGGCACGGCAACCAGATCCTGTTCGTCGACGCCTCGCTGCAACTCAACCCCGGCGAGAAGGTCGGTCTGACCGGCCCCAACGGCGCCGGCAAGTCGACGGTGTTCCGCCTGATCGTCGGCGACGAGAAACCCGACGACGGCGAGGTCGCCCTGCCGCGACGCGTCTCGATCGGCTACTTCCGCCAGGACATGGGCGAAATGAAGGGCCGCAACGTCCTCGACGAAGCGATCGCCGGCAGCGGCGAGGTCGGCGCGCTGCACGCCGAGCTGGAGACGCTCAATGCCCACATGGCCGACCCGGACAAGGCCGACGACATGGACCGCATCCTCGCGCGTTACGGCGAGGTGCAGGCCAAGTTCCAGGACCTCGGCGGCTATGAGCTGGAGGCCAAGGCCAAGGAGGTGCTGCACGGGCTCGGCTTCTGCGACGAGCAGATCGCCGGCGACGTCGGCGCGCTGTCGGGCGGTTGGAAGATGCGCGTCGGCATGGCCAAGGTGCTGCTCGGCGCCAACGACGTGCTGCTGCTCGACGAACCGACCAACCACCTCGACATCGAGTCGATCCTGTGGCTCGAGCAGTTCCTGCAGCAGACGAAGGCGTCGGTGCTGATGACCTGCCACGACCGCGACTTCATGAACCGCGTCGTCGGCCGGATCATCGACGTCGACAACGGCCAGTTCGTCTCCTACACGGGCGACTACGACTTCATGGAGCGCGAGCAGAAGGTCCGCGCGGCCCAGCTCGAGGCGCAGTTCGAGCGCCAGCAGGCGATGATCGCCAAGATGCAGCGCTTCATCGACCGCTTCGGCACGCACGTCGCCAAGGCGGCGCAAGCGCAGAGCAAGGCGAAGAAGATCGAGAAGATCGACAAGATCGAGCTGCCCAAGAAGCGCGAGGTGGTGCCGTTCGCGTGCAAGCGGCCGCCGCGCTCGGGCGACGACGTGGTCAAGATCCAAGGCGTGAGGAAGGCCTACGGGGCGCGCGCGATCTACCAATCGCTCGATTTCGAGATCAAGCGCGGCGAGCGCTGGTGCGTGATGGGCCAGAACGGCAGCGGCAAGACGACGCTTCTCAAGATGATCGCCGGCCACCTGCAGGCCGATGGCGGCATGATGAAGCTCGGCAGCGTCAAGATGGGCTACTTCGCGCAGCAGGCGCTCGACCTGCTCGACCCCGAGCTGACCGTCTTCGAGATGGTCGACCGCAACTTCCCGCTCGAGTCGACGGGGGCGAAGCGCAACCTGCTCGGCGCGTTCCAGTTCTCCGGCGACGAGCAGGACAAGCTGATCAAGTTCCTGTCGGGTGGCGAGAAGTCGCGCCTCGTGCTGGCGCTGATGCTGTTCGATCCGCCCAACTTCCTGGTGCTCGACGAGCCGACCAACCACCTCGACCTGACGACCAAGGAGATGCTGGTCCAGACGTTGGCGGACTTCGACGGCACGATGCTGTTCGTCTCGCACGACCGCGGCTTCCTGCGCGGCCTCGCCAATCGCGTGCTCGACGTCAGCGAGTGCGCCGCCGGCAAGGCCGCCAAGGCCTATCCCGGCAGCTACGTCGAGTGGGTCGAGAAGACCGGAATGGAAGCGCCGGGCGTGCACCGCTGAGCGGGCGCAAGAGCCGCGGGAAGTCGCGGCAGGCGGCGGCCGGCGCAGGTCGCCGGTGATCGCCCGCCGCTCGCGGCGCAGCGACACGCCGGTGTCGAGGCGTCCGATCTCGGGGCCGCGTGCGCCTCATGAGCGACGAGCGGGCGGGCTCAGTGCGCCACGCGCCACTACCCGTCCCCCAACACGTCCTGGGGGGGGGTTCGCGTCGTGGGGCGACCGAGAACCGGTGGATCAGCCGAGCCCGAAACCCAACCGCTGCAGTTCGTCGGCCAGCGTCTGGCGCGCGGCGAGGTAGCTGCTGCCTTCGCCCCACGCCGCGGCGATGCGCTCGGTCCAGCCCTTGTCGAGATTGACGGGCTTGCCGCCGTAACCACCGCGCTCGGCGTTGGTGCGCGCGGCCCACGCGCGGATCACCGCGTCGGTGCCGTCCAGCGCCGGATCGACGGCGGCGTGGTCATAACGCTCCCAATGCAGCACACCCGGCAGCGGCATGCGGCCGCGCGGCACCGGATCGTCGGTCGGCACGCCGATCGTCATGCCAAACAGCGCGAAGCATCCCGGCGGCAGATCGAGCAGCTGCGCCAGCTCGATCGGATGGTTGCGCGCCGCGCCGATCATGCACGCGCCGAGGCCCTCGGCTTCGGCGGCGAGCTGCAGGTTCTGGCCGAGCAGCGCTGCGTCGACGACCGCCTGCAGGAACAGCTCCAGGCTCTGCGTCTGCAGCGTCGCGCCGTGCCGGCCGCACGCGGCGGCGAGCTTGCGCAGGTCGGCGCAAACGGCGGCGAACACCGGCGCCTGCACGATGTGCGACTGGCCGCTGCACAGGCGCGCGCACGCGCCCTTCTGTTCGGCGTCCTGCACCAGCACGACGCTGTAGGCCTGGAGCCAGCTCGACGTCGAGGCGTGACGCGCGGCGTCGACGAGCCGTTCGAGCTGCGCCTTGGGCACCGGTGTCGGCGCGTAGGCGCGGCGGCTGCGGTGCGCGAACATCTGCGCCACGGTCGGCAGCGGGCCGGCGTGCAGCGCGCAGACGGCGGCGCGGTGGTCCTCGGGCCGATCGAGATCGGCGAGCACCCACGGATTGGCGCTCGGCAACGCGCGCACGCGCGCCGGCTCGCGGCGCACGAGGTCGCGCAGCACGGCGCCCGCATTCTGGATCTCGGCGAACACCGCGCGCGAAAATGCGACCGGGTGGCCCGGCTTGCCGCGGAACAGCGGCAGCGCCACGCCAGCGCCCTGCAGCACGGCGGCGACACCGGCGAGCACGGTGTCGGCGGCGACGAGCGCGTGGTCGACGGGAAACACGACCACCACGCCCGCGTCGGCCGGCAGCGCGCGCTCGGCCGCGCGCAGGCTGTCGGCCATCTCACCGCCGGCGGGCACACGCACGACCTGCGCGCCAAGACCTTCGGGCAGCGGCTCGGCGCCCTCGCGCCGCACGACCAGCACGTCGGCGACGCCCGCGTCGCGGCAACTCTGCACGACGCGTTCGATCGCGGTCGCGCCGGCGAGCTCGAGCAGCGCCTTGTCAGCGCCCATGCGCACGCCGCGTCCGGCCGCCGGCACGATCGCGACGGGGCGCGGCGTCATCGCGTCAGCTCCCGCGGATCTCGCTGAGCGTCAGCAGGCAGTCGGTCTTCCACTCCTTGCGGAAGGCGTCGGCGTCCGGGTCCTCGCGGTCGGCGATCGCCATGACGACGACCGGCACGGCGCCGGCCGCGAGCACGGCGGCGATCGCTTTCTTCGCCGAGCCGCCGGTGGTCACCGTGTCCTCGAGGATCGCGACCCTCTCGCCCTTGTCGAGGTCGCCCTCGATCAGGCTGGCGGTGCCGTGGCCCTTGGCTTCCTTGCGCACGAGGAAGGCCTTGAGGTTCTGGCCGGTCTCGAAGCTCAGCGCCGCGACCGCGCTGGCGAGCGGATCGGCGCCGATGGTCAGGCCGCCGACGGCGGTGATGCCCGGGTAGCCCTTGAGCTTCTCCAGCAGCAGCTTGGCGATCAGCCACAGCCCCTCGGGGTGCAGGCTGACCTTCTTGCCATTGATGTAGAACGTCGAGCGCTTGCCGGACGCGAGCACGATGTCGATGCCGTCCTTGTAGGCGCGTTCGCGGACGAGCTGGAGAAGGCGGTTCTTACCCGCCTTGGGGTCGAAGGGCTTGGTCACGGGGCGACCAGCATTGCCGCGGGGGAAACGCTTTTCCACCCGCGGCAGAGGGCACGCCGTGAACGACCCGCGCGGCTACTTGGCCGGCGCGGCGTTCTTCTTGGCGGCGAGGTTCTCGTACAGCCAGACGAACGACTTGCGCTGGCGCGGCGGCACCAGCGTGTCGAGTTCCTTCTGGGCGGCGCTGCGGTCCTTGCCGATCGCTTGGAAGTCCGACTGCCGCGCCTTGTAGCGCTCGGTGTAGAGCTTGCTGCGCGCCTCGCCGGCGGCGTCGCCGAGGCCGTCGTTGACCTCCTTGAGCACCTGCTGGAAGCGCGCATCGCAGTCCTTCAGCGCCGCCTGCAGCGCCGCGACGCGCTCCTGCTGTGCGGCGTCGAGCGGCTTCGGGCTCGCGCGCCAGTGCGAGTAGGCGCCGACCAGCAGGTCGAGGTCGCCGTCGCCATCGACGTCGCCGAAGTCCATGTACAGGCCGGCGTCGGGACGCGCTGGCGCGTCGCCGACGTGGTCCTGCTGGCTGCGCGCGATCAGCTCGATCGGCGCGCCCCACGCGGCGGCCTTGCCGTCGCCGACGTTGGGCCACACCCACACGCCGCCGCCCTCGCCGTCGCCGAACGAGCCGCCCATGCTGCCGCACGCGAGGTCCTGCTTGCCGTCGCCGTTCCAGTCGACGAGCCGCATGGTCGCGACCGTGCCGGGCACGTCGATCCGCGCGCCCGCCGCGGTGACCGGCTGGTTGACGAGGTCGAACGCCGGCTTGCCCGGCGCGCCGTCGTTGCGCCGCCAGAACACGCGGCCGCTCTCGTGGTCGCCGAGCAGCAGGTCGAGGTCGCCGTCGCCGTCCACGTCGAACGCGAGCGTCGAGGTGGCGTGCGCTTCGCCTTCATGGCCGGGCGCGTCGTACGCGTGCGTGCTGTCCCACTTCTTGGTGTCGAAGTTCCAGAAGGCGTTGAGAACGATCCGCGCGCCGTCGCGGCCGAGGATCTGCTCCGGCTTCTGCCAACCTTGCTTGCTGCCGCGGCTGACGTGCGGCGAGCCGTCGAAGATGCCGGCGACGATGTCGAGCTGGCCATCCGCGTCGAAGTCCACGAACTGTGGACTCATGCCGATGCATCACCAGTTGTCGAAGTCGAGCGGCTGGCCGTCGGCGGCGAGCACCTTGGTCTCGGAGCCGTAGGCCGGCGTGCCCGCAGCAGCGTTCGCGCGCGGCGCGACGGTGAGCACGCCGATCAGGTCACCGACGACGACGTCGACGCGGCCTTCGCCATCGAGGTCGTGCAGGACCGGCGACGGGTAGAGGCGGCCTTCGCCGAGAAACTTGTCGCCTGCTTTCAGGCGCACCGGCGGCGCGAACTGCGGAGCCTGCGCGACGGCAGTCGCCGCAGCGCAAGCGAGAAGGGGCAGGAGGAGCGGGCGCATGCGCGTCACAGGATACCAACGCGCGGCCGACCAGCCGGCGCGCCAGCACGAAAAGTGGCCGGCTGGCCGACGCAGCGCGTGCGTCTGGGCCAGTGTGCGCATGCGCCGGACCGCGCGCACGGCGCGCTGCCAGTCGCGCGTTCGCGACGCACGGCTGACGGTAGTACCATCCCGCTCTTCGCACGAGCGCCCCGCCACCGCCGCTACTTCGAGCCGTCTTCCGCCTTGCAAACTGCACGCCGCGCGCAATCGCAACCCATGGGACCGCGCTCGCTCCGCGAACCGCTCGTCGACGCCATCGACTTCGCCGCCGCCGAAGCGCTGGTGCGCTCGGGCATCGACAGCGCGCGCGTCGTCGTCGCCAACGGTCAGGACGCGCTGCGCGCACGCGACGCCGCGGCTGCCGGCTGTGCTGCCGGCGATGGGCCGACGCCGACCGCGCCGCATGTGCCGCCGTGGCGCACGCTGGTCGTGATCCCGACCTACAACGAGAAGGACAACCTCGCGGCGATCGTGCGCGCGATCTGGCTGTACCTCGACTGCGACATCCTGGTGGTCGACGACGGCAGCCCGGACGGCACCGGCCAGATCGCCGACCGCCTCGCCGCCGCCGACGGCCGCCTGCACGTGCTGCACCGCGCCGGCAAGCAGGGCCTCGGCACCGCCTACCTCGCCGGCTTCCGCTTCGCGTTCGAGCGCGGCTACGAGCGCGTCTGCGAGATGGACGCCGACTTCAGTCACGCGCCGTGGGACCTGCCGCGGCTGGTATTCGGCTCGGCCGACGCCGAACTCGTCATCGGCAGCCGGTACGTGCAGGGCGGCTGCACCATCGGCTGGGGCTGGCAGCGACGCCTGCTCTCGCGCGGCGCCAACCTCTATGCGCGCTGCGTGCTGGGCAGCGGCATCCGCGACAACACCGCCGGATTCCGCGTCTTCCACGCCGACGCGCTGCGGCGCCTCGACCTCGGCGCGGTCGCCGCGCAGGGCTACGCCTTCCAGATCGAGATGGCGTTCCGCATGGTGCGCGCCGGCTGCCGCGTGAAGGAGCTACCGATCCACTTCGTCGACCGCTTCGTCGGCAAGTCGAAGATGGACGGCAGGATCGCGCGCGAGGCGCTGCTGCTGGTTCCGAGGCTGCGCGGCCGCGTGCCGAAGCTGCGCGCGCGCTGAGCGCGGCCATCGCGGTGGCCGTGCGCGACGGCACGGCCGTCGGGATCAGGCCTTGCTGGCCTCGAGCCGATCCTGCTCGATGTCGTGCAGCATGCGCTCGGTGATGTCGCCGGTCGGGTACTTGCCCTCGAAGCACGCCTTGCAGAACTGCAGGTCCTTGTTGCCGGCCGTGCGCACCGCGTCCTCCATCTGCTCGATGGACTGGTAGAGCACGAAGTCGGCGCCGAGTTCCTTGGCGATCTCGGCCTCGTCGCGGCCGCGCGCGATGAACTCGCGCTTGGTCGACATGTCGATGCCGTACAGGCACGGGAACTGGAGTTTCGGCGAGTACGACGCGAGGTAGATCTTCTTGGCGCCCATCTGGCGCGCGATCTTGACGATCTGCCGGCTCGTGTTGCCGCGCACGATCGAGTCGTCGAGGATGACCACGTTCTTGCCCTCGAACTCGGCGCGGATCGGGTTGAGCTTGGCGCGGATCGTCGCCTGCCGCGCCTTGTCGTTGGGCATGATGAACGTGCGGCCGACGTAGCGGTTCTTGACGAAGCCCTCGCGGCACGGGACGCCGATCACCTCGGCCATCGTCTGGCCGGCGGTGCGCGCCGACTCCGGCACCGGGACGACGACGTCGGCCCGCAGTCCGGTCTGCAGGAACGCGCGGCCCAGGCGCCGGCCGAGCTCCATGCGCGCCTCGTACACCGACGTGCCGTCGAGGAACGTGTCCGGGCGGGCAAAGTAGACGTACTCGAAGATGCACGGCCGGTGCGGCTTGTTCCCCACCTGGCGGAACTGCGGCACGCGGTCCTTGCCAACCCACACCATCTCGCCGGCCTTCAGGTCGCGGATCACTTCGTAGCCGGCGACGTCGAGCACCACCGACTCGCTGGCGGCGGCGTACCATGTGCCCTCCGGCGTGACCTTCTTGCCGAAGATGCACGGCTTGATGCCGTACGGGTCGCGGAAGGCGTACATGCCATCGCTGGTGATGCCGCACACCGAGTAGGCGCCCTTCACTTTGTCGAAGACCTCCTTCACGGCGACCTGCGCGTCGTCGACCGTGATCGGATCGGCGGCGCGGCGCATTAGCGCGTCGGCGAACACGTACAGCACGACCTCGAGGTCGCAGCTGCTGGCGAGGTGGATGTTGCGCTGCTGGAAGTACGTGCCCTTCAACTCGTGGAAGTTGGTGACGTTGCCGTTGTGCGCCATCGCCGTGCCGACCGGGTAGTCGAGCCAGAACGGCTGGACGTCGCCATCGTCGCCGAGGCCGACCGTCGGGTAACGCACGTGCGCGACGGCGAGGTGACCGCGCAGGCGGTTGAAGTGCTTCGTCTCGAACACCTCGCGCACGAGGCCGAGGCCCTTCTTGGCGTGGAACTTGTCCTTGAAGGTCACCGCGCCGGCGGCGTCCTGGCCGCGGTGTTGGATCGCGAGCAGTCCCGCGAGGGCGTCATGGATGGCGTCGGAACCGTCGGGACCAAGGATCGAGATGAAGCCGCACATGGAGGGCGGCGAGCTTACCATCCGTCCCGCCATGGCGAACCTGTGCAACGTCGATGGACGCATCACCCCCGAGGCCGACGCGCGCGTGCCCGTGCTCGACCGCGGCTTCCTCTTCGGCGACTCGATCTACGAGGTCGTGCGGACGGTCGGCTCCGAACCGTTCGGCTGGCCCGAGCACTGGGAACGCCTGCGCGCCTCGGCCGCCGCCATCCGCCTACGGCTCGACCTGGACGAGACGATGGTCGCCCGCCGGATCGCCGCGACGCTCGCCGCCGCCGGACGGGGCGACCACTACGTCCGCGTGGTCGTCACCCGGGGTGCTGGCTCGGCGCCCAACATCGACCTCGCCTGCGCCACCGGCGCGCCGTGCTGGGTGATCATGGTCCGCGAGTTGGCGCCGATGTCTGGCGCACCGGCGCGGCTCGCCCTGATCGAGCGGTTGCGCAACGACCGCCGCGCGCTCGACCCGGCCACCAAGAGCGGCAACTACCTCAACAACGTCCTCGGCCTCGCCGAGGCCAGGGAGCTCGGCGCAACCGACTGCGTGATGCAGAACGCCCAGGGCTTCATCACCGAGGCGTCGACGTCCAACCTGTTCGCGCGCGTCGACGGCGCGTGGATCACGCCGCGCCTCGACGACGGCATCCTCGCCGGCGTCACGCGCGCTCACCTGCTGGCGTGGCTGCCGACGGCCGGCGAGCGGGTCGCCGAGGCGCGCCTGACGCCGGCCGACCTGCGGCGCGCCGACGAGATATTCCTGTCGAGCACGTTGCGTGACATTGCGCCGGTCACGCACCTCGACGGTAGGCCGCTCAATGACGGCGCAATCGGCCCGGAGTCGAAGCGACTGCGATCCGCCTATCAAGCGTGGTACGCCGAACGCCTATGCGCGCACTATGCGCCGCTTTGGCGCCGCCTCGTCGGCAGCGCGTGACCAGCAAGGGTCTGGCGCCGCCTGCCGCGGCGCATGTTCGAAGGCGCGCCGCCCGCAGCGCGGGCGGCAAAACGGCTCAGGCGAGCGCGTCGGCGAGGATCGCCTGGATCTTGCTGAGCGCGGCGTGGTAGCGCGCCTTCGCCTGCTCACTGCTCTTGACCATGCTGATAATGCCGGCCAGCGTGCCGTCAAAGGCCGGCGCGCCGACCGGGTTCTTGCGCGGGCGGCCCGGGCCACGCTTTACCGGCGCGCCGGCAATCGCGACCGCGAGCGCCGACTTGGCCGCCTTTGCTTTCGCCTTCGCTTTCGCTTTCGCCACCTTGCCCTGACCGCGCGGCGCGGCCTTGACGATGCCGAGCAGCGCCTGCGCGCGACCAAACATAATCGGGTAAACCTTCAGCTTCTTCTTAGCCGCGGCCTCGGCGATGTCCTTGTAGGCGGCGGAACGGTTCGACTTGAGGGTGTCGACGATGAAGTCCATCGCCGGATTGCTCTTCTTGGCAGCCATGATCGGAGTGCTTGTAATGATGTAGGGGTCTGTCTGACATTGGGCAATGGCCCAAGCTCCGCGGAGATTGCGACAACGACTGCTCTCTGGCAAGTAGCTCTCGAATGAATCCGGAGAATATCTGTCGTTCATTTCCCCTGCGCGCCATTCGTGGTGGCAATCACGGTCCACGACTCGCCCGGTCCCAGCAGCAACGACGGCGTCGGCGCCAGCGCCTGCTGCAGCGCGTGCAGGCCGCGCAGCGCCATCCGCGGCCGCTCGGGATTGGACTCGGGCAGGAACGCATCGTCGATCGCGACGAGCCGCGGCCTGACCTTCTGCACGATCGCCAGCAGCTCGGGCGCATACGGACAGACGACGGCGACGTCGACCGGCTCGGCCGGCACGTCCTCGGCGCGGAGCGTCGGGCCGACGAACAGGCAGCTCGGGCCCTTGGGCACGTCGATGCGGTAGCTGCAGCTCCAGGCGACGAAGCTGTCCTGTGGCGGCGCGCCGAGCGCGTCGATGCGGGTGCCGCCGGCGCTGGGATACGACTTGCCGGGCTCGACGATGGCCATCGTCGCCATCGGCACGACCGGCAGATGGAAGGCGACGTGCGTCAGCAGCGTGCGCGGCGGCTCGTGGAGCGCCATGCGCACGAGTAGCTGGTCGTTGCGCCGCGTCATGTCGAGCGGCTGCGTCAGCGCGCAGAACTCGATCGCACCCCACAGGAACTCCGGCACGTCGGCGCCGGCAGCGTCAACCGCGAAGTTGCGCGTCGCCGAACGCACGAGCCAGCCGCCCATCGGCAGCCGGAAGAGGCGCGCAGCGCCAGCGGGCACCGGATCCTCGGCCGCCTTCGACAGCGCTTCCAGGCGATTGCGCCACAGCCACGGCAGGCCGCGCGCGTGCAAACCAGCGGTCTCGCGGTTCATGCGGCGATGCACGCGTTGGCAGAGTTCGAGGAAGTCGACGCGCGGCATGCGCGCGCACGCGGTGTCGAGTTCCTCCAGCAGTTCGAGTCGCTTGGTCCCGCCGGCGTCGGCCGGGGCGCCCTTGCCGTCGAACACGGCCGGCGGATTGGCGAGCAGTCGAGCGATCCATGGCCCCCACCGCTTCTCGCCGGGCGGTGGCGCGTCCTTCGCGCCGGGCTTGGGCGGGAACTCGGGCACCAGCCCCTGCAAGGCCGACGTGTCGCCGAGCAGCATCAGGCTGGCGAGCAGGCCGGGATCGACCACCGGGCTGCAGCCGAACGTGAGCCCGATGCGCGTCTGCGGCATCGCATCGGTGGTCTCGTCGAAGTCGTTGACGACGACCTGCAGGTCGATCACGCGGCCGGCCTTCGGCGCGTCGTCGACCGGCAGGATCTCGCGCCACGGGATGCGCGCCTCGTAGCTGGTGACGCCGCGCTCCTTGTCGTGAACGGCGACAACGCGCGCCGACTTCTCGTCGAGCATACGTGCGTCGCCGCGCAGCCGATCCCATTGCACGACCTGGCGGCCGGCCTCGTCGGCGAGCCAGAACTCGCGGTCCTCGCGGCGCCCCGGATCGTCGCCGGCGGCGCGCGTGTCGCGATTGGGGTCGAACGTCAGCACGACGCTGTCGCAGGCTGGGATCTCGACGATGCGCAGCGACTTCGCGTCGAGGCCGCGATGCCATTCGTCGCGCACGGCGAGGCCGACGTACAATGCGTCAGCGTCCCAGACGAAGAACGCCTGCGCGCTGAGGTCGCTGGCGCCGATCCAGGCCTTGTTGGCCGTGCCCGACAGCTGGCGCGTGTCGTCCAAGCGCAGCGCTGGCAGTTCCGGCCAGTCGACAAGCGAGCCGTCGATTGCGATCGCCTTGTCGCCGCGCGGCAGCGCCAGCGCATGCGGCACCAGCATCGGCTCCGGTCGCTGCGGCTTGTTGGAGCTGCCCGGCGGCCCCTGGGCAACGAGCGCCGCAGTGGCGGCCGCGGCCGCGATCACGCTTCGGAACGACACAGCATCCTCCGGATCATCAAGTAGTTGGCGACGGCGCCGGCCGTCGCGGTGGCGAGCAGGCCGAAGCCGAGTTCGACCATCAGACAGAACCCCGTCGCGTGGGCCAAGCCCAGCGGCAGCCAGGCCCAGCCGACCACGGCGCTATTCACGAGCGCCGCTGCGGCAACCGCCGCCGGTAGGCCAAGCCAGTCCGGCAGCGCCAGCCGGAACATCAACTCTTCCGCGACGGCGCCGGTGGCGACGAACGCGGCGATCGCAGCGTCGCTGCTATCCGCGAACAGCCGGCGGACCTCCACTTCGACGGTGGCGAGCTTCGGCAGGAAGCGGCGCAGCCGCGGCAGCAGCAGCGCCAGCGGCAGGCCGACCGCGAGTCCGAGGCCGGCGGCGGCGAACGGCCCGTGCGCGCCGATGGCGCGGAGCGGCAGTTCGTCGAAGCGTTCGCGCCACGCCAGCGACGCGAGCGCAACCGCGGTGAGTAGCGCGTGCGCGACGTAGCCGCTGGCGAGGCCAGGCGCCTCAGGCGACGCGTCGCCGCCCGTGTCGTCGCTCACGGCGCCACCCAGCGCGCGCGCGGCCACGGTCCGAGGACCGCGCGCGGCACGCCGGCGAACGCGGCGGCGGCGACCGGCCCGAAGTGCCGGCTGTCGTGGCTGTCGAAGGCGCTGTCGCCGAGCAGGAACCAATGCCCAGCCGGCACATGCCGCGGCCAGCCGCCGGCCTGCCCGGGCATGCCGAGGATCGGCTCGCGCCAATGATGCACGTCGCGGAAAACTTCGAAGTACGTCGCCTGCAGACGCGCGCCATCGCCGGCGACGCCGACCCACGCGAGCGCGCGCGGCCCTGGCGACAGCTGGCCGGGCTCGGGGTTCCAAGCCGCCTCGCGCGGCACGACGAGCATCGCCTCGCGGCGGCCATCGCAGATCAGGAACACGCGGTCGTCGAGCAGGCCGAATTCGACGAGACCGCGCGGCGCCGGCAGGTCGAACTCGCGCAGCAGTTCGCCATCGCGCCACAGCGCCACCTTGTTGGCAGCCGGCTGCACGCGCCACGTCAGCGCTTCGTGGCGCGTCTCGAGCGTCAGCAGCAGATCCCCCTGCAGCGCCGCGAACGCCACCGCCATGCCGGCGTCGGCCACCGGCACGTCGGCGCCGACAGCACTGCGCGCGCCGTCGACCAGGACGCAGCCGGCATCGACGGGTCGCGCGGCGCCGACGCAGCCGTCGGGCAGCGGCGCGCCGTCGCGCTGTCGCCGCCCCGAACGCGCTTCGCGCCGCAACTGCGCCTGCGCAGTCGCCAGCGAACCAAGCGATACAAGCGCCATGCCGCCGTCGGCGGCGCGCAGGTCGAGGCCGTCGCGCGCGGCTGCCGAGCCCGCGCTCGCCGCCCATGTCGCGCGCATGCCGCGCGCGGCGATCGGGTCCTTCTGCTCGCGCTGCAAGCGTTGCGCGTCGGGGCCGAGCCAGATGTCGCCTTGGCGCAGGTCGATCCAGCACGAGTCCCCGTCGTCGCCGCGCGCGGCGATGCGTTTGACCAACAGTTGACCGGGATCGCTTGGGTGCGCGACAACGGCGAGGTCGCGCCGGCGCAGCGCCGAGCCATCGGCAAGCTTGTCGACGTAGACGACGTCGCCGTCCTCGGCGTGGCCGTGCAGGACCGGCTCCATGCTGCCGGTCGGCACGAGGTAGCGATCGCCGACGCGCAGGCGCAACGAGTGCACCGTCGCAATCGCCGCGAGCGCGACGAACAGCGCGTCGCGGGCGAGCGCGGCCAGGGGTTGCGGTCGGACGGCGTTCATGCGGCGAAGAAACGCTGGTGCAGCAAGGCTACCGCAGCGCGCACGCGATCCGCGGGCACGGCGAAGGCGATCGCGTCGCCGGCGGGCAGCGCGTCCGCGGCGAGCGTCGGCACGCCGCCCTCGGCGAGCGACCGGGCAGCCGCGGCGACGCCGTCGGCAACGAGAAACGAAGGCGCGCCGACGAGGCCGACGAGCGCGCCGCCGTGGGCCGCGGCGAGCGCGCGCAGCGTCGCCAAGCCATCGGTCGGCGCGACTGGATCGCCGGGCTCGACGTGGCCGATGGCCAGAGCGCCCTCGGGCGCTGGCGCGTCGGTGGCGATGCGCGTGCCGGGATCGTCCGGCGTGGCGACGCCGCGCACGACGATCGGCACGCCAGCCTGCGCGGCGAGCGCGAGCGCGTCGGGGTGCACGATGCGACTACCGCACGCCGCCAGCGCCAACGCGCACGCCGGCGTCAGCGCGCGCAGCCGCTGCGCCTGCGGCACGACGCGCGGATCGGCGGCGCAGACGCCGGCGACGTCCTTCCAGATCTGCAGTTCGGCGGCGCCGAGCGCCTGCGCGAACAGCGCGGCGGTGACGTCGCTGCCGTTGCGACCCAGGGTGGTGACGAAGCCGCGCGCGTCGCGCCCGACGAAGCCTTCGACCACCGGCACGCCAGCGGCCGCCGCGACCGCCGCGCGCATGCGCGTCGCGTCGGCGCGCGGATTCGCGGCGCCGAAGCGATCGTCGGTGACAACTCCGGCTTGCCCCGCGTCGAGCGCCTGCGCTGGCGTGCCGGCCGCGCGCAGCGCTGCCGCGACGAGGCGCGCACTGGCACGTTCGCCGTGGGCGACGAACTCGTCGCGCAATCGCGGCGTCACGGCCCCGACGAGCCGCAGGCCGCGCGCGAGGTCAGCGAGCCCGACGAAGACGTCATCGACGGTCGCCGGCGGCAGCCCGAGACCACGCGCAACCGCGCGATGGTGGGCGACGAGCGGGCCGATCGCCTGATCGCCGGCGCCGGCCGCAGCGGTGGCGGCGGCCAGCAGCGCGTCGGTGGCGCCGGCAAGCGCCGAGACCACGACGACGGGGCCGGAAGCCTGGACAGCCTGCACGAGCGCGACGACGCGCCGGATGCCGGACGCGTCGGCGACCGCCGCGCCACCGAACTTCATCACGATCACCGCCGGATCATGCAGGCGGGCCGCAATCGCCGGAAGGCGGCGGCGCGGCATCTTCGCGGCGGCTTCGGTGTGGCATAGTGTCGCCCCCCATGAACCGCATCGCGGACCTCATCCACGACTGGAACCTGACCGGCGGCGCGTTCCACCCGACCCGCCCGCTGCAGTTCGACGACGAGACGCTGCGCGACGGTCTGCAGTCGCCCGCCGTCAGCGACCCATCGCTCGAGCAGAAGATCGACCTGCTCGATCGCATGGATCGGCTCGGCATCCACACCGCCAACCTCGGCCTGCCGGGCGCTGGCGGCCGGCCGCGCGAAGACATCCTCAAGCTCGCCCAGCACATCGCGAAGAGCCGCCTGCGCATCGGCGCCAACGTCGCCTGCCGCACGGTGGTCAGCGACATCGAGCCGGTCGTCGAGATGACGCAGAGGGCAGGCATCCCGATCGAGGTCTGCGCGTTCATCGGCAGCAGCTACATCCGCCAGTACGCCGAGGACTGGACCGTCGAACGCATGCTGCAGAACACGCGCGACGCGCTGACGTTCGCGCAGAAGCACCAACTGCCGGTGATGTACGTCACCGAGGACACCACGCGCGCGCGACCGGAGACGGTCAAGGCGCTGTACAGCACGGCGATCGAACTCGGCGCTCGCCGACTATGCGTCTGCGACACCGTCGGCCATGCCACGCCGCAGGGCACGCGCGCGGTGGTGCGCTTCGTGCGCGAGCTCGCCGACCAGCACGACAAGACCCTGGGCGTCGACTGGCACGGCCACCGCGACCGCGACCTCGGCATCGCCAACTGCCTCGCCGCGATCGAAGCCGGCGCCGACCGCATCCACGGCACCGCGCTCGGCGTCGGCGAGCGCGCCGGCAACGCGCCGATGGACCTGCTGTTGGTCAATTGCCGCCTGCACGGCTGGATCGACAACGACCTGTCGACGCTGCCGCAGTACGTCGCCGCCGCCGCCAAGGCGCTCCAGGTCGACATCCCGCACAACTACCCCGTGCTCGGCAAGGACGCGTTCGAGACCGGCACCGGCGTGCACGCCGCCGCCGTCATCAAGGCGTTCAAGAAGGGCGATGTCGAGCTCGCCGACGCGGTCTATTCAGGCGTGCCGGCCGGCATGGTCGGGCTGCAGCAGCTGATCGCGGTCGGCCCGATGGCCGGCAAATCGAACGCGGCATTCGTCCTCGAGCGTCTCGGAATCGAACCAACCGAGGAGCGCGTCCAACGCGTCCTTGCCGCCGGCAAGTCGAGCAAGCGCCTGCTGACGGACGCCGAGGTCCGCCACGCCGCCGGCGGCTGAGCCCAGCCAGCCCATCAAGTCCGGCGGCGCCGAAGCCGATCCCGATGGTGGAGCACCACCACCATGGACCCGGTCTTGGACATGCGCGTCGTCGAGGAGCTGATGTCGTTCGCCGACGACGGCGACCCGGAGCTGGTGCTGGACCTGATCCAGATGTTCCTCGATGACGGCCCCGCCAAGGTCCAGGCGGTCGTGCAGGGCGTCGCCGAGGGCGACTTCGAGCGCGCCGAGCGCGCCGCCCACTCGCTCAAGGGCTCGTCCGGCAACCTCGGCGCCAAGCTGCTGTCCCTGGTCTGCGAAGAGCTGCAGAACGCCACCCGCTACCGCCGGGCGGACGACTCCCGCCGGCTGGCTCCGCTGCTGCAGCAGCAGTACGCAGCCGCCGAGACCGAACTGCGCCGGGTGCTCGCCGCGTACCAGGGCTGAGCCAGGCGCCCGGCCGGTACGCGAGGTGGCCATCGCATCGGGGGCAGGCATCCGGCCGGGAGCGATACCCCGCGGGTGGCCCGCCGAGCCAGCCGATTGCGTGCCGGCGGCTACCCCAGCGCACCGGCGGCGGGGCGGTTCCGGCGCGGCTCAGGCCGTCGCGTCGAGCGCCTTGGCGGCAGCCGTCTTGGCCGACTTGGCGGCCTTGTCGCCCGCGCCTGGACGGGCGAGCGCAAGTGGCTTCACCTTGGCGCCCGCCGGCGCCTCGGCCGCATGGATGTTGACCACCGCCATCGGCGCCTCGGCCGGCTCCCAGTTGGCCGCCTGGCCGCGGTAGACGCAGCGGTGGCACTTGTGGAAGAAGGTCCGCTGGCGGGCCATGCAGACGTCGACGCCGATCTGGTGCGTGATCAGCGGGGAGGCAGCGCCTTCGACGGACGGGCAGGTACGCATGCGCGATGGGCCGACCCCCGGTTGGCGTCGGCGGCAACGGGCGAAAGCGTAGGCCGCCGGCGCGCCGCAGGTCAACGATCGGATGCCGGCTGGCAGTGCCGAAAAATGTCGCGGCAGGTGGCGACGGCGACCGGCGCGCAGTGGCTCGAACGCGACAACTCAAAACAGACGGGTCCGGCGTAACCAACTGTTTTTAGCGAAGTTAGGATAGACGCAAAGTCGACGTCGCCAGTGCCGGGCAGGCGGTGTTCGTGTTCGCCGCGACGCATGTCTTCGAGGTGGACCTGCCGCAAGTGCGGGCCGACCGACGCGATCACATGCGCCGGCTCCCCCTCCCACACGACGTACAGATGGCCGACGTCGAGCGTCAGGCCGGGGGCGTCCGACCCGAGGTCGGCCCGCAGCGCCCGCCAGCCGGCGACGGTATCGACCGCCATCCCCGGCTCGGGTTCGAACGACGGCTCCAGGCCCTCGGCCCGGACCAAGGCGGCGGCGCGGCGGACGCCCTCGCGCAGGCGGTCCGGACTGCCGCCGTCCGGACGGTGGTCGATCCCGGCCCAGAACGACAGCACCTTGGCCCCCAGTTGGGCCCCCATCGCCGCCGTCCGCCGCAGGTACTCGAACCGGCGCGCGCGGGCGGCCGGGTCGGGGGTCATCAGCGTCGGCTCGTGTTTGTGCCGTGGGTCGAGCAGGAAGCGGGCGCCGGTCTCCATGACCGGCTGCAGGCCAAGTTCGGCGAGCTGCCGGGCGGCGGCGGCGAGGTCGCGGTCGGTCGTGGTCGCCGGGTCGAGGTGGCAGGTGTCCGGCGTGATCGCGACGGCCTCGTAGCCGTGCTCGGCCAGGAGCTGCAGCGCCTCGCCGAAGCGATGGTTCTGCAGGCCGTTGGTCTGGTAGCCGAGCCGCATCGCCGCCGTCAGCGCGTGCCGCCGCCCTTGCGGATGCGGTTTTCGAGGTTGAGCAGATCGGTATAGAGCTTGCCGAGATCGACGTACTCGCCGGGCATCGTCCAGCCCTCGAGCTCGGCCTCCTCGAGCCACGCCCAGTTGGTCGCGGTCATCGCCTTGATGGCCTCGCACTTGTCGCTGGCCGCCGACTGCTTCTGCCGCGCCAGTTCGTTGTTGCCGGCGGTGCGCGCCTGCACGCCTTCGTTGCTGAGCGTCTTGGCCTCGGCCAGCAGGTCGCGCGCATTTTGCGCCATGTCGGCGGCCAGGGCCGGCGCCGGCCTGGTCGGCGCCTTGCCCTGCTTGCCAGCCGGCGCGGGCGTCGCGACGGTCGGCGCAGCGGCCGGCTTGGTCGTCGACGACGCGGCGCCGCCATCGCCGTCCTTGTTGCCGCCGCCCATCAGCACGACGAGCGCGATCACGACGACGAGGCCGACGCCGCCGAGCAGCAGCACCATGTTTGAGGAGTTGGAGCCAGACGACGGCGCTGGGCGAGCGCTGCGGCCGGAGCGAGACGAGGGACGCGATGCCATGGGTGGCGAGCGTTCTATCCGCGCGCCCGCAGGACGGGTAGCGGACGGACGCCGCAGCGATGTCGTACGCTGCGGTGGTCATGCCTCGTCCGGCACCTAGCCTCCGCGCCAAGCTCACGCTCGCCGCCATCGCCGCGCTGCTCGCCGCCGGGCTCGGCGCCGTCGCGTGGCGGTTCCTGCGCCCGACCGGCGTCGAGGTGACCGCGAGCGGCGAGGGCGCCGCCGAGACGTCGTGGCGCGGGCAGGAGGCCTTCGTTGTCGATCTGGTCGCCGGCCTGCGGCCACGGCGGTCGTCGACGATCGCGCACCCGATGACCGGGCTCGACCTCAGCGACCCGCAGCAGATCGAGAAGCGCCGCGACGCCCACGCCTTCCTGCGCGCGACCGAGCTGCCGACGCCGCTCGACCGCCCGACCGCGTTGTTCGTCGGCGACAGCCACCTCGACGGCGTGGTGTCGACGGCCGACAACGCCACGACGCTGCTCGAGCGCGACAGCGAAGCCGCCGGCGCGCCGTGCTACTGCCTCAACGCCGGCTGCGGCCTCTACAGCCTGTGGCAGAGCGTGCTGCGCGCGCGCGACCTGCTGCCGCAGTGGCGGCCTCGCGCCGTCGTCGTCGTGGTGTTTCTAGGCAACGACTTCCTCGACCTCGACGACCCCACGGTGCCGCACCTCGACGACGCGCTACAGGAGCGGCCCGGCGACGAGCGCGCGGCGAAGGGCGGCGCGGCCGAGCGCCAGCGCGCGATCGGCCTGCAAGCGCCCCACGAGCAGTTGTTCTGGCAGGGGCTCAACCAAGCGGAGTGGTTGCGGCGCGATCCGACGCGGCACGACGCATGGCTGCGCAAGGCGGGCCATGCGGTTGCCGCGATGGAGGCCGCGGCGGCGGCGCACGGCGCGCGCGTGCTGTGGACGCTGCTGCCGTCGTTCGACCTCGTGTTCCCCGAGCACGCCGGCAACCTCAGCGCCGGCGCGAAGGCAGCGATCGCCGACGGCGGCCAGCGCCGCTTGCGCGACGACTTCGCAGCGCTGCTCGCCGCGCGCGGCGCGACCGTCATCGACGTCGCGCTGGCGTTCGCCGCCGACGGCGCGCTCGACCTCTACGCGCTCGACTTCCACGTCTATCGCAAAGGCCACCGCCTGCTGGCCGGAGCGCTGCGGCAGCCGCTGGCCGCCGCGCTGGCGCGCTGAGATACCGAGAGTCGGTCCATCCACGAGCCATCGGGAAGCCGCTGGTGAGCGCGTTCGCGGCGACGCAGGGCCGTTCCGGCGGATGCGCCGCAGCGATCAGGCGTCGCGCTGCAGCACGGCGACGTAGCCGCCGTCGTGCGTGCCGGCCAGAGGCAGGGTGGTTGCTTCGGACCGCAGCGTCGCGCGCGGCGCCTGCGGGTCGGCGAGGACGGCGCGCACGACGTCGCCGTTCTCCTCGCCGTCGATCGAACAGGTCGAGTACACGACCGTGCCGCCGGGCCGGCAGAGCCCGAGCGCCTGTCGCAACAGTGGCCGCTGCAGCGCCGCCATCTGCGCGAACGTCTCGGGTTGCAGGCGATCGCGCGCTTCGACGCGCCGGCCGAGCACGCCGCTGTTGGAGCAAGGCACGTCGGCGAGCACGGCGGCGACGCCCGTCGGCAGTTCGGCCGGTGACGCGACGATACGCACGACGTCGCCAAGGCGCAGGCGCGCGACGTTGTCGGCAATTTGCGCGCGCCGAGCGGGCGCGACGTCGAACGCGGCGACCGCGCCGCCGGGCCGCACGCGCTCGGCGAGCCGCGCGGTCTTGCTGCCCGGCGCCGCGCACAGGTCGACGACGTCGTCGCCGGGGCCGCACGGCACGGCCTCGGCGGCGGCAAGGGCGGTTGGATCCTGCGCCAGGAAGTCGCCGCGCCGGAACGCCGCCGTCGCGAACGGCGACTCGCCGCCGCTCCAGCGCCACGACAGCGGATGCGCGGTCGGCTGCAACTCAACGCCAGCAGCATCCAGCTCGGCGCGCAACGCCGCTCCATCTGCCGCCGCAGCGAAGCGCAGGAAGACGTCCGCCGCCGCGCTCGCCGCCTCGGCGACCGCGCGCGCGCCAGCCAACCCATGCTCGGCGGCGACGCGGCGCAGCAACCAGTCGGGCAGCGAGTGCACGATCGAGAGTCGCGCCAGTTCGTCGGCGGGCAGGGGCGCCGGCAGCACGGCGCAGCGATCGGGTCCGAGCGGCAGTTCGCGCAGCGGATCGGTCGCGGGCCGGTCGGCGATCGCGGCGGCGACACGGCGCAGCACGGCGTTGGCGAAGCCGCGGTTGCCGCGCGCCAGCCCGACCGTCTCGTGCACGGCCGCGTGCGCCGGCATGCCGCGCACGAACAGCAGCTGGTGCGCGCCCAGGCGCAGCGTGTCGAGCAACCGCGGGTCCTTCGGCAGGCCGCGTTGGCACAACGCCGCCAGCACGTGGTCGAGCAAGCGACGCCGGCGCGCGACGCCGTGCGCCAACTCGAACGCAAACGCCTGGTCGCGCGGCGACAGGCCGGAGTCGACGAGCCCCTCGCGCAGCCGGTCGACCCGGCCGCGCGACAATTCGACGAGCGCGTGCAGGGCGACGGCGCGGGCGGTGGCCATGGCTCCCCGCGAACTCAGCCGAAGCGCGCGTTAGGCACGATGTGGTGGCCGCGCACGAACTCGCCAGCGGTCATGTTGCGGCCGTTGTCGGGCTTGATGCGCGTGATGCGGTACAGGTCCTTGCCCGTGCACACGCGAATGCCTTCCTCGCCCGACGACTGTAGCGCGCCGGGAATGCCCATGCCGTAGAGGTCCTTCTCGACGAGACCCTCCATGACGATGAGGCGCTTGTTGCCAAGGCGCGTCTGCGCGCCGGGCTTCGGCGTCATCGCGCGCACCAGCCGATCGATCTCGATGGCGGGCAGCTTCCAGTCGATGATGCCGTGCTCCTTCTCGACCTTCTTGGCGTACGTCGCCTTGGCGTGGTCCTGCGGCGCGTACTTCGCCTTGCCCTGCTCGATGACGGCGCAGGCTTCGACCAGCGCGGCGCCGGACAGGTCGGCGAGCCGCTCGCGCAGCGCGCCGGCGTTCTCCTTGGGGTCGATCGGCGTCGACTTGGCCAGCAGCACGTCGCCGGCGTCGAGCGCCTCGACGATGCGCATGATCGTTACGCCGGTCTCGGCGTGGCCGTCGCGCAACGCGCGCTGGATCGGCGCGGCGCCGCGGTAAAGCGGCAGCAACGACGCGTGCGCGTTGATCATGCCGTGCTTGGGCAGGTCGATCAGCGAGGGCTTGAGGATCACGCCGTAGCTGATGACGATGCCGAGGTCGGGCTTCAGCGCCCGCAGCTTGGCGACGAACTCGTCGCTGTGCGGGTCGTCGGGCTGCTCGCACGGCAGGCCGATCGCCGACGCCGCGAGCTTCACCTCGCTGTCGTAGATCTTGCGGCCACGGCCGCGCGGCGCGTCGGGCTTGGTGACGACCAGCGCCAGCGCGCGGCCAGCGCTGGCGAGCGCTTTCAGCGCGGGGATGGCGAAGTCGCTGCTGCCGAAGAAGACAATGCGCAAGGTCGTGGGGTCCGCTCGTAGGTGCGGCGGCGCAGGGTAGCCGTCATTCGCGCCCGCGGCGAGGGCAATCGGCGAGCGCGCTGGCGCGCTGCCATGCGTGGCGGCGCGCCGGCGAGGCCGTTACACCAGCGGCGTGAACGTCCCGCTCGACGACCCCGCGAACCTCGTCGCCTATGCGCCGACGGCGACGCGCCCCCTGTCGGTTTTCGGCGCGCCCGTCGAGGCCGCGCTGGTGCCGATCCGCAAGCGTCGCGCCGGCCGCGCCACCGTGGATCGGCCGGCTTTCGCGCCGAGCCGGGCTGCGCGCATCGTCGCCAGCGAGAGCTGCTGGCGCGGCGACGGGCTCGCGCTGACACCCAACGCCTTCCCGTTCGCGCGCGGCCAGCGGCTGTTGTGGCCCGAGGAGCCGCTGCGCGAGCCATCTGCCGCGATGTGGGCCGCGGCATTCGCATGGGCCGACGGCAAGGCCGGCGCGGCGCTGATCAACAACGTCGGCGCTGCGTCATCGATCGGCCGCGCGCACGCGCACCTCTGCGCCGAACGCCTGCCGTTCCTCGGCGCGCTGCGCGAACGGACCGGCCCGCGCGACCTGATCGAGTTGCCTGCCGGCGTCGAAATGGTGGCGAAGGACGTGCCGTTCTGCCTGCTCGGCGTGCGCGGCCCGGCGGCCGCACGCGCGCTGGCGGTCGTGCGCCTCGCGGAAGCGCGACTCACCGCCGCGTGGAACGTCGTCGCGCAGGACGGCGCGAGCTGGCTGCTGCCGCGGCGCGTCGAGACGCCGGCGCCGAGCTTCCCGTTGGCGCTCGGCGCCGCCGAGCTTTGGGGCCGCTGGTGCTACGTCGAGGCCGCGCCGTTCGCCGCCGCGACCGCCGCCGACCTCGAGGCCGCGCTGGTCGCCGCAAGCTGCCCGCCGTTGGCATAGCAGGCGGCGGCCCGGGCAAGGGCCGTGTCGAGCGCGCTCGCCAGGGCCGCGTCGACCCGATCGCCTGCGCAGTAGGTCCGCCTCGCCCCCGCCGCTACGCTAGGCCACCCGATGGACCCCAGGATCGAACGCGCGCGCGCGATCGTCGACTGCGAAGCCAAGGCCGTCCGCCAAGTCGCCGAGAGGCTGGGCCCGGCCTTCCTACAGGCGCTCGACCGCATCCTGGCGCTGCGCGGCCGCGTCGTCACCGCCGGCATGGGCAAGGCCGGCTTCATCGCGCAGAAGACCTCGGCGACGCTCGCTTCCACGGGCACGCCGTCGATCTTCCTGCACCCGGCGGAGGCCATCCACGGCGATCTCGGCCGCATCGAAGCCGGCGACCTGCTGCTGGCGTTCTCCAAGTCTGGCGAGACGCAGGAACTGCTGGTGATGCTGCCGCACGTGAAGAACGTCGGCGTGCCGATCGTCGCGATCACGCAGGACGCCGGCTCGACGCTCGGCCGCCACGCCGACCTCGTGCTCGAACTCGGCCGCATCGCCGAGGCCGGGCCGCACGGCCTCGCGCCGAGCGCGTCGACGACGGCGATGCTGGCGCTCGGCGACGCGCTGGCGCTGATGGTGCAGGAAGGTCGGCGCTTCGGCCCCGAGGACTTCGCCCGCTTCCACCCCGGCGGCGACCTCGGCCGACGCCTGATGAAGGTGCGCGAACTGATGCGAACCGGCGATCGCAACCCGGTCGTGCGCAGCGGCGCCACCGTCATGCAGGCGATCGAGGTGATGACGCGCACGCCAGGCCGCCCCGGCGCGACCAGCGTCGTCGACGCCACCGGCAAGCTGCTCGGCTTCTTCACCGACGGTGACCTGCGCCGGCTGATCGAGCAAGGCCTCGCCGACCCGCGGCAACGCCTGATCGACGACGCGATGACGCGCACTCCGCGGGCAATCGACCCGGAGACCTTCGCGCTCGAAGCACTGGCGCTACTGCACCAGCGCGCCATCGACCAGATGCCGGTCGTCAGCGCCAGCGGCGCGCTGCTCGGCCTGCTCGACGTGCAGGACCTGCTCAATCTCAAGATCGGATGAGCGGCCCCGCGCCCACCCCAGGCAGGCCGCGGCCGTCGCGCGACGTCCTCGCTACGATCGAGTTCCTGCTGCTCGACGTCGACGGCGTGCTGACCGACGGCCGCATTTGGTTCGACGCCGAGGGGCGCGAGCAGAAGACCTTCCACGTGCACGACGCATCGGGCCTCGTCTACTGGCACCGCAGCGGCCTGCGCTCGGGCTTCCTGTCCGGCCGCGGCGGCGACATCGTCGAACGCCGCGGGCGCGAACTCGGCGTGCACGAGTTGATGCTCCATCGCCGCGACAAAGGCGCCGCCTTCGCCGAGCTGTTGCAGCGCCAGCGGCTCGAGCCAGCGCGCGTCGCGTACGTCGGCGATGACCTGCTCGACTTGCCGGTGCTGCGCCAGGTCGGCTTCGCCGCGACGGTGCCCCAGGCGCGCGCCGAGGTGCTGGCGCAGTGCCACTTCGTCACCGCGCGGAACGCCGGCTTCGGCGCCGCCCGCGACGTCGTCGAGGAGTTGCTGCGCGCGCGCGACGCCTGGGACGCGATCCTGCAGCGGGACGGCCGCGGATGAAGCAGCTGCTTGCCTTCGTGCTGCTGCTAATCAGCGGCTTCGCGCTGGTGTTCTGGCTCGCCAGCGACGCGCCGACGTCGGTCGCGCCACAACTCGGCGGCGCCGCCGACGGCAAGCCGAGGTCGACGCCGCAGCAGCCAGGAGGCGTCGCCGTGCAGCAGGGTCCCCTCGGCGCGACGTTCTCGCAGACTGGCCCGCTCAACATCACGCGCTGGCGTGCGGTGCCTGAGACCGCCGGTCGCGAACGCAAGGAGGAGGTCTTCGTGCTGCAGGCCGCCGACAGCCGCCCGCTCGGCGAAGGCCGGCAGCAACTGGATGGCGTGACGGTCAAGTTGTTCGACGGGCCGGCGCACGCCGCGACGCTGCGCGCGCAGCAGGCGCTGGTCGCGCTGCAGCCCGACGCCAGCGGCAAGCCGTCGGTCGACGAAGGCAAGGACATCGACCTTCGCGGTGTGATCGTCGACGCCGAGCCTGGCAGTCGCCTGCGCGGCTTCCACCTCGAGCTCGGCGCCGCGCGCGTGCGCGTCGAAGATGGCGCCATCACCCTGGTCGCGCCCGACGACGAGCCGGTGCTGGCGCGCCTCGCCGACGACCGGCCACTGACGCTGCGCGGCTTCGGCCTGCGCGCGTCGCTGCCGAGCGATGCCAAGGGCCGGCTGCTGCGCGCCGACGTAGTCGTGCCGCGCGAGCCGGTCGCCGAACTCGAAGGCACGACCGTCCGGTCGCGCGGCGCGCTGCGCTTCGTCGATGACGCCGAACAGGGCGCCGCCGAGCTGACGCTGCACGACGCCGTCGAACTGACCAGCGACCGCGCCGGCTTCGCTGCTCCCGGCGGCGCCGCCGCCGCTGGCCCTGGCCGGCTCACCGTGCGCGGCGACCACTTCGTCGGCTGGCTGCTGCGCCACGAGGACGGCCAGCGCCAGCAGATGACATGGCGGCGGCTTGAGCTGACCGGCGCGCCGGCGACGGTGACGCTGCCCGGCGGCCGGCTGACGACGCCGCGCCTGACCGCGCACCCGAACGCCTATGGCGACCTCGCGTGGCTGACCGCGCACGGCGGCGAGAGCCGGATCGAGCAGACCGAAGCGCGTCGCGGCCGCGCCGTCGACGACACGCTGGTCGGCGTTAGCGAGAAGCGCGTCCACTTCGCCGAGCCGCGCGCGCTCGCCAGCGCGCACCTGCGCAGCTTCGGCTGGCCGCGCTGGACGATGCGGCCGCTCGAGCAGCTGCAGGCCGTGGTCGTCGAAGGCCGCGCCACCGTGCAGGACAAGACGTCGCTGTGCACGGCGACGGCCGGCGCACGCCTGTACCGGCGCGACGGCAGCGCCGCCGGCTTCGTGCGCGGCCTCGGCCAGTCGCGCGTCGAGCGCCGCGGCGTCGGCGCCGATAGCCGCGACCTCGTCGCCACCAGCAGCGACGGCTTCACGCTGACGGTGCGCGACGGCGTGCAGCGCGCGCAGATCGGGCCAGCGGCGCCGGGCGGCTTCGACGTCCCCGGGCCGTGGACCAAGAACGCCTTCACGCTGCGCCATGGCGACGCCGAGGCCGCCGGCAACGGCGTGGCGACGATCGAGCAGCGCGGCGACGACGTCGTCGTCGAGGCCGGCGCGCCCGACGCGTCGATCACGGCGACGATGCCCAAAGAAGGCCTGGCCCTGCGCCGCGTGGCCCGGCTCTTCGCGCGCCTCCACGGCAATCGCCCCGTCGTCGTCGACGCCGCGGGATGGCCAGTGGACATCGTCATCGCCCGCGGCGACGACCGCATCGCCGCGCGCGCGCCGCGGCTGTTGCAGATCGGTCCGGCCTCCCTGCGGTTGCTGCCGGCGGACCCACAGACGCCGTTCTACTGGACCGGGCTGCCCGCCGCCGATCGCACGCCGACGCTGCGGCGCGCCATGACGAACAAAGACGGCGCCGTGCAGGACCTCGACGTGCGCGGGCCATCGATCGACGTTCACCACACCGGCGGCCGTAGCGCACTGGTCGACGCGATCGCCGTCGGCTTCGACCTGCCGGTGGTGCACGCGCGTATGCAGCAGCGCGCCGGCCAGGAAGCAACGACGCTTGCGTGCACGGCCGCGCGGCTGCGCCTGCTGCCGTTCCTCGCGCCGACGGTCTTCCGCGAGCGCCTGCTCGGCGACGACGCCGATGGCGCGCTCGGCCGCGCGCTGTTCCGTGGCGTCGGCTCGCCGTGGCTCGTCGTCGACGCCGTGCGCGACTTCCAACTCGACGATCCGCGCCAAGGCCACGTCGAGGGCCTGGGCGCGCGCCTGGTCGTCAGCCAGGGCGGCCGCGCGGCGATGTTCCTCGGCGATGCTTTCAACGGCGTTCCGGCACAGGTCACGCGCGCGCACGATGGCCGCACGACGACGCTGCGCGGCGCCCGCGTGCGCGTCGTCGACGCAGCCGCCATCGAACTCGACGCCTTTGGCGCGTTTCCCGGCCGCGAGCAATTCCTCGCGCCAACGCTGACGTTGCACGAGGCGGAACGGACCGGTCTGCTGGCGCACATGCAGGCTGTCTGTCAGGGCGACATCGCGGTGCGCGGCGACGAGGTCGGATTCGGCGGCCCGGTCGCGGCCCGCGGCCTGCTGCCAGACGGCGCGCTCGATCCGCGCGGAATGAGCCTTGATGCACGCACGCTGCGCCTGCTGCGCAGCGCCGAAACCGGCGAGATCGTGCGCGCTGACGCCGGCGACGTGACTCTCGACTGGACCGAGGCGCGGGCGCGCTGCGCGTCGCTCGACATCGACCTGCGCTGGAGCCGCATCGTCGCCGCCGACCCGCGCGACGCCGTGGTGACGATGCGCGACGGCCGCGAGCTGCGCTCACCGCGCATCGAAGTGAACTATGCGACGCAGTCGGCGCGCATGACGAGCGGGCGCATGGCGCAACGCGCCGACGGCGAGGCGCCGCGGTGAACGCCGCGTCTGCGCTCGCCGCCGTCGCCTTCGCGGCCACCGCCGCCGCGCTGGCGCGCGCGCAGGAGCCGCAGGCGCCGACGGCCGCGCAGGCCGCGACGCCGGTGTGGGTCGCCGAGAGCAACCTGACGCAGTCGCTGGTGCGCGACGATTACCGCGAGTGGCACTTCTTCGGCGGCTTCCGCTTTGCCCTGCCCGGCCTCGACGTCGCGATTCGCGGCGGTAACGCGCTGGCGCTGACCGACCTCGAGGAGTCGCCGGCCAAGGCGCCGGCGCGCGACGCCGGCGGGCTCCGGCGCGAGCCGGCGGCGCCCGATCCGCGCCGACACGTCTCCGAGTCCGAGTTGCAGGAACGGCTGACGCGCGCGCTGCGCGCCGTCGGCGACGCCGCGGCGCAGCCGCTCGCCGGTCGCGAGCAGCGCCTGCGCGATCTGCCGCGGTTGCTGTACTGCGAAGACGGCGTGGTGGTCGTCCGCGAGGGCGCGCAGGTCCTGCGCTGCGACCGGCTGTGGCTGTCGCCGCTCGATGACCGCGTTGTCGTCGAGAACGTCGAGCTGCGCTACGTGACGAAAACGCCGAGGGGCGAAGACGCGCTGGTCGTGCGCGGCCCACGCCTCGTCAAGCAAGGCGGCCGCTGGGTCGGACGCAACGTCACGATGACGACGTGCGCCGCCGGCGAGCCGCACGTCGCGCTCGCGGTCGACGAGCTGGAGATCCTCGAGCGCGACGGTGAGTTCGAAGTGGTCGCGCGCGGTCAATCGCTGCAGCTTGGTGGCGCAAGCGTGTTGCCGCTGCCCGACGCGCGGGTGTTCACCGCCAGCCAGAGCACTTTCCCGATCCGCTCCCTGCGCGCCGGTTGGTCGCAGCGGCTCGGCGCGGAGGGCGAAGTCGTCTTCGGGCTGCCGTGGAACGCCAGCGGCGGCGCCGTGCACGAGTGGCTGACCGGACGGCCTGCGAGCGAGTTCCGCGGCGACGCCGAGCTCGGCGTCGGCTGGATCGAGACGCGCGGCGCGCCACTCGACGCCGCCATCGAGTACCGCGGCGGCAAGCTGTACGAGGGCAAGACCGAGGCGTTCTGGCTCGACGACAAGGGCACGGACCTGCGTGAGATCCAGAGCCGCCGCGACGGCTCCGACATCCCGCCGGGCCAGCGCGGCCTCGTCCGCACGCAGAACCGCTTCCGCCTCGGGCCGCAGACGACGCTCGACGCCGTGGCGTTCTACGCCAGCGATCCGGGCGTCTACTCGGAGTTCTTCGGCGGCGCGTACCGCACCGAAGAGGTCCCCGAGACCAGCGGCTACCTGCGTCATGCCGCCGGCAACCAACTGTTCACCGTCGGCACGCGATTCAACCTGTCCGAGTTCAGCTACCGCGACGACCGTGCGCTAGCACAGCGCTTTGTCGAGGAGTCGCCGGTGGTCACCTGGCAGCTGCTGGCGCAGCCGATCGCCGCGACGCCGTGGAACTCGCCGGTCGTGCTCGACCTGCAGACCGAGGTCGGCCAGCGGCGCAGCGACTACGACGATCTCGACCAGGGCGCCGACCCGGGCCGCCTACGATTGCCTGACCTTGCGTACCGACCAGCGCCGCTGCGGCCCGCTGGCCGCGAACAGGACCGCACACTGCGCTTCGACCAGCTCGTCGAGTTGTCGGCGCCATTCCACATCGCCGGTCTCAACGTGCGGCCGTACGGGTCGGTGCGGGGCACATGGTACGACCGCACCAACGACAATTTCGGCGGCGACGGCGGCCGCGAGGGCCGCGTCGCGTCAACCGGTGGCGTCGACATCGGCACGCGCTTCTCGCGCACATGGAAGTGGATCGACGACGGCGCGACCAAGGGCCTGCGCCACGTCGTCGCCCCGCGCGTGCGCTGGCTCGACCGTTTCCATGTCGATGACGCGGCGGCGGAGTTCTTCGCTTTCGATGACCTAGACCGCCTCGGCGAGGAACAACTGGTTCGCGTCGAGATCCGCAACCTGCTGCAGTCGACCGACGGCAACGCCGACAAGAACCTGCCCCGCGACGTGGTGTTCTTCGACGTGGCGCAGGACATGTTCCCCGACGCCGCGCGCGACAACGAGGGCCAGGATCTCGGCCTGTTCCGCTACGACTTCCTCGTGCGGCCGCGGCTGCCGAACATGCCGTTCGAACGCGTCGGCTTCGGCGTCTACGGCGACCACGACTGGCGGGACGGCCTGCGAACGCTCGACGCCGAGCTGCAGCTCGGCCCGATCCTCGGCCTCGATTGGACCGCTAGCTACCTCGCCGACGCTACGGTCGACGGCGCCGTCGGCCTGATGGCGAGCGCGCAGTTGCTCGGCCGTTGGAACGTATTCGCCGGCAGCCAGCGCGATCTCGATCGCGACGAGTGGCTCGCCTATCGCTTCGGCCTGCGGCGCATCGACCACGACTGGATCATCGAGACCGGCGCCTCGTACAACCCGTTCGCGGACCAGGTCACGTTCACCATCGACTTCCTGCCGCAGCTGGGCAGCTTCAGCAGCCCGCGCAACAGCCGCTTCGGCGGCGACGATGGGCTCGACCGTCCGGGCGCGACCGCGTCGTCGTACTGACGGCGCGTGGGCGCAGCGGGCTGCGCGGGCTTCCTCGCCCGCGGGCGCTCGCCGCGTTGCGGCCGCGCCCAGGGGATCGCGAGCCGCGCCGCGCGCCGTGCGCGTGAGCACGGCTCAGAACGACCAGCCGACCGACAGCAGCACGCGGTGGTCGCCTCGCTCTTGCCCGGGCGCCGGCGTGTTGTCGTAGTCGAACACGTGCGCGAGCGAGGCCAGCATGCTCTTGGTCAGCGAGGTCACGACCTCGGTCTTCGCCTGCAGGTAGCTGTCGTTCGCGCTCTCGATCGAGGGGAAGGCTTCGACGCCGTGCGCGAGCCGGCTCGTGGCGCTGAACTGGTGGGTCAACTTGTAGGCGACGCGAGCCGCGATGTATTCCACCGACGGCGCGTCCGTGCGGTAGCTCTCGGTCAAGTACGAGAGACCGACTTCGGTCAGGAACGTCGTCGCGCCGTCCTCGATCCACGTGTAACCGAGGCCGGCGGCGCCGGTGAAGCGAAGGTCTAGCTGGGCGAGCGTGTCGCCGAGCCCGCGGGCGGTGGCGAGCGCATACCAGCGCTTGGACAGGAAGTAGTCGTACTTGAGGCCGGCGCCGGTGCGGCGCTGCGTCAGCGTCCACTCGCGATCGCCGGTGACGGCGTCGATCTGCTTGTCCTGGCCGTAGTCCCACGCCGCGTCGAACGAGATGCGGTCCATGTCACTGCGGCGCGAGGCGTCGAGCGCGAGCCCGCCGGCCTTGCGGTCAGTGTTGCCCGTCGCGTACAGGCCGTTGACCTTCAGCGCGCCGGTCCACTCCGGCTCCCCTTTCTCCGGCGGGTTGATCTGACCGAGGTTGGCCAGCGCCAGCGACGTCGTTTCGCCTTCCATCTTGAGGTTGCCGTTCTCGATGCCGAGCAGGCGGCGCTGCAGCATGTCACCCGACTTGGTGGCGAGCTTGACCTGCGCGGCGGTCGTCATGTCGCCGACCTTCTCGATCGGCACGGTGACGTCGCCGAGCGCCGGCGAGTTGATGATGACCTTGCCGTCGGCCATCGACTTGATCGTGCCGGTCAGCACGTCGCCGTTGGTGAGGGTGATCTTGTCCTGGGCGACGGCGCCGGCGGCGAAGGCCGCGGCGGCCGCGAGCATGGCGGGGATACGCATGGTGCGGCTGGCGAAGTTGGGGACGGGAGACGAAGCCGGGCGGCGATCATGCAATCGCCGCGCGCGCCCTCAAATCACAAAACACCTCGCCACGCCGAACGCCGCCGATGCGCGGCCGCGCGCGACTCACAGGCTGTCGAGGTACTTGCCAGGCTCGTAGTTGCCGAGGTCCAGGATCTTGGTGCAGATGCGATCGAGGAAGTAGCGGTCGTGGGAGACGACCACCATGCAGCCGGGGAACTCGTTGATCGCTTCCTCGAGCACGCGCAGCGTGTCGAGGTCGAGGTCGTTGGTCGGCTCGTCGAGCAGGATGACGTTGCCGCCGCGGCGCAGCATCTTGGCGAGCTGCACGCGGTTGCGCTGGCCGCCCGACAGCGAGCCGACGAGCTGCTGCTGGTCCTGGCCGGTGAAGTTGAACTTGGCGACGTAGCTGCGGCTGTTGAGCTCGAACTTGCCGAGCTTGATCAGGTCCTGGCTGTCGCTGATCTCCTGCCACACGGTCTTGGCTGGATCGAGCGTCTCGCGCTCCTGGTCGACGTGGCAGAGGTCGACAGTCTGGCCGATCGTCACCTTGCCGCTGGAGGGCTGCAGCTTGCCAGTGATCAGCTTGAGGCACGTCGTCTTGCCGGTGCCGTTGGGGCCGACGATGCCGAGGATGTCGCCCGGCTGCATGTCGAACGACAGGTTCTCGACGACGTTGCGCTCGCCGTCGTAGCTGAAGTTGACCTTCTCGAAGCGGATGACCGTGTCGCCGAGGCGCTTGCCGGCCGGAATGTGCAGCTCGACCGTGTCGTCGCGCTCCTCGACCTCCTGCTCGATCATCTTGTCGTAGTTCTTGAGGCGCGCCTTGTTCTTGGTCGTTCGCGCCTTCGGGTTCATGCGGATCCAGTCGAGCTCGCGCTCGAGGAACTTGGCGCGCTTCTGCTCCTGCTGCTCCTGCGACTCCATGCGCTTGGCGCGCTGGATCAGGTACTCCGAGTAGTTGCCCTGGTACGGAATGCAGCGGCCGTGCCAGACTTCGAGCATCCAGCCGACGACGTTGTCGAGGAAGAAGCGGTCGTGCGTGATGACCACGACGGTGCCCTTGTAGGCGGCGAGCGTCTCCTCCAGCCACTTCACCGTCTCGACGTCGAGGTGGTTGGTCGGCTCGTCGAGCAGCAGCAGGTCGGGCTGCTCGAGCAGCGTGCGGCACAACGCGACGCGGCGGCGCTCGCCGCCGGAGCAGGCGCTGACCATCTTGTCGCCGGCCGGCAGGTGCAGCTTGGTCATCGCCGTCTCGACGTGACGGTCGAGTTCCCACGCGTCCTTGGCCTCGATCTCGTGCTGCAGCTTCTCGAGGTCGGCCATGACCTTGTCCATCTCCTTGGCCGGCAGGTCCTCGCCGAGCTTCATGCTCAGCTCCTCGTGCTTGCGCAGCAGCATGCGGATCGGCGCGACCGCCTGCTCGACGTTGCCGCGGACGGTGAGGTCCTCGAGCAGCTTCGGCTCCTGCGGCACGTAGCCGACCGTCTTGCCCTCGGCGAGGCGCGCTGTGCCGTCGAACTCCTTGTCGGCGCCGGCCATGATGCGCAGCATCGTCGACTTGCCGGCGCCGTTCTGGCCGATGACGCCGATCTTGGCGCCCTCGAGGAAGACGAGGCTGACGTCCTTCAGGACCGGCTTCTTGCCCTGGTAGCTCTTGGTGAGCCGCTCCAACGCGAAGATGGGCTTGTTGTCGCTCATGCGGGGCGAAGAGGGTAGGTGGCCGCGCCGGGGCGGTCAAAGGGCTGGCGGCCGATGCGGGTGGACGCAGCGCGCACGGCAGCGAACCGGCTGGCGCAAGGACGCGTCCGGCGCGCGCGGCCGACGCCGGCGCACAGCGCGGTCGCGAGGAACGCGCCGCCCGACGGCTGCGCCGGTCACTCGGCGTCGGGCGTGCGCGCCGCCACTACGGCACCGTCACGCGCACGGCGTCGCTGGCGGCGAGGCCCTGCGGCGCGGACGCGTCGAGGAAGCCCGCCTGCAGCCACAGCTGCGTGCCCGCCGGCAGCGAGGCGATGCCGGCGAGGCCGAACACGATCTCCGTGCCGACGCCGACGAGCGTCGCAGCGATGTCCGGCGACGGCACCAGCGTCGCGCCGAGGATCGGCGCATTGATGGTCGATCCGCCGATCACCAGCACGCCGAGCGAGTTGGCGGCGTAGTTGCGCATCGTCGCCTGCAGCGGCTGCGCGAGGTTGATCGTGCCCGAACCGGTGATCGTCGGCAGGCCGGCGGCGCCGGCGACGCCGCCGTTGAGGTCGCACCACACCGGCGCGCGCGTCGCCCAGAACTGGCTGACCGTCGCCGCCGTGTTGTTGAGCGAGAGCGCGTTGTCGGCCGCGCCCGCCACGCCCATCGTGTAGCCGAGATGGGTGACGTTCGGGCTCGACCAGCGGTTGATCCGCGTCCCGGGCGAGTAGGCCATGATCGTGCGGTACGCGTTGTCCGGCGTGCGGTAGCCGTAGCTGTACGGATAGAGCGCGCCGCTCGCGTTCGCGGCATCGTGGTGACACGCCATGTTGTGACCGCACTCGTGCGTGAACGTGCGGCCCGGGATGCAGGTCCGGACGGTCACGCCGAAGGCGCTGCCGGCGAAGCCCGTCGACAGGCTCGTCATCAGGTAGGCGATGCCGCAGTACGACGCGCTCGCCGGGTTGGTGATCAGGTGCATCAGGTCGCCGCCGTACGTGTCGCGCGCCGCGAACACCTCGTCCATGAAGCCGTCGCCCGCGGTACGGAAGCGGCTGAGGTCCGTGTTGGTGCCGAGCTCGGCGTAGGCGGTCTCGGCCATGTGCACGAGGCGCATCCCCATCGCGACGCCGGAGTCGCGGTTGGCGAGGTTGCTTTGCTGCACCGCGCCGACGATCGCAGCCTCCATCGCGGCCGTGCCGCCGGCGTTCTGGCGCGCCAGCGCGGTGTAGAAGACGACGATGTCGACGATCGGCACGCTGCAGTCGGAGTTCGTGCCGAGGTCGCCGCCGGCGACGAGCGCCGCGGCGACGTGGTGCGTGTGGTCGGTCGCGCAGCCCATGTGCGGCGGCAGGAGCGTCTGGTCGATGCGCTGCAGCACATGCACGTCGCCGACGCCGGTCGGCGCGACGACCCACGACAGTGCGTCGATGTCGATCTGGCCCCATGTCGTGCCGTCGGCGGCGACGGCGAGCTGGACGGTCGACGTGCGGCCGGGGACATGACCGACGAAGGCGCGGTGGCCGAGCACCCAGTCCTGGCTGGTGACCTCCCACGTCGCCTGCGCGCCGAACAGATCGAGCGCGAACGACGCCAGCGGCTGCTGCGCGCGCGCCGGGATCGCGGCGATCGCCGCGGCGTCGAGCCGGACGAAGGTCGACTGCGCGACCATCGGGCTCTGCGCGCGCTCGGCGGCATCCCATTGCACGGCGGCCGGCGGTGGATTGACGATGGGCGCCCACAGCGGGGCGGGTTGCTGCGCGGCGGTGGCGGCGGCGATCGCGAGCGCGGCGATCGCGCTCCGCGGCATGGCGAGATTCGGCATGGTGGTCAGAACAGGGTCGGCTATGGCGACTCAGTGGTCAATCCCGGATCGCGGTCGGGACAACTGTCCCCACCTCGCGCCCCGGCTCACGGCGCGCAAAGCAGCCGCCAAGTTGAGGATGCGCTTATGCATGTCGCCCTCGCCTTGGTCGGCGGAGCGTAGGGCGCGCGGCGCCGTGGCCACATCGTTGTCGCCGGCGCGCGGCGCCCCCATCATCCGCCGCCTTGGACCCGCTCGCCTCGTTCCTCCAGCAGCTGGCAGCCGCCTGCGCCGACGATTCGTTCGCGCGCCTCACGCTGTCCTCGCCCAACGACCCGGACGCCGACGTGCAGCGCATCGTTGCGCGGCTCGTCGAGATCCAGGGCGCGCGCTGCCTGTCGTTCACGTTGCGCGAGGCCAAGCGCGACACGACGCACAACGTCGCGCTCGACGAGGTTCCGGCGTTCGTTGGCCGCGAGCTCGCGCGCTTCCGCGCCGCGATGCTGGCGACGACCGCCGCCGACTGGCAGCTGCAGCTCGGTGATGGCGGCGACAAGCTGATCCGCCACAAGCCCAGCCAGAAGGCCAAGCCCGCGCGCGCGCACGACGAGAGCAAGAAGACCTACCTCGGCGCCGACGCGATGCCGTGGCTGCAGGCGCTCGACCTCGTCGACCAGCAGGGCCGCACCAAGCCCAAGCTCGCCGACAAGAAGGCGCAGCTCGACCGCTACGTCGAGATCCTCGCGCACCTCGCGCAGGACTGCGGCTGGACCGCCGGCCAGGACCAGCCCGCCCTGCGGCTCGTCGACGTCGGCTGCGGCAAGGGGCACCTGACGTTCGCCGCGTGGCACCTCGTCGCCAACGTGCTGCGACGGCCGGTCGAGGCGATCGGCGTCGAGGCGCGGCCCGAGCTCGTCGAGCAAGCCAACGCGCGCGCCGCCGCCGTCGGCGCGCCGGGCCTGCGCTTCGTCGCCGGCGACATCGGCACAGCGCCCCTGCCCGCGGTCGACGCGCTGGTCGCGCTGCACGCGTGCAACACCGCCACCGACCACGCCATCCGCCGCGGCATCGAAGCGCGCGCCAAGCTCGTCGTCGTGGCGCCGTGCTGCCACCAGGAAGTGCGACCGCAGCTCGGCACGCCAGCGCCGCTCGGCCCCGTGCTGCGGCACGGCTTCATGGCCGAACGCATGGCCGAGTGGGTCACCGACGGCCTGCGCGCGCTCGTGCTCGAGTGGGCCGGCTACAAGACCAAGGTCGTCGAGTTCGTCAGCAGCGAGCACACCGGCAAGAACGTGATGATCGCCGGCGTGCGCGACGACGCGCCACGCAGCGAGGCGCAGCGCGCCGAGGCGCGCGCGCGCATCGACGCCTTCAAGGCGTACTTCGGCATCGGCGCGCAGGCGCTCGATCCGCTGCTGCAGCAGGGCGCGCCGCGCTGACGCGCGCGCGACGTCAGCGGCTCGCCTGCGGCGCGTAGGCCGCGCGGCCGCGGTCGCACTGCGCGCGCAGGTCGGCGAGCGTGGCGGCGAGCCCGGGATCGCCGGCGAGGTCGCGCGTCTGGTCGAAGTCGGCGACGTGGTCGTACAGCTCCTCCACCACCGGCGCGCGATCGATCCAGCGCAGGTAGGTGAAGCGCTCGGTGCGCAGTCCTTCGCTGCGTGGGATGCGCGCGTGCACGAAGCGGTGCTCGTAGAAGAACGACCGCCGCCAGCCGGTCGGTTGCTCGCCGGCGAGCAGCGGCAACAGGCTCGCGCCTTGCTGCGCGGGCGACGCGACGAGGCCGGCGAGCGCAAGCAGCGTCGGCGCGAGGTCGACGTTGAGCGCCATCGCCGCGCAGCGCGCGCCGCGGCGTGAACGCGGCGCGCGCGGGTCGACGACCAGCAGCGGCACGCGGATCGACGGCTCGTAGGCGTACCACTTGTCGGCGAAGCCGCGTTCGCCGAGGAAGTAACCATTGTCTGAGGTGAACACGATCACCGTGTCGTCGGCCATGCCGCGCTGGCGCAGCGCATCGCGCAGGCGGCCGACGTTGGCGTCGACGGCGGCGATCAGCCGGTGGTAGCCGCGCACCATGCGCTGGTACTTGGCGGGTTCGTCGAAGCGCCAGCCAAAGCGGACGCGGCTCTCCGACGTGCGCAGGAACTCCGGCAGGGCTTGGAAGAACGCCGGGTCCATCGTCGCCGGCGGCGCGAACACGACGTCTTCGTAGAGTTGGTCGAACGCGCTCGGCCAGACGTACTGGCGCGGATCGCCGTCGGCGGCGTGCGGCTCGTGGAAGCTGACCGACAGGCACCACGGCTGGTCCTCGCTGCAGCCGTCGAGGAACGCCAGCGCGCGGTCGGCGGTGTGGTCGCACCGATGACGCAGCGCGCCGTCGGGCCCGAGCTTGCCGGCCGGCGGGCCGCCGATCGGCTCGAACACGTCGAACATCCGCGCTGGCGCGCCCTTCGCCGTCGTGATGCCGAACTTGCCGACGAAGCCGGTGCGGTAGCCGGCGTCCTTCAGCAGCGTCGGGTAGCTGATCGCGACGTGCGCGTCGGCGAGCGGCGGTGTGCCAAAGGTGAAGCCGTGCGTGCCCTCGTACTGGCCGGTCAGGATCGATGCGCGCGACGCCGCGCAGATCGCCGTGGTGACGAACGCGTTGTCGAAGCGCACGCCGTCCGCCGCGAGCGCGTCGAGGTTCGGCGTGCGCAGCCGCGCGTCGCCGACGCAACCGAGGCTGTCCCAGCGCTGGTCGTCGGTGACGACGACGAGCAGGTTGGGGCGCTTCTTCGCCGGCGCTTCGGTCGTGACCGCGCACGCCGCGGCGAAGGCAGCGAGCGCGAGGGCGATGAGCACGGCGAGACGGCGCAGCATCGCCGCACGATAGCGGCGCGACGTGCGCGGTCGCTGACACAGTGCGGCTTGATCCCGTGTTCGCGCGCAGTCCGAGGCCCCCTCGCAGGAACCGGTACCACGACACGCCGCGGACCAACCAGCAATCGTTCGCGCGGGACGCTGCGTGCCGACGCGACGTGCCGTTGCTGGAGTGGACGGTCGGCACGCAGGCGTCGCAGCGATGATGACCCCGCGAGCGAACGCCAGCCCCCGCCGTTCACCGCGCCGGCTGCACCGCGATCACCACGTCGTCGAGCGACGGCGCCAGCGCGTCGACCACGAACTCGCCGCGGAAACGCAGGCCGGCGTCGGTCGTCAGCTCCAGCGTCCAACGACCGACCGCGAGCGTCGGCGCGTAGCGGTACGGCAGTTCGCTGCGCGGGTCGAAGCTGCCATTGTCGTAGAGCCCGCCGTCGGGGCTGCGCAGCGCGAACTGCACGCGGCTCGGCGCGCCCCACGGCGGCGTCGGCAGCGGGAAGACCAGCTTGCGCCGCACCGCCGGCGTCACGACGAGGTCGAGCGTCGTCAGTTGACCGGCCTTCACGTCGAGCTCGCCGCGCTGCCAGAGCCCGGCTTCTTCGAGGTAGCGCCAACGCCACCGGCCGACCGGCCACGGGTGTGGCTGGCCGTCAGCGCTCGGGCCGTCGCGGTCGAAGGCATCGGCGGCCGGGCCACTGACGCGCTCGAAGAACAGCCGCGGCTCCACCGCTTGCCCGCCGCCGGGCCGCACGACGCGCACCGCGACCCGGCCTTGGGCCGGCAGGCGCAAGTCGCCGAGGTCGCGCGCTTCGCCGACGGCGAGCGCTTCGACGGGGAAGCGCTCTTCCACCATCTGCTCGCGACTCTGCACGAGGAGTGCGTGATCACCCGCCGGCAGGTTGCGCACCTCGAAGCCGCCGGCGCGCGCTTCGCCATGCGCTTCGATGCGGCCGCCGGCGTTCATGACGCGGACGGTGAGCCCGTCCACCGGCGCGCCATCCGCCGTGAGCACCCGACCGCGCAGCGACGCGGACGACGGCGCGGACTCCGGCACGACGACGGTGCCGAGCACGCCCGGCGCGGACTCCGCCGGCCAAGCGACGGGGATCGGTCGAACGCCCAGGACGCGATGCACGAGCACGCGGGCAGGCTTCATCGCGGGCGCTGCCAGCGTCAGCCTGCCTTCCAGGTCGGCTTGCACAGGCATCGCGAAGTCGTCGCCGTCGATGCTGGCCCACCACGCGGCGAGGGGCGAGCGGGTCGCGTCGACGAGTTGCAGCGGATACGCGGCGAGCCGCTGCACGACGACGTGCCAATCGCCGTCGGCGGCAGCGAGGTCGCGTTCGACGTGGAGCGTTTGGATCGTCGCGCCCTGGACGCGCAGCGCCTGCACGGTTGGTCACATGCCATCTGCGTTTTTCCTTGGTGAGTTCGATTTTCTTCCCTTCTGCTTGTTTAGTGCGTGCCCGGCTTCGTGGTAGGCGGCGGTCTCGTCGTCGAGGTCGTCGGGATCGAACATCGCGCGGCTCAGGCCAGGATCGCGCGCACGACGCGCGCCGGCTCGACGCCGGTCAGCTTGGTGTCGAG
>Ga0194128_10000432_pt1 | contig 76745 bp, 56 predicted proteins | sample TA2KigCa65mmetaG_FD_148650 | JGI IMG/M metagenome (GOLD analysis project Ga0194128, IMG submission 148650) | Freshwater microbial communities from Lake Tanganyika, Tanzania - TA2015037 Kigoma Deep Cast 65m | ecosystem: Environmental > Aquatic > Freshwater > Lake | place: Tanzania: Lake...
GCTTGAACAAAGAAGAACGCGCCGAAGCACGCAAAGTCGCTAAGACCTCCGGTCGGGGAGCACCGGGCGCAGGTGGACCGGGACGCGGTGGACCGGGACGCGGTGGACCGGGACGCGGTGGACCGGGACGCGGTGGATTCGGACCTGGTGGACCCGGCGGCCCTGGTGGACCCGGCGGCCCCGGCGGCCCCGGTGGACCCGGCGGCCCCGGGCGTGGCGGACGCGGCGGATTCGGACCCGGTCGCGAGAATGCGGAACCGACCAAGCCTGGCCCTCGCGTCGCTCCCGACGAAGTGCAGAAATTCACCGAGGCGGATCTCTACGATCCCAAGGTGCTGCGGACGATCTTCCTGGAATTCGAACAGCCCGATTGGGAAGCGGAACTCGCCGACTTCTATCGAACCGACGTCAACGTGCCCGCACGCATGATCGTCGATGGCCAGACCTACGCCGACGTCGGTGTCCAATTCCGTGGCATGTCATCCTTCTCCACCGTTTCCGCGGGCTCGAAGCGGTCACTCAATATCTCGTTCGATTGCTCCGACCCTAACCAACGGTTGCATGGCCACAAGACCACCAATCTGCTGAATGTGCACGAAGACCCGTCCTTTATGCACACCGTGCTTTACTCGCATATTGCCCGACAGTACATGCCGGCTCCCAAGGCGAATTACGTGAAATTGGTCGTCAACGGCGAGTCGTGGGGGATCTACGTCAACGAAGAGCAGTTCAATCGGGAAATGCTCCAGGCCTGGTATCCCAGTGGCAAAGGCACGCGCTGGAAAGTCCCCGGAAGCCCCGGCGCAAGTGGTGGGCTGACCTACCTGGGCGACAATATCGAAGAATACGAGCGGCGCTACCAGATGAAATCGAACGACGGGAAAAAGGCCTGGCGAGCGCTCATCGAATTGTGCCGCAAATTGAATGAAACGCCGCTGGAACAGTTGGAAGCTGAACTCGCTCCAATCCTCGATATCGACGAAACACTTAAGTTCCTGGCGTTGGAAATCGTCCTGATCAACGCCGATGGCTATTGGATCCGGTCCAGCGATTATTCGATCTTTTTGGACGAGCACGGTAAGTTCCATGTCCTGCCGCATGATATGAACGAAGTGTTCCAGCCCGCCATGGGACCCGGCATGTTCGGGGGTGGCCGAGGTGGTCCAGGTCGCGCGGGACCGGGTGCAGGCGGACCGGGTGCAGGCGGACCAGGTCGAGGTCCAGGCGGACCAGGTGGAGGTCCAGGCGGACCCGGGTTTGGCGGCCCCGGGGGGCCCGGTGGCGGCGTTGAACTCGATCCGTTGACCGGCCTGGACGACGCGAACAAGCCACTTCGCAGCCGATTGCTGGCAGTCCCCAGCCTGCGTCAGCGGTATTTGCGCTACGTACACGACATCGCCGAAAAGTGGTTGGATTGGGAGCGGTTGGGCCCGGTGGTCAATGACTACCGTCGGATGCTCGAACCGGAGTTGGAAATCGATACGCGCAAACTCTCGTCGCTGGCCGCATTTCAAAATGCCGTGCGGGAAACGCCGCCTGAGGTGGAACAGGGGCAGCGCGGTCGGCTCACCAATCTGCGATCGTTCGCCGATCAACGGCGTAAGTTCCTCCTGAACCATACGGCGGTGCGCAAGGCGTTGGAGTAACGCAGTGCGAACTTCATTGCGATCGATGATTCTACTGCGTTACGGCTTGCGGCACGGCAGAAAGCGCACTGCGTCGACGGCGATTGGAGCGTTGACATGCTACATCATGCTCGTGGTGCTCCGTGTCGCGCCTGCAGACGAGCCGGATCGAAAGGTCGTCGCCCCGCCACCGCGGCACAGCGCCGACGGGTTCTACTCCAAGTATGTCGAAGCGGGCGGTTATCCGATCGTCGGTTCGACCAACGTCAGCGATTTCGCGATGCTGGAGGCGGCTTACCTCGTCGATCTGTTGTTAGCGCGCCGCCCCGATGTTCGCCGCGCTATGATTGATAGCGGCTCCAAGCTCTGTGTGATCGCACACAATGAATTTACAACCGACCTGCCCGAGTTCGCGCGACTGCGGCCCAAAGACTACTGGGATGCTCGAGCGCGTGGAACCGGCGGCTCGTCAACCGACCCGTTCTGCTCCTGCGGCGAAGAAAATCTGCTGGGCTACGAGAGCGATCCGTATGCCGCCGAGTGCATTTTGATTCACGAGTTCGCCCACAACATTCATTTGCGTGGAATGGCGGCAGTCGATCCGACCTTTGACGGGCGGTTGCGCGCCGCGTACGATCGGGCGATGGAGCAAGGCTTGTGGCGAGGAAAGTACGCCGCGGTGAATCACCGCGAGTACTTCGCGGAAGGCGTCCAGTCCTGGTTCGACAACAATCGCCCGCCCGATCACGACCACAACCACGTCGATACACGCGAGGAATTGCTGGAATACGACCCGGAACTTGCCCGTTTCTGCCGGGAGGTCTTCGGTGACACAGAACTCAAGTACACCAAACCGGCCACGCGTTTGAACGCGCATCTTGCCGGCTACGATCCCTCGAAGGCGCCAAAGTTCGTTTGGCCCGAACGCCTGGAAAAGGCTCGCAACGAAATCCGCGAACAGGCCCGCAAGCGCGCTAATTAACCACAGAGGACACAGAACGCACAGAGAAGAAAGAATCGGAATCTGTGAGCATTTCCTCTATGGACTCTGTACTACTACCGGTCCGATTCTTTGTGTTCCGCGCAGATTCTTACGCAGCGATTGAAGATAACGTTTTGGTGCTGGCCTGTTTAGCGGTCTGGAGTGCGACAATTGCTTCGCGTCCTGCTTGGGTGACGGTGTAGCGGTGCGTCTTGGGGATTTTCTGGAGGATGCCGCGGGCGCGCAGCATTCGGAGCAGGCGGGTTATTTTCGAGGTCTGGCGTTTGGCTTCTGCGGAGCTAGGCTCATCGGTTCCAAAGAGTAGTGGGCGGAGATCCCGATTGCGGAATCCATGGATGGCGAACGCGCCGCGGATCACTGCAGCGAGTAGAACTCCGTCATCCTCGCTAAGTGGTTGCAGCGCACGGACACGACGTCCACGGTACTCGGTGGGTTGGCAGAACGAGCGCAGCGGGTCCGCCAGAGTTTGATCGTGTTCCACCGCCGCCAGGGCGTCCAAGTAGCGTTCATTCGAACTCTGGCTGAGTTCGGCACGGCGATGCAGGTCGGCCACTGCTTTGCGCAGCCGTTGCCACGACTGGGGGTCTAGTACGTAGAAGTAAAAGTGCGAGCACTTGCCCTGGACCTGTCGCAACCCAGCATCTTACTGGCGGCATTGGGGCCGACCTTGAACGTCTGACAGGGCTCGACACACTTGAACACCGCCACCAGCTGCCATCGCTTTTCGCAATCTCCAGTGCTCGGGCCTCTTTGTTCTGCTTGCTGCCAGGTATATCGACCAGGGGCCGGCCGGCGTCGCAACGCGAGGCTCCACTCCCTTGCCGTCAAAATGCTCCGGGATTAGCCCAAAGCGATAAACCGTCGTGGCAGGATGCCACGAAATCTGCGACAGGAAGTTGTCGCCCCGTCATTCGGTTGCGGCCGAGCGAAGCGAGGCCGCGCTGGGCTCTTTGTGGTTTTCTACGGTGTTGGTTACTAATTAACCACAGAGTACACAGAGAGAGCTTTCTCATTCTGCCGACGATTGATTCAATTGATGCACGAGCGTCGCAAACCATAACTCGGCCGCCCGACGCTGGCCCGCGGCGGAAAAGTGCCGTCGGCTGCCCGGCCCGCCACGGTTGTCGCCGTCCAGCAGATCGGTGTCAGGCCCGGCGCGGAAACCGGGCATGCGCGCCAACTGGTCAATCGCGGTTCGGATCCTGCCTTCCCCAACCGGATCGACGTAGACGGTCGGGTGCAACGTCGATTTCGCGAGCAGCCAGGGGGGCGCGAATCCCCAGGCTTCCTCCGCGGCGCCGCGGATACGCTGCAGGTTTTCCACGTATTGCTCGCTGGAGGTTTTCTCGATCACGTCCGACTCCCCTTGCTGCCAGAGCACGGCGCGGAATCGGCCGACGTTCTGTTCTACGGCGCAAAGTCGGCGATGCAGCGCCTCGCCGGGCAACCATTGCCTTGACGATGTTCCCCCCCAAGCCACGTTAACGAATCCGATCGGTACGCGAAGGGAGGGAAGTAACAGATCGCCGACGGCGGGCCAGATCGAGCCACCGTCACTTCCGTCGGGGGCAGGCTGGGGATCTTCCGCGACGCGCCAAGAATGCGTGGCCGGATCATAGGCTGCGATCCGCTGTCCCGGGTCTTGAACCTTAAGCCGCTCGTCATTGCAGTTGGTAGCGTACGATTGGCCGGCGACCACGAATAGCTCGCCAACACCCAACGGTTCTAACACGGCCTCCGCGACGATCTCCGATTTCCGCTTCCATCGCAGTTGCATCCGGTACCAGCCGCCGGCGGGAATGCGCGCGATCGCATGGAACTGTCGATCTCGCACCGAGGGATCCCGCGCGGCCGCCCACGCCGTGGCAGCCCCTGTGCCGCCGCGCAAAGGTTCGACGCGCCATTCCAGCTCCCCTTCCGTGATCTCAGCCGCCAGTGCTCCACGCAGCGCCACATCGGCGAATCCAAGTTTGGGTCCGCCCGGTTCGTTGGCATGGGCGTGGGCCGGATCGAACTGAATGCGCTGGCAAACTTGGAAGGGAACCGGCTGCCGCAATGTCAGCTCGGACGGAGACCGATCGTCCGCCTGCAATGGACCGAGTTGCCACGGGCTCTGCGCAACACCCCAGCAACCGATCAAGATCGAAATCGCGATCACGGTCCGCATGGCACAACTCCCAGGATGAGCCCATCCAACACACGCAACGTCGTGCCCATTATGATATGATCCAATTCAGGCGTAAACGGAGCCGACCGGCACACAGGCCGTTGCCCGCGCGACGGCCCGATCGTCCTGCCTTTGTTTGCCGACGCCAGGAACCGCGCAATGAGCATTTCAACCGATCGTCAACTTGGAATGGCAGTTCTCATTGCCTTAGGCGTTCTTCTAAACGCTTCCGCCGCGAACGGCGCCGATCCACCCCTGTCGTTCAATCGCGACATCCGCCCGATCCTGGCAGACAATTGCCTCCCCTGTCATGGGCCAGACAAGAACGCCCGCAAGGCCGATCTGCGACTCGATCAGCGTGACGCGGCGATCGACGCCGGCGCGATTGCGCCGGGCCAGCCCGAGGTGAGTTCGCTGTTGGCGCGCATCGAATCCGAAGACTCGCTCGCAAGGATGCCGCCCCCGACGACCAAGAAGCGGTTGGACGAACAGCAGCGGTTACTTCTGCGACGCTGGATCTCCGAGGGCGCGAATTATGAACCGCATTGGGCTTTCCAGAGCATTCCTCGCGAACCGCACGCTCCCGCCGTGCCCCCGCGGATCGATTGGGGCGTTTCGCCGCTGGACGCCTACACGATCGACAAAATACGGTCACAAGGCTGGTCCGTCGCGTTGCCGGCAACCAAAGGCGCGTGGTTGCGGCGAGCCTCTTTTGACCTTTGCGGATTGCCTCCGTCCCTGGAGGAACTGGATCAGTTCCTGGCGGATGAATCACCGGATGCGTACGACGTCGCGGTCGATCGCTTGTTGAGTTCCCCGGCTTTCGGCGAACGGATGACCGGAGAATGGCTTGATGTCGCGCGCTATGCGGATACGTTCGGCTACCAGACCGACCGCGACATGCACGTCTGGCCGTGGCGCGACTGGTGCGTCCGCGCGTTCAATGCCAACCTGTCCTACGATCAGTTCATTCTCTGGCAGACGGCCGGTGATCTGCTTCCCGGTGCGACGCGCGATCAGAAGCTCGCCACGGCATTCAACCGCCTGCACCGCCAGACGGCCGAGGGCGGCAGTATTGAAGAGGAATTTCGGGTCGCTTACGTGGCTGACCGCGTCGCGACCAATGGCATGGCATTCCTCGGCCTGACGTTCGATTGCGCGCGGTGCCACGAACATAAGTTCGATCCGATTTCCCAACAGGACTTTTATCGTCTGGCCGCGTTTTTCGACAACATTGACGAACATGGCTTGTACTCGCATTTCACGGAAACGGCTCCCACGCCGGCGCTATTGCTCTATGAAAGTGATCCGCAGGCATCTTCCCACCAGTCCCTGCTGGACCGCATTCAAAGTCTCGAAGCGGAGTTGCTCAACGAACGGACGGCGGCTCGAGCGCGATCGGAACAGTTTCCACGCGCGGAGATTTCGTTGCCGGTGCCCACCTCGACGTTCCGATTTGAGGATCTGACCGCTGTCGGCGATTACCATCCCGTTGAGGGCAAAGAGGGACAAGGAATAGGTTTTGGCGGCGACGATGCTTTCGTATGCAAGGATGCCGGTGCATTTGGCCGGACCAGCCCGTTCTCCTTTGCGTTCTGGCTGAAGCCGGGGCCCGCACAAGCGCGACAGGTGGTTTTGCATCGCTGCGTTGCGGCCGAAGACGCTTCGTATCGCGGCTATGCCCTGACCCTCGACAACGGTCACCCGGTATTTTCGCTGGTGCATTTCTGGCCGGGGAACGCGGTTCGCGTCCGTACCCGGACGATATTGCCCGAAGGAAAATGGACCCATCTTGCGATCACCTACGACGGCGGCAGCAAGTCGGCCGGGCTGCGGATTTATCTCAACGGTGTGGCTGCCGACCTTCAAGTCGAACGCGATCGATTGACGCGGGACATTACCTATCGTGGCGAATGGGGAGATTCCGGTTCGCCCCAGTTATCGCTCGGGGCCCGTTTTCGCGACGTCGGTTTTGTCGGTGGCTGCCTCGACGAATTGATGGTGTTTGACCATGAACTCAGTCCGTTGGAAGTCCCGCTGCTGTCGGGAAGTTCGCCACCCGCGACCGATGATCGAGCCCGCGCGTCGCAATTCGAGCATTATCTCTTGCGCCACGATTCCGGCTATGCGGCGAAACGGGCGGAGCTCCAGGAGGCACGTCGCCAGGAGAACGATCTGGTCAGCCAGGTGCGACAGATCATGGTGATGCAGGAACGGACCGACCGCCGACCGACGCATCTTTTGGCGCGAGGCGCATACGACGCGCCGCGAGAAATCGTCGAACCGGGAACGCCCGCCAGCTTGCCGCCACTCCATCCTGATTGGCCGCGGAATCGATTCGGGCTGGCCTCATGGATGATCGACGAGCGCAATCCGTTGGTCAGCCGGGTGGCCGTAAATCGGTTCTGGCAGCTGTTCTTTGGCCGCGGTCTGGTCGCCACCCCCGGCGACTTCGGCAGCCAGGGCCAACTGCCCACGCACCCCGAACTGCTCGACTGGCTGGCTCGCCACTTCATCGACAACGGCTGGGATGTCAAGGAACTATGCCGGCGAATCGTCCTTTCCTCCACCTATCGCCAGTCAAGTCGCCCGGCGCACGAGGAGTATCTGCAGTCGGACCCCGAGAATAAGTGGTTGGCGCGTGGACCGCGGCATCGGCTTTCCGCCGAACAATTGCGGGATCAGGCCTTGGCGGTGAGTGGCCTGATGGTGGCTCGGCCCGGCGGTCCCGGTGTCTTTCCTTACCAGCCGGCCGGATTGTGGGAAGAGTCGGGGACGAATCGAAGTTATCCCCAGTCGCGTGGCGAGAACCTGTACCGGCGCAGCCTTTACACCTTCTGGCGCCGTACGGCGCCGCCGCCCACGATGATCTCGTTCGATGCTTCGGGGCGTGAAGTCTGCAGCGCGAAGCGCGAACGGACGGCGACGCCACTGCAGATGCTGGTGCTGCTGAATGACCCCCAGTTCGTCGAGGCGGCCCGATGCCTCGCCGAACGAACGATGCGCGAAAACCTTGGTGCGGCCGAACAATGCCTGGTTCCAATGTTCCGCGCACTCACCTGCCGTCCACCGACGGCACCCGAGGCCGAGATCGTCGAACGGTTGTTCCGGGAACAGTCGACCGTATTTCGAAGCCATCCCGACGATGCCTTGGCGTTGCTCGGCGTCGGAGAGTCGCCCCGCGATGCGTCGCTCGATCCGGCCGCACACGCGGCATTGACCATCGTCGCCGCCATGCTGTTGAGCTTTGACGAATGTGTGCATAAACGTTGAAGGGGATCTGTATTTGCCTCGTCGCGGAAGTTCGAGGAGACCGCAATGAACGCTGATTCATCAACGCCGCTGGACTCGCGGTTTGCCGCCGGTCCGCCGACCAGGACGCCCTCGATCGCGGGAGTGCCCTTCGGTCCGATACCGGTCTCGCGCCGCCGATGGCTGCAATCTTTGAGCGGCGGACTGGGCGGCTTGGCGCTGGGGGAATTGCTGGGCCGCTCCAGGATCGCGCACGCCGCGCCCGGCTCCCTTTCCGCGCCCCACCACAATCCCAAGGTAAAACGAATTATCTACCTGTTCCAAAGTGGAGGCCCTTCGCAACTCGAAACCTACGATTATAAACCGCTGCTGAACGAGCAGCAGGGAAAGCCGCTGCCCGATTCGGTGCGCCAGGGACAGCGACTGACCGGGATGTCGGGGAACCAGTCGGTGTTGCCCCTCGCAGGGTCGAAATTCAAATTTGCGCAGTGCGGTGCGAACGGGAACTGGATCAGCGAACTGCTGCCACATACCGCGAAAGTCATCGACGATATTGCGATCATTCGATCGATGTACACCGAAGCGATCAATCACGACCCGGCGATCACCATGCTGCAGACCGGCCAGCAGCTGTCGGGCCGTCCCAGCATCGGCGCATGGCTTTCCTATGGCTTGGGTTCCGAAAACGACAATCTGCCGAGCTTCGTGGTGCTGATCACCAAGGGCAAAGGTGATCAGCCACTCTATTCGCGTCTTTGGGGCACGGGCTTCCTGCCGACGCGCTTTCAAGGCGTGCAATTTCGCGCGGGACGCGACCCCGTCCTGTACCTGAACAACCCGCCAGGCATTTCCCAGCAGGCGCGTCGAATCGCCCTGGACCGGTTGCGTGAATTGCACGAGTTGGAGATACAAACCAGCGGCGATGCGGAGGTCGAAGCGCGCATCGCACAATATGAGATGGCCTTTCGGATGCAATCCAGCGTTCCCGAGGTCACCGACCTGACGTCCGAGCCGGAACATGTTTTCGCCATGTATGGGCCGGACGCAAAGACGCCCGGGACGTTCGCGTATAACTGCCTGTTGGCGCGACGGTTGGCGGAACGCAACGTGCGATTCATCCAGCTGTACCATCAAGGATGGGACCAGCACGGCAATCTCCCTGCGGGTATTCAGACGCAATGCCGCGAGACCGATCAGCCTTCGGCTGCCCTGCTCAGCGACCTGAAAAACCGTGGACTTTTGCAGGATACGTTGGTGGTCTGGGGAGGAGAATTCGGCCGCACGAATTACTCGCAGGGCAAATTGACCGTCGATAACTACGGCCGCGACCATCATCCTCGCTGCTTCAGCATCTGGATGGCCGGCGGCGGAATCCGCGGCGGCGCCGTGTTCGGTGAAACCTGCCCCTTCGGCTACAACATTGTCGCCGATCCGGTCCATGTCCGCGACTTCCATGCGACGCTGTTGCACCTGTTTGGCATCGACCACGAACGGCTCAGCTACCGCTTCCAAGGATTGGATGCACGGCTGACCAGCGTCGAACCGGCCCGCGTCGTCGCGGAAATATTGAGCTGAAAACAAATGTGTCACGGTTGAGGGCCGTCCCGAGCCCGTGCCGACGGCACGGGACGTCTCGAATGTGGCACGGGTCTGCACCCGTTTCTCCGACCTCACGTTACTCTGAGGGATCAACGTTTGCTCTGCCCCTTGGGCACGGGTTCGGGACGGCCCTCACTCGTGGCACACAAGGGGCACCCGTGGCACACAGGGGGTATCTGTCACACGAGCTGGAGCCGTGGGACATGATGCTTGCCGCGCGGAGTTCCAAACGGATAGGATCATGCATTGTCGACGGCACGGGGCGTTCGATTTGACTTACAACGCTGGCCGGCGGCAGGCGTACGGCATTCATGTCCGATTCTCGAATGTAAGGAGCGAGCCATGCGTGGATTTTCCGAGGGACTGTTGATGACGATCGGATGCCTGTTGCTGGCAGGGGTTGTATCCAGCGCGGACGTTTACGGTTTGAAAGAAGGAACGCCCGATCTGAAATCGGCGGGACCATTGGCGTTTGGGCCGGAGGGCATCCTGTTCGTCGGTGATACCAAGGGAGCCGCCGTGTTTGCGATCCGCACGGGCGATAAGTCGGGCGATCCGTCGAAAGTGCAGATCAAGCTGGACGATCTGCAGGGCAAGCTCGGCGAGCAATTAGGCGCCAGCGCCCCGGAGATTCAGGTTAACGACATGATCGTGAATCCGTTCAGCGGCAACGTCTACTTTTCGGTGAGCGTCGGAAGCGCCAAATCGCCGGCCCTCGCGCGGGTCGAACCATCCGGAAAGGTCACGCGAATTTCGCTGGACAAACTGGAGTTCGCCAAGGCCGCGTTGCCGAACGCGCCGGAGGATGTGGTCGTGGGCGAGGGACCGCGGCAGCGGAACCGGCGCAACGACGCCATTACCGACCTGGCTTACGTGGATGGACGGGTGCTGGTATCGGGTTTGAGCAGCGCGGTGGCTGCTTCCAGCGTACGAGCGATCGCATTTCCATTTTCGGACATCGATGAGGGCAGCAGCCTGGAGATCTTTCACGGCGCCCACGGCCGGCTCGAAGATAACGCCCCCATCCGCACCTTCATCCCGTTCGTCATTGAAGGCGAGCCGCACGTGCTTGCCGGTTTTGTATGCACGCCGCTGGTGAAGTTTCCACTGAAGAGCATCGGGGACGGCGAGCGTATCAAAGGCACAACAGTGGCGGAGCTTGGCAATCGCAACGTTCCCCTCGACATGATCGCCTACAAAAAGGGTGGCAAGTCATATCTGCTGATGGCGAACAGCGCCCGCGGCGTGATGAAGGTAAGTACGGATGAGATCGGCCGGAGCGAAGGGATCACTGCGCGGGTCGATGGCACGGCGGGACAGAAATACGACACGATCGAAAGTCTCAAAGGCACCGTGCAGCTCGATCGACTCAACGAAGAGAACGCCGTGGTGCTGGTCCGCGCCGAGAATGGAGCGACCTCGCTCAAAACCGTGCCCTTGCCGTAGGCCCTGCGCGGCCGGTTGAAGATGGTACGCGGGTCTTTGATGATTTTTTTGTGATCGCGCTCACTTTGCCTGTTGGCCTGGCCGATCTTTGCGATAATATATGAGCGTGCTCACAATGTGGCGTCCGGCGTTCAACTCTCGGTTCACGAGTGGAGTGCCGGCCGGTGTTGTCACTGGGGACTGGCAACGCAGACGAGGACAAGGTTGTGCGAATTACGGCGGAGGCCAAGGAATCGACGCGGCGGAAGATCTTGACGGCCGCCCAGGAATTGTTTCGCACCGTCGGCTTTGAGGCGACGACGACGCGTGACATTGCCAAGGCCGCCGACATCGCTACGGGAACCTTGTTCAACTACTTCCCGACGAAGGAAGCGATTGTGACCTGTCTGGTCGTCGAAGCCGAGCCGATCGCGGCGCCGGTTGACTCGGAGCAACACACCACTCTGGAAGAGTCGCTCTTTGCTCACGCGGCGAATTCGCTGCGGTTGCTCAGACCGTATCGCAAGTTCTTGTTGCCCCTGTTGGAAACTACCTGGTCACTGCTCACCCGATCGGCGGCCGACGACGCGGGCGCGGCGCTGCGTACGGCGCACTTGGAACTGGTCGAACAACTCGCAAGGAAGTTCGTTGATGCCAGGCGGCTCACGCCTGTCGCCAGTCAGATGTACTGGACGTTGTACCTGGGAGTACTGGCGCACTGGATCAACGACAAGTCGCCGAAACAGGAAGATACACTCGCACTTCTCGACGAGTCGATTGCCATGTTCGTTGGTTGGTTGCAGGACAAGTGAAATTAACGACGGAATCCACCGATGTCACTCACCGTTTCCGAACTGCTTAAGGCACTGCCGGATCGGGACACTCAAGAGGCAAACTCGGACGCCGCGCTACCTCAACCGTTGCGCGAAGCGACCATGCGACCGGTACCGATCGGTCGTTGGCGCAGGCTGTCGTTGCTCGGTTCGCTGCAAGCCAAAATCGCCGCGGCGTACGATCGCCTAGGATCTGCGGAATTTCACGCTGTTTATGTTCCCAGCGCGACTCGACCGGGATGGGGAATTCTTCCAAGCGATGGTGGCCGACTTGCGAATGCGTTTGGAGCAGGAGGTGGACTACCAGCGCGAGGCGGCGATGCTCGAACAGGCTCACTTGTTGTTTCGCGCCAAGGATGAGATCGTCGTGCCGCGCGTCTATCGTCAGTTCTCGACGTCGCGCGTTTTAACGATGCAGCGACTGCCGGGAGTTCATCTCGGGTCGTACTTGGCGACCGATCCGCCTCAAGCCAACCGCAATGAATACGGTCGTCGCGTGATGCGGGCCATGTATCGACTGCTGTTCACAGTCAAGATGATCTATGCCGACTATCACCCCGGCAACCTGTTGTTTATGGACGACGGCAGGCTTGGGAGTGCTTGATTTCGGCTGCATCTTGCCCCTTGACGGCGAGTTGTGGGAGGTGTTGCGTACCATCGATCGTGCCCTGACGACGGGATGCGCTTCCACCCGCAGGCAAGCGGTGATCGAGTGGTCGCAAATCACGGACGAGGCGAGGGCGCCGATGAAATTGCTCGACGAATTCGCCGAATGGTGCTGAGGTTCGCGATATTGCGGAGGCGAGTACGATTTTGGCAACGAACAGGCATTTCGCCGCGGTTACGATCTGTTCATCCAGCTCGCCAAGACCCGATTCATGCGAACGTGCCCCTGCACCGCGTTGATGAAGCGACAGCAATTCGGGCTGGCGTCGGTCCTGTACCAACTTCGCGCCAAGTTCGATGTCCGAGAATTGGCGGAGCAGGAAGTCGTTGCCACCGGCTGGGACCGTTCGGAATACGCATCCTAAAGCTTTGTCAATGCACTCGAGCCAGCCAGGGGGGCTGGCCATTGACGATGGGGTGCTAGCATTCGAAAACCGATCTAGGCTCGTCGAGGCATCCACGTTACTCTTCCGCCTCGTCAATACGCCGGACAGGAATCCGTTGCATGCGCTGTTCGCCAAGCCATTTCCGAATCGTGTTGTTGATGCTGTTCTCCCTGACAGGTTGCCAGGGCGCGGGGTCGCGGCCGAGTCTGTTGACGCAAGGCACGGGCAAAGTTCCGCCGCCTGCCACCGGTTCGTATGGCACACCGGACAAAGGCTATTTCAATAATCCTGGCGGATCGGGCACGACCGGATCGGGATTCGGTTCGGGATGGGGAAGCGGTTCCGGCGGCAGCGGTACGGGCACAATCGGCTCGGGCGGCACGAGCGGCGGTGGCACGAGCGGCGGTGGCACGAGCGGCGGTGGCACGAGCGGCGGTGGCACGGGCGGCGGTGGCTCGGGCGGCGTCAGGCCGGGGACGAACGGCCGTTCGTCGCTTGACCGATCGACCAACGCGCGTATGGCGGCGGCGGGCAACGGCACGGCATCGTCCGCGGAACCATCCTCCGACTGGCGGCCGGTCGGCACGACGGGTTCGCCAAAAACACCCTTCGTGTCGCCCGCGTCTTATGAACGCGAAGAATCTGTCGCCGAGCGATCTCCTTCGTCCTCGCGATCGAAGCTCATGGAACGGTTGCGGGGAATGCCCGCCAATGATGCTACCGGCAACGACACCGGCGTTCCTCGTTCCTTCCCTCGTGGGAGGAGTGCAAGTGACGGTCTGCCAGAGCCAGAGTCGGAACCGTCGCCGCCGGCTTCTCGATCGAACTCGAAACTTCGCTGGGGTCCGACCGGCAGCTAGAGCTTCGTCGCGCCGCGGATTCTTTTAGATCTTCAGCTCATTCTTGACCGCGGCAAAGGCGTCGAGTGCCCGTTGCAGGTCGTCGTGTGTATGGGCCGCGCTGACCTGGGTACGGATACGAGCCTTTCCCAGAGGCACGACAGGGAAACTGAATCCGATCACATAAACGCCATGGCCAAGCATCGCCTCGGCGAATCGAGACGCCAGGGCGGCGTCGCCGAGCATCACCGGCACGATCGGATGTACTCCGGGCAGAATTTGCAGCCCGATCCGCTCCAGCCCCTCGCGAAAAAAACGCGTGTTCTGTTCCAGCCGATCGCGTAGCGAGGTCGATTCCTGCAGCAACTCCAGCGCACGCAAAGTACCGCCCACGATGCTGGGCGCCAGCGTATTGGAAAACAGGTACGGGCGCGATCGTTGCCGCAGCAGTTCGACGATCTCGCGCCGACCACTCACATACCCGCCACTGGCACCTCCCAACGCTTTTCCCATCGTGCCGGTCAACACGTCGATCCGCTCCGTCACCCGATGGTACTCGGGTGTGCCCCGCCCCCGCTCACCGACGAAACCGACGGCATGCGAATCGTCGACCATCACCAGCGCCTGGTATTGTTCCGCCAGCCTGCAGATCTCCGGCAGTGGAGCGAGATATCCATCCATGGAAAAGACGCCATCGGTGGCAATCAGCCGGTAGCGCGCCTGTGCCGCTTCCCGCAGCTTCGATTCCAGATCGGCCATGTCACAATTGCGGTAACGGTACCGCTGCGCTTTGCAAAGGCGGATACCGTCGATGATGGAAGCGTGATTCAGCTCATCGCTGATCACGGCGTCGTCCTCGGAAAGCAGGGTTTCGAACAGTCCGCCGTTGGCATCAAAGCAAGAGGAGTAGAGAATCGAATCTTCGGTGCCCAGGAACTGGCTGAGCAGGTCCTCCAGTTGTTTGTGGGGCGACTGGGTACCGCAGATAAATCGCACGCTGGCCAGTCCATAGCCCCAGGCGTCGAGCGCCGCATGTGCGGCGCGTCGAATCTCCGAATGTTGGGCCAGCCCCAGGTAGTTGTTGGCGCAGAGATTGATCACCGGCTGTCCGTCGCGGACCCGGATCGTTGTGCCCTGAGGGGTCTGGATCACCCGTTCGTTCTTGTAGGTGCCCGCCGCACGGATCTGATCGAGTGTCTGACGCAGGTGTTCCTGGAATGCTGCAACAAACATGACGTGCTCCCAGCCCGCGTCGAATTAGAGATTGGGGATCGGGCGGGCGGGCGGCGGCTTTTGCAGCATCTTTTTCTGATCGTTGCTGGGCGGTGGAGCGTTATTGTTGTTATTGGCCGCTACGGCCGCTGGCGGCGGGGAAAGGTCGGTGAATTTCTCGGTCCAGCGCCAGCCGATCTGGTCGTTCAGTTCCCGCTGCGCGAGCATGGCCCACGGCGTGCCTGGGTGTTCCTTGACCACGCGCTGCAGGTACATCCGCGCGCGGTCGGCCATTTTTTCCAGTTTGCTGTCGACATTGCTGAAGTCGTCGGCCGGTGCGAGCAGCCAGGTATTGCTCTTTTCTTCCTTGAATTTGAGACCACGTTTGGCGGCGGCGAGCATCTGGTTGTAGCCTTCCGTTCGCGCCTTGACGGCCAAAACTCGGCCCATCGCCAGGTCAAAGCCGGCCTGCCAGCGCAGCGACGACTCCTTTTCCCGATCACCTTCGCCGAGCTTCAGGACGTTGTAGAGCTCGTCGATTCTCGGTTCGACCTTCGCCGCCTCTTTCTGGGCTTCGGTAAGCGCATTGGCAAAATCGGCCTCGTTCCGCTTGATGAATTCTGTCGTTGGCGAATCCATCTGGTTGACCGCCGACCGCCGCGCCGCTTCGACCAGCGCCATCCGGGCCTTATTCGCGGTTACTCGCGATTGATACTCTTTGGCCGAAACATAGTCGGGGCGGTATTTTCGCATCACTTCGGGGTCGAAGAAGTGCTTCAAGTGCGCGGAGTACTCCGAAGTTTCTCCGCGTGAAACCGCTCGATTCACGTTGCGATTGGGATGGACGGCGAAGTAGATGCCGCCCGTTTCGTAACAGAGTCGAGTCAGTCCATAGGGACCGAAACCGGAATCGATCGGAGCTTCCTCTTCCCGCTGGCCGGAAAACCGCAGGTTGATTTTCTCCGACAGCAGCGACTCAGGTCCCTGGACGACCTTGCCCCATTGAGGTGTCTGGTCGTATTTGGGATCGGGATCGACCCACTTGATCAGTGTTTCGCGCTGGCCGAACGGAGCCGGCACACCGATCACATAGACAGGCATTTCGTAACGGCGGCAGATTGCGACCGTCTTGTCCAAGCCGTCTTGGTCGGATCCCGCTTCGTCGGTAAACGCAATGATCATCACATTCCGTTCCGGTTCCCGCGTCGCTTCGTCAGGAATCCGCAATCGCCGATACCACTCGGCGGTCGAGTAAACGGCGCTGAAAACTCGCTCCATGCCGGTGCCGTCGTCCTGGATGCCGTCGATCGCTTTCTTGATTTCCACCAGATTGTCGGTGGGCTGTTTTGTCAACAATTGCAGTTTGTCGCCGAAGGCGACGATCGACGTCAGCAAAGGCTTGTCATCGTGCCGTGAAAAGGCCGGATTGGACGCCGCTTCCAGCACGCCTAGTTCGCGATAGACCCGTTCAAACCGTTCCACGATCTGCAGCCGCTGTGGGCGCAGGCTGGCCGTGGAATCGAACAGCCAGACGACCAGTGTCTTGCGCTGTTCGAGCGAATTTAGAATTTCCTGCGTCAGCCGATCAATCGCGCCGTCCGCCCCTGTTTCTCCTCCGCTGATCGCCCCGCGGACCACGCGCATCTCATCGAAATTCCGCCCGATCGATTGTTCCAGCACATTGTTGATCGTAATGGTCGGACTCTGGTCGGTAGGTGTCAGCTCGCTGGGACTGGAGATTTCTGACTGCAGTTCGGAAACCAGAGGCGCGAGCGACTGCGCCACGTCGTCTCCATTGGCGCTGTTCGATCCCACATCATCCGCCGGCAATTCACTCCATACCGGCGTCGTCGGCAACTCGATGTCTTTCAGTTCGTCTTCGGTCTCGACCGGAACGGATACCAACAAATTGGGCTTCTCGTCACGCCGTGGATTATGCAGCAGCGCCAGCACCAGGAACAAAGACAGGTGGACGACAAAACTCAGAAAGAACGCGGGGGAGTCGCCATCCAAGGGCGTTTCATCCTCGCCAGTCTGTCGCTGCCACCAGGTTCGCAAAGACTGAATCACTGGGAAACTCCCTGGACCAGATAACTCTCAAGACACCGGTAACTCCAAGACACCGGCGACCGCTACCGGTCGCGGCGACTTGCTATTTTCGCCCGAATCGGCGTATTCCGCAAGCAAATCCGCCGCTTGTCCCAACGGAACCCAAAATGGACCCGACTTCCCGACGGTAACCGCGGAAAAAATGGCCTCCACCCATGATGCTAAAACGCACAGCGCGACCGGAAGTACTCAGGCCGTCGCCCGGGTGGTATCTATTGCTTTTTCGTCCGGTCCTGCCAGCGCATCAGGTCTCGCTTGTTCACCAGTCGTAACTGTAGAAACTGCATGATCTTATTGCCGACATCCAGCCCGTTGTTGGGGTCGAGTAGTCTCGGGCCGGGGACTGCGGCGTCCAGACTGACCAGGAACAGGTCCTGCTGCCGGATCAGATCCTGTTCCTCTTTCGGCAGCGGGGCGTGTTTGACCTTGAGTTGGTCGTACAGTTTCTGGGCGTCGGCGTCGTTACTTCCTCGAATGATCATCGTCGAAAGTTGCGAAGCCACGAACGGATGGTCGGGCTTAAGAGTCATTCCCTTGTAAGAGATCTTCGGTGAAATCATTACCAGACCCTTGACGTCCTGTCCCTGCTTGCCGCGTCCCGGCAGTGGCTCGTAGCTCCAATCGTAATTCGTGTACCGCCAGGCGGTCATCGATCCCATCTCCCCCACGCCGATAATGCAGAGCTGTTCGATATTGAGTTCGCCCTCATTGTTCTTTCGCATCAGGAAACGTTTCACCGTGTCGATATCGGTGGTCATGTTCTGGAAATGGACGGGCTTCAACTTGTCGTATTTGATCGTCGAGGTGCGCGCCGCGTTGGCATACAAGACCGAATCGCCGTGGCCACGCATATCGGGGACCGCTACCGCGAACCCACACTCTCCCAAAACCAGATGCTGGAGACTTAGTGCCAGATCGTGGACTTGCGCGCGCCGTCCACCGTATTCGTGGATGATAATAATCGGGATCGTGTGCTTCTTGTGGACCCCCGGATAGAATGTGAACTTCAAGTCGACGCCGTCGTCGGTGGTCTCGGTCTGATCGACGGGATCGGGAATCTGCTCCTCTTGCGCCATGGCGAGATTGACGCATACCCCGATGCCGACACCGCAGCTGATCAACCACAAAATCGCGTGCCGACGCATGAACATGCTGAAACCCTCCCAAACCGTGCGGCGCTTCCCTGATCCTCCACCCACCAATGTATCGTAGACGTCCCCATAGGCCCCGTCAATTCTCAGGTGACGATCAGGTTCTTCGAGCAGGCGCAGCCTTGGACCGTCCGGGCGTCCAAGAAGTTGTTCGTACGGGGTTCATGGGAGTCTTGCCGCGTCATTTTTTGTTCTTTCGGCGGCAAACGACCGGCGTTCGAGTTCCGGGATCGCCGCCGTGCGATCGTCCGTCGAGGCGGGATCGCCCGACGCAAGACGCGGCGAAAAACCCGGCGAAGAGTCGGGCGGGCAGTTCGATTCGTCGTCGGAATCGCCAACGATCAGCAGTTGCAGGTCACGCTTAAGCCGGCCCGCGGATGGCGGCGATTTCACGGGCGAACCGCCATCGTTACGATGAAAGCCGGATGCGATCAACCAACCAACCGACACAACCAGTAAACCTAACCCGATCCGCTTTCCCGAACTCGGATTCCGGCTCCTCATCGGATCCTCCTGATCGGACCCGTCAAAGGGGCCGACCAGTGGATTGTCGGTGCCTAGCGATCGCCGACCGCAGCCTTTTTCGCAATTTGTTCACGATTCCCCGATCCGGCCGGGGCATTTTTTTCGCCCAGGTAGATCAACAACGGTGCGGCGATGAATATCGAACTGTAGGTACCGACGATCACCCCAACGACCAGCGAAAACGCAAACCCGTGAATACTCTGCCCACCCGTGAAATAGAGTATCACCACCACGAGAAATGTCGTGAGCGAAGTCAACGTGGTTCGGCTGAGCGTAAGATTGATTCCGTCGTTCACCATCTGCGGGGTGAGTTTCTGACTCTTCCCCTTCTCCTCCCTTAACCGGTCAAATACCACAATCGTGTCATTAATCGAATAACCGACCAGAGTCAGAAATGCGGCAATGATTACCAGGTTGATCTTGAATTCCTCGACGAGCAAAAACGACAGCGGATCGGCGACCCAGTAACTGACCGCCAGCGCGCTGAGCATGATACTGACATCGTGTACCAAGGCCAGCACGGCGGCAAATCCCCAGACGACGCTGTGAAAGCGGAACCAGACATAAAGCGTGATCCCGACCAGGCTGGTCAGCATCGCCAGGATCGCGCGGGACTTGGTGTCGCCGGCAACGGCGCTGCCGATCTCGGACGACGAAATAAACACGGAGGTTTTCTCGAGGTCGTTGCGCACCTCGGACAGGATCTGTTCCACATCCTCAAGCGACGTGCTGATCCGGACCTTCCACTCCGTGTCGGTGGCATTCGGCTTGGTCGTTTCGACCTTGGGGATCAATTGGATCTCCGGCCGCGACACGTTTTGCCGGGCAAGAACGTCTTCGATCCGCCCCAGCAACGTCACGGCATTGATGGCCTGTTCAAATTTCAAGGTCGATTCGGCCATCCGTTTAACGCGCACCGGTTCCTGCGCGGGTGGTTGGGCCGCTTTTTCCTCGGCAGGAGTTTGCTCACCCGGTGCCGCCTTCTCAGGTGCCGTCTTATCTGGCGCCGCCTGTTCTGGCGCCGCCTGTTCTGGCGCCGCCTGTTCTGGTGCTGGATCACTTGCCGATTTTGCGGGTGTCTCCGTCGTGGGCGGTTGGTCCTGAGCGGCTGGTGCCGGGTCGTCGTCGGTCGACGGGCCGCAGCCCGACGTCTTTTCCGGCGACTCGGCCGAGTCGCCGCTGCGCTCCGGCTTGGTTGCGCCTGTTGAAGCAGGGTCTGTTGAAGCAGGGTCTGTTGAAGCAGGGTCTGTTGAAGCAGGGTCTGTTGAAGCAGGGTCTGTTGAAGCAGGCCTTTCTCCGCCGAGCTTCAATTCAATCTCGACCGGCGGAGCATAGGTCATCGCGTACGTTTGGATCAGGGAATGGCCTTGGTCGTCGACGAGCACTTTCGCAAGCACCGACTCGAGTTCCGCTTTCTTGCGAATCGACGTGTCGATCTTGAAAACGCGGTCATTCAGCGACAGATCCTGGGCGACCTGCACTTTGGTCAGCGTGTAGTCGATTCCCTCGTTGTCGAACGCCGCATCGAGCTTCTTCCGCAGGAACGACGCGTTTTGAGCCGTGCGCATGATCGGCTGCACGGTAGTGCCTCCGTTGAAGTCGATGTCGAGCATCCCGCGGCCGCGATACGCCGTGGCGGCGAAACCGACGACAATCAGCACGATCGAAACTGTCATGCAGGGTTTCGCGATCGCCATGAAATCGATATGGGTGCGGCCGAAGAATCTGGCCATTTTCAGCGTCGTCAACCATCGTTGACGCTCGCAGATTTCTAAGATCACGCGGGCACAGAAAACCGCGGTAAACATGCTGAACAGGATACCGAGCGTCAAGGTGACGGCGAAGCCGCGCACGGTGTCGGTACCGATGACATAAAGTGTGAGCGAGGTGATCAGCGTCGTCATATTCGAGTCGACAATCGTCGCGAAGGCGCGGTCAAATCCGTTGCGGATCACCAGTCTCAGGCTCGACCCTTTGCTTAGTTCCTCCCGCATGCGTTCCGAAATCAAGACGTTTGCATCGACGGCCATGCCTACGGTCAGTACCAGTCCGGCCAGTCCGGGCAAGGTAAAGGGCGCTTTGATCAGAATCATCACGGCAACGATCAGGCCGAGATTCAACAGCACCGCGAAGTTGGCGACCAGTCCCGAGGCGCGGTAATAAAACGCCATGAACAGCATCACGGCGATCAGCGACGCGGCGATCGAAATTTGCCCTTTGAGAATCATATCCTTGCCCAGCAGCGGGTCGATCAGGTTTTGGCTGACCGGCTCCTTGTTCAATACCGCAGGCAGTCGCCCCGCCCGAAGGATGGAGACGAGGAAATCGACTTCTTCGCCGCTGAAATTGCCGGTGATCCGCCCACGATCGGAGATCCGCGATTGAATCTTCGCCGCCGAAAGCAGCGTGTTATCGAGCACGATTCCCATTTCCTTGCCGACGTTGTTGCCGGTGAACAGATCCATGCGGCGCGCCGAGTTGTTCTTGAGATTGAATTCGACCTCGTTGCCGCCTCGCTCGTCCGTCCCGCGCGCCACCGACCCCAGGTCGGCGCCCGTTACGTTCTGGGAATCGGAGGTATCCATCAGGATCTGAATTTCAGCGATTCCTTCGCGTTTCATATACGCTTCGAGATCGCGTCCGGGCACGCGTTCCGGTTCCACGATCTCCCCACTCGTTGCACTGCGGATCGTGTAGTCGAGTGCGCGGCCGATGCGCAGACTTTTTTCGTCGGAATCATCGCGGCCGATGGTCACCCAACGGCCGAGTACGCGCTTCCCGTCGGTATCTTGAATCAGCGTCGACTTGCGCACGTTTGGATCGGGATCACGCGATTGGGCCTGCGCCGAGGCGATCAGAGTCGGGTGGTCCTGCTTGGTCGCGACGATACGGAATTCGAGGTTTCCGGCCTGCTTGATCTGCTTTTTGATCTCCTCGACTTCCAGAGGATCGACTTCGGGAATGACGATTTCGACTTGCCGTTCGCCAAATTTGCGGATCACGATTTCCTTGGTGCCCGCCGGATTGAGCCGGTTCTTCAAAGCTTCGATCAGCGCGTCCATGTTGATCCCACCGGCGTCGTCTCCGCCGGTCGCGCGGCTCTGCTCCAGGTCGACCTCGAAGACCAGAATCACACCGCCCGCAAGGTCGGTGCCCCATTTTGGCGGCCAACCCGCGCCCAGGTAATCCGGCTTCGGCACGATGATCACGATCGACCCGATCAGTGCCATCAGGACCAGGCCGATCCGCCAGCCGTGATCCGGCATACGCAGACTCTTCGCCAGCCAGCCACCGAGCAGAAATGGTACCACCAGCACCAGCAGTGCCAGTCCGGTGATCATCAGTGCGATCAGCCAGTTGGGTGGTAACGAGGAACTCGTCTGGGAGAACAATGCGTGCATCACTGAATTCCTTTATCGAACGCCGGAAACCCTGCCTTGGGGACTTCGTGAAATCGGCCTCGGATCTTGACTTGCCTGTCCGAAATCAAAACGGTACGACGGACATCTTGTCCGTCGGTACTTTCCTGACGGACAGGATGTCCGTCCTACCTAACTGTCCGACTTTTCTTTCTTGGGGGTCTCTTTTTTCTGCGGATCACTTTCGGTGAGCACCCGTGCGATGGCCGATCGCAACACCGTGACCCGCGTGTTGTTGTTTTCATCGATACGCAGCGCGACCATCTCGTCGCCTTTTTGGGCATTGACCACCGTCCCGACCAGCCCACCGACGGTCACAACCCGGTCGTTCTTGGCGAGTCCGTCGAGCATTTTCGCTTGTTCGGCTTTGCGGCGACGCTCGGACGGGAGCATCACCATCATGAATAGCAGCATGATGGCGAAAATGGGAAACATCGGGCTGGTGAGCAGCGCCATGAGGCCGCCTGGCGCTTCCTCCGCGGCGAAGATCAACGAATCGAAAAAGCGGATTGGCAACTCATTCACCATGCGATCGCGGCCCCCGTTGCTTTCGCGGTCGGCGGGCGGCCCGACAAACGATTTTCACTGCCGTCCCCGTTTCTGCTGGTCATTTCCGCCGAAAGCGGTTCTCATCATAAGTCTTGGTCCCGTAACGGGCAAGGGCAGGTGACGGCGGTGCAAGCGTCGCAGTTTTTCCGCCAACAGATCGCCATTGAAGGGTACCGGGCGCGCGTCCTCATTCTTCGCGCCAGCGACGGCGGCACGCCGCCAGCATGTCGGAGAAACGGCCCGACTCAATCGCCTGCCTGGCGTCCGACATCAGCCGCTGATAAAAGGTCAGGTTATGCGCCGACAGCAGCATCGGTCCAAGCATCTCCCCCGCCATGAACAGGTGCCGCAGATAACCTCGACTGTGCCGGCAGGCTGGGCACGGACAATCCGGGTCGAGCGGTCGCGGGTCGCGCTGGTGGATCGCGTTACGCAGCCGGACCGTGCCGTTCCAGGTGAACGCCAGAGCATTGCGACCGTTCCTTGTCGGCATCACGCAGTCGAACAGATCGACCCCGCGAGAAACCGCCTCCAGCAAGTCGATCGGCCGCCCCACGCCCATCAAATAGCGGGGCCGATCTTCGGGCAATACCGGGCAGACCTGATCCAGCACGGCGTACATTTCGTGGGGCGCTTCTCCAACGCTCAGCCCGCCGATCGCATATCCCGGAAAGTCGAGACTCCGCAGCCGATCGGCACACCATAATCGGGCTTCGATGTCGAGGCCACCCTGCACAATGGCGAATTGGGCCTGATCGGCGCGCGTCCCCGCAGCGTAGCAACGCTCCGCCCATCGCACCGTACGCTCGCAAGAATCCAGAATCGCCGCTTTTTCGGCCGGCAAGCCGACGACATGGTCGAGCACCATCGCCACATCGCTGCCCAGATTCTCCTGGATTTCGATCGCCCGTTCGGGGGTAAGCTGCAGCAGCCGACCGTCGACATGGGACCGAAACGTTGCCCCCTCGTCGCTGATGCGGGTCTGTTGCGCCAGGCTGAAGATCTGGAATCCGCCGCTGTCGGTCAGAATCGGGCCCGGCCATCCCGAGAACGCATGCAGCCCCCCGAGATCGCGAACGACATCGTCCCCCGGTCGAACGGCAAGGTGGTACGTATTGCCGAGGATCATCGTCGCGCCAGTTTCGCGCAGCATGGCGACGGTTAACCCCTTCACTGCCCCCTGCGTTCCGACAGGCATGAACGCCGGAGTCGCTACGTCGCCATGGGGCGTGGAAAAACAGCCGCGCCGCGCCGCGCATCCCGGGTCGCGGTGGGTCCGTTGATACCGAAACAGCTCGCGATCAGTCGCCACGCAATTTCAGACCCATCAGGGTCAGTTTTTCGCGGACTTCGTTCAGGCTCGTGACGCCGAAATTCTTGCATTCCAGCAGATCATCGCCCGTTTTGCGGATCAACTCCCCAATGGTTGCCAGACCGAGCCTGGCCATGCACTTGCGGGCTCGCACCGACAGATTCAACTCGGCCAGAGGACGATCGAGCAGAGCCTGGGCATCGGGTGGCATCGCCGATACATCGACCGGCTCCGGCTCGAATTTCTCGTGGGCGAATTGCCCCAGAGTGAGCCCTTTGGAAGCCAGCATCTCGCGGATTTCGACCAGCGACGTTTCGCCAAAGTTCTTGCTTGCCAGCAGTTCCTGCTCCGAAGTGCGCGTGAGATCTCCCAAGGTGCGAACGCCCATTTTCTGCAGGCAGTTTCGGCTTCGCACCGAGAGCTCGAAGTCCGAGACGGGGACGTTCAGGATCTGGGCGAGGCGATCCGATTTGCGCTGAGCATCCTCGTCGAACATCATATCGCCCGAGGCGGAAGCATCCTTGAGATAGAGCCGCGCCTGCTTATGATCGGGATAGGTTTCCAGGATCCGCTGATAACAGGCCTGGGCGCGATCGTACTGCTGGCGATCCTCGTACAGTATTCCCAGGTTCAGCAGCACGCCGACGTGGGTGGGAAAAATCGACGCGGCCCGCTGGTAGAGTTGTACGGCCTCTTCGTCGTTGCCGCGGCGATCGTTCTCGACGGCCAGTCCGAAAAGCGCGCCGGCATGCCGCTCGTCCGCCGCAACGGCTCGTTCCAGCAGCGCGACTACCTCCGATGGGTTGTCGTGCGACATGGCGATCGTCGTCGCCCGCTGATAGAGGTATTCCGCGGTCTGCTCCACCGCGCCCGAAAGACTGTCGAGTTTGGCGAGCCCTTTGTCGGGTTGCTTCCCCAGTCGCAGCGCCTCCGCGATGGCCAGTGCACCGTCGTCGGAGTTGTAGCCGGTGACCATTGCCGCACTGTAGTTGTTAATCGCGTTGCTGTACTGGCCCAGCGCAACGCGCGCCTTGCCTTGATAGTAAAGGGCGACAGCGCCCCCGTCCGCACTGCCCAGAATCTCCGCGGCGCGGGAATATCGACCCATCAAATACAGGCAGACACCCAGCCTCACCGACGTCGCCGGGGTCCGTTCCTCCCGGCTGTCCAATTCCGCGACCGCATCGCGCAGAATCGCGAATTGCCCGTAGTCCTCGCTGATTGCGCGCACAATCGTGTCGATTTCACGGGGTCCAAAACTGTTGTTCGAAAGTACGATTTCCTTCAAGTCCACCGTCAGGCCCGTAGCCATAAAGCCATTCTCCAGCAGTTAACACAGAGACCCCGCCACCAAAGCCAGCGGCGGGAGTCGAACCCGCAACCCCCGCATTACGAATGCGGTGCTCTGCCGATTGAAGCTACGCTGGCCCGCGTGCGAAACCGAATAGGTTAGGCCACCGCCGCAAAGTCGTCAAGCCAACAACGTTACGATCACGCTCGTTCGCCGCTCGTTCCGCCGGCGCGGTACAACCCGGGGTAAGCTTCGAACGGTCCAACCGGGAACGATCAAACCGGCATCTCGCCGGCCGCGTAATGACGAGCAGCAGAAGTTAACGCTATATTTCCACAATGAACAACAAATCACCAGCCCCTGAATTCGGCGTTGCCGATCCACCGCCCGTCCCCAACGTTACCGCGGCGATCGGACCCTACCAGTGCGGCCCCGGCTCTCCGTTGCTGTTAATCGCCGGCCCTTGCGTCATCGAATCCGAAGAGTTGGCGCTGCGGATTGCGGGGCAACTCCGCGAAATCACATCCTCCCTGCCCGTGCAATGGGTCTTCAAGGCATCGTTCGACAAAGCGAACCGTACCAGCGGCGCCGCATTTCGAGGTTCCGGTCTGGAGCAGGGGCTGCGCGTCTTGCGACGCATTCACAGCGAATTTGGCGTGCCGGTAACGACCGATCTGCATGAATCGTGGCAGGCCGCTCCGGTCGCCGAAGTCTGCGATCTGTTGCAGATCCCGGCATTCCTCTGCCGCCAGACCGACCTGCTGGTTGCCGCCGCACAGACCGGCCGCGCCGTGCATGTGAAGAAGGGCCAGTTTGTGGCACCATGGGATATGGTACATGTCGTGGCGAAACTGAGATCCGCGGGCTGTACCAACGTTCTGGTCTGTGAACGAGGCACGTTCTTCGGGTATGGTCGGCTGGTGAACGACATGCGCGCTTTGGTTCAGCTCCGCGAATGCGCGGCCCCCGTCATTTTTGACGCCACACATAGCGTCCAGGAACCCGGTGGCCGTGGCGCATCGACGGGCGGACAACGGTCGATGGTCGAACCGCTGGCCCGGGCCGCGACCGCGATCGGCATCGATGGCCTTTTCTTCGAAACCCACCCCGATCCCGATCAGTCTCCCAGCGATGGGCCGAACATGATCCCGCTCCGCGAATTCCCTTCGCTGCTGCACCGCCTGCTGGCAATCCGCCAACTCGTAACTACATTTCCCTGACCCTGCCGGAATCCCATGAAACAACGTTCCGCATTTCGACTCGGCTGGATGCTGGTACTCGCCTGCCCCTGGATCGCCGCCTGCGACAATCCCGATCCGCAGACATTGCCCCGTCAGATCGCCGGCGTCGAACCGACGATCGACAACAATCACCTCTCGGAAGCGATCCGGCAGATAACGCATCTCGATGAATTCGACGAGAATTCCGTCGGGCCGGAGATCCTGTACCACCTCAACCAGTGGATCGAGGGCCGCCCTGCCTCTGAGGAATGGAAGCGCGACCCTCTGGCCGATCGGCTGCCGATCGCCGTTCGCAACGCGTTCGCCCTGGACGCGCTCAACAGCACGCATTTCACGACCAGCGACTTGAAGTTCCTGCAGGAGGCGTATTGGCTGCGCGATCTGACCTCCTGGATCAGTACGCGCCCTGGGAATCCGGAATTGGAAAAATGGACGCAGGCTGTTGAGCCAACGTTGGGTGCCGAAGATCGAAGCCGATTGCTCAAGCTGGAGCGTTGCTTTGACTGGATTGTGCGCAATATTCAGATCGACGCACTCTTGCCCGCGGTCGTCGAACAGGCGTCGGCCGACGCTCCGATCGTGGTACCGTTGCCGGCGGAGAATGTGGGATCAGCCGCGCCCAGCAACAATGCCATCGCTGTCTCGGCCCAAGGCGTGCGCGGACCGGGTACCACGCTGGAGCCGTGGCAGGTCCTGCTTTACGGTCACGGCGATGCCTGGCAACGAGCCCGATTGCTGATCCTGATGGGAAGGCAACTCGGTATCGAAATCGTGATGCTGGCGACGGAGGACCCTCAATCGCAGGGTCGCGCCCAGCCCTGGCTTCCGGCGGCGTCGATCGCCGGCGAGCTCTACCTGTTCGACACCGCGCTCGGTTTGCCGCTGCCCACCGCGGATGGATCCGGCATTGCTACCCTGCGGCAGGTCATGGACGATCCAACGTTGTTGTCTCGGCTCGATATCGATGACAAGTTGAAATATCCTGTCGGTGCCCGGCAGCTCGGTCGCATTGTCGCGTACGTCGATGGTTCGCCGGCCGCATTGTCGTTGCGGATGCATCACCTGGAATCAAGTCTGCTCGGCGGCGACCGCGTCGCGCTCTCTACCAATCCGTCGTCGGTTACTCGTGAACTCAAGCAGCGCCACGGAGTGGCATCGATACAGCTCTGGAGCGTGCCGTGGGATGCCGTGTTGTTCCAGCAGGCGTTGCTCGCCGGAATTGGACCGGACGCCGAACAGATTCGTCTGGCGATGCTCGAACAGTCGATGTTCCAGACATTGCACCCGCTGGTCCAGGGCCGGCATCGCCAGTTGCGTGGAATGCTGGAAGGTGGAACTCTGGACGCGAAGGAACAGCGCGAAGGGGCACTGGAGCTGTACATCAAGGCGCGCATCCCACTGGCTTTCATTGAGAAGCTCGACAAAGATCCCGATGTCCAGCGCCTGCTGGGACTCGCGCGGGGACCATTCGAACGTCCCGAAGACTGGCGCAATCGATTGGAAGGCGCAAAGGTCGTTTCCCGTCGCTCGTTGAATTACGCCAGCTACTGGCTGGGACTGGCGCATTTCGATTTGGGAAATTATTCCGTCGCCGCAAATTGGCTGGATCAACTTACCCTGGCCGTAGAGCCGGACGGCCCGTGGGTCGCCTCTGCCCGCTTCAATCTGGCGCGGGCCCAGGAGGCGCTCGGTGAAATCGACGCCGCCCGGTCGCTCTACCTGACCGACGAATCGCCACAGCGTCACGGCTGCATCCTGCGGGCGCGCCGCCTGGCGCGCGGATCGCAAACCAACCCGCCCTGAAAAACCTCCCTGTGAGTCTCCATCATGTCGAAACGAATTCTGATGCTTGTAGGTGATTACGTCGAGGATTACGAGGCAATGGTGCCGTTCCAGATGCTGCTGATGGTCGGGCACCAGGTCGATGCGGTCTGCCCCGGAAAAAAGGCCGGGGATACCGTCGCGACGGCGATCCATGATTTTGAGGGAGAACAGACCTACAGCGAAAAGCGGGGCCACAATTTCCGCATTACCGCCGACTTCGATCGGATCAGCGGCGGCGACTACGACGCGCTGGTGTTGCCGGGCGGCCGAGCCCCGGAGTATCTGCGTCTGAACGCCGCCGTGCTCGACCTCGTCCGCCATTTTTGCGGCAGTGGCAAGCCTGTCGCGGCGATCTGCCACGGAGCGCAGCTGCTCACGGCAGCCGGTGTCGCCCGCGGACGCAGCTGCAGCGCTTACCCGGCCGTTCGACCGGAAATCGAAGCCTGCGGCGGGACCTACGTCGAAGCGAACGCGACCTATTCCAACGCGCACGTCGATGGCAATCTGGTAACCGCCCCCGCCTGGCCCGCGCATCCCGCCTGGATCCGCGAGTTCCTGCGTTTGCTCTAGGTTTTCGTTGCGGTTGCAGGGGGTAACCGGTGCGTCCCGATACGGCTAGAATTCAAGCCACAACCTATGAAAACAGGGTGTAGCGTCCGTTGCCGCTACAGGTCTCGGATTGGTCGGGCCGCCATTCGATAGCAAAAGCTGTCGAGCTGTCATGCCCGCTCTCCATCAGGTTTCCGCAAACCAGCCGTCTCTGCGTTGCTGGTTCCGACTTTTCACCGCCGCCGTCGGCAACGGATATCGTTACGTCGAATGGGAATCGAGCAATAGGAAGCACCGCTGATGACAATGGCCGTGTTACAGTTTCTGTTTTTCGCGGGCGAGCTGGCCGTGCGGTCCGGGCTGGCGAAGACGTTCGTCGGTACGACTTTAATCGCACTGAGCACGTCGCTTCCAGAACTGGTCACTTGCTGGGCGGCCGTACGGCTCGGGAGTATCGACATGGCTATCGGCATATTTTCGGGAGCAATGCGTTCAATATGCTGATTCTGGCCGGGCTGGACTTGGTGCAGCCCGGCTCGCTCTTGTCGGTCGTGTCGTCTTTGCATTGTGTCACGGCGAGTTCCGCGATGCTTGCGACCAGCGTGGTGATCATGGGGCAACTGTACCAGGTCGAACGTCGTCGCTGGCTGATGGAGCCCGACGCGATGGTAGTGATCTTGATTGTGCTCGGCAGTCTGAGTTTGGTGTATGCGCTGCCTGCGTAGAGGGGTAAACGCCAACCCCTTACAAAAACGAAGAAACCCGGCCTCTGGGGAGCCGGGTTTCTCGTACGGAGGACGCACACCCGTAAACGCGAGCTCAAGCCACCATCCGTAGTTCTCCAGCGCGCGCCTTCACTCCATCGACAAACTCCTCGAAGATTCGGACGTCCAGCGCCGAAGCCGACGCCGCCTCGGGATGGAACTGTGTTCCCATCGCGAACCAGTCCTCCCGGGTACTCTCGATCGCCTCGACCACACCGTCGGGGCAACGGGCTGTCACGCGGAAGCCTCGCGCCAAATCGTCGATCGCCATGTGGTGCATGCTGTTGACGCGAATTTCGCCATCGCCGTAGACCCGTTCCATGATCGACTTGGACACCACCGTCAACCCATGGCGATGCGCCGGGTCCTGGGGATCCTTGTGGGGAATCGCCGTCGGCAGGTCCTCGGGAATGTGCAGGTAGAGGTTGCCGCCCTGCGAGATATTCAGCAGCTGGCAGCCGACGCCGATCCCGAAGACGGGCATCCGACGTTCCGCGATTGCATCCATCAACATCCGGTCAAACGACTCGCGCCGCGGTTCCATCGCCCGCACCGCTCCATGCAGCATGAATCCGTCGCGCCGCGGATCGAGATCGGGGCCACCCACCAGCATGAAGCCATGCAGCTGGTCCAGCACACACTCCAGATCGGACAGTTCGGTCAACGGCGGCAGGATGACCGGAATCCCCCCCGCCTGGATGATCGAATCGTAGTATCCGGCGGCAAGATACGAATAGGCCGGCGCATCTTTCTTGGCGGATTTGAATTCGGCGTTAATCCCAATCAATGGCTTGAATGATTGCTTGAACGACATAGGGATACTCCCTTTCCAACGAATGCGTTTCGACTCACTACCTTGTGAGTCGCGAATGGGGTGTGAGTTTAGGAATTCGTTATTATTGATCAACTCGCACCCGCGATTTTGCGATCGAAGGCGGTTGCTAGCACAAGATCATGTGCAAGCACTCGATTTCGGCCCTTGTCAATCGGCCTGGGGCGGTTACCCTAAGACCTGTCCAGAAACAATAACTTGATTTGCAGGACGGACATCTTGTTGTCCGTCCGAGCAGGTTCAGACGGCCTACGGTCAGGATCAAAAAGCGGATGCGCTACGAAGAAGTCTGTATTGAGTCGCTGGGGTATACGCTGCCTGAGGAGGTCGTCGCGTCGGCGGAAATCGAGCGTCGACTGGCACCCCTCTATCAGCGGCTGCGGTTGCCGGAGGGACGCCTGGAGCTGATTTCCGGGGTGCGTGAACGGAGATTCTGGCCTGTCGGCACGATGCCGAGCAGCATGAGTCTGCTGAGTGCGCGCCGCGCCCTCGAGGCGGCCGAAATCGCACCCGAGCGGATCGGCGCGTTGATTCACGCCTCCGTCTGCCGTGACTACCTGGAACCGGCGACAGCCTGTTCGGTGCACCATCGTCTTGGCCTGCCGCCCTCCTGCATCGTTTACGATCTGTCCAACGCCTGTCTCGGACTGCTCAACGGCATGGTGCAGATTGCCAACATGATCGAACTTGGGCAGATCGAGGCCGGCATCGTCGTCGGTTCCGAAGGCAGTCGGCAACTGGTGGAAAACACCATTGATTGGTTGAATGGCGAAACATCGCTGACGCGCCAATCGGTGAAATCGGCCATCGCTTCGCTGACGATCGGTTCCGCCAGTTGCGCGATCCTGTTGACTCGCCGCGCGATCAGTCGAACCGGCAATCGACTTTGGCAAGTGACGGTGCGCGCCCATACCGAATTCCACGATTTGTGCCACAGCGGCTGCGACGAGGCCGTCGGTTCAGGAATGAATCCGCTGATGGATACCGACTCCGAACGGTTGCTCGAGGAAGGCATCGCGACGGGCAAGGCGGCCTTCACGGAGTTTCTGCGGCAAGCCGATTGCGTCCCCGAATCGCTGCAACGTACCATTTGCCACCAGGTCGGTTCGGCCCACCGTAAACGGATGCTCGAAGCGCTCGGCCTGCGGCTCGAACGCGATTTCAGTACCTTGGAGTGGTTGGGAAATACCGGCTCGGTGGCCTTGCCGATTACGTTGGCACTGGCGGCGGAGCAACAGGCGATCCGCAGTGGCGATCAGGTCGGCCTCTTGGGCATTGGTTCGGGGATCAACTGCCTGCTCTGCGCGATCGACTGGCGACAGTCTCGGGTCCGAGGCAATGGGGGCGCGGTGCATGCGATTCCGAAGCCGCATTTCGACGCCGCGGCAGCCCCCGCCGCGATCGGCGGCCGGGAAGAAGTTCGGTTTTCCGATACGGCGCGATGAACGGTCAGCCCCGCGCCATGATATGCAGCACCAGGAAGGTGAGCAGCGCGCCGAAGAGCATGGAAACCGGGATCGAAATCGCAAGTGCCATGGCGACACACATGCCACGCGACCATTCCTCCGGGTCGTTGTCGACCGAGAATGGCGGCGCGATCGACCGCCCGCGGCGGACCGTGTAGATCGCGGTCGTATCATGCCGGCCGGAAACCAGCGGATCGGTGCCCTGCGAAAGCTGGCTGGGACTCTCCTGGCTCCGCGAGTCGAAGTCCTCGACATCGAACGGGACGAAATCGGGACGCCCTGTTTCGACCTCTCGGCCCGTCGGAATCGGGGGCGCGGTCCAGCGTTCGTTGGTCAGGTAGAGCGAGGGGATCGGGTTCGCCTCACCCGCCCAAGGCTCCAATCGGGCCGCAACTTCCTGGGCCGACTGGATCCTCTTGTCCGGCGACTTTTCCATCATGTCACCGATGACCTCGACAAATTCCTCGCTGATCTCCGGATTGAACCGGCGAGGATGCCAGGGCGTTTCCTCCAGGTGCCGCTTGGCCTTCTCCGACGGTGATCCGCCCGGAAACGGGACTTTGCCGCAGACCGCGTAATACAGGGTGCAACCCAGGGAATAAATGTCGCTGGCCCGCGTGATTTCGCGCGGAGATTTGATCTGCTCGGGCGACAGGTAATCCGGAGTGCCCACGATCTTGTTCAACCGCGGGTCGGACTCGCTGTCCGACGCGGAAAACGAGAGTCCCAGATCGGACACTTTGGCGACACCGTCGGGTGTCACCAGAATGTTGCCCGGCTTCACATCGCGATGGATCAGGTCACGATTGTGCGCATACTCCAGGCCGGACGCCGCCTGGAAAATGATGCTCGCCGCCAACTGCATCGGCAGCGGACCTCGCGAGCGGACCAGGCGTCGCAGGTCGGTCCCGGGGACATATTCGGTCACCAGGAAATGGACCTTGCCGTCGTGGCCGGCGTCGTAGGCCCGCACCAGGTGCGGATGGTCCAGTTGCGCCTGGGTGCGAATCTCTTTGGTGAAATTCTGAATGCGGTCCTCGGTCGCAAGGTTGCGGGGCAGGACTTTGACCGCGCATTCCCGGCCCATCATTTTATGCACCGCCTTGAAGACCTGCCCCATGCCGCCGGCGGCGATGAAATCGGTGATGATGTACGGTCCCAGGTTAAGCTTGGTGCGGCCGACGCGCAGTTGATCGGCCTGATACGAAGTGATCGCGCCAAGCTCCACCAGCTTTGCCGCAAGTTCATCTTCGGAAATCTCGCTGCCGGGTGGCAATCCGAGCTGTGCCGTGAGCATCTCGATCGACTGCGCGATCTGCTCACGGGTGATCAAGCCCGACAATACGGCCGAATTGCGAAACGTCCTGGCCACGCCGATTCTTTTCGTCAAATTCTCCATCGCACCACCGATCAGCCCGACGAGGTTTGATCGTGTTGCCTGGAAATGTGCAACTGGTCCGCCGGTACGAATGCCGACGTCACGCCCCTATTAGATTGTGCGCAACCGTGACAGGCTCCGCTACACCCGACCCCCTTTTTTCCGCTCCATCTCCCCGCCCAGCGCAGGACCAGATAAACCGCCGCGGCGGTGATCATCACCGCCACGAGCATTCCTTGGTTCAGGCCGATCGATGTAAGCATCTCATCCCTATCCGTTTCACCGACCGTTGGCCTCGATTTACCAGCCGCACCAGCAGGCAATCTGGTAACTCAGGAAAGCACCGAAATACGCCAGCGACGTCATGTACGTGAACGTAAATATCGGCCATCGCCAACTGCCGGTTTCACGGCGCATGACCACCAGGGTGGATCCACATTGGGCGCAAAGGGCGAAAAAAACGATCAACGAAAGGGCCACCGGGATCCCGAATACCGGCTTCCCACTGTCTTCCCAGGTCGCATTGCGCAGGGCCGCATGCAACTGTTCGTCCTGGTCCGATGTTTCCGTCCCCAGGTTGTAGATCACTCCCAGAGTCGCCACCACAACCTCCCGCGCCGGGAACGACGCCACGACGGCGCAGCCAATCCTCCAATCCCAGCCAAGCGGTTTCACGAACGGCTCGAGTCCCCGCCCGGCCATCCCCAACCAGCTGCGACGCAGATATTCGCCCTGAATCTGGCGATCCAGGTGCGACAATTCTTCGGAAAACGCGGCCCGGTCCGTTTCGGACAATCCCGATGCGTCGTCCAGGGCCGCCTGGATCTGCGCGTGCCGCGCCCGCCATTCGCCCGGTATGTCGCTTTCGCGATGAGGATAATAGGCGGCCGCCCAGACCAGAATGCTGACCGCCAGGATCAACGTACCGGCGCGCCGTACGAATTCCCACCCGCGCTGTCCCATTCGTAACAGCACGACCCGCCATTCCGGATACTTGTAACTCGGCAGTTCCATCACGAACGGCGGCGTGTCCCCGCGCAGCAGCGTTCGTTTCAACAACATCGCCACCACAATGGCCGTGCAACTTCCCACCGCGTACGCCGCGAACCAGACCAGGCCCCGAAGCCCGAATACCCGTAACCAGACCCGTTCAGGAATGAACGTCGCGATCAAGAGGCTGTAGATCGGCATCCGCGCGCTGCAGCTCATCAACGGTGCCACCAGCATGGTGACGAGCCGATCGCGCCGGTTTTCGATCACGCGGGTCGCCATGATTCCTGGAATCGCGCAGGCAAATGATGACAACAAGGGAATGAACGACTTGCCATTCAGACCGATGCGGAACATCAAGCGGTCCATCAGGTACGCCGCGCGCGCCATGTAACCGCAATCCTCCAGCACCGCGATACAGAAAAACAAGACGAAAATCTGCGGCAGGAACACCAGGACGCTGCCAACTCCCTCAATCACACCCGTCACCAGCAGCGAGCGCAGCGGTCCCTCCGCGAGCATCCCCCCGACAACCGACGCCAGCCAGCTTTTCGCCGCGTCCAACAGCCCGTTCGCCGGCTCCGCGATCAGGTAAACAAGCTGGAACATCAACGCCATCGTCGCCACAAAGAACGCGGTACCGTAGTAGCGATGCGTGAGCAGTCGATCGATCCGATCGCTGGCGGTGACCCGGCTCTCATTCGACCGGGAAACGACCCCCTTCAAGACCTCGCCGACCCAGTTGTATCGAGAAATCGCCTCGACTCCCGGCACGGCGCAACCGGCGGTCGCCAGTCGTTCCCGCGCTTGCTGCAAGTCGTTTGCCAATACACCGTTGATGCCCGGCATGCCCGATTCGCTCAAGTATACCGTCGTATCCAGCAACAACCGCTGCACAAGAAATCGCGGCGGTTCTTGCCCCGATATCGCCGCACTGCGCGACGCTAACTCCGTGACTGCCTGCTCAAACGGCGCGGGAAAGGCCGGAACGGAATGCTCCACCAAGCCGCGCGTTCCACTTGCTAACGCCGTCTTCAGGTCGTCCAGGCCCCGCCTGCGATTGGCCTGGATCGGCACGACCGGTATCCGCAACCGACGGGCAAGTTCCCCGGCGTCAATCGTGATCCCCCGCGCCGCCGCCACGTCCATCATGTTTAACGCAACGACCGTTGGCAGACCCAATTCCAGCACCTGGCTGACCAGGTAGAGGTTGCGTTCCAGATTGCTCGCGTCAACGATGCAAAGCACACTCCGCGGAGGAGCTGTTCCCTTCTGGCGGCCCAGCAGAACATCCACCGTGATCATCTCATCCGGAGAACGAGGGGCAAGGCTGTAAGTTCCCGGCAGATCGATCAGTTCGATCGAACGATCGCCCCAGCGAAAATCGCCCGTTTTCCGTTCGACCGTCACTCCGGGGTAGTTACCGGTATGCTGGTGCACGCCGCAAAGCGCACTGAAAAGTGTCGATTTCCCCGTGTTCGGATTGCCGATCAACGCAATGGTTACGGTATCGATCGATCCGGATCGGGCCGCTTGAACCATGTGTCGTTCGCCCATTCGAAAGTCTTGCGGCTCGTTCTCATTTCGCGACGATTTCAATCCGCGCCGCTTCGGCCCGTCGCAGGCTTAACCGATACCCGCGTATCGCAAACTCCAGAGGGTCTCCCCAGGGCGCCATACCGATCAATTCCAGTTCGGTGGCCGGTACAATCCCCATTTCCATCAGCCTGCAACTGATGGCGTCATCGCCAGTGACGCGCACGACCGATGCCTGCTCCCCGACGCTCATCTCGCCCGCGTTCACGAGCCCGACTCCGGTTTGACCAGCACCCCCAGCGCGTCGGACTCCCGAAAACAGAGCCGGGTGCCGGCCAGACGAATAATGCAGGGACTGCCCGGCTGGACCATTTCGACCCGCTCGCCCGCCCGAATTCCCAACTCCTTCAAACGTTGCACATGGTCGGGAACTCCCACGAGCTGCGCGATTTCGGCCGACTCGCCCGAATTCAACATATGCAGCGGAACCAGCATCATGGGGCACCGTTATTGAGACTCAATCGCATTAACAGGTTCATCTTAGGTTCCGCCGCCGAAGTTGGCAACGGCTCCATCTGGATTTGATCCTCAACGTCAAGCACCACGCGGCGGAATGTGCCGGCGATGTCCGAGCTCTGCGACTGTCGAGCGGTCCCCGTTCCCGATCTGTCGATCGACTGCTACGATGAACCACACAGGGCGCCGTCAAGGGTAGCCTGGCACTCCATCGAACCGTTTGCTGCCGACGTCAACATCCGCTGCCGCGGATCGCCTTTCACCATGGTGGCCGTGCGGCAAACGGCCCTGACCGACGGCGAATCCCGAGAAAACCGCATGCAATCGACCCAGGTAGGACTCGTTGGATTCGGCACGGTTGGCACGGGAGTCGCGCGGCTGCTGCTGGACCATGGCGACCGGATCGCGCGGCACTCGGGTCATCGCTTGCTGCTGAGCCACGTGGTGGCGTTGAATGTCGAAAAACCACGCGATGTGTCGTTGCCGGAAGGCGTTCTTTCGAACGACATTCGGCGGATTTTGAACGACCAAAATGTGACCGTCGCGGCGTTGCTGGTGGGCGGGCTTGAGCCGGCGCGGACGATCGCCTTGGACCTTTTGGCGCGTGGGAAGGACCTGGTAACCGCGAACAAGGCACTGTTGGCGGAACATGGCACGGAACTGTTCGATGCGGCTCGGCGCCACGGCCGCTCGATCGCGTTCGAAGCGGCGGTAGCCGGCGGTATTCCGATTATCACCAACATCAGTCAATGCCTTTCCGCCAATCAGATCTTGTCGCTAAGGGGGATATTGAACGGCACCAGCAACTTCATCATCAACCAGATGGAGGAACAAGGCACCGATTTTGCCTCGGCTTTGGCGGAATCGCAGCGACTGGGATACGCAGAAGCGGACCCGACGATGGATGTCGACGGCAGCGACGCGGCACAAAAACTGGCGATTCTGGCCCATCTGGCGTTCGGTTCCCGGTTGCACTGGTCGAAGATTCCCCGCGTGGGGATCGACCGCATTCAACTGGCCGATCTGCATTTTGCCAAGGAATTAGGCTATCGAATTCGCCTGATTGCGGTGGCGCAGCTTGTGGGGCAGGAACTGGAGATCCATGTTTCGCCGACGCTGGTCAAGATCGGGCGACCGCTGGCGGAGGTGCGCCAGGCATACAACGCCGTTTCCGTGCAAGGGGACGCGGTTGGTCGGTTGTTCTTCCACGGTTTGGGCGCGGGACGGATGCCGACCGCGTCCGCGGTCGTTGCCGATTTGATCGATACAGCGGTCGGTCGGGCGCAGATTACCTTTCATGCGCTGGACCTCTGGTCGCAGCGGGCGGAAGGCGTGGCGCTCTGCGACCATAACCGGACCACGGGGCGGTATTATCTGCGGTTTGACGTGGCCGATTCGCCGGGCGTATTGGCGGAGATCACGGGGATTATGGGGCGGCATCGGATTTCGATCGCCTCGGTGATTCAGCCGGAGCCGGGCGAGCGGTTTGACGGCTACGTTCCGCTGGTGATCATGACGCACGAGGCGACCGAGGGCGAGGCGACGGCGGCGGAACTTGAAATTGGTCGACTGGCTGTCGTCCGCGGCAAGATCATTCGTTTGCGCGTGTTGGGAAACTGAATACCGATGAAATATGCGATTGTGATTCCGGACGGCTGTGCGGACGAACCTCAGGAGAGCTTAGGCGGGCGGACACCATTGCAGGCGGCGCATACGCCGGCGATGGATGCCATCGCGGCGGCCGGGATTGTGGGGCGGGCCAATCATGTGCCGGCGCACCTGCCGCCGGGATCGGACGTCGCCAATCTGAGTCTGCTCGGCTACGATCCCGAAACGCATTTCACCGGTCGCGCGCCACTGGAGGCCGCCGCTCAGGGTATTCCGCTCGGCGCGGAAGATTGGGCGATCCGCTGCAATCTGATAACGATCGAACGGCAGGTGATGCGCGAGTTCACCGCGGGTCACATTTCCACGCCGGAAGCGCGCGAGTTGTTGCACGCTGCGCAGGAGCGGTTGGGCGGACCCGATCTGCAGTTCCTTCCCGGAGTCAGCTACCGCAACCTGTTGATCTGGCGCGCCCAAGGCAACCCCGCGCCGTTTTCGCGTGATACGCGCACAGTCCCACCGCACGACCTTACCGACCAGGAAGTCTTGGATGCGTTTCCACGCGGGCCGGGCTGTGATCTGTTGACGGGATTGATGGAGGCCAGCGAAGAGGTCTTTGCCGAACACCCCGTCAATCGCGCGCGGAGGGAAGCGGGCAAGCCGCCAGCGACCCATGTCTGGCTGTGGGGATTGGGACGGGCACCCAACCTGCCGGGATTCCTCGAGAAATATCGCCGGACGGGTACGATGATCACGGCGGTCGACCTGCTCCGCGGACTGGCCGCCTTGCTCGGTTGGCGTCGGCTGGAAGTTCCCGGCGCGACCGGTTACCTCGATACCGATTACGCGGCAAAGGGGCGGGCGGCGGTCGCCGCCCTGGCCGATTCGGATATCGTTTGCGTCCATGTCGAGGCGCCGGATGAAGCGTCGCACGAAGGCCGGGTCGACGCGAAAATAGAGGCGCTGGAACGGATCGATTCCTTGATTGTAGCGCCGTTGCATGCGGCCCTTGCCGAATACGGCGACTATCGAATCCTTGTTTCGCCCGACCACCCTACCCCGGTGCGCACCAGGACCCACAGCCAAGGTTTTGTTCCATTCTGCGTTGCCGGTTGGGGAATGAATCGATCGAGCCTCGTCGCGCCTGTTGGTGATCCAGTTCGAGGTCCGGTTGGGCATACCGGTCCTCGTACCGGCTATCACGAACTGGCCGCGACCCATTCACCGTATGCGTTCCCCGCCGGTTGGCAGTTAATGCGCCACTTCCTCGAGGAACCGCTCGACCGCTGGCCAACCACCTGACCGGGGCCCCTGGGGAATGCGGCCCAAGTCCGCTAAAATTCCTGCCTTCCCACTCCCATTCCGCCGGCAGCGCTGCCCGTGGGTGGTCGTCCAACCGATGGAAACTTGAAACGTCCCAGCCATGGCAATCATCGTGCAGAAATTCGGCGGAACCAGCGTGGCGACGCCCGAGAAAATCCTGGCGGCGGCCCGTAAGGCGATCCGCGCTCAGAAAGAAAACAATCAGGTCGTGATGGTCGTCTCGGCGATGGGGCACAGCACGGACGAGCTGATCGAACTGGCCCGTCAAATCACTGATCGCCCGCCGGCTCGCGAAATGGACATGTTGCTTTCGACCGGCGAGCAGGTCAGTGTCGCGTTGATGGCGATGGCGATCCACGCACTCGGTTCGCACGCCGTCAGCCTCACCGGCGCGCAGATCGGAATCCGCACGGACGCGACGCACACCAAGGCCCGCATCAAATCGATTTCGACCCGCCGCATGCAGCAGCTGCTCGACGCCGGCAACATCGTGATCGCCGCCGGTTTTCAAGGCATCGACGAGGATTTGAACATCACCACGCTGGGACGCGGCGGAAGCGACACGACCGCCGTCGCGCTCGCCGCGGTGTTGCGGGCGGAGGCCTGCGAAATCTATACCGACGTCGACGGCGTCTACACTACCGATCCACGGCTCCTGCCCGAGGCGCGTCGCGTTCCCCGCATCAGCTACGACGAAATGCTGGAACTGGCGAGCCTGGGATCGGGGGTCATGCACAACCGATCGATCGAATTCGGCAAGAAGTACGGTGTCGCCATCCATGTCCGCAACAGCCAGTCGGACGCTCCCGGGACGATGATCGTCGCGGAACCGGAATCCCGCGACGTCGCCGTCTGCGGCGCGGCGCTGATCAAGGATGAAGCGCGAGTCAGCGTGACCGGTGTCCCCGACGTCCCCGGCACCAGCCTCGATATTTTTTCGCGCATCGCGGCCCGCAACGTCACGGTGGACATGATCGTGCAGGACGTCGGCGAGGGCGGCAAGGCCGACATCTCGTTCACCGTACCCAAGAACGAGTTGCAGCTGACTTTGGAAGCGGTTCAGGATTCGATTCGTGTTTTTGGAACGGGAACCGTGACACACGATCTGAACGTCGCCAAGGTTTCCGTCGTGGGGCTTGGTATGGCGCGGCAGACTGGAGTCGCCGAACGGATGTTCCGCACGCTCGCCGACCAGCAGATCAACATCCAGATGATCACCACCAGCGAAATCAAAATCTCCGCGCTCGTCAGCCGGGATCACGCGCAGGCGGCCCTGCGTGCCGTGCACGAGGCATTCCAGCTGGAGAAGGCTCCCCCCGCGCGGGCCGAACCGGAATCGAGTGCGGTGAACGCGGCCGATCCCAGTGACGCCGCCGATGTCGTGACGCGCCTGCAAGGGATCGACATGGAGGAGTTGTTCATCGACGACATCGCGCTCGACGAGACCCAGGCGCGGATCACGATCAAGGAGGCGCCCGACGCGCCTGGCATCGCTGCCCGCGTGTTTGAGGAGGTCGCGGCCGCGGGGATTTTTGTCGATATGATTGTGCAGAGCCACGGCGGCGCTGGCCGCGCCAGTTTGAGTTTCACCGTCCCGCAGAGCCGTCTGCAAAAGGCGCTGAATGTCGCCCAGAGGATTGCCAGCGAAATGGCCTGCGCCCAGGTTACCAGTTGTCCGCGTGTCGCCAAACTCTCCGTGTCCGGTGTCGGACTGCGTTCCCATACCAGCGTCGCGATCCGGATGTTCCGGGCACTTTCGGAAGCCGGCATCAACCTGGAACTGATCAGCACCAGCGAGGTGCGAGTGAATGTCATTGTCGATGGCAGCCAGGGACCGCGGGCACTCGACTGCCTGCAGACCGCCTTCGCGGATGTGTTGCGCTGATCAGCCGCCCAGTCCCGCGCCGCCGCCCATCGCCACATCCTCGCCGGTGAACCGGCCATGGGCCGCGACATACAGGGCAAGCTCGGCGACTTCCGCGGCGCTGTTCATGCGATGGTCGAGGCAGATCTGCCGCACCGCTTCATGCACATGCGGCGGCTGCCGCTCCATCATGGCGGTCGCCGTCGGTCCGGGTGAGATACTGTTGATGCGGACTCCGGATCCCCGCAGTTGCATCGCGCAGGAATTCACGAACGCAGCGATGCCGGCCTTGGTCGCGTTGTAGACCGGGTTGACCCGCGAACCGGATCGAGCGCGGGTTCCCGCAATCGATCCCAGCAGCAGGATACTCCCGTGACGCCGCTCCGCCATCCAGCCGGCGCATGCCTGAACGCAATAAAACGCCCCGTTCAGATTCACCTCGACCGAACGCCTCCAGTCGTCGGTGTCCGTCTCCAGAAAAGGCTCGATCGTCAGAACGCCGGCCGTATAGAACAAAAAATCGACAACCGCCAGCTCCGAGCGGAGTTCGCGGAACCGTTGCTGGACCTGGGCGGCGTCGCGCACATCGAGCGTACAAGACAACAGGCGAGCGGATCGTTGCGGCAGCCCCTCCAGCCAACGACGAGTCGACTCCACCGCCGTCGAATCGTGATCGATCAGGACCAGACTTCCCGCCAGATCGACCAAAGACACGGCAATTTCGCGACCAATCCCCCCGCATCCGACCAGGACCACCGTCGAACCACGATAACCATCGGCAATTCGCTCAAACATCCGCTTGCGTTCTCCTGTGAAGGAGACGGATTATAGCGTATCGATAAGTAGCTCGAAACTTGTTTCGAGTCGCCCCGGTGAGAGCCTCCGCTTCCTGGGCGTTTGAGAGATCGGAGCAGTGGATTCACGAGCTGTCGCGGCGGACGGCACATCTCGAAACTTGTTTCGAGCTACGTGCGTCTCGAAACAAGTTTCGAGCTACGTTGGGGCGGTTGCAATTGTGAGCCAGGATGGTTTCAATAGACCAACCCGAAAAGGGGACCTACTAGCCCAACTTCCCCAACCGACTACCTCAACCGACCGACTTCCCCGCCTTCCCCAACCGTTCGCCTTCCCGAATTCACAACTTTCCCCTCTCCGACCGTCCCGACAATTTTTTTGAAACCACTTTATCCCCTCTGAGATCCGAGGCCCGTCATGCGAATCGTCATTGTCTATCTTGTCGCAAGCTTGATGTTCACCTCCATCGGCCTGCGGAGCGCTACCGCCGAGGAACCGAAAGCGCCGGAAGGATTCACGGTGTTGTTTAACGGCAAGGACCTGGCCGGGTGGCACGGTATGCCGCATTTCGATCCACGCGAATTGGCCGCTATGGGTGAACCCCAGCGGAAGATGAAGATCAACGAGTGGACCGCGGACGCGCGACAGCATTGGACGGTACAGAATCACGAGTTGATCAACGATGGGCACGGCGCCTACATGACGACCGATCGTGACTTTGGCGACATGGAGTTGTTGATCGAGTACAAAACGGTCGCCAAAGCCGATAGCGGGATCTACTTGCGCGCGACCCCGCAGGTCCAGATCTGGGACTTTACCAAGGAGGGCGGAAAGTGGGAGATCGGCGCCGACAAGGGTTCCGGCGGATTGTGGAACAACAGCCCCGGAGCGCCCGGCAAAGACCCGCTCGTGCTTGCCGACAAGCCATTTGGCGAATGGAACAAGGTGCGAATCGTCCAGGTTGGATCGCGGACCACGGTCTATCTGAACGACAAACTGGTCGTCAATCACGCCGTCATGGAGAACTTCTGGGATCGATCCGCGCCGCTGCTGGGTCGCGGGCCGATCCAGCTGCAGACGCATGGCGGCGAAATCCGCTGGCGCAATATTTACGTCCGCGAAATTTCCGCCGCGGAGGCGGTCAAGATCCTCGCCAATGGCGGCCCTGCCGCCGGTTCCACCGCGGCCTCGACCGGTTTCAAGCCGCTATTCGACGGCAAGTCGCTCGAGGGTTGGGCCGGAGCTGTGGACGGTTACCAAGTCGTCGACGGTTCGGTCCGTTGCAAGCAAGGCGGCGGCGGCGTCCTGCATACCAAGGATGAATACGGCGATTTCGCGGCCCGCTTCGAGTTCAAACTGCCTCCTGGCGGCAACAACGGACTCGCAATCCGCTATCCCGGCCAGGGCGACACCGCCTATGTCGGCATGTGCGAATTACAGATTCTCGACAACGAAAGTCCACAATACGCGAAACTTGATGCGCGACAATATCATGGTTCGGCTTACGGCATGGCGGCGGCCAAACGAGGATTCCTGCACAAGCCGGGCGAATGGAACTTCCAGGAAGTCACCATCAAAGGTTCGACGATCAAAGTCGAACTCAACGGCTCCATGATCCTGGATACCGACTTGGCCAAGATCACGGAATACCTGGGGAACAGCCCGCACCCGGGTAAGACGCGTACCAGCGGTTACTTCGGTTTCGCCGGTCATGGCGATGCCGTCGAGTTTCGCAATATTTCGATCCGCCGCATCGAGTCGGAAAAGTAACGATGGCGGCGGGCCTTTCTCGCCACGCGAACAGCGACTATTTTCCCGCCTCTTCCACAACTTGCTCGGCCACATAGATTGGAAGAGGCGGGTCGCAGCTCACGGCGACGGCGATCGCGTCGGACGGTCGCGAATCGACTTCGATCAACTCGCCATCGCGTTTAATTCGCAGCAGGGCGTAGTAGGTGCGTTCCTGCAGCGAACTGATCATGACGCTGTCCAGTTCACCGCCAAGTTGCGTGACGACTTGGATCAGCAGATCGTGCGTCAGCGGTCGCGGTGGCGGCGGCTGATTCTTCTTGACGCGACGCTCGATATGGTTCGCTTCCCACATCCCGATCACGATGGGGAATTGGCGTTCGCCGTCGACTTCGCGCAGGTAAATGATCTGTTCCGGACTGATGTCGCTGGTAATGATCCGGGAGAGTTTCATGAGCACGGGCATGGCCTGATTCCTCGAGGAAAATCGCGGTGGGTCGACGCGACTTATTATAGAGCGACGGGTGGGGTTCGGGGAACGGCGTTGGGAATGGCACGGGCGGCGAGCGTCTATTTCGACTTCCGCAGTTCGCGCAGCGATGCGCGGGTGGCCTGCAGCTGTTCGCCGTATTTGTTCTGCTTTTCCCGTTCCGCGGCGACCACGGGGGCCGGTGCCCGCTCGGCGAACCCTGGCGCGGCCAGTTTTCGTTCGATGGCCTGGAGCAACTCACTGAATTTCCGTTCCTCTTTCTCCAGCCGCGCGATCTCGGCATCCAGGTCGATCAGGCCGCTCAGGTCGACAAATACTTCGGCCCCCTCCAGGCTTAACATGGCGTGGGTTTTGGGGATGTCAATGGTGGGGCCGATCTGCGCGAGCGAAGCGTTGGCCATCGACTGAAAGTAGATCGCCATCGGCCGCAGCAGTTCGGCGGTTTCCGCATCGGTCCGCACGGCGAATTCGATCGGCTTGCGGGGTGCGATATTCTGCCGGCTGCGGATGTCGCGCAAGGCGCCGAGCATGGTCTGGAAGCGGGCGAAGCGCTGTTCCATTTCGGTATCGACCCAATCCGAGGTGCTCGCGGGCCACGTAGCGCGCATGATCGACTCCGCGGCCCGTTCCCGATTTCCGAGTCCTCGTACGGGCAATTGGGCGTTCAGTAATTGCCAGATTTCCTCGGTGACGAAGGGGATCATCGGGTGCAGGAGCCGGAGCAGCTGGTCCAAGACGTGGGCAAGCACACGCTGGGCCGACGTCCGACCGTCCGCCGCCTGCAGCCGTCCCTTGGCCATTTCCAGATAGAAACTGCAGAACTCGTCCCACGTGAAGTCGTACAGCACGCGGGCCGCTTCTCCGAAACGATAAGACTCGAGCGCCTCGGTGGTCTGCCGGTTCACGGTCGCTAATCGGCTGAGTATCCAGCGATCCTCGACGGTGAGTTCCGCCGGTTCCACGTCTCCGGGTTCGAATTCGCGCAGGTTGATCAGCGCGAATCGTGCGGCATTCCAGAGCTTATTGCAGAAGTTGCGGGAGACCTCGAACCGTTCGCTGACAACCAGCCCGCGCGGAAGCGCGTTGTCCTCGGCACTGCGCGCCCACTGCGTCGAGAACTCTCGATTACATTTGCCGCACTTGATCCGCGGCAATTCGCGGTTCGCGCGCGTCTGATCGAGCAACGATTGGCAATGCGGGCATTCGAACTGCACCGGCATGCGCACGTCCTGCGTCTCCGTGCAGAGGTAGGCCAGTCCGTAACGCAACGCGTCGGGACCGAACTTCCCGATCACGTCCAGAGGATCGACGCCGTTCCCTTTGGACTTCGACATCGTCTCGCCGTCGCGATCCAAGATTTTGGGGTGGATGTAGACGTTGCGGAACGGGACGTCGCCCACGTTGTGCAATCCGGTAATCACCATTCGCGCCACCCATAAGGTGATAATGTCGCGGCTGGTGATCAGCACACTGGTCGGATAGAAACAGGCCAATTCGGCGGTCTTCTCCGGCCATCCGAGCGTGGAGTGGGGCCAGAGCGCCGAGCTGAACCAGGTGTCGAGCACATCCTGTTCGCGCGTAAAACCGTCCGTCTCCAGGATCGACTCCAACGGAGAGTCGTCGTCGGCAATGCAGACATGAATGGTCGCAAAAGTCTCGGCTCTCCCCGCCGATCGACCATCGACATTCATGAACCGTGACTCGGCCGCGCGACGAGCCTCTTCCTCGACGTAATACGCCGCCCGCTGTTCGGTGACCCGCGGATCGGCGGATAGTTTTTCGACGTAACGCCGCGTCTCTTCCTGCGTGTCGAAGGCCCGCGACCATACCGGGATCTGGTGCCCCCACCACAACTGACGGCTCACCGGCCAGTCGCGCTTTTCACCCAGCCAGTCGAGATAACTTCTGGCATACCGAGGCGGCGTAATCGTCACGCGGCCGTCGCGCACGCCATCCATCGCCGACTGGGCCAATCGGTCCATGCGCACAAACCACTGGTCGGCAATGTACGGCTCGATCGGCGTCTTGCTGCGATCGGAATGAGCCAGATCGATCTCGCGGTCCTCGGTCTGTTCCAGCAATCCCGCCGCCTCCATGTCGGCCACGACGCGCTCCCGCGCAGCGCGGATCTTCAGGCCCTGGTACGGGCCGGCGTTGGTATTCAACGTGCCGTCCGAGTTGAGGATATTGATCATCGGCAGGGACCGCCGTCGCCCAACGTCGTAGTCATTGGGGTCGTGCGCGGGGGTGATTTTCACGCAGCCGCTTCCCATCTCGGGCTTCGCCCATTCGTCCGCCACAAGCGGGATTTCTCGGTCGACCAGCGGAAGGCGAAGTTTACGACCGGCGATCGCCATGTCGCGCAGGCGGATCAAGCCAGGCAGCACATTCCTCCGCCGCTCTTCCAGTTGCTGTAGTTCCCGCTCCAGATCGGGCTTCTCTTTGGCGGCGGCCCGCTCCAGACGGTTGCGCAACTCGTGCTCCCAGGCGTCCAGCGCCGCGGCCGGATCGGGATGCACTGCGACTGCCGTGTCGCCCAGCATCGTCTCGGGCCGCGTTGTCGCGATCGTCACGTATTCCGGTTCGCCGGCCTGAGGGGCGATGACCGGATAGCGGAAATGCCAGAAGTTACCCTTCACCGTCTCGTGGAACACTTCGTCGTCGCTGACGGTCGTCTGCAGGAAAGTATCCCAGTTGACCAGCCGCAGACCGCGATAGATCAGTGATTCGCGGAACAGGTCGAAGAAAGTTCTGCGTACCGCGCGGGCGCAGACCGCGTCGAGTGTAAAACGCGTGCGACGCCAGTCGCAACTGCACCCCATCTGTTTCAGCTGGCGGAGTATTCGCGCCTCGTACTGATCTTTCCATTGCCAGATCCGCTCCACCAGCTTCGTTCGGCCCAAGTCGTGCCGCGTCTTGCCCTCCTCCTCTTTCAAGCGGCGTTCGACGACCGCTTGCGTCGCGATGCCGGCATGGTCGGTCCCCGGCATCCAGAGGGCGTTGAAGCCTTGCATCCGCTTCCAGCGGATCATGATATCCTGCAGGGTGTTGTTCAGTGCATGCCCAAGATGCAAGGCGCCGGTGACATTGGGAGGTGGGATCACGATTGTGAAGGGAGTTCGCGCAGGATCGGGATCGGCCTGGAAACAACCCAGTTCCTCCCAGCGGCTCGCGATCCTTGGACAGGCTTCGGCGTGATCGAAGCGATTGGGCAGTTCTTCCGGAGAAAAAGTCATGATTTTCGAGCACCCTGTTCGTCTTTGCACAGTTTGTATTCCACCGCATCCACCAGGGCGAGCCAACTGGCTTCGATGATGTTTTCGCTTACGCCCACGGTGCCCCACAGGTCGGACGCATCGGCACTCTCGATAATCACGCGAATTCGAGCGGCCGTGCCGGCCTCCGAGTTCACGACGCGCACCTTATAGTCGACAAGTCGCATTTCGCGCAGGTTCGGGAAAGCGTCATGGAGCCCTTTGCGCAGCGCGGCGTCCAGAGCGTTCACCGGCCCGTCTCCTTCCGCGACCTCGTACTTCACCACGCCGTTGACGCCAATTTTCACGGTTGCCTCCGTGACCGGCGACCCCGCCAGTTCCGTTCCTACTTTGACGTGGTACTTGATTCGTTCAAAATGGGGCTGGAACGTCCCGGCGCAGCGGCGTACCAGTAGATCGAACGATGCTTCGGCCGCCTCGAACACATACCCTTGATTCTCCAGCGCCACGACCTGGGCCAGGATCCTGTCCATCAGCTCGCGGTTCTGCTGGATATTGTGTTTGGACGTCAGCGCCATGATGTTCGAGCGCCCGGAGAGTTCGCTGACCAGAATCCGACGCTCGTTGCCAACCAGCGTCGGGTCGAGGTGTTCATAGCTGTTGGTTGCGCGAGCGATCGCATGCACATGCATACCCCCTTTGTGCGCGAAGGCACTCTGGCCCACAAACGGCTGGTTCGTGCGCATATGGATATTTGCCGTTTCGTAGACGAAGCGCGAGAGTTCCGTCAGATGTTCCAGGTTGCCGCGGGGCAGCACTTTGTAACCACGCTTTTTGAAGGCCAGATTGGCGATTACGGAAATCAAGTCGGCGTTGCCGCAGCGTTCGCCGAAACCGTTGATCGTGCCCTGCGCTTGCACCGCCCCGGCGTCCACCGCCGCCAGCGAATTGGCGACCGCCAGTTCGCAGTCATTGTGACAATGGATGCCGACCGCCACGCCGGAATCCCGCAGCGCTTCGATCGCTTCCCGCGTGCCCGCGGCGACCTCCTCCGGCAGGCTGCCGCCGTTGGTGTCGCAAAGCACGACCAGCGACGCGCCCGCCTCCGCCGCGGTGCGCAAAGTGGTCAGCGCATAGTCCCGATTCGCCTTCCAACCATCAAAGAAATGCTCGGCGTCATAAATCACTTCCCGGCCCGTCCGCGCAAGGAACTCGGCGCTTTCGCCGATCATCGCCAGGTTCTCTTCCAGCGAGACGCGCAGCACTTCCAACACGTGGAAATCGGACGTCTTGCCAACAATCGTACAGACCGGCGCACCCGACGCAAGCAGCGCCTGCATCCCCGGGTCGTCCTCGGCGCGAACGCCTCGGCGACGTGTCATCCCGAACGCGCAGAGCTTCGCCTGCCGAAGATTCAGGGCCCGGGCCCGTCGGAAAAACTCCACGTCCTTTTCGTTCGAAAGCGGATAGCCGCCCTCCACGTAATCGATGCCGATTTCGTCCAGTCGGCGCGCGATCTGCAGCTTGTCTTCCAACGACAAACTGATCCCCTCGCCCTGCGTGCCGTCCCGCAGCGTCGTGTCGTACATCTGGATCGTTCGGTCAGGAGTCGTTTGCATCGGTGCCTCACCTTAACAAAAAAACCCTGAAACCCGCGAACGAGCTTCAGGGCGTAAATCTCAAATCTGGTCGATCCCCCCCTAGGCTCGCTGCCTCCAAATCGATGGGCAAATAATAACGTCGGTTTCAACGGGAGTTTTCATGACGGGATCCTTGGTCAAGCTCGACTCAGTAAAATACGTCCCGACTCGCAGACTGTCAATCTGAGCGTGGTTCCGAAACATCGGCGGGGCCATGTCCATGTTGTGCCGTCGGATCTGTTGCCGCCTGAATTTCGCATGGGGGTCCGTTCGGTGGATCAATCGTCGCATCCGTACTCCACTGCAAATCCGCCAAGAAATTCTACGCGGTGAACCTCGATTTCGTCCGTGTCACTCATCTCCAAAACAAAACGCTGTTGCCTCGTCGCGTCGTCGGCCCCAATCTCGACAGAATAGATGGATAAACTCGAAACCTCCACGCCCGGTTCAACGCGTGAGCGCATGAAGTCGCGGGCGCGCTGCTCGAATTCGGATAGGTTGTCCCGAATCTGCTGAAAGAAGTCTCGCTGCAACTGCGACGGGCCAGAATCTGACGCATCCACACTCACCATGAAGCCCGCGGTCCTGGAATGCGGAATCGACATCCAAATACCCTGCTCAAACTCGATATGTCCAAATACCGAATCATTGGCGGCAGTTCTTGGTTTCGGCTTGAATAATCTGAAGAGGTTGCCGAACAAGCTCATTAAGTAGGCACCACCCGCGATACATCCAGGAAACCCAATAGCGGACCGGGTCCCCCCAGAGGTCATGCTGCGCCGATGGCACGATCCTCTTCGCCGTCCTCGTCGTCGTCCTCGTCGTCGTCCTCGTCGTCGTCGTCGTCCTCGTCGTCCGCATCTTCATCCCCGATCGGGTCCTCGTCGTGGTCGCTCGCCTCGTCGCCGTCCAACTCGTGGGACTCTTCTTCCAGCGCTGCTTCCTCGTCGAACAAATCGTCGTCCTCCAGCATCGATTCGGCATCCGGATCGTCATGCAGTGGCTCGTCGTCCTTCGTCCGCAAGTTGGTGGCGACACTTCCGCCATCGGCGGCGCGCCGGCTGTCGCCGGGGTCGCGTTGCGCGAGCGGGGAACTGAAGTCCGATTCCGGTTCACGATCGGGGATGATGCGATTGGAACGGCGTGGCTGCGTCGTGGGCCGTTCCGGGGTAGCTCGGCTGGGGGCGGGCTCTTGCGAGCGGGCCGTCGACGCCAACGCCATCATTGCAGCCGGCGGAGCAGCCGCTGCCGCGGCAGCGGCAACGACCGGTGCCGCGAGCGCCGCGGGGCGAATACCGTCTAACGGCTTCTGTCCGCTTTGCATCCGCTCCCAATCATCCAGGGAAATCAGGACTTCGCGGGCTTGCGAACCGGCATACTGCCCGACAATCCCGTCCTCGGCCATGAAGTCGATCAGACGTGCCGCGCGTCCATAACCGACACCCAGCGTGCGCTGCAGCAGCGAGACGCTGCCTCGTCCCTCACGCACCACCACATCGATCGCGCTCTCGTACAATTCGTCGCGCTTTTTGATCGCCTCGATCCCGCCTTCGGCTCCGGCGGACTCGACCTTCATGTTGACGAGTTCGCTGACGAAGTTCTGAGTCTGCCCCTTGCTGCAGAAATCGACGACCCGATTAATCTCGTCGTCACTTAAGTAGGTTCCCTGGCCTCGCAGCAGTGTGCTGGTGCCGGGCCAGAGGAACAGCATGTCTCCGTTGCCCAACAATTTATCCGCCCCCATTTCGTCCAGCACAACGCGGCTGTCGGTTCGACTGGCGACCTGGAACGAGATGCGCGCGGGCAGATTCGACTTGATCAGACCGGTGATGACGTCGACGGTCGGCTTCTGGGTCGCCAGAATCAGGTGGATGCCGACGGCGCGACTCTTCTGCGCCAGGCGAATAATGTGCTGCTCGACCTCCTTGCCCGTCGCCTGCATCATCATGTCGGCGATCTCGTCCGCGACGATGACGATGAACGGCAGGTTGAGCGGAATGCGTTTGCGGTCCTCTTCGGTTTCCGGCTGCAGACGTTCAAACAGTTCGGCCTCGCCCAGCTGGTTGTAGCTGCAGATGTGCCGCACGCCGGCCCGCGCCAGCAACGCGTACCGTTCCTCCATCTTTTCGACCGCCCAGGCCAGGATCGCCTCGGCCTTCTTCATGTCGGTGACGACCGGGTGCATCAGGTGGGGCAGGCGGCCGTATCCGCTCAATTCCACCATCTTCGGATCGATCATCAGCATGCGCACCTCGTCGGGGCGGCGGGTCATCAGCATGGACGAGATGATGGCGTTCAGGCAGACACTTTTCCCGGTACCGGTTCGCCCGGCGATCAGCAGGTGCGGCAGGGACGCCAGATCCACGGTGAGCGGATTCCCCGAAACATCTTTGCCAAGGAAGAGCGGGATCCGCATCTTCTTGACCTTGCCGTTCGCCTCTTCAATCACCTCCCGCATCCGCACGACCTGGCGCTCTTCATTGGGCACCTCGATTCCCACCGTATTCTTGCCGGGAATCGGCGCGACAATTCGCACGCTTGGCACCCGCAGCGCGATCGCCAGATCATCGGCAAGTCCCGTGATTTTCGAGAGTCGCAGTCCGGCTTCGAGTTCCACTTCGTACTGAGCAATGACCGGTCCCGTTTCAATTTCGACCACGCGGACTTTGAAACCGAAATCGAGGAATGTCTTCTCCAGGATTTTGGCTTTACGCCGCACCTCTTTCTCTTGCGCCTCGTAATGCAGGTCCTCGCCGGGAATCAACAGATCCAAGCCTGGCAATTCGTATTTGGAAGCGGGACCGCTTTGGCTGGCCTCGTCGAGTTCGGCGAGGACCTTTTCTCGGTCGAGACCGTCGCCCGTACGGCGGACCTTAAAGTGGGGAGCGGGCGGGGCGGGTCCGGCTGCCAGGCTCCGGCCGGATGCAACGCCAACGCGCGCTGGCGTCTTGCTCCCATCCGACGTGTTGTCGTGCTCATCCTCGAGATCTTCGTCCAATTCATTGTCGTCCTGGGTGTCGTCGAAATTGTCCGCGTCGTCGTCATCGTCCGCGTCGGACTCGTCATCGACATCCAGTTCGCTCTCGACCGAATTGACCTTGGCACCTCGGTCGTCGTCAAACTCCGCGCCCGACAATTCGTCACCCGGTTCCTCGTCGTCGTGGATTGCTTTTTTCGTCGCGAGCCGTTCCTCGGCCGCGGAACGGCGGCCCGATTTCGAATCGGCTCGCAGGTCGTCCTGCAGGTTCGCTTCGCGCTTCTTGCCCTTAATCTTTACCGCCAGCGCCTCGCGGCCAGGTTCCTTGGACGTGGCCGATTCGGCTTGCGATTCCCGCGAGGCAGCCAGCCGACGGTGGATTGCGAGAAGCAGCAACAGCCGGACGAGATTCGCGATTCCGCGCACCAGCCAGTAGTCGGTGCACAACAGCAGGCCGCCCGCCGTCAGACTGGCCGCAAGAATCAATCCTCCGAGAAAGGCAAAGTGCGCTTCCAGGATGCTTCTGCCGACCGCGCCGACGTAACCGCCCGACCCGATGATCGAGCCGGAGCCGATGCCTGGGGCCAAGGTCGAGAGCAAGGTGCAAATGCCCGCCGCGGTGGCGAGCCATCCCAGGAACCGGAGCATCGGTGCATCCAGGGCGCGGCGGCGAAGCAGTGCCAGATCGACAACGATCAGCGACGCCAGCACGTACCAGCTTCCGACGCCAAACGCCGAACGGGTGAGATAGGCGGCTACCGCGCCCCACCGGCCGCAGGCATTATGCAGCGAATCGGTGACCGGAAAACGTGTCTGGTCCGGGCTCAAGATCGAACGCAGCGGCGTGGCATCGATCGCTTCGCGAACGGGGTCGGCCGGATCATAGCTCAGGAGTGACAGGCCGAGAAACAGCGTGAAGACGCAGAGTCCCAACGCAAACAAGTCGAAACGCAAACTTCGATTCTCGAACATCGATGCGCAACTGCCGTTCAGTCTGCCGGCCGTCCTCAACGGGGCCGGGTTCCGCGGGCGCATCCATGCCCGAGACATTTCCATACTGTCTATCGTCGCTAAGTCGGTTCGCGCGACAGCCGGCAAACAGTTTTCGCTCGCGCCCGCTTACGTTTTGCCTGGTAATCAGAACGCACGCAATTCCGATGGCAGGAGTAACCGGCAGGAACGAATCGCTTACGGCCTTCTTGTCTCGCAACTCGTCCGGAAATTCTATCCGTCTGGCAAGGCGGAAATCGCTGGAATTCTGCCGGTTTTCGCACGCAGTGACCGAACGGCTTCCGCGGGTAACGATCGTAACGGTGTTGCCGCCTCTCGACAACAGGCGTCGATAAGCTATGTTCGGGCAGGAGGTAACGAACCATGGGACGTTGGCTTGTGACCGGAGCGGCCGGTTTTATTGGATACCATGTTGCCCGACAGCTCGTCAGCGCGGGGCGCAAGGTTGTCGGCGTAGACAATCTGAACGACTATTACTCCGTAAAATTGAAGCAGGATCGACTGGAGCAGTTGCGTCTGTTCCCGGAGTTTGAGTTTCGCCGTTTCGAACTGGCCGATCGCGCGGCCGTTGCGCAGCTGTTCGCTGACGAGCCATGGGAATGCGTGATCCACTTGGCGGCGCAGGCCGGAGTGCGATACTCCCTGCAGAATCCACACGCTTACGTCGACAGCAATCTGACCGCCTTTGTGAATCTGCTCGAAGCCGCCCGCCATGCGCGAACGCCCCACTTCGTCTACGCGTCGTCGAGTTCCGTCTATGGTGCGAATCGCACGATTCCATTTTCCGTGCGGCACCCGGTCGATCATCCTGTGAGCCTGTACGCGGCCACAAAAAAGGCCAATGAACTCATGGCACATACGTACAGCCACCTGTTCGGGCTCCCAACTACCGGGCTACGCTTCTTTACCGTCTACGGTCCCTGGGGCAGGCCCGATATGGCTTTGTACGGCTTCAGCGAACGGATCATGGCGGGCAAGCCGATCGATGTGTTCAACTACGGCAAGATGCGGCGCGACTTTACCTACATCGATGATATCGTCGAAGTCGTCGTTCGCGTCGCCGAGCGAATCCCAGCCGCCGATCCGGAATGGCGCGACGAGCATGATCCCGGAACGAGTTCTGCGCCGTATCGGATCTACAATATCGGCAACAACCAGCCGGTCGAACTGCAACGCGTGATCGAAATTTTGGAACGCGCGCTGGGGCGGACCGCCATCAAAAACTACCTGCCGATGCAGCCCGGCGATGTGCCGGAAACCTTCGCGGATATCGACGACCTGGCTCGCGATGTCGGATTCCGCCCCGCCACGCCGATCGAAGAGGGCATCGCCCGATTCGTAGACTGGTTTCGCCAGTACAAGTAGCTCGAAACTTGTTTCGAGTCGCAATCCTTACATCTACCTCGCACCAAATTTCGCGAAAAGCCCCGAGCCAACCGCAGCAGTACAACGATGGCATGAACGGCCGTTTGGCGGTGGTGCTCGGACGGGTGAAACCGTCGGTGATCGCCGCGCAGGGGCTGCAGGGGCTTCGAAGCTGTTGAGCTGTCGCTTTCTCAGGCTATGTTTCGTCGGCGCTGGGCGAGTCGAAACACGTTTCGAGCTACCTTCGGCTACTTCTCGTCCGCCTTCGTTTCGGTGGTCGGCGAGTCGCCTTCTGTCGCGTCGGCAACGATGCGCAGGCCGATGCGGTTATTGCGGTCGTCCGGCAAGGCGCTGCTGCGCAGTGCCACACGGCACATCGCCGGCGCGTCGTTCCAGCTTCCACCTCGATTCACGCGGTTGCCGCTTAGGTTGGCTTTCGGGCCGCGCGGGTCTTTCACTTCCTGCGTGGGGTAGACGTCGAGCAGGTCTTCGCACCATTCTCGGACGTTTCCGTGGACGTCAAAGAGTCCCCAAGCATTCGCCTTCTTTTCGCCCACGGGGTGCGCCTGACCTTCCGAATTGCTTTGAACCCACTCGTTCTTGGGGAGCGTCTCGGGCTTCTCGCCAAATGCGTAATCGTGTTGGCTTCCGGCACGGCAGGCATATTCCCACTCGGCTTCGGTCGGCAGCCGATAAACGCGCCCCGCCTTTTTCTCCGCCTCCATTTCCGAGAGTTTTTTGCAGAACTCCACCGCGTCAGTCCAGCTGATGCTCTCGACGGGATATCTCCCGCTGTCGATTTTCAACGGCCTGCCGGATTGCACGCGGCGCGCCGTCAACTTGTCCCCTTGAAAATAGCTGGGATTTGATCCCATCATTTTCTTCCACTCGCCCTGCGTAACCTCAAAAGCACCGATATAGAACGGCTTGCTGATGATGACGTCGTGCTGCGTTTCGTCCGGTACCCCCTCTCGCTTCTTGGGGGATCCCATCTTGAATTGTCCCGCCGGAATCAGGATCAGCTTCATCCCCGCACTGTTCCGGATCGATTTCGGCTGCTCCGCCAATAGATGGACCCCGCTGCTTCCGATCAATAGCACGACCAATAACAGATATCGCATACGCGCCTCCCCAAACAATATGAGAAGAAATGAAGTGATATGGATTGGCCACACGGCCAGATGCCGGTGATGATAATCGGTAGACAGGAAAACGGCAAACTCAGGACATGGCGACAGGGAAACGGGCCGTGTCTCGGGGAACGGGGTCGGGAGTCTTTGGCGTCGACGCTATTTCTGATGGTGAGCTTGTTAGCGCCAAAGACTCCCGACCCCGATTGTAGGTTGACGTGAAGAACGGCTGCCGTAGCTCAGGCGGCTCGTAAGCGGTCAGGGCTCGCGGCAGGGGATATCTGGCGCCGATATTGGGGAATGAGTTGTTGAAGCCGATCGTAGATCCGTTCGCGCGGCCCGTCGGCCGATTCGCAGAGTGCCACGACATCTGTCAGAATCGAGCGGTAGGCTGTGGCATGCGATTCGGCGACGAGGATCTTCGGGTGCGACGTCGGCAGATGCCGTTCGCCAGACAGATGCAGTTCTTCGAACAGTTTTTCCCCGGGGCGAATTCCGGTGAACTCGATCTCGATGTCACGGCCCAGCTCCAATCCCGACAACCGGATCATGTCCCGCGCCAAATCGACGATCCGTACGGGCTCTCCCATATCGAGCACGAAAATCTCACCGCCGTTTCCCATCGCCCCAGCTTGGATAACCAGCTGCGAAGCTTCGGGGATGGTCATGAAATAGCGGATCATATCGGGATGGGTTACGGTAACCGGCCCGCCACGCTGTATCTGGTCGCGGAAGATTGGGACAACGCTGCCGGCGGAGTCGAGCACGTTGCCGAATCGCACGGTAAGAAAGCGACAATTCGAGTGCTCGGCCAGCGCCTGCACATACAGTTCCGCGGCCCGCTTGCATGCGCCCATCACGCTGGTCGGATTCACCGCCTTGTCGGTCGAGATCATCACAAACGATTCGACGCCGTTCTGATGCGCCAGGTCGGCCATCAGCCGTGTCGTGAACACGGTGTTTTTCACCGCTTCCCCCGGGTGCGATTCCATCAACGGCACATGCTTGTAGGCGGCGGCGTGAAAGACGATCTGGGGTCGATGTTCCCGCATCAATTGGCTCATGCGCATCGTATCGCCGACGTCGGCGATGCAGAGCTGCAACTCGATCCCCGTTTGCGCGGCGAGCAATTCTCGCTCCAGGAAATACTGACCATTCTCCGAGCGGTCGACGAGTACGATGCGGCGCGGGTTGAATTGCAACAGCTGGCGGCAGATTTCGGAGCCGATACTTCCGGCGCTGCCCGTGACCATCAACACCCGGTCGTCCAGCCAGGCATGGAGCTTGCTCAAGTTCAGCCGCACCGGTTCCCGGTGCAGCAGGTCTTCGATCGACACACACCGTGGCCGCACATCGATGTTTCCGTGCAGCAGTTGCTCGTGACTGGGCACAACCTTGACACCGACGCCGATGCGGCGGGCCTTCTCCATCAGGGGGCGCACGCGCCGGCCGGGCAGTTCGCCCGCGGTGATCAGAATTTCGGTTACCGCGAGGCGGGCTGCGAGTTCGCAGGTATCCTGCAATTCGCCGATCACCGGGACTCCGTCGATGCAGTTGTTCAGGCTGGCTCGATTGTCCGTAATAAACCCGAGAACCCGGTAGCGCAGACTGCGATTTCGACGGATGGAACGCAACAGGGCCTCGCCGGAGTCGTTGGCGCCCACGATGATCACGGGAACTTCGTCGGACCCGCCTGGCAATCCGCGTCGTTCCAGCCACAGACGGCTCCACGAACGCATCGCGCCGATCGCAAACAAGGTGCCACTCCAGTCAAGAAGAAATACGCTTCGAGCAATCTGTGTCTCCGGCTCGCTGAGGTAGTCCGCCAGCGCGAGCAGCACGGAGCCCGCCGTGCTGGCCTTGGTGATCGACATCAGGTCGTGGAAGGTGACGCACCGGTTCCAGCCTCGCAAAGCGCCGCACCAGGCGAAAGCACAGAGTTTCAGCACGATCAGCAGCGGCAGGTTGCGGCCGATGGCTTGCCACTCGTTGGAACCAAGCACTCCATCGAACCGCAGCCAGTAGGCCAGGGTATGGACGCCGGCGAGGATCGGAACGACGGCCAGCACGGCGGTCAGATCCCGCAGGCCGTGGCGCCATCTACCGGCCCATTGGCGTACCAATTTGAGCGATTCCATTCCGTTGTCCTGCTTCATGTGTGCTCGCCTTCTCGTCCGAATCTAGAGTTTGCTGGCGCCGCTTCGACGGGCGGACAGCGCCGGCGGCGTCCCGCGAGGCGCGGGATCGTGTTCTTCCGGCCCGCGTTGCGCCGGCCGATGTCGACGGCATGCCGCCAGCGCCTGACGCAGTGCATCGTCGCCAGGCCGACGGCGCACGCACCATTCAAATTCGATACGCGCCGCTTCCCACTCACCCTCCTCCATCAAACGGTACCCCAGCAATCGGTGGTCATCGAATCGTTCCGGCGCGCACTGCACTGCTCGTCGCAGTGCGGCGATCGCCTCAGGGGTTTGATGCAGCTCGCGGTGAATCGCCTCGGCTTCACGCCACCAATGGGCGGCGGAGCTTCCGCGTTCCGTCGCGGCCCGAGCGGACAACTCTTCGGCATACCGGGTGCCGACAATGCGCTGGTCGGCTTCCCGCTGCTCGCCGCGCAGCCGGGTGTAGTACCATCCCAATGTCTCGATATCGAGCGGAAAATTTCCCAGCAGGAACTCGACAGGTACCTGCCGGTCGAGTTGAAGCAAGACGCGGCGTTGCACCGAGACGCTGGTCGAGCCAGCTTCTCGCCAGTAGCCTAAAGCACCGTCGATGTCTCCCCGCAACGCCGCCTCGCTGCCGGCGAAATACAACACGGAGCCGTCCCGAGGTCGGACGGCCAAAGCCTGACTCACCAGCCTCTGTCGCATTGTTTCGCCGTGGCCTTCCATGAACACGACTTCGGCCAGTGTCAGGTAGCCTTCTCCGAGCAATGGGCAGAGCCGCAGCCCTTGCCTCGCATGCCACAACGCTTTCTCCAGCCAAAGCCGGTTCTCGCCGACCACGCGGTCCAACCATTCGTCCTGTTCTGCCAGCGAGTGGAAATCGGCGCGTGATGCCAGCGCCGCTTCGCGAATTTGGGTGACGCCTAACGAAACCGGCGATGTCTGCTGGCAAAGATCGAAGTGCAAAAGGTAGAGTCGCGAGAGTCGAACATGCATCCGTGCGTCGGTCGGATCGCAACGCACGACGTTTTCCGCCAGTGCGATCCGCTCCGCGGTGATTTGCCGCGCGCTTCGGTCGAGCGTTGCCCTTGGTGCCTCGCTGCCCGCCGCCTCATCCGGTGCCTCGAGCCGGTCATCCGCGACGCAGCAGGCAAGAAATCGATCGGCGGCAAGCGTTGCTCGCACGCTTCCCCAGTGACTTTCGGCGAACTGCACCGCGGCCAGGAGCACCGCGACGAAGGCCGCGTACCCGATCCGTCGGGAGAAATGCCGGTCGGTCGGGACGCGCTGCTGACCAACGATCGCGAACAGCAGGCTCGCGAGTGCCACCGTCAGGGCCATACATCCCGGAATGTACCAGACAAAATCGGCGCAGGACTGAACGCAACTCGCCAGCAGCCCGCTTGCGATGGCGGCGACGGCAGCCCGCTCGTCGCTGGTACGCAGCGCCCGCCAGGCGTCCCAGACTTTTTTGGCAACTTGTGCCAGGCAGAGAAGAAGAATCCCAATGCCTGCTAGACCGGCCTCGAAAAGGATCTGCACGTATCCACTTTCGGCGTGGTCATACTGGCACTCGTCGCGCCTTGGTTCAAACCAGGTCTCGTAGGCCAGCAGATGTCCGCCCACACCGACGCCAAGAATCGGGAATTCGCGGCTGCCGCTCAGGCAGGCGTGCCAGATTCGCCTGCGTACTTGACCGTGGTCCATTTCATCCCAGGTCGAGCCGACAAGCGTCTGTAGTTGGGCGGCCAGTCGCGGACCGTCGTAGCTTGCCAGCATGGTGCACGCAACGCAGGCCGCCGCGACGCACGCCAGCGCATGAGACCGGTTCAGAAAACCGACGGCGGCAAACCCGCAAAGACAGGACACGACAGCCACGCCCAATGCGATCGTCCCGCCGCGGGAAAAAGTGAGCAGTCCCGCGGTCAATACGACGGTAATTGACACGGCCGAAGCCAATCCGCGCTTCCAGGCTGCCTGCCGTGCGGCGGTCGAGCCGCTTGCAACGACACGATTCCAGCGCCCCAGGCTGAACAACAATGGCCCCGCGCCAATCGCTAATGCCTGGGCGAAGTGATTTTCGTTGTCGTACGGTCCTTTGACCGCCTCCGACACGTCGCGTGCCGGATGGCTGTAGACCCAGAGGAACTTGCCGTTTCCGACTGCGAATTGGGCGATTCCCAGGACTGCGAGCCCAACCGTAGCGACCGCGATACGTTGCAGCCAGATTTCCCAGTCCCGTTGAACTCGAACCCGGTTGTAGACCAGAAACAGCACTCCGCCATAGGCCCAAAGCGTCGACAGGCTGGTGCACGTCGCTGAGGGTACGAAGCTGGCACTCTGCCAGTTGCCGAGTCCCGTTGCGGTCGCGTGTCGATTCCAGAGCGGCAACCGGGCGGCCATTCCCGGCGAAAGACGGTCGAGAAAATCCCGAGGCCATGGAATTAGCTGCACGACGGCCAGGACGGTGGCGGCGGCGATCACCCATTCCAGTCCGGACAGCCCGCGAATTGGGCCTCTTTGGCCGATCTGGCCTGCCAGCCACAACAGGGCCGCCAGCGCGACCGCAATGACGAATAGAAAATGTCCTGTGGCATAGCGACCACCCAGAACAAGCGGCATCAGGAATACCGCGGCGCAGAGCGCGTAGTCGGCGGCGCAAGAACAGTTGCGGGCAAACCGAAGCGGAAAGCGTTCCGCCTCGCATTGCGGGGCGTTCGCTGGCGTCCCGGCTGGCGCACGGTTGTGCTGCTTCCGAGACGGGCAATCCGCTTCGTGTTTCGGCCTATCCATGCTGGTTCTCGGTCGATTTATCGATGCCTGCTGGGGAGACGGTTCCGCGCCGATCAGGCGGCCCTTCGTGGCACGATGCGCATCCTGACGTTCGGCGGCTCGGTACTCGCGACGGTGATTGCTCGATCCTTCGAAGCCGCGCCGCTTCCGCCCGCGGCGTCGCTGTCACCGTCGTCGTCGGCGGTGTAGGCGGGGACGTTTGCGTCCTGCGATTCGTCGAGCGCCGGCTCATCGCCACTCCCAGCCTCGCCGCCGTTCGCTTCACTGTACCCGTCACCGTAACCATAGCCGTACCCGTATCCGTACCCGTAATTGCCTTGCTCGGCGGCCGCGCTGACCTTGTTGGCCACGACGCCCGCAATCGCTACCTGCATTCCGCGCAATCCCTGGGCGGCGCGCAGCACAAGTCGCCGGTGGTTTTTTTCCGGCTGTACGACCAGAATCACACCGTCCGACTGGCGGCCGACGATGGCGCCATCCGTCGCGGCGAGCGCGGGGGGACAGTCGATCAAAACCTGTTCATATTGCGATTGCGCCCAGGCAATCAACTCGGCCATGCGATTGCGTCCGAGCAATTCGGCTGGATCGAGTGGCTTGCGGCCGGCGGGAAGGATTTCCATTTGAGCCAGCCCGCTGGGAACGATACGGGACTGGCATGCGTCAGCAATGTCTCCGTCATCGCGGAGGATCTCCGACAACCCGGGCCGGCGGCGCAGGTCAAACTGTTTGCTCAATCCGGGCCGGCGCATATCGGCGTCGATAACCAGCGTGCGCTTTCCGGCCTGCGCGAAAGCCGCAGCCAGATTGGCAAGCACGGTCGTCTTGCCGTCGCCCGGTTCCGCGCTGGTGACGGCAATGCAGTTCAGTTCGTCGGACGAAAACGCGATCGTCGTGCGCAGCGTGCGGAAGGCCTCGGTTTCTGCTTCCGAGCCAGAACAGCAGACACGCAGGGATTCGATTCCCACGGTGTCGGCTTCGGCTCTCATTTCGCGGATCACCGCCAGCACCGGTGTCGCGAGCTGTTCTTGAAGTTCCTCGGGAGTGCGGAAGCGGTCATCGAGCAGGTCGAGGGCATGGATCAAGGCGCCGCCGGCCAGGAATCCGCCGATCAGTACGACGCCGACCACGAAGGGCATGCTCGGGGATATGGGGCGCGGCCGCGCGGCGGGTTCGCTGACCACCGCCACGCGAACATCACCTCGACCGCTGCTCCGCAGATCGATACTGGCGATTCGATTGACAAGCATGTCGTGCAATTCGCGCTGTCGATCGACTTCCGATTCGAGCATTGCGATCTGGGCGCGGCGGTCGTTCAGGCGAATCGCTTCCGCCTCGGCATCGCGATACTGATCTTCCAGACGCTCGGCATGCGCATTGGCCTTGGCCAGTCGCTCCTGGATGATCGACAGCAGCATGGGGCCCAATCGTTCATCCTGCGGATCCTGGCCCAGCGAACCGGCCCGCCGCTGCAGATCGTCGAGATATCGCCGGGCAGTTTCGATCGATCGCGCGAGCTTCAGGATTTCCGGATGCCGATCGCCGTAGTGGTTGCGCATGGTATCGAGTCGCGCCTGATCGTCCAGCAGTTTCTTTTGCAGCGCCGTGGCCATTTCGGCGGAATGGGGATCAAGTCCCATGGCGTTCATCACGATCTCGCGTCCGACCAGAGGTTCGAGGCTGAGCAGATGTTGCCGCAGATCGCCGCCGTGGCTGGTTGTCCGCCGCACGGCGTTGAGCGTCGCTTCCAGACCGACCTGCTCCTGTTGGATGCGAATGCGCTCTTCATTCAGCGAAATGACACGCTGCACCGCCGGGTGCACGATATGTGCGTTTTCCCGAATCCCCAGATCGTGCAACTCGTGTTGCAGCGACAGCAATTCTTCCTGCCGCTGAACCAGCCGCTCTTCGGCCTTCAAGCGTTCCTGATCGAGGATCTCGACCAGTTCCGCCGAAACATCCCTGTGGTGCTGCTCGATGAACTTCAGGTAGGCGTCGACCACGATTTCCACGATCGCCGCCGCTGCTTCGGGGTTTCGCGAGCGATAATTGAGCTCGATCAGATTGGTCTGACGGACGCCCTTGGCGGTAAGGCGTTTCCGCAGCACTTCTCCCCATTCCGAGCGCCGGGAGGCGGCGAAGTCGATGCGCAGTTCGGCGGGCAACTGGCCGAGTTGCTCGAGTACCTCGTTGACCACGACCGAGTTATGGAACAATCGTTCGTGTGTCGGAATAAGTGTATCGAGGCTGTTGCCATCGGCGGCCATCGCCGTATTCCAGATATCACTTCCGGTCTGGGTGACCAGCAGCGCCGCGTTCGCTTGATAGACTCGCGGTACGGTGAGGTAGTACAGCGCCCCGATCGCGGCGACGACGATCAGCGTGGCAAACATCTGCGAGCGACGGTAGCGAATCGTGCGCAGGAACCGCACCACCGCTTCCATCACGTCATGCCCGGTGCGGCCGTCGTCGACCACCACGCTGACCGATCCTTCCGCCGAATGTTCGTACACTCCCGGCCCCCATTTACAACGATGCGATTCTTGACACAGGTCAGAGTCCCGGAATTGCGCTGGTAAAACCGAATCGGACAAACTCTCGAATAGTGCCGACCACGAACGTCGTCGGTGTTTCCTCGATGCTTACGACGTCGCCGGACGCCAGACGCAGATTGGCGCTGGCGTCCTGTTTGGCCTCCCGGACGGAAGCCTGTATCAGTATCGGCGGAGCGTCCGGATTGCCGGCACGGCGGATGATTCGCACCTTGTCGGCGATCTCGATCGAACGTCCACCCGCCATCGCGATTGCATCCAGCAGGCGCAATTCCTGATCGTCCGGAAGCTTGAATTGGTCCGCTTTCTTGACCAGTCCCATGACGTGCACGTATTCGTCGGGGCGTTTCATGACCATGACCACCGATCCGTCGCGCAGATCGAAAGCCCGGCCGCTGTTGGCCGGTGGATTCTCCAGATCGATCTGTGTGGTCCGATGTGCCGTCGCGAAGGAGGATCCTCGCGTGTTCGCGGGGCCCTCTGCGCGCGATGCCAGCGCAAGTTCGCCCGCGGCATGCCGCGCCGGATCGCCATCCTCGGAGGGATGTCGGACCTCGATGATCGAACTAGCGTCTTTCGACAACCCGCCCGCCGCAACCAGCGCCGATAACAGATCGCTCTGGGAAGCGGTGAGTTCCTTAAGCCCCGGCGATTCGACGGCTCCCACAACCGTGACCAGATTCGTGCGACGTGCCTTCATCATCAGGGCCACCTGCGGCGCTTTGTAAAACCCGCGTTGAACGCTCTCATCGTGAACAACCTGCTCGGCTTGGGATAATTCCAGCCCCGCTACCGCAACGCTGCCTACCAGCGGTATCTGTAACGTCCCGTCCTCCGCCACCCGCGTCGGCACCGGTTCCACCGCCCGCTCTTCCAGCCCGGTCATGATCAGGACGTCGAGCACGTCGCCTGGACGAATGACCTCGCTGGTGCCGGGCGCACGCGCCAGTTTCGATAGATCGATCCGCTGCACGTTGGAACGGTGGGGCGCGGCAAATTCACGCGGCAGACTGGCTGCCATGTGCATCGGGCGCTGGCAGCCTGTTGAAAGGCTGGAAATCGCGACGAGACACAGGCAGGTTACCGCCATGCGAACGTCAGCCGCCGCGCCGAGGCGCGATCGAGGCCGGTTCGGGATCGGGTCTTGGGGGCGTCGAGTCACGAATTCAACTGCCATTCCGCTTGCTGCTGGAATTATGAATCGCGATCGGGATCGCTACTGCCGCCGCGATCACGGTACCGATCAGAAGTGGGTTACCGATCGCTTCGCCAATCGGCCGCTGCCCTCGTTCGATCCCTTCTTGAGAAATAACGAGCAGCTGCGATCGAGCGGCCGGCGGCGCGGTCTCCTCGGTCCAGCAGCGACAAACGAACGTCGCATCTTCGGTGACAACGTGGCACACTCCACCACGCAGCTTCTCCAATCGGAATCGTCCCTTGGTATCGGTTGCCGTGTCTCCGACAGTCTCGCCGTTCTGCTCGACGCGAATTCGATACATCACTTTCGGCTTGCCTTGCGCGTCCACAGCCTGCCCCGTCAGCGCTCCCTTCTCGCCCAACGTTACGTCAGGGATCTTGATGTTCGCCGGCAAACGTGTCCCGTTCGCCGCCGGCGTGTCGACCGCCAGAACGGGATGGGGGATCGCGATCGCAATCGCGGTGAAAAACGCGGCAAATCGATGTCGCACCGAAAGTCTCATTTGCGGTCTCCTGCAAAACAGCCCTGGGGACGGCCGCTAAAAGGCGGTCGAGTGGGGCGGATATTATTGCGATGGTGATTCAGGCAAAAGAGCAGTTTTGAACAGGAACCTGGAAAGCAGGGTCGATCAGCCTTGCGCCGCTAGCAGCCGCCGACGCCGTGCGGAATGACAAATTGAGTTGCGGAGACCCCGACTCGTCCAGCGATGAGGTAGGATTGGGAGTTGCATCCCCGCCGTGCCGCAATTAGGCTGCAACCCGAGTCGGCTCCACCCGGCGTCAACCGTACCCGGAACGACTCTTAATCCCCCCTTTTGCCCCATACCAATCGCTGATCCATGAAAAGTTTCCGATTCACGCGTTGCTCGAAGTTGTTCCTGATTGCGCTGGTTCTGCATCTCGCGGCCGGCCAGGCTGCCTCCGCCGACGAGGCTCGCCTGCTGCGATTTCCGACGATCCACCGAGAACGCATCGTCTTCGGCTACGCGGGGGACCTGTATATTGTCTCGGGACAAGGCGGAGTCGCCCGACGATTGACCAGCGACCCGAAGAGCTATGAAATGTTCCCGCGGTTCTCGCCGGACGGGAAACTGCTGGCGTTTACGGGCCAGTACGACGGCAACACCGAAGTCTATGTGATGCCGGCGGAAGGCGGCGAGCCCCGGCGCCTGACCTTCACTTCGACATTGGACCGCGACGATGTTTCCGATCGGATGGGCCCCAATAATATTGTGATGACTTGGCGCGACAACGAAACGGTCGTCTACCGTTCGCGGCGAAACCAATGGAACCCGTTCAAAGGCGAGTTGACGTTGGCGCGACTCGGCGGAGGCATTCCGGAAACATTGCCGTTACCCAGGGGGGGCTGGTGCAGCTTCTCGCCCGACGGTCGCAAACTGGTCTATAACCGCGTCTTCCGGGAATTCCGTACCTGGAAGCGCTATCGCGGCGGTCAGGCGGACGACCTCTGGCTGTACGATTTTGAAACCGGGAAGACGACCCGGTTGTTCGAGGAATCGGCTCAAGACATTTTTCCGATGTGGCGCGGCGATCGCATCTACTTCGTTTCCGAGCGGGATGAAAATCATCAGCTCAATCTGTTTGTGCTCGATCTCACAACCAACCAGACACGACAGCTTACCCAATTTACCGAGTTCGGGGTCAAGTTCCCATCGCTTGGCGACAACGCAATTGTCTTTGAAAACGGCGGGTACATTTATCGTTTCGATCTGGCCACGGAGAAGGCCGAAAAAATCCCGATTGAAATTCATGAGGATCTGGCAATCGGCCGGAACGCGCTGCGCGACGTGTCGAAGGAAACAACCTCGTGGGATGTGGCTCCCGATGGTTCTCGCGCGGTGATCGGGGCGCGGGGCGACATTTTCAGCCTGCCGGCGAAAAACGGCGCCACACGCAACCTGACTCGAACACCGGGCGTGCACGAACGCAGCGCCGCCTGGTCTCCCGACGGCCGCTGGATTGCCTACGTCAGCGACCAGACCGGCGAAGACGAAATCTGGATTCGGCCCCAGGACGGTCCGGGCGAAGCCCGCCAATTGACCACCGGCGCCGATACCTACAAATACGGAATCGGCTGGTCTCCCGACTCCGGAAAAATCGCCTGGACCGACAAGCTCAACCGGCTTCAATTCGTGCATGTCGAAACGAAACAGGTCGTCGTGGTTGCGCAATCGAAGGCGTTTGAAATTCGCGAATTCTCCTGGTCGCTGGACAGCGCCTGGCTTGCCTTCACCCAACCGGAACCGCGCCGATTTCCAACGATCCAGATATACTCCCTGGAAGCCAGGAATACGCTCGCCGTGACCGACGGTTGGTTTGACGTCAGCTCTCCGGAATTCAGCAGCGACGGCAAGTACCTGTTCTTCGTCTCGGAAAGATCATTCAATCCCACCTACGGCAATACCGAATGGAATCATGTCTACAACGACCAGCAGCGAATCTACCTGGTGACCTTGACGAAGCAGACGCCATCGCCGTTCGCTCCCAAGTCCGATGAGGTCAAATTGAAGGGCGAGAGCGCCTCCCAGTCCGCTCAAGGCTCCGCCGAGAAACCGAAGGATGCGGAAGCGGCCGGCAAAAAGGAGAATGCCAACGCCGTTTCACCAGTCCAGGTCGATGCCGATGGCTTGCAGCAACGGATCGTCGTGCTTCCCATTTCCGCGTCCACTTATGGCAATCTGACCTCGGTCAAGGATCAGCTGTTCTACCAGCGCAAAGACAAACTGCTGATGTTTGATCTGGGCAAGGAAAAAGAAACGGAACTTGGATCGGTGGCCGGCTACCGGGTCTCCGCTGATCAGAAGAAAATGTTGGTTCGCATCGGTGGCGACTTTGGTATCGTCGATTTGCCTTCTGGCCGGATCGAGATCGGGGATCGCAAGCTGAGTCTCTCGGACATGACGGTGGCACTCGACCGCCGCGCCGAATGGAACCAGATTTATGCCGAATGCTGGCGTCAGATGCGAGACTTTTTCTACGCACCAAACTTGCACAATGTGAATTGGCCGGAGATGCGCAAGCGTTACGAGCCGCTGTTGTCCCACGTGCGGCACCGGGCGGATCTTACGTATCTTCTGGGCGAGATGATTGGCGAATTGAATGCCGGACACGCCTATGTCGGCGGCGGCGACTACCCGACGCCCGAGCGGATTCCGCTGGGACTCCTCGGCGCCAGCATCGCGCGCGATCCGAGCGGCTACTACCGCATCGAAAAAATCCTCCGCGGTCATAACTGGGACCCCAAATACCGCTCGCCGCTCACCGAAGTCGGTGTCAACATACGCGAGGGCGACCTGATCCTGGAGGTTGACGGGCGTTCCACCAAGAATCTCAACGACTTCTTTGAAGCCTTGGTAGGAAGGGCGGACAAACCGTTGCGGCTCACCGTTAACGACAAGCCTCAACCGGAAAACGCCCGCGTCGAAACCGTGATCCCGATCGCTAACGAACAGCCACTTTTCTATTTGAACTGGGTGCTGGACAATATCGAAACGGTGCGGCGAGCCACCAACGATCGCGTCGGCTACGTCCATATTCCCGACATGCAGGCTCATGGCCTGAACGAGTTCGCGAAGTTCTACTACGCGCAGCTCCATAAAGAGGCGCTGATCGTCGATTGCCGCGGCAACGGCGGTGGTAATGTTTCCCCAATGATCGTCGAACGACTCCGTCGCGAACCGGCAATGTGGACGATCGCGCGCAATGGAAATGTCAATGTCGATCCCACGGGACAGGTGCTGGGACCGAAAGTCCTGCTGATCGATCAACATTCGGCGAGCGACGGGGACATCGTCGGCTATCGATTCCGCACGCACAAACTTGGGCCGATTATCGGGCAACGATCCTGGGGCGGAGTGGTCGGTATCCGCGGCTCACTGCCGTTGCTCGACGGCGGTTACCTCAACCGCCCGGAATTCAGCCGTTTCAACCTGACCGGCGACGACTGGATCATGGAAGGCGTGGGGGTTGAGCCCGATATCACGGTCGACAACGATCCGGCGCACGAATTTGCCGGCGTCGACGACCAGCTGAATCGAGCGATCGAGGAAATCGTCAAGGCGCTGGACGCGAATCCCGTCAAGATCCCGCCGCCCCCGCCCTACCCCGACAAGCGAAAATAGCCGCATCGGCACCCCGTGCGACTGCCGTTGGCGGCGTTGGGGTATCGATCGTCGGGCCGTTGTGGCGTATTAATAGACCGACGGCCGACCGGCGCGTGGACGCCTGTTTGTGGTTGTCTTTGTATTTCGTTTCGGTGCCGGGGGCTGGGAGGAATCGGACGGGATTTTGCGATGGAAAACAGACGCACCGAATCGAGCCAGATCATGGAGGAGTTGGTTCGGCAAGCCAGGGAGCGGAAGCTGCTCTCGGAGCGCGCCGTACGCGAGCTGCTGGTGATTTCGCCTCTCGACAAGCCTGTACTCGAGAAAGACAAGACCTATTACATGACCGAGCCGATTGTTGGTTCGGACGCGCGTGGCGAATGGACGCCGGTGGCGTCGCAACTCCTGGGGTACCTCGGATTCAATAATGCCGAAACGGACCCGCCTGGAACGCCGGCGGCACACCTTTTTTCGTCGCGGTTGTCTCGAGATGCCCCGGTGTTTCGTTTGAGTTCGCAGCGATTCCGGCAGCTCTGCGAGGAGCGCAAGGTATTTGTCGTGACGGGCAAGGCGGTTCGAACCGCGCCAGCAGTCCCGGCTGCGCCAGCGGGCCAGGCAGCGCCAGTGCCGCCGGCGTCCCCAGGGGCGGCGCCAAATTCATTGGCGGCGACTGCGGCGGTGACCGACGGTGGTTCGGATTTCCCGCCGCTGCCGGTTGGCGAAGATCCTGGGTTCGCCGCGGTGATTCAGGCATTAGGTTCCACGACGCTTCAATACCAAACCGAGGAGCGGGTTTCGTTTCAAAGTGTGATTACCGACATTCTGCAGGCCCAGCGGGTCTTCAATACGTTGGGTGATCTCCAGCAGTCGTTAGGCATCGTTCAGGCCGCGATGGTCGCGTTCGATTCCAAGGTCAGTCAGTGGGAATACCGATTCACGGACTTCTTCCAGCGCAATCGTCCGGAAACGGTGGGCATGACGACGATTAACAGCCTGAAAGCTCAGCAGAGCAAAGGTCGCACGCATCTCGGTTCGGCTCGTTACCAGTTTCGCAAGCTGCTGTCGAATCTTGAACAGGCGAAGACGCAAGCCGAATAGGCACTCTCCTCGGAACGTCGAGCATCGGGTAGTTCTCTTTAGGGTCGTTTCTCGCTTTGCCGTGCGTCGGCGGAAAAAAACAAAAACTTCTCGGAAGATCGCGTCGGTTTTGGCCGGTTTTCAACGTTGATTATTTAGCGGGCGGTGGCCCGTGAACCGCGGCGGCGCCGAGGTGTCGCGATCGCGGAGTCGACCGATCGCGCCCTGGGGTCGATCTCGAGCGGCACAATTGGCGATCCGTATTTCGGTGCGAAGTTCGTCAATCTCGGCAGTACAGCGATCACCGATCTTGACATCAGTTACGTGGGGGAACAATGGCGGAGAAGCGGAGGCACGGCGCCCCAGTCGCTGTTTTTTGAATACCGCATCGGCGGGACTGCATTTGACAATTCTGGCTGGAGTTCGGGGCCCTTTCGTTGGATTTTGCGAACCCGATCCATGTGGCGGGCGCGGCGGCGCCGGTTTCGGAGCCGGCCAGTATTACGGTCTGGTTGCTGTTGACGGCGGGCATGGCGACATGGCGCGGGAGGTACGAAGCCGCGCGGCGCGTGGCTGGACGATTTGGCGTTCCTGCGCTACGATGGATGCCGGTTTGGAGCGGTTTTCGGCAAAGGATTAGATCCACGTGGACCCGTCACGAATCGCGATCGTCGAAGCCGATCTGGAGCGCGACGCTCATCGGCGCGCCGTTACGGAGTTGGTCGACGCCTATGCCGCGGACCCGATGGGGCGAGGCGCGCCGCTTTCCGAGGATGTCCTGCGGCGGCTCGTGCCTGGGCTGCGCGAACAACCGGGAACGCTGATCCTTCTGGCGTACAACCAGGATCGGCCGATCGGTATCGCGGTCTGCTTTCGCGGTTTCTCCACGTTTGCGGCTCGACCACTGATCAACATCCACGATCTGGCCGTGGTGCCGGAGTTTCGTGGATGCGGCGTCGGTAAAAGCCTGTTGCAAGCGGTCGAGGCCAAAGCGCGGGAATCGGGTTGCTGCAAAGTGACGCTCGAGGTGCAAGAACGCAACCATCGAGCGCGCCGCGCCTACGAATCGGCCGGATTCGCGCAGGCCGTGCACGCGCAGGAGGCGGGCGGAGCGTTGTTCATGAGCAAGCCCGTAGAATGAGAGCCGTCGGGACCGACAGATATCCTGGATCGAACACAAATCGCAACCGGTCTTATCCCGATCGGCGTTCGCCGTTAGATGCGGCCGATGACTTCCTCCACCGGGAATCGTACTTTGGCGAGCTGAGCGTATTTGTCGTCGTCGGCCCGGTACCCGGCGGCGCAGCCGACGCAGGTTTGATATCCCTGGTTTTGGATTCCCAGAATCTCGTCGTACTTTGCGGGCTCGATACCTTCCATCGGACAGGTATCGATCCCCAGCATCGCGGCGCAGGCCATGAACTGACCAAGCGCGATATAGACCTGCTTCGCGGCCCATTCGCTGGTTTGGAGCTGGGGGTGTTCGAGAAAACCCACGACCATTTTGCGGAAACCGGCTAACTTGCCGAGTTCGGTTCCCCGCGTCAACGCCGTGCGTTCGACAAGCCGATCGACGTCGGCCGGACCGGCGTCGGTCCGATTGGCAAGGACCACCATGTGGGAACAGTCTTTGGGTTGCGTCTGTCCCCACGAAGCCTGCGGCAGTCGCTCCTTGACGGCCGGATCGGTCACGACGAAGAACTTCCAGGGTTGCATCCCGTAACTCGAAGGGGTCAGTACGAGGCACTTTTCCAGGATATTCCAGTGCGCATCGTCGATTTTACGGCTCGCGTCGAATTTCTTGGTGGCGTACCGCCACTGCAAAGCAGCATGGACATTGTCCGGCGAAGCAAACGTCATCGGGGGACTCCGACAAGGATATCAGAAGTTTCGGCAAGGACTCGGTATTAACCCAATCTACGGCTCGCGGGGCGGCTCACCAAGGGGGAGACCCACGACCTTTCCGACGGGATTGCGGGGTGGTCGAGGTGTATTCAACTTGTTGCCATGTTGGCAAAATAGGAGCGTGCGCATTTCGCCTGCCGACGCTCGTTGACGTTCGTTCCCCAGGAGATTCCGCGATGTCTGAGACATTCCCCCGCATTAAACCGAGGATTCGTGAACTGCATGCGGAAATGACGCGATGGCGGCGGGAACTGCATGCGCATCCGCAAACCGCGTTCGAGGAGGTCTTTGCCTCCGAGTTTATTGCGGAAAAGCTCAAGGCGTGGGGAATTGAAACGCATCAGGGGTTGGCCAAGACCGGCGTCGTGGGCGTGATCTACGGGCAGTCGACGGGCGAACGGGGTAGCGGACCGCGAGTCGGGTTGCGCGCCGATATCGACGCATTGGATATCCACGAGTTAAATGAGTTTCCACATCGTTCAAAATTCCCGGGCAAGATGCACGCCTGCGGCCACGATGGGCACACGACGATGCTGCTGGGAGCGGCGCTGTATCTGGCCGAGACGCGGTTGTTCTCGGGTGTGGTCTACCTTATCTTCCAGCCGGCGGAGGAAAATGAAGGCGGCGCGCGGGTCATGATCAACGAGGGGCTGCTGGAGCGATTTCCCTGCGACGTTGTTTTCGGCATGCACAATTGGCCCGGATTGGCGGTCGGAAAATTCGCGGTTTGTTCCGGACCGATCATGGCGGCCTTTGATGTCTTCGAAATACGAATTCGTGGCCGCGGCTGCCATGCGGCGATGCCCCATCTCGGTGTCGATCCGATCGTCGCATCGGCCCAGGTGATCGGGGCTCTCCAGACATTGGCCAGCCGCAACGCAAACCCCTTGGATCAGCTTGTGGTGTCCGTCACGCAGATTCATGGCGGAGAAACCTGGAATGTGATTCCCGACGAAGTCGTGTTGCGCGGAACGGTTCGCACCTTCCAGCCGGCGGTCCAGGAAATGGCTGCCTCTCGCATGCGCGCGGTTGTGGAACATGTTTGCCATGCGCTCGGTTGCTCGGCGCAGATCGACTACCAGCGCCGGTACCCGGCAACGGTAAACACGGCTGCGGAAACCGGTCTGGCCGCGGCGGCGGCAGGTTCGATCTGCGGCGCGGAAAATGTCTGTACGCATGCGACGCCCTGCATGGGGTCCGAGGATTTCGCTTTCATGCTGCAGCACTGCCCTGGCTGCTACATCTGGGCCGGTAACGGGCCGGCGGAAAATGGACGCCAACTGCACAACGCACGCTACGATTTCAACGACGACCTGCTGCCGGTCGGTGCCAGCTACTGGGCCCAACTGGCCGAAGATTACTCGTCACGATCCCGCGGCTCCTTCGCTGCCCGTGAATTTGACGTCGCGCGGTGAAAACCACCCCCATGCAAGGACTCACGCTGGCAATACTCTTTCTGGTTCTGCCCGCCTCCGCCGTTTGCGGACTGGCTGGCGAATCGCAGTCCGACCCGGAACGATTTATTCGCTCGTTAAGCCCGTTTGACGAATCGGTTGCCGTGCAGGCGCTATACGAACTTTCCCAACGAGGCATCGGGCCAATGTCGACGGCTCTGGTCGAGGCTCTCGAAGGCGGGACCCCCGCTGTCAAGCGAGCGTCACAAAGATTCGTGGAGGAATGGCGCGCCACCGAACGGGCCCGCATCCGATGATTTCCAGTCCGTACTCTTTCCCGTAGTGGGCGTCGCGCTCGACCAACCCTGCAATGTTCGTTTCGTACTCGATTGCGTCCTGCGTCACGTCGTCGCTCCGCTGGATAAGGCGGTAGCCATTAGAGTTTCTCCCGATCAAGAATCGACTCGCAAGTGATCCCGATTCGAGTACGAGTGCGAGTACCGCTCCGTTGAGTACAAGTACGAGTAGGAGTACGAGTGCGAATACGAGTGCGAATACGAGTAAGAGGGGTGCCGGAACAAGCTACTTGTCGACGCGGCAATCGAGGCCACCAGCTGTACGGTGGGCCGTGGTACTCGGGCCTCGGGAGTACCTCGAACAACCCCTACGACCAACCCTAACGATAGCCCGCCTTGCCCAACAACCCGGATCGCATCATAGGCCACGCGGATGAACGCCGATTCGCCGCGAATGAACGCGCAGGATCGATCGGTGTTCGACGCTGACCAGCGTACGGCCGGGAGTGCTTTGCGCAGGTCGACGCAGGCGGCGGGCGTCTGATATAATCTCCGCATCGGTAGTTGCTGCAGATCGTGTTCGTGTCGTGGTTTCGCCGGCGATTCCAGGCGGAACGACCCTGATCCATGTTCGTTGTGAAAGGATGTTCTGTGTTGAGACTTATCGATTCCAAAACGATCGCCATCGCGGTCTGCTTCGGGCTGTTCGCAGGGATCGGGTTTCCCATCGCACACGGAGAAGACTGGCCGCAATGGATGGGACCGCGCCGCGACAATGTCTGGCGGGAAACCGGGATCATCGAGTCGATTCCACCTGGAGGATTGCCGATCGTCTGGCGCGCACCGGTGGCGGGTGGCTACGCCGGACCCGCAGTGGCCAATGGCCGTGTGTTTGTCGCCGATTACCAATCCGCCGAGGATGTGAAAATCGACAATTTCGACCGCAAGGAATTCACCGGGAAAGAACGACTGGTCTGTCTCGACGCCACTTCCGGCAAGCAACTCTGGGCGCATGAGTATCCGGTCAAGTACACCGTTTCCTACCCGGCCGGTCCGCGGGTGACGCCGACCGTCGACGGTGATCGCGTTTATTCCCTGGGAACGGAAGGCGATTTGTTCTGTTTTGACGCGGGGTCCGGGAAAGTCGTCTGGTCCAAAGATCTGAAAGTGGAATACAAGACCAAAGCCGCGCTGTGGGGTTGGGCCAGCCATCCTTTGATCGATGGTGACAAGCTGATTTGCATCGTCGGCGGCGAGGGATCGCATGCCGTTGCCTTCGATAAACGGACGGGCAAAGAACTCTGGAGAAACGGTACGGCGCCGGAGCAGGGTTACTGCCCACCGACGATTTTTTCGGTTGCTGGCAAACGCCAATTGATTCTCGTCCAGCCCAACCATTTGCGCGCGGTCGATCCGGAATCGGGTAAGCCGATCTGGTCGACTCCTTATGAAGCGGACAACGGTTCGATCATCATGACGCCGATCCTATGGAAAGACCATATCTTCCTCGGCGGTTTCAACAATCGAAAACTGCTGGTCCGACTCAACAACGATGGCACCGCGGCCGAACCGGTCTGGAAGGATCTGGCGGACCAGGCCTTGTCGCCGGTCAATGTCCAGCCGACCCTGGAAGGAGATATTCTCTACGGTTTCGATCAGGACGGACAGTTGATGGGAGTCAGACTGCCCGACGGCAAACGCCTGTTTCAGACCTCAGCGCCGATTTCCAAACGCAAGCAGGGTTCTGGATCGGCATTTCTGGTCAAGCAGGCCGATCGCTACTGGATGTTCAATGAACTCGGCGAAATCGTGCTCGGTAAACTCAGCACGCAAGGATTCGCCGAGTCGGGACGTGCCAAGGTCATCCGTCCGACCAATAACGCGTTCGGCAGACAGGTCGTCTGGTGCCCGCCGGCATTCGCGAATCGCCGGATGTACGTACGCAACGACGAAGAGTGTGTTTGTGTCGATTTGTCAGCACGGGCGACGCAATAGGACCGGGATGCGAGCGACTTCATGAATCCTCTGGTTCGATCGTCGTCCACAGTGTCGCCCCTGTCCCCGCAACCGAATTCGCGCCGATCGGGATGGCGACGCGGGACGCGTGGATTGATTGTGGCGGTCGTGTGCGCGTATGTCGGTTGGGGGTTCGTGCGTTCGCAGCAGGAGACGGTACTGGGGATCGCCGATTTCACCTGGCAGCAGGAAAACCCGATGTTCGGCTTGACGATCAAGTTCGGCTGGCCGCTGCTGTATGTGGAACGGATGGCTTCGGCAAATGCGCCAGCCCTGTTACCGTTTCCCGGGGACGTTCAACGATTGCCATACCTGCTGGATGCAACAATGGGCATCGTGCTGATACTGACGAGCGGCCTGGCGGTCTGGCGACTGACGGGAAGCTCGTGGCGATGGTCGCTGGCGCAGTGGATTTGGTTGATCACCGTTGCCGCAATCCACTTCTCCTGGTGGCGTTGGGAACATACGGCCTACCTGCGGATCCTGCCGACGAGCGGCGGACCGGATTGGTCCGTGTTCGCCGACGCGTTTACTCGTTACGGGAACTCCCCGATGCTGCGAGCGATGAAACTGCCGTTGGCCGCGATTGTCGCGATACTGTTCGCCAGTTGCGCATTCCTGTACCAGCTTCCCGATCTCGCCTGGCTCCTGCGGGGCGTGCGGCGAAACATTTTCGTCCGCCCGATCACCGCGATGCGTTCTGGAGCGCAATGACGATGGAACGACCGTTGGATCTTCCCGATATCGGCAGGGACGGTTTCACAGATGCTGCGCGGCGGGTTCTTCAATTCTTGCGCGAACATTTTCCGATGCTGAACTGGCAGATCCTGCGCATCGGCGACCGCGCCGCTGAACTCGACGGTAGGGAAGGCGATCCGCAAGGCGCTCGAGACGCCGACGATGGAATTGCCGCCGCAGGCGAACGTGCCGGCGATTTGTGGGACTGGGAACTGCCTCAGGAAACAAGCCTGATTCAACGACTGACGCCGCTGATCGTGCAGCCGCTTTGGAGCGGCCCCGAGCCGCGGTTCGGATCACTCGCAGGTTTCCCAGGGCCGTCCGGGAACGAGACGGCGAGGCCTCCCGAGGCTTGGGTGAAGATCCTGGCCGATCTGCTGAGTGCTTTGCTTGAGCACCAGGCGCAGGTGGCGTCCCTTCTGCGGGCTGCCGAGGATGCGCGAACGGAAGCAAGGACCGATTTTCTTACCGGACTTCCGAATCGACGAGGTTGGAACGAACGTTTGCGGGACGCTCAATGCCGGCGCGCGTCGTCCGGAGGAATGGCCCGCATTCTGGCGATCGACATCGATGATTTAAAACGCGTCAACGACACGCGGGGACACCTGCACGGAGATGAATTGCTGCGACGTGCCGCGGAAGTTCTTGTCACCGCCGCCACGCGCGAAGGAGAATGGGTGGCGCGAACAGGGGGCGACGAATTCGCAGTGCTGTCGGTCGGCAGCGATGGTCACGGGCTGGAAGAACTTCGCCGGCGATTTCGTGACGCATTTGTCGCGGCGGGGATAGGCGTGGCCATCGGTGGCGCGAGTGACGAACTCCGCAACCACGAATGCGGCGGTGCAAGCGGCGGTGCGAGCGGCGAGGC
>Ga0194128_10000433_pt1 | contig 76669 bp, 64 predicted proteins | sample TA2KigCa65mmetaG_FD_148650 | JGI IMG/M metagenome (GOLD analysis project Ga0194128, IMG submission 148650) | Freshwater microbial communities from Lake Tanganyika, Tanzania - TA2015037 Kigoma Deep Cast 65m | ecosystem: Environmental > Aquatic > Freshwater > Lake | place: Tanzania: Lake...
TTCTCCCTCCGGGCTCCTCGACGTACTGTTCAAGTACGCCTGCGTCGCCCTCCGGTCCGAGGCTCGCGAATCTTCGGCACTCTCGACCGCCTCGCGACGTGATCTGGTGAGAAATGCAGGCTAGCGCTCCTTGGCCGCGCGCAGCGTCTCGATCTCCTGCTCCAGCCGTCGCGCACGCCTCCCGAGCGACATCAAGTAGAAGAAGAACGCCACCCAGATCGCCGTGTACGCCATCGCGAGGAAGCCGAGACCGCTCATCGTCGTTCGCTCTCCAGCGCGCGCAGCGCGAGTTGGTCGTCGATGGCGGCGAAGCGCGCGCGCAGCGAGACGAGCCAGGCAAAGAGGAGCCCGAGGGCGATGCCCGAGAGAATCACGCCCCAGATCATCGTCGGATCGCGCAGGCCCGCCTCGGGATCATCCGACAGCATCACGGCGGGGTGAATTCCCCTCCAGAGGCGGACCGCGATGATCAGGAGCGGGATGTCGAGCACGCCGACGATCCCGAGCACGGCCGCGTAGCGAAGGATCGTCTCGTCGCCGTTCCCGAGCCGCCGCAGCATCAGGTAGGCCGCGTAGATCGCCCAGAGGACGACCGTCATCGTCAAGCGCGGATCCCACGTCCAGTACACGCCCCAGATCGGCCGCGCCCAGAGCGGTCCCGTGATCAGCACGAGCGTCGTGAAGAGAAGCCCGACCTCCGCGTTCGCCTCGGCGTAGCGATCGGCGACGCGGCTTCCCGTGCGCAGGTACCAGGCGCTCGTCGCGGCGACGAAGACGAAGCCGCCGAACGCCATCCACGCGAGATGCACGTGGAAGTAGAAGATCCGCTGCACGACGCCCTGAACCTTCTCGTCGGGAACGACGACGAAGACGAAGAGGATCGCGGTGAGCATCGCGACGCCGGTCAAAGCCGGCAGCGCCACGTCGCTCCACGGCCGGAGACGCCCCGCGACGTCACTCCTCGAGGACATAGTCGAACGTCAACCAGCCGGCGGTGAGAAACACAAGATCGAAAGCGCCGAGCAGCACGAGCCAGGCGCTCACGTGCTCGAGAGGCTCTCCGACCAACCCGGCGGCCGTCGTGCGGGCGGCGGCGATCAGCAGCGGCGCGAGGATTGGAAAGGAGAGGAGAGGCAGCAGCACCTCGCGTGCGCGCGTCCGGCTCGCCATCGCGGAGAACAGCGTGCCGACCGCCGCGAAGCCCGCCGTCCCGAGCACGATCGAAGCGGGCAGGAGCCAGCTCGGCGCGATCCCGGTCGTCCCGAGGAAGAGCGCCAGCAGCGGTAGCAGCAGCACGGCGGCGACGAGCAGGAAGATCAGGTTCGCGATCGTCTTCCCGAGGTAGATCGAGCCGCGATCGAGCGGGCAGAGAGCGAGCGCCGTCCACGCGCCGGCCTCGCGCTCGAGCACGAACGAGCGGTTCAGCGCGAGAGTCCCGGCGAGGAGCAGCGTCGTCCACAGGATTCCCGCCACGAACTCGGCGCCACGCAGGCGCTCCGGCTCGAGGCTGAACGCAAAGAGCAGGACGACGAGCAGGGCGAGGAGCAGGAGCGACGAGAGCATCTCGCCGGTCCGCCGCTCGATCGCGAGGTCCTTACGGACGATCGACCACATCGCCCGTCACCTGGCTGCCTTCGGGATCGTCGTCGACGAGAGCGCGGTAGCGCGCGCGGAGCTCGCCCTGCGGCGGAACCGGCGAGAAGTCGGCGACGAGCCGTCCGTCGCGGAGCACGATCGCGCGCGTCGCGAGGGCCGCGACCTCGCCGAGGTCGTGGCTCACCATCGCGAGCGTCGTCCCCGCGCGGTGGAGGTTCTCGAGCGAAGCGGCGAACCGGTCCCGCCCCGGCGCGTCGAGGCCGGCGAACGGCTCGTCGAGAAGCAGGATCTCCGGCTCGTGCAGGCTCGCGCGCGCGAGCGCGAGCCGCTGCAGCGTGCCGCGCGAGAGGTTCCGTGCCGCTCGCTCGGCGTTCCGCTCGAGCCGGACCGAATCGATCGCCGCCTGCACCCGCGCTGCTCTCTCGGCGCGATCGCGCCCGACGCCGTACAGGTCCGCGAAGAACGCCAGGTTCTGCCGGACGGTCAGGTCGCGGTAGACGAGCGGCTCGTGCGCGACGAAGCCGATCCGCGCCAGGACCGCCGGCTCCGGCCGGCCCGGATGGCAGTCGGCGCCGAGGATCTCGAGCGAGCCGCCGGAAGCGCGCGTGACGCCGGCGAGCAGGCGCAGGAGAGTGCTCTTGCCCGCGCCGTTCGCGCCGAGGAGAGCCACGAAGGAGCCGCGCTCGACGTCGAGGTCGATCCCGCGGAGGACCGGCAGGAGGCCGTAGGCCTTGCGCAGCGCGCGTGCGCGAATCGGCGTTTCGCCGTCGCAGGCTGGGCGCGCCATGGGCCCCGAGTCTTGCGTAGCGACGCGGAACTTTCCAGTGTAGGCGCGGGAGGGGACGATGATGGGCGGTCGTGGTTGGATGGCGGTGGCTGCAGCGTGGGTGGCGCTCCTTTGCGCCGGCGCGATCCCCGAAAGTGCGAACGCGCGAGAAGCGGAGACGCGAGTCGCATCCGCTCCCGTGGCGGTCACGGTACCGGCGCCACCGCGGTCGGCAGGGTTCGCACCGCCCGCGCAGGCTGCACCTTCCGCGCAGACCGCGCCGACGATCCCCGGCGGTCCCGCCGAGCCCTTCCGCGCCGCACTCGTCGAGGACCTCGAGAGCGGCCGCGTTCTCTTCGCCGAGAACGAGAACATGCAGTGGCCGCCCGCCTCGATGATCAAGATGATGACCGTGCTCGTCGTCATGGACCGGGTCCGGGACGGCTCGGTGTCGCTCGACGACCAGGTCTTCTCTTCCGCACGTGCGAGCAAGATGGGCGGCTCGCAGGTCTACCTCGCGGAAGGCGAGCGCTTTCCGTTGCGCGACATGCTCCGCGCGGTGATGGTGTCGTCCGCGAACGACGCTTCCGCCGCGGTCGCGGAGCACGTCGCGGGGAGCACCGACGCCTTCGTCGAGCTCATGCGCGAGCGCGGGCAGGCGATGGGCCTGCAGGACTCCGAGTTCTACAGCGTGCACGGGCTGCCTCCCGGCAAGGGTCAGAAGGCCGACATGATGAGCGCACGCGATCTCGCGAAGGTCGCACGCGAGCTGCGCGCGTATCCCGAAGTGCGGGAGTGGGCCGCGACGAAGGAAGCTCCGTTCCGCGACGGCCAGTTCACCATGCGCAACACGAACAAGATGCTGTACTGGTACCGCGGCGCGACGGGGCTGAAGACCGGCTACATCGGCGCTTCCGGCTTCGAGGTGACGGCGACCGCAGAGCGCGACGGCATGTCACTCGTCGCCGTGGTGCTCGGAGTTCCGACGAAGAAGGGAAGCTTCGAGGAGGCGGCGAAGCTCCTCGACCAGGGCTTCGCGCGCTACCAGAAGGTCGAGCCGGTGAAGACGGGAGAGGAGGTCGGTCCGTCGATCTCCGTCGCGAACGGCTCCGAGCCGTACTTCCGCGGCCTCGCCGCGGACGGCATCCACCTCGTGCTACCGCGCACCGAGGCGCGCGATCTCGCGGTCGAGGTCCGCGTGCCCGGTCAGCTCGCGGCGCCGGTCGCGCGCGGCCAGGTCGTGGGACAGGTCGTGCTCCACCGTGGCGGCGAGGAGATCGCGCGCAGCAACGTCGTTGCGCCGCGAGACATCGAGGCGGTCTCCTGGTGGTCGCGCTTGTGGTGAGAGCGGCCGCGCCGAAGCGCGGTGTCGGTCACGCCTGCCGCGCCGTCTGATCGGGAGCGGGTGCCGCGGGCGCCGCAGGCGCGGGCGGAGGCTTCGCAGCCGCGGCGGGCGCCGGCTTGGGCGGCGCGCCGATGGGCTTGTCGATTTTGAGCTTGCGCTGTCCCGGCGCCATGACGAGGTGCATCACGCGTCCCTCGGTCCGCGGCGCGATCTCGACCCAGCCCCACTCGGAGAGATCATTGGCGAGCCTCTCGAGCTTTTGCCGCCCGAGATCCTGGTGCGCCATCTCACGACCGCGGAAGCGGAGCGTGAACTTCACGCGCTGGCCGTCCTCGAGAAACTCCTGCGCTCGGTTGCGCTGCCGCTGCAGGTCGTGCGCGTCCGTGCCGGGCCGCACCCGCAGCTCCTTGAGCTGCGTGATGTGCTGCTTCTTCTTCGCCTCGGCGTCCTTCTTCTGCTTCGAATAACGGAACTTGCCGTAGTCGAGAAGGCGGCAAACCGGGGGGTTTGCGGTGGGAGCGACCTCGACGAGATCGAGGCCTTTCTCCTGTCCCATGCGGAGGGCTTCCTCGGTGGAGATGACACCGATCTGCTCTCCGGCAGCCCCGATCAGGCGAACCTGCGGGACTCGAATCTGGCGATTTGTGCGGTGCTCCTCTTCGGGCCGAACCGGCATGAAACGCGGACCACGCGGTCTGTGCATACCTCTCCTTTTGTTTACGAGACGAATCCACGAGTTAGCACAGGAGCCCGCTCGAACAAACCGTGAATCCGGCAACTTTGCAGCGCCTGCGGGCTCCCCATAGACTTCCTTTTCACGGTGCAGTGGGTGTTTCGATCGCTCTCCCCCGGTGCCCTGCTGGTCGTCGCCGGCTGCATGGTGGGACCCGACTACACCCCGCCCGACCTGGCGACGCCGGAGGCTTTCCAGGAGGCGCCCGAGACCGCCGAGGTCGATCCCGCCGCCGAGCTCGCCGCCTGGTGGACGCGCTTCGGCGATCCGCGCCTGACCGAGTTCGTCGACCGCGCGGCGCGCTCGAACCTCGATTTTCGCATTGCCGAGGCGCGCGTCCGCGAAGCGCAGGCCCTGCGCGGGGTCGCCGCGGCCCAGCTCTGGCCGCAGGCCGACGCGGTCGGCGAGGCGCGCTTCGGCACCGCGACCCAGGCGAGCGGCGGAGGCGGCGGACCCACGGGGCAGCGCTTCCTCGGTGCCCTCGACGCCCTCTGGGAGATCGACGTGTTCGGCGGCGTGCGCCGGTCGGTCGAGGCCGCGGAGGCGGATGTCCAGGTCTCGATCGAGGAGCGGCGTGCGCTCCTGCTCGCGCTCGTCGGGGAGGTCGCGGCGACCTACGTCGATCTCCGCGGATTCCAGGGACGGGTCGAGACCGTGCAGCGAAACCTCGCCGCACAGCAAGAGACACGCGATCTGACCGAAGCGCGGCTGCGCGTCGGGCTCGCGAGCGACCTCGACGTCGAGCGCGCGCGCGCCGCGGTGGCCGTCACGGCGGCCGAGCTGCCGCCGCTCCGCACCGCCGTGAAGGCGACCTCGCACCGTCTCGGCGTCCTTCTCGGACAGGAGCCGGAGTCGCTCATCGGCACGCTGCGCGACCCGGGACCGATCCCGAAGGCCCCGCGGAACGTCGTCGTCGGCGTTCCGGCGGAGCTCCTGCGGCGTCGCCCCGACCTCCGCGGCGCCGAGCGAGAGCTCGCCGCCGCGACCGCGCGGATCGGTGAGGCGACGGCCGACCTCTACCCGAAGTTCAGCCTGACCGGCTCCGTCGGCTTCCGGAGCGACGACGTCCAGGAGTTCCTGCAGGGCGACTTCGCGGCGATCGGCCCGACGATGGTGTGGCCGATCTTCGCCGGCGGCCGTATCGTCTCGAACATCGAAGTGCAGGACGCCCGTCAAGAGCAGGCTCTCGCGCGCTACCAGCAAGCTCTGCTGCGCGCGCTGGAGGAGGTCGAGAACTCGCTCGTGCGCTACGCCGAGGAGCAGGTGCGGCGCCGCGAGCTCTCTTCCGCCGTCGCCGCGAACCGGGAGGCGGCCGAGATGGCGCGTCTTCTCCACGCGAACGGGCTGATCGAGTTCCTCGACGTGCTCGCCGCGGAGCGCGCGCAGCTCGAGACCGAAACGCGCCTCGTCGAGAGCGAGACGGCGGTGTCGACGAGCCTCGTGGACCTCTACGTCGCGCTCGGCGGCGGCTGGGAGCGGGCGGAGGAGATCGCGCTGCAATGACGTGGAAGCGCCTCGTCCTCGCTCTCGTCGCGATCGCCGTGACGGCGTTCCTCGCGTCCGCCGTGCAGCTCTGGTCGCGCGAGGACCGGCACGGCGCACCGAAGGGTCCGGCCGCGGACGCGGCGCTGCGTGCCGACGTCTACGTCGTGGAGCCGCAGGCCGTCCGCGACGTCGTGCGTACGGTCGGTACGCTCGTCGCGAACGAGTCCGTCCGCGTCGTCTCCGAGCTCTCGCGCCGCATGGTGAAGGTGCACGTCGAAGAGGGCACGGAGGTGAAGAAGGGCGGTCTCCTCTTCCAGCTCGACGACGCCGACCTCCGGGCGCAGCTCGCGGAGCTCGAGGTGCGACGTCATCTCGCCGCGACGACGCTCGACCGGCAGAAGACGCTCCTCGGCTTCCGGAAGAAGGCGCTGAGCCAGCAGGCGTACGATCAAGCCGTCGCCGAGCTCCAGGCGACCCTGGCACAGATCGCCTCGCTGCGCGTGACGCTCGCGAAGACCGAGATCCGCGCGCCGTTCGACGGCCGCGTGGGCCTGCGTCACGTCAGCGAAGGCGCGTGGATCACGCCGGACACGATGCTGACGACGCTCCAGGACACGAGCCGGATCAAGATCGATTTCGCGATTCCCGAGCGGTACGCGAGCGCGCTGTCGCGCGATCAGACGTTCCGATTTCGCGTCGAGGGTGGAAGCCGGGAGTTCGAGGGGCGCGTCGCCGCGATCGAGCCGGTGATCGACGCGCCGACGCGGAGCCTCCTCGTGCGAGGTGTCAGCGAGAATCCTTCCGGCGTGCTTCTCCCCGGCGCGTTCGCCTCGGTCGAGCTGACGTTGAAGGAGGAGAATTCCGGCATTCTCGTTCCCTCCGAGGCGGTGATGCCCTCGGCGACGGGACACAGCGTCTTCGTGCTTCGCGAAGGGCGCGCTCAGCTGCAGGAAGTCGAGGTCGGCGTGCGCACGCGCGATGCGGTGCAGGTTCTGAGCGGACTCTCCTTCGGGGACACGGTGCTCACTTCGAACCTCCTTCGGCTACGGCCCGACATGCCCGTCGAGCCGGCCCGGGCGAGCGCCCCATGAGCCTCTCGTCGGTCAGCATCGCGCGGCCGGTCTTCGCGACGGTCTGCTCGCTCATCATCGTCCTGCTCGGCGGCGTCTCGTTCTTCCTCCTCGGCGTGCGCGAGTATCCCGCGGTCGATCCGCCCGTCATCACGGTGCGCGCGAACTATGCGGGCGCGAGCCCGTCGGTGATCGCGGCGCAGATCACCGAGCCTCTCGAGCAGCTCCTGAACGGCATCGACGGCGTGCGGGTCCTCTCGTCGACCTCGATGGAGGAGCGCAGCGAGATCCGCGTCGAGTTCGAGGTCGGCTCCGATCTGGAGGCGGCAGCGAACGACGTCCGCGACAAGGTCTCGCAGGCGGCGCGCACGCTTCCCGCCGACGCGGACCCGCCGGTAGTGGAGAAGTCGGATGCGGACACGGAGCCGATCGTCTTCGTCGCGGTGCAGAGCGCTTCTCGCAGCATCCTCGAGGTCAACGATTTCGCGGATCGCGTCATCCGCGAGCGCATCCAGACGATTCCCGGCGTTGCCACCGTGCGCATCTGGGGAGAGAAGCGCTACGCGATGCGCATCTGGCTCGACCCGATGCGCCTGGCCGCGCACGGGCTGACGCCGCTCGACGTGCAGCGCGCGCTGGAGGCGCAGAACGTCGACCTCCCGAGCGGCCGCCTCGAGGGCACCGCGACCGAGCTCAGCCTCCGGACGGCCGGCCGTCTCACGAAGCCGGAAGACTTCGAGGCGATGATCCTGAAGGAGGAGGGCGGCAGCCAGGTGCTCCTTCGCGACGTCGGTCGTGCGGAGCTCGGCCCGGAGAACCCGCGCACGAGCATGCGTGACGATCACGGGCCGCTCGTCGGCCTGGCCGTCATCCCGCAGCCGAACACCGATGCCGTTGCGATCGCCGACGAGTTCTACCGTCGTCTCGAGGAGATCCGTCGCGACATGCCGCCGGACTACGAGATCGAAGTCGGCTACGACTTCACGACCCTCGTGCGCCGCTCGATCGGCGAGGTTCAGGAGACGATGCTGATCGCCTTCGGCCTCGTGGCGATGATCATCTTCCTCTTCCTGCGGAGCTGGCGCTCGACTGCGATTCCGGTCGTGGCAATTCCGGTCAGCATCGTCTCGGCGTTCTTCGTGCTCTATCTCGGCGGCTTCACCTTGAACGTGCTGACCCTCGTCGGCCTCGTCCTGGCGATCGGACTGGTCTGCGACGACGCGATCGTCGTGCTCGAGAACATCTACTCGAAGATCGAGCGAGGGCGTCCGCCACTGGAGGCCGCGCTCGAAGGGTCGAAGGAGATCTATTTCGCCGTCGTCTCGACGACGATCACGCTCGCCGTCGTCTTCATCCCGGTCTTCTTCATGCAAGGGCTGACCGGTCAGCTCTTCCAGGAGCTCGGCGTCGTCGTGGTGACGTCCGTGCTCGTGTCCGCGTTCGTCGCGCTCTCGCTGTCGCCCATGATGTGCCGGTTCCTCTTGACCGGGCACGACGAGCGCGGCCCGCTGTACCATCGAACGGAGCCCTACTTCCGTGCGATGGTCGAGCGCTATCGCCGTTCGCTCGAGGCGTTCTTGCGCATCCGGTGGGTGAGCGTGCCGATCATTCTCGCCAGCGCGGCGTCGATCGTGGTCTGCCTCGGCTTCCTCCCGGCCGAGCTCGCCCCTCTGGAGGACCGCGCGAACATCCGCGTGAACGCGCTCGCGCCCGAGGGCGCTTCCGTCGAGTTCATGGAGGATCAGCTCGCGCGGATCTCCACCTACCTTCGCGACGAGGTGCCCGAGATCTCGCGCGCGTTCGGGGTCGTGGGCTCGCGGAGCGGAACGCCGAGCACGGGTCGCTTCAACATCTACCTGAAGGACATCGAGGACCGCGATCGCGGCCAGGAGGCGGTCTATCAGCAGCTCGCGGAAGACTTCAGCCAGTTCACGGGCGTGCGGGCGATGCCTTCGCAGCCGCCGACGATCGGCGACCGGCGCGCCGGCCAGCCGGTGCAGTACGTGCTCCAGGCGCCGACCCAGGAGAAGCTCGTCGCGATCCTGCCGGCGTTCCTCGACGCCGCGAACGCGAGCCCGGTGCTCCGGTTCGTCGATGTCGACCTGAAGATCAATCGTCCGGAAGGCTCGATCCAGATCGATCGGCGGCGCGCTGCCGAGCTCGGCGTCTCCGTCTACGACATCGCGCGTACACTGCAGCTTGCCTACGGCGGGCAACGCTTCGGCTACTTCCTGCAGAACGATCGTCTCTACCAGGTGATCGGACAGGTCGAGCGCTACGACCGGAACGATCCGGGAGATCTCGCCGCGCTTTCCGTGCGGAGCGGGAGCGGCTCGATGATCTCGCTCGACAACCTCGTCCGCTTCGAGGAGTCCGTCGGGCCGGCCGCGATCTACCGATTCAATCGCTTCCCGTCGGCGACGATCTCCGCGGGTCTCACTCCGGGCCACGCCGTCGGGGACGGCATCGCCGCGCTCGACGAGATCGCCGACGAGATCCTCCCGGAGGAGATCCGGACGAGCCTCGCGGGGCAGTCACGCGACTTCGCGGACGCTTCGGCGAGCTTGATCTTCGCCTTCGCGTTCGCGCTCGTGCTGATCTACCTCGTCCTCGCGGCGCAGTTCGAGAGCTTCCGCGACCCGGTCATCATCCTGATGACGGTTCCGCTCTCGCTCTCGGGCGCGCTCCTCACGCTGGTCCTCTTCGGCCAGACGCTGAACGTCTTCAGCCAGATCGGCATGATCCTGCTGATCGGCCTCGTCACGAAGAACGGCATCCTGATCGTCGAGTTCGCGAACCAGCGGCGCGAGACGGGTCTCGGCGCGCTCGAGGCGGTCGTCGAGGCTTCGACGGAGCGGCTCCGGCCGATCCTCATGACCGCCCTCGCGACGGCGCTCGGCGCGCTGCCGATCGCGCTCGCGCTCGGCGGAGCTTCGGGAAGCCGGCGGTCGCTCGGCATCGCGGTGGTCGGCGGCCTCGTGTTCTCGACGCTCCTCACGCTGTACGTCGTTCCGGCGGTGTACGTGTACCTCTCGACGGCGCGCGTTCACGAGCCGATCGCCGAGACCGCCCCCGAAGCGGCGGCGGCTCCCGCTCCCGGCGAAGGAATCCGCGTGCGCGGTTGACCGTGCCCGCCGCCGCCTGCTTTCTCGTCTGGTGCCCGGGCGGCGAACGGCGATCCTCCTCGCGGCGATCCTCTGCCTCGGCTGCAGCGGGTCCGCGCGCGCGCCCGCGGCGGGCTCCGCTTCGCCCGGCGACGCCCTCGAGGCGTGTCCCGTGAGCATCGGCGGTGCGCCGGACGACGGCGCGCTACCTCAGGAGGACGATCCCGTCGTCGCGGTGCGGAAGCGAGCCTGGGAGGAGGCGCACGGCGGCAAGGAAGCCGCGCGCTCCTTCGTGCAGGCGCGCCTCGGGGGCTGGCCGAGCCGCGTCCTCGCCGATGCTTCTCGTCTTCCGCGCGGGCGGGCGTTCCTCGAGCGCGTCGCGCGCGACACCTGGCGCGGGCTCGAGGCGATGACGGACCGCGAGAACGGTCTTCCCATCGACCACGTGTGGCTCGACGGAAAGTCGACCGCTCTCGCGGACGCCGAGATCGGCGATTACACGAACGTCACGTCGATCGGCCTGCGGCTGATCTCGCTCGTCGCGGCGCGGGACCTCGGACTCGTCACGCCCGGAGCGGCGCGCGCGAGCGCTTCGCGCATCCTCGACACGCTCGGCGTCCTCGAGACGCACGAGGGCTACTTCTACAACTACTACGACACGACGACGCTCGAGCGGACGAGCAACTTCCTCTCGTTCGTCGATCTCTCGTGGCTCGTCGCCGGTCTGATCGTGACGCGCGGCGCTTTCCCGGAGCTCGCCCCACGTGCCTCGGCGCTGATCGAGAGGCTCGACCTCGGCTTCTTCTACGACGAAGCGAAGGGCCGCGTCTCGCACGGCTACTTCACGCACCGGCGTGCGCGATCGCGCTACGACTACGGCGTGCTCTACACGGAAGCGCGGCTCGGCGTCCTCCTCGCGATCGGCAAGGGCGACGTGCCGGCGGCGGCGTGGCATCGCCTGGTGCGCGTCTTCCCGGCCGCGTGCACGGAGCAGTCCCTCCCGCCGCAGGGGCTCCACCGCGTGCGGATCGACGGGGTCGAGCTGCTGCGCGGCTGGTACGAGTGGAGCGGGTTCCGCTACGTGCCTTCGTGGGGCGGCAGCATGTTCGAGGCGCTGATGCCGACGCTCGTACTCGACGAGCGAGCGCTCGCGCCGGCGAGCCTCGGCGACAACGATCGCGTCCACGCCGAGGTGCAGGAGCGTTGGGCGACGCAGGAGCTTCTCTACCCGGTGTGGGGGCTCTCGCCGAGCTCGCGGCCGGGCTCGAGGCACTACGGCGAGTTCGGCGTGCGCATCCTCGGCTCGCGCGGCTACGGCGACGGTGTCGTGACACCGCACGCGGCGGCGCTGGCGCTCGAGTTCCGGTCCGAGAGCGCGGCCGCGACGCTGCGCGCGATCGCCGAGCGCTATCCGATCTACGGCGAGTGGGGCTTCTACGACGCGGTCGATCCGACCTCGGGCGAGGTCGCGTACCAGTACCTCGGCCTCGACCAGTCGATGCTCTTCCTCGCGGTCGCGAATCACTTGAGCGGCGGCGCGCTCCGCGCGCGCTTCGCCGAAGATCCGATCCTCCGGCGCGTGCGGCCGCTCCTCGCCGCCGAGTCCTTCTTCGGCCGAGGCTGAGGCGCGGACGTGGCGAGCCTCGTCTTCGAGAACGTCGAGAAGGTCTTCCCGGGCGGGACGAAGGCTCTCGTCGGCGTGAACCTCCACGTCGAGGATGGCGAGCTGATCGTGCTCGTCGGGCCGTCGGGCTGCGGCAAGTCGACGCTGCTGCGGATCGTCGCCGGTCTCGACGTGCCGACGCGCGGCACGATCCGCATCGACGACCGCGTCGCGAACGACCTCTCGCCGCGCGACCGGAACGTCGCGATGGTCTTCCAGGACTACGCGCTCTATCCGCACATGACCGTCCGCGAGAACCTCGAGTTCCCGTTGAAGATGCGCGGCCAGTCGCGGGAGGACCGCGAGAAGCGCATCGCCTGGGCGGCGGAGGTGCTCGAGCTCGGAAGTCTCCTCGATCGCCGGCCGCGGCAGCTCTCCGGCGGCCAGCAGCAGCGCGTCGCGATGGGGCGCGCACTCGTGCGGGAGCCCTCGGTCTTCCTCCTCGACGAGCCGCTCTCGAACCTCGACGCGAAGCTCCGCGTCGAGGTGCGCGCCGAGATCGCCGAGCTGCAGCGACGAATGAAGACGACGATGCTCTACGTGACGCACGACCAGACGGAGGCGATGACGCTCGGCGATCGCGTCGCGGTCCTGCGCGCGGGCCGCGTCCTGCAGGTCGCGCCGCCGCGCGAGCTCTACGATCGGCCGGCGGAAGCGTTCGTCGCGGGCTTCATCGGGAATCCGCCGATGAACTTGTTCCCGGCGAAGCTCGAGGCAAGCGGAGGAGATCGCTCGCTCGTCTTCGCGGGTCGAAAGCTCTCGCTCGACGGACGGCTCGCCGAGTCGTCCGCGCTCGAGCCTGGAGAGGTGACGGCGGGAATCCGCCCGGAGGCGTTCGTCCTCGCGGACGAAGCGAACGACGATGCGATTCCCGGCCGCGTCGAGCACGTCGAATGGCTCGGGCACGAGACGCTCGCGCACGTGCACGTGGGGTCGAGCGAAGAAGCGGTTCGCCTCGTCGCGCGGCTTCCGGGAATGCAGGCGCTCGAGCGCGGCCAGGAGATCGCGCTCGCCGTCGCGGAGCGCTCGGTGCATCTCTTCCCAGCGGAGCGGGACGAAGCGAAAGCTCTGCCGTAGCCCGCACGGTCGCCGCGAAGGCTTTCCTGTGACGAGCGCAAGGAGCGTGCGAGCGAAGCTCGCGTGCCTGCGCTTGGAGGTCGCTTCCCGACGAGCCACCCGCGAACGAATGAGCGAAATTCGTTTGTCGCCGGGGGTCACTCGTGGCTAGCCTGCATTTCTCACCAGATCACGTCGCGAGGCGGTCGAGAGTGCCGAAGATTCGCGAGCCTCGGACCGGAGGGCGACGCAGGCGTACTTGAACAGTACGTCGAGGAGCCCGGAGGGAGAAGCTCGCGAAGATTCGGTGCTATCGGCCGCCGCAGTAGGGATCTGGTGAGAAATGCAGGCTAGAGCGAGGGCTCGAAGCGCTGCCAGACGAGAAGCCGGTTGTTCGCCGGCATCGCAGCGTCCTCCAGGAGCCGGAGGTCCGCCGCTCGCGCGAGGCGGTCGACCTCCTCGAAGTCACGGATGCCGCTCGCGGGGTCCCGCCGGCGGAGGAACGCGTCGAATGCTTCGTTGCTGGGGCTCGTCCAGGTCCCGCCGTAGTTGAAGGGGCCGTAGAGGAGGAATCGCTTTCCGGGGACGAGGAGCTTCGCCACGCCCCGGACGAAGCGCTCGACCGACGCCCACGACATGATGTGCGTCGTGTTCGCGGAGAAGACGGCGTCGAAGCGCGTCCCGGGCCAGACGTCGTCGTCGACGTCGAGAGCGATCGGCTCCTCGACGTTCGCGAGCGCTGCGCGTGCGACGCGCGCCCGCACGACGTCGAGCTCCGCGCGCCGATCGCTCGGCTGCCAGACCGCGGAGGGCAGCTCGCTCGCGAAGAACACGACGTGCTGGCCCGTTCCGCTGCCGATCTCGAGCACGCGGTCCTTCGCCGCGAGGTGCCGGCGGAGGATCGCGAGGATCGGCCGCTTGTTGTTCTCGCAGGCTTGCGAGAAGGGAAGGTCGTCGAAGCCGTCGCTCACGGCGCGCTTGGCGGCTGCGCCCATTCGAGCTCGACCTCGGTCGGGAACGTGCGCAACGTCACCGTCGAGGCGCCCGGCTCGAGCGTGATCTCCTTCCCGTCGGCCGTGACGCGCGTCAGCGGACCCGGGACCGGCGGTGCGAGGACGATCCCGCCGGCGGGCACGTCGACGTCGCCCGAGAACCACCAATGGAGCCGCGTCGGCCCGTCCCGTGCGAGACGGTAGTGGAGGATGCCGTCCGCCGTCGGCAGCCGCTCGACGGAGACGCCGGATCCTTCGAGGACCCACGCGGCGGGCAGACCCGCTCCGAGCACGAGCGCCGAGTCCTCGCTTCGCTCGTACACGAGCATGTTGCGGAGTGCGCTCAGGAACGACGACGCGACCCAGGTGTGCGGCGTGTCGCCGATGAACCGTGGCAGCGCCGGGTCCCGCCAGACGATCTCGCCCCACTGGTGCCACTCCGGCGGACGGAGCCCTTCGAGCATCGTCCGCAGGAGCTCGTACGCGTCCTCTCGGCGGCCCATGTGGATCAGAGCGTCGACGTTGCGGAGCTCGTAGGGCGTGTAGCCCTCGTCTCCGGGTGGGCGCTTGGCGCGCTCGCGCACGTACGTCAAGTAAAGGTCGAAGGTCTTCGCGAGCGCCTTCGCGGGCAGGTGCGGCAGCTCTCCGCCCGGCGTCACCGCCGCCGCGGTCGAGGTCGCGTCGAAGTCGCCGAGCTCGACCGAGCCGGGCAGGAAGTCGATCGCGTGCTTCTTCATCGTGCGCTCGAGCGAAGCGTAGAGATCGCGCCGGAAGTCGTCGCGCAGCGCCGACCACTTCGCGACGCGCTCGGGATCGCTCACGAGGCCCGCGAGGTACACCGCGTCCTCGAACCCGCGCAGCGTGAAGAAGTCGTCCCAGTAAGAGTGCACCGGCCGCGCCGAGTAGCCCTCGTGGCTGATCGATTCGGGAACGAGGCCGAAGAACGGGAGTTTGTCCGGTGCGCGATACTCGGCGGTCATGCGCGTCGCACGCAGCGCCTCGAGGAAGTCGACCGCGCGCACGACGCTCGGCCACATCTCCCAGAGAAAGCCGATGTCGCGCGTGTAGCGGACGTACGTCGCGATCCCGTACACGAATTGCCCGTTGCTGTCGTTCTCGGGCACGCGATCCGGGCCGCGCTGGTCGATGCAGCACGGGATGCGTCCGTCCGGGAGCTGGTAGGTGGCGAACCAGCGCAGGAAGTCGCGCGCCGTCCCCGGATGTCCGTACGCGAGGAGCGCGCTCGAGGTGAGCGTACCGTCGCGGATCCACGAGCGGCCGTACGTGCGCGAGCCCGGCTGGATCGCCGGCCCGTCGCGATTGATCTCCATGTACGCGAGCGTGCTCTTCGCGATGCGGACGATGCGCTCCCCTTCGGGACCGGGGAGAGTGATGCCGACACGCCCGAGATCGCGCTCCCACGCACGGCTCTCCTCGGTCAGCTTTGCCGCGAACATCTTCTCCGGCGAACCGCTCGGAGCGAGCGCCTCGAGCCCCGCCGGCGGATGGAAGGGCACGGCGACGATCACGTCGCGCGCCTCGTGCGGCGCGAGCGCCAGGCGATACTCGAACGCTCCCGAAGCGTAGCCGAACGGGTCCGAGATCTCGGCGCGCGGCGGCACGCGGCCCTCGCGCAGGTACGTCGAGAAGAGATCCTCCTCGAACGTCGCCGCGCCGAAGCGCTCCGCGGGCGTCAAGGAGACGACCGGCTGCTTCGCGTCCACCCAGGCCGTCTGCGGCGAGCTCGCGACGAGCGAGCGGATGCGGCTCGCGCCGCCGACGACGTTCAGCGACTGCCACGGCGGCAGGACCTGGAAGGGCCGCAGCGCGAGGAAGAGGAGCACGTCGCGGTGGGCCTCGTTCAGGTTCTCGACGCGGTAGCGCGCGTAGAGCACGGACGAGCCCGGCTCGCCGGTCGCGAGCGCCGTCACGTGCAGGCGGATGCCGTCACTCCGCCAGCTCACCGTCGGGATCGGCAGGTAGCCGTACTCGAGCGAGCGCTCCGTCTGCACCGACTTCCACGTGAGGAGAGTCCCGTCGACGTAGAGGAACGGCTCGATCGAGAACGAGCCGACGTCGACCTCGAGCATGCCCTCCTCGTTCAGGAGCGCCTCGCGCGTATCACCGGGGACGCCGACGACGGTCCAGTACGTCTGCTGCTGCGAGAAGTATTTCGGGTACGCGCCGGGCGGTGCGTCGGCCGCGATCGCCGCGAAGAACTCGTTCGGCGTCGCCGAGAACTCGAGCGGCTTCACGACGATCTCGCGGACACCGTAGCCGTGACCGCGATGACTGCCCGTGAGGGCGAGACGAACGCCGCTCGCCTCCGTGTCGTGGAGGTAGATGTAGTTCCGCCGCCCGCTGCCCGACGTCGTGCCGTAGACGCGACGCCAGGTGCCGTCCTCGTTGATCTCGACGCGATAGGAGGTGGCGTGGTCCTCGGGCTCCCAGTCGATCACGAGGCCGCCGAATTCGGTCGGGCCTCCGAAATCGAGCTCGATCCATTGATCGCGGCCGACCGAGCCGCTGCGCCAGGACGTCGCCGGATCGCCGTCCGTCGCCGCTTCGGGCGGGTGGCCCTCGATCGACGTCGAGGCGATCACGCTCGGACGTGGCGTCTTCAACGCTCGGGAGGGCCGCGGCTCGAAGCGGAGGTTCTCGACCCAGACGGAGCCCTTGCCGCCGCTGCCGGCGGTGATCGCGATCTCGACGAAGCCGGTGCGCGTGAGCGGCTCGCCGCCCGAGTTCCCCCAAGCGTAGCGCAGGCGCGAGCGACGGAACGTGACGCGCTCCCAGTCCGGCGGAAACTCGAAATCGCGATCGATCGCCCACCAGACGTTGTCGCCGGTGGGATCGACGAGCTTGAACTCGAGGTTGTTCGGCTTCGCCTCGCCGCGGACGTCGAACGCGAAGACGTAGTTTTGCGGAAGCCGGTGCGACAGCGGCCGGCGCGCGATGACGAAGCCGCCGATGCCGAGATCGAAGTCGATCCGCATCGCCCGGCCGCGGCGTCCGAGGTCGTGCGCGAGCTCGACCGAGGCGCCGGGCGATGCCGTGGCGGTCCACGGCGAGAGGTCCTCGAAGTCGTCGACGATCGAGGCGAGCGCCGGCTCGGCCGAGGCCGGGTCGCCGGACGAGAGCCCGAGCATCAGTACGACGAGAGCCGCAAGGATCGCGCTCGCCCACGGGCCTTTCCCCTCCACCTGCCTCACCCCCGCACCGCCTCCCGCATAGTATCGGCCCGCGGGCCGTTTTGAGAAAGGACGCGAATTTACAGAGCGGCCGCCCGCCGCGCCGCCGGATCAGCCCTTCACGCTGCCGCTGACCACGCCCGCCACGTAGTAGCGCTGCAGCGCCAGGAACAGGACGACCATCGGCGCGACGGTCAGCACGGACCCGGCCATCATCAGCTCGACGTCCTGGGCGTGCTCGCCGAGCAGGTTCGCGAGCGCCACCGGCAGCGTGAACCGGTCCTGGTCCGAGAGGACGATCAGCGGCCAGAGGAAGTCGTTCCAGGTGCCCATGAACGTGAAGAGCGCGAGCGTCGTCAGGATCGGGGTGCACGCGGGCAGGACGAACGATCGGTAGATGCGCAGCTCGCCCGCTCCGTCGATCCGCGCGGCGTCGAGAAGGCTGTCCGGGATCGACTGCGCGTACTGGCGGACGAGGAAGATTCCGAAGATGCTCGCGAGGCCCGGGATCACCACGCCGGCGTACGTGTTGATGAGCCCCATCCCCTTCAGCATCAGGAAGAGCGGCAGCATGCCGACCTGTGCCGGAATGACGAGCGCGGCGAGAAGCGTCCGGAACAGCGCGTCGCGTCCGCGGAACGGCAGCTTCGCGAACGCGTAGCCGGCCATCGAGTTCAGGACGAGCGAGATCGCCGTCACGGCGGTCGCGAGGAGAGCGCTGTTCGCGGCGTAGCCGGCGACGTCGAGGCGCGTGAAGAGCGTCCGGTAGTGCTCGAGCGTCGGCGCGCTCGGCAGGAGGCGGAGCGGCAAGCGCGACGCTTCGCCGGTCGGCATCAGCGAGACGGAGACCATCCACGCGAGCGGGAGGAGCGTCAGCCCCGCCGCGAGGACGAGCGCCGCGTTCACCGCGATCGCGCGTGCGGAGCGGCTCAAGCGCGTCCTCCGCGCGCCGCCTCGGGGGCGTCGAGGCCGCCGCCGAGCGCACGCAGGCGGGTCGCGACTACGGTGAGCACGAGGATCACGGCGAAGAGCACGAACGAGATCGCCGCCGCATAGCCGAGGTTCCACCACCGGAACCCCTCGAGATAGGTGAGGAGCACGACGCTGAGCGTGCTGTTCGCGGGTCCGCCCTGCGTCATCACGTACGGCTCCGCGAAGAGCTGGAAGTGGCCGATCATCGTCATCACGGCGACGAAGGCGAACGTCGGAGCGAGCATCGGCAGCGTGACGTGCCGGAAGCCTTGCCATGCGCCCGCGCCGTCGATGCTCGCCGCTTCGTAGAGACGCGGCGGGATCGACTGCAGGCCGGCGACGAAGATCACCATGTTGAAGCCGAAGTTCTTCCACACGGCCATCAGGATGATCGCGGGGAGAGCCCAGGTCGGATCGCCGAGCCAATCGATCGGCGCGACGCCGAACCAGGCGAGCACGCGGTTCAGGAGCCCGACGCGGGGGTGATAGAGGTAGCGCCACACGACGGCGGCGGCGATCAGCGTCGTCACGACCGGCAGGAAGAGCGCCGTCCGGAAGAGCCCGCGGAAGCGAGCGAGCTTCGCATCGACGAGCAACGCCGCACCGAGCGATACGGCAATGGATAGAGGCGCCGCAGCGATCACGAAAATGGCCGTATTGCGAAGGGCCGTCCAGAAGAGCGGATCGGTGAGGAGGGTGCCGTAATTCGCCCATCCGACGAATCGCAGGTTCCTCCGATCTGCGAGCGCGTAGATGTCGAAATCGGTCAGGCTGAGGCCGAGAGCGGCGACCACGGGCACGAGGAAGAAGATTGCGATGGCAATCAGGGCCGGCGCGACGAACAGCCGGCCCGCGACGGCGACGTGCTTCCTGCCCGTCGAAGGTTCCAAAGCATCGCTAGGTCCGGGCATCTGCCTGTAGTGCGCGCCGGACACCGGTCAGTCAACGAAAGAGCCGTCGCGCGCTTCGTGCAGTGCTCGAAATTGCGCTGAGCGCACTTCAACACTTGCGCCAACCGCTGGGCCGGCTATTCTTCGATCGGACCAGCGCTCCCGCCCGCTTTTTACAAGCCGAGCAGCGCGATTGATCATCCGGCAGTACGGTCCGCCGGCGACCAGCCTAAAAGGAGTACACGATGGCGAACCCTTCAAACCCTCTCTGGAACGAAATACGGCGCCAGGGGCAGCGAATCCTCCACGCGGTTCAATCCGAGATCGCGGGTCTCGAGCAGCAACTCGATGCATTGCGCCGCGAGGCGGACCGTTGGCGGTCCGTGCTCCAGGGAAAGGGAGGCCCCATTCCGCGCGGTGCGGGCGGAAAGCTCGGCCGGGGCGGCTCGAAGCGTCATTCGATGGGCGGTCGCTCAGCGCTCTCGCGCGGTCCGAGCGTCGATTGGGACGCCGTCCTGAAGCGACTTCCGGCGACCTTTACCAGCGGGGATCTGGAAAAGTCGACGCCGAAGCTGAAGAGCCGCCCGCGCGCGCGCATCATGGCATTGGCGCGCTGGTCGAAGTTCGGCGCGATCAAGAAGGTCGAGAGCGGCAAGTATCGGAAGGCTTAGGGGATACGAAACCGCTTCAGGCGGAGTCGCGCGATGACTCGCGATAGACAGACACCGGTCGCGCGATTCCCTTGAGCTCGAGCGAGCCGGCGGGACGGAACCCGCCGACGCCGTCGTCACCCGCGAGCGCGATGGTATGCGCGTCGGCGATCACCTCGCCCGCCGACGCCTGGGCGCACAGTCGCGAAGCGAGATTCACCGCCGGACCGACCGCGGCGTACTCGAGGCGCGCCTCGCCGCCGATCGCTCCGACGGTCACGGGGCCGCTCGCGACGCCGACGCCGATGCCGAGTGCGGTGCCGGTTGCGGCGTGCAGGACCTCGGCGGCGCGATCCCGTCCCGTGATCGCCAGCACGAGTGCACGCCGGGCGTGGTCGGGCTGCGCGATCGGAGCGCCGACGAGGCAGAGGACGCCGTCTCCGGCGAAGTCCTTGACGGTCCCGCTGCAGTGCGTGACGACCTCGCCGATCGCCTCGTAGTACGCCTGGACGACCGCCATCACCTTCTCGGGCGCCTCGGACTCGGCGTACGGAGTGAACCCGCGGAGATCGAAGGCGACGACCGAGAGATCGCTTCTCCGGTGCTCCATCGCCGCGGCGAGGCCGCGCTCGCGCACGAGCTTCGCCACCTGCGGCGAGAGGAACCGGCCGAGGAACTGACCGCGACGGCCCTGGATCACGTAGTACTGCACCGAGCCGCCGAGGAAGAGGATCTCCCCGATCGCCGTCGTCGGGTACTCCCACGGCGGCTGCATCGGTACGCCGGAGAAGAGGAACGGCGTCGCCGCGACCGCGGCACGGAGCCGCAATCGCTCCGCGGCGTCGACGTCGGATCGCGCGACGACCCACGCCCCCGAGCCGAGGAGAACGAGCGCGAGGAGGCTCGGTCCGAAGAGCAGCCAGAACGTCGGATCGAGGACGGCCGCGGCTGTCCAGGCGCCGCCGGAGTAGCGGAGGCGCGCTTCCAGGAAGAGGACCCCGCCCAGGCCGTAGACGGCGGCGCAAGCTTGCGCGGCGCGCAGCAAGCGCGAGCTTCGCGAGCGGCCCGGGCTCGACGGCGCGATCGTCTGCGCGATCCGGTAGAGCCACTCGCAGCCGGCGGCGAGGATCGCCGTCTCGAGGAGCGCGGTCACGCGATCCCAGATCTCCGGCGCTTCCGTGATGCCGACGCCGCGCATGGGCGTCGATCCGACGGTGATCGCGAGCATGCCGAGGGCGAGAGCGAAAGCCCGCGTGCTCGGCGAGTCGCGGTCGGCGAGGTAGAAGGACAGCGCGATTCCCGCGCCGAAGAGGCCGACGAGGATCGGCGGAAGCGCGGCGCTCATTCGTTCACGGCTCCGTCAGCCGCGGCGTCGCTCGCGTCGCTCGCGTCGCGCGCGCGCAGCCAGCGGCGCTTCTCGAGGATGCGATCGGCGTCCGCATCGAGCGCGGCGAGCGCCGTATCGATCGTCGCGTCGCCGCGGATCGCCGCCTCCGCGTGCTGTGCGATCCGCGCCGCGATCCGCTCCCACTCCGGGATGCGCGGCGGCGGAACGACGCGCGCGAGCTGCGCGAAGAACGACGCGGCGCGTGGATCCTCCGTGATCCCGCCGTCGCTCCACGCGCTGCGCCGCGCCGGAAGGTCGCCGGCGCTCCGGTAGAACGCGATCTGCTGCGCCGGCTCCGTCAAGTACTCGACCCAGCGCCACGATTCCTCGCGATGCGTCGAGGTGCGCGCGACGGCGAGGCTCGCGCCGAGCGCGAGCGAGACGCCCGGTCCTTCGCCTTCGCGCGCGGGCATCGGCGCGGTCGTCCAGTCGCTCGCGAGCTCGGCGGGAAGGCGGTCGCGAAACTCGCGCAGGTTCCACGGGCCGGTGACGAGGAATGCGAACAGTCCTTCGGCGAAGCCCTGGTAGACGCTGCCGGCCTGCGCTTCGCTGCCGGTCGGTGCGAGCCCCTTCCGGAAGAGATCGACGTAGAACTCGAAAGCGCCCCGGAACTCGGGCGTCTGGAACGCCGCGCGCGTGTCGTCGTCGGCGAGGAGATGCGAGCCGTTCTGCAGCGCGAGGATCACCGGCGTCTCCCATTCGCCCAGGGGGAGGAGGATCGCGTGAGCGCTGTCGCCGGCTTCGCGGATGCGCGTCATGACCTCCATCCAATCGGACCACGTGCGCGGCGGCTGCGCCGCGCCAGCGCGCTCCAGGAGGTCGCTTCGATAGAAGAGGAGACGCGTGTCGACGTACCACGGCAGGGCCCACGTCCGTCCGTCGACGACGCCGGCTTCGAGCACGCCGGGGAACCAATCCTCGCGCGCTCCGCTCCCCGAGGCGGCGAGCTCCTTTCCGAGCGGCTCGATCGCGCCGAGTACCGCGAGCTCCGCGATCCACGTGTTCCCGACCTGGAGGACGTCCGGCATGGCGCCGCCCGCGTAGGCGGTGACGATCTTCTCGTGCGCGGCGCTCCACGGGATCTGCTGCACGCGTACGCGGACGCCGGGGTGGCGCTCCTCGAAGCCGGGGACGAGCTCCTGCACGAGCTCGCCTTCGCGGCCCATCGCCCAGAACTCGACGACGGCCTCCTCGCGGCCGCTCCCCGCGCACGCGGCGAGGAGCAGGCACGCCAGAAAGAGCGGCATTCGCCTCGTCGGCCACGGGACTCTCACCGGCTTGCGTCCCTATCACACGCCCCAGCATGGCTTGAGCGGAACCGAGCCGTTCCGGATGCCGTCTTCGGGCTGCTTTGACCGCGCTGGCCGATCCGGGCAGAGAAGTCGGATGAGCACGAGCGGAGCGAGCCTGGCTGGCGCCGATCCCGGTCTGGTGCGGCTGACGCACCTGATCTACGGCCTGCACGCCTTCAGCGCGTTGATGGGCGTCATCTCCTCGGCCGCGATCGTCGGCGCCTTCCTCACCGGTTGGCCGTCGATCCTGGCCGTCATCCTCAACTACGCCCGGCGGAGCGCCGTACGAGGGACCTTTCTCGAATCGCACTTCTCTTGGCAGATTCGGACCTTCTGGTGGGCTTTCGCGTGGGTTCTGTTCGCGTTCCTTCTCGCGATCACCTTGATCGGGATTCCGTTCGCGTTCATCGTCATCGCCTTCACCGGCTTGTGGGTGCTCTACCGGATCGTCCGCGGCTGGCTCGCGTTGAACGACGAGAGGTCGATCGGTGTATGAAGGGTGGCATATTCTCGTGGCCTCTCGCCCTGGCCGTCGCGGCACTCCTCGCGAGCTGCGGCGGTGGCAGCGGCGGATCGGATCCGGGCGAAGCGCTCTGTAGCGCGGAGCCTCCACCCGTGGCGTCCGGTCCATCACCTTCGCTCGGCGAGCGCGTCCTGCCCGCGTGGTACGACGACGCGAAGCTCGGGATCATGATCCACTGGGGACCGTTCGCGGTGCCCGCGTGGGCGGAGCGGACGCTCGATCCGGAGGTGATCTTCACGGATCCGACGAGCCCGGATTACTTCTTGACGCCGCAGGGAGTCGAGAGCTTCCTCCGCCGGAACCCGTACAGCGAGTGGTACTGGAACTCGTCGTCGATCGAGGGCAGCGCCGCCTGGCAGCACCATCGCGACACGTGGGGCGCGGACTTCCCGTACGAGCGCTTCGCGGACCTCTTCGAGGAGACGCTCGGCGGTTGGGATCCGGAAGCGTGGGCGCGCACGTTCCGCGACGCCGGAGCGCGGTACGTCGTCCTCGTCACGAAGCACCACGACGGCTACACGCTCTGGCCGAGCGACGTCTCGAATCCGAATCGCGCGAGCTGGCAGACGCCGCGCGACGTCGTCGGCGAGCTCTCGGGCGCGGTGCGGCAGCAGTGCATGCGGATGGGGCTCTACTACTCGGGCGGCATCGACTGGACGTTCCGCGCGCCGCCATTCGCGTCCTTCAACGACGCTCTGCGGCTCACGCCGCCACAGGAGGAGTACGCACGCTACGTCGACGCGCACTGGCGCGAGCTGATCGACCGCTACCGTCCCGCCATTCTCTGGAACGACATCGGCGCTCCGCCGGCGACGGACCCCGAAGCCCTCTTCCGGGAGTACTGGAGCTCCGTGCCCGACGGCGTCGTCAACGACCGCTGGGCGAAGGGCCTCGGCCAGCCGAGCGGCTATCGCGACTTCCGCACCGCGGAGTTCGAGGTCCTCGAGGACATCTCGCCGGACAAGTGGGAAGCGGTCCGCGGCATGAGCCGCGGCTTCGGCTTCAATCAGAACGAGGTGCCGGAGGATTACGGGCCGCCGGAGAAGTTCGTCCACATGCTCGTCGACGTCGTTTCGAAGAACGGCAATCTTCTCTTGAACGTCGGGCCGCGTGGCGACGGCACGATCCCCGAGGAGCAGCTGAGGATCCTGGCGACGCTCGGCTCGTGGCTCGGGAAGAACGGCGACGCGATCTACGGCACGCGCCCCTGGACGCACGCCACGGCAGAGACGGACGGCGGCGTCCCGGTGCGATTCACGCGCTCCGCAGACGGCCGCTTCGTCTACGCGACGTTCCTCGGCTCGCCGGCTCCCGGCGCCGTGACGATCGAAGGCTTCACCGCTGCTCCCAAGCGCGTCCTGCTCCTCGACGGAGGGCAGACGGTGGACGCGACGAGCACCGCGTCCGGCTTACGCTTGACGCTTCCGCGTCTCCCGGCCGGGGAGCCCGCGCACGTGGTCGCGATCGAGCTGGCGGGCTGAGCGGGATCGAAATGAGCGCGGACGTCGTCATCCGACGCATGACCGAGGCGGACGTGCCCGCCGCGGATCGGATCTTCCGCGCCGCGTTCGGAACGTTTCTCGGACTTCGCGATCCCTCCGCGTTCGCGGGCGACACCGACTACGTCGGCACGCGGTTCCGCGGCGAGCCCGAGGCAGCGTTCGTCGCCGAGGTGGACGGCGAGGTCGTCGGCAGCAATCTCGCGATCCGCCGCGGCTCGGTCGCGTTCTTCGGCCCGCTTTCGGTCGACCCTACGCGCTGGGAGGGCGGCTTCGCGAAGCGTCTCGTCGCGGCGACGGTCGACGTCTTCGATCGCTGGGGAACGACGCACGCGGGGTTGTTCACGTTCTCGCAGAGCGCGAAGCACGTCGCGCTCTATCAGAAGTTCGGCTTCTGGCCCGACTCGCTGATGGCGGCGATGGCGTACCCGATGGCGAAGCTCGCTCCGATCGGCGCCTCGCGCGACGCAGGCTCGTTCGCGCTTCTCTCGGCGATGGAGAAGGGGGAGGCGGAGGACGCGCTCGCTGCGTGTCGCGCGCTCGCCGGCTCGATCCATCCGGGGCTCGACGCGACCCGGGAGATGGAGCTCGCGCTACGCTTCGGGCTCGGAGACGTCGTGCTGCTGCAGGACGGCGGCTCGCTCCGCGCGTTCGCGCTCTGCCACTGCGGGGCGGGCTCGGAGGCCGGAAGCGGCGCGTGCTTCGCGAAGTTCGCGCTCGTCCGGCCCGGCCCCGGCGACGCGGAGGCCTTCGATCGTCTTCTCGATGCGTGCGTCGCGATGGCCACGGCTCGAGGTCTGGCGCATCTCGTCGTCGGCGTGAGCCTCGGCAGCCGCGCCGCGTACCGTCGTCTCCTGCAGCGCGGCTTCCGGACCGAGCTTCAGGGCGTCGCGATGCACCGCCCCGACGAGCCGGCGTACCACTCGCGCGATCTCTACGTCCTCGACGACTGGCGCTAGAAACCGACGCCGATGAAGCCTTCGTCCGGAGGCTGGGGGAAGCCTTCGGCGACGTAGAGCTGCCCGAGCAGGATGAACATCTCGTTCTCCGTGCTCTCGCCCGCCGTGATCGGGCAAGCGTCGCACCAGCCGTCGCTCGCGCCCGGCGAGGAATCGCAGTCGACGTCGGCCTCGCACGGCTCGGCGATCCGCCCCGCGACGCACGCGACGGGCTCGCAATCGGTCGGAAAGAATCCCGCCGTCGCGCTGTCCGGGATCCGGGAAGCGCGCGTCACGGTCTCGACGTTCGGCGAGCCGTCCTCGTTCACGCCGTTGTTGAACGTCCCGCAGTAGCGGAGCGTGCGATCGCCGGCGTCGGACGAGTCGAACGCGAGCGGCGGATCGAACGGCTGACGCGTCGGGTCCGCGTAGGTGAAGTTCTCGTAGAGGAGCGCGCCGTCGGGCGCTTCCACCCAGAAGCGCTTGCCGCGCTTGTGGTTGTGCGACGTGAGTGAGAAGAGCCGCGCGCCCTGCGGCAGGACGTGCGTCCCGCAAAACGTCTCCTCGGTGAACGGCGGATTGTTCGGCCGCAACACGGAGTCGATCGAGACGACCGCGACCACGGGGAAGCGCTGCTCCTGTGCGAAGTAGAGATTGATGCGTCCGTTCAGCTCGTGGTCCTTCGCCGTCAAGTTGAACGCGTGCGAGTTCCAGAAGGCGATGCCCGAGAGAGGCACCTGCCCGAAGACGCCCGGCAGGAGCCGCTGGAAGGCCTGCGCTTCCTGCGCGCCGCCGATGCTTCGTGTCTGCGACGGAATGCCGATCACGGAAGGCGGCCCGAAGCCGACGCAAGCGAACGAGTCGCGGACCTCGCTCCGGCAAATGCCGCTCCCACACGCGTCGAGATCGAGAGGATCGCACGGCTCCCCGCCGCGCTCGCCGGAAGCACAGGTCCATGCCCCGAACGCCGGGTGATCGATCTCCTCGATCGGCACACCGGAGTGGCTCAGCACGAGGTGATGGCTCACCGGATCCTGACGAAGCTCCTGCGCCGAGATGCGGAAGAACTCGCCCGTCGGATCGAGGAAGCGCTCGGGCACCTTGCCGTGCAGGTCGTAGTAGGTCGCGAAGCAGACCTCGCGCTCGCGACCGGCCGCGAGCGAAAGGGGCGGCAGGACGAACTGCACCCCCTCGTCCGGTGCGGGCGGCTCGAGCGGGTCGATGGTGATCGGTTCCGGCGGCGGCAGACACGCATCGAGCAGGCTCTCCGTGCCGGGAACGGTGCCCGTCTGCGGCGCCCCCGCGGTGATCCAGAGTCGCACGGCTTCGAGCTCGCTCTCGCGGAGAGCCGGAAGGCCGCTCGGCATCGGAGCGCCATTGATCGCGACCGTCCCCGGCAGCGTCTTCGCCGCGAGCTTCAGATAGAGGTAGCTTCGCTCGCGATCGCCGGGGACCACGCGCGCGAGGCTCGAGCCGACCGACGGGATCTCGACGAGGTTCGACCAGGCGACGTCGGGGCGAAGGTCGAGGCCGCCGCTCGCCGCGGAGCCGTGGCAGACCTCCTGCGTGCAGCCGTGTCGCTCGAAGACGACGGTCTGGATCGCCTCGAAGGTGCTGGCGAACTCCGCGCAGCTCCCCGGCGTCGGCGAAGGAGGGGACACGGGTGCTGCGACGTCGGTTGAATCGCCCGAGCCGCCGCAGCCGATGGCGCAGCCGAGAGCGACCGCGCGCACGAGCGCGAGCGCGGCGCGCGGAACGAAGAAGCGACCGTCGGCACGGGGGTGGGGTGCGACGGATCGACGGCGGGTTCTCGTGGTCTCTCTCACGTCTGGCGAATGGGTCGGACCCACCTATAGGCGGGACCGAGAGCGTCGTACAAGCGCCCATCCGCATCCACTCGACGGAAGAGCGCGGCGCCACCTCGATTTCGCGCTTGTCGCGACGCGGTGCGGCGAGCCGGCCGGTCGCAAAGCACGTGCCTCGTTGCAAGCGCGGGGCCGCTTTCGAGCCTTTCCCGGCGCGGCGAAGGAGGCTAGAGAGGCGGCCAGGAGGGCTTCCGTGCGCACGTCTCTTTGCGATCAGCTCGGTATCGAGCTTCCCATCTTCGCTTTCACGCATTGCCGCGACGTCGTCGTCGCGGTCTCGAAGGCGGGCGGAATCGGCGTCCTCGGCGCCGTCGGCTTCACTCCGGAGCAGCTCGAGATCGAGCTCAATTGGATCGACGAGCAGATCGGCGGCAAGCCCTACGGCGTCGACATCGTGATCCCGGGAAAATACGAGGGGATGGGCGAGCTCGATCCGACGAAGCTCGAGGAGCAGCTTCGCGCGCTGATCCCCGAGCAGCATCGGCAGTTCGCGAAGAGGCTCCTCGCGGATCACGGTGTCCCCGAGCTGCCGCCCGAGGACAAGCACCACGAGCTCCTCGGCTGGACGGCGGCGACCGCGACGCCGCAGGTCGAGATCGCCCTGAAGCATCCCGGCGTCAAGCTGATCGCGAACGCGCTCGGCACGCCTCCCGACGAGGTGATTGCGCGTGTCCACGAGGCGGGACGTCTCGTCGCGGCGCTCTGCGGCAGCCCGCGCCAGGCCCTCAAGCACAAGGCCGCGGGGATCGACATCGTCATCGCACAGGGGACCGAGGGCGGCGGGCACACGGGCGAGATCGGAAGCCTCGTGCTCTGGCCGCAAGTCGCCGCGGCGGTCGCGCCCCTTCCGGTCCTCGCGGCCGGCGGGATCGGCCACGGCGCACAGATCGCGGCGGCTCTCGCCGTCGGCGCGCAGGGCGTCTGGACCGGCTCGCTCTGGCTCGCCGTCGAGGAAGCGGATGCGCCGCCCGCGCAGCGTCAATCCTACTTCGACGCGACGAGCAGGGACACGGTGCGCTCCCGCTCGTACACGGGAAAGCCGTGCCGCATGCTGCGGAACGAGTGGACGGACGCCTGGGAAGCGGCGGGCAACCCGTCCCCGCTCGGCATGCCGCTGCAGGGCATGGTCACGATGGACGCCGTGTCGCGAACGCATCGCTACGCCGACAAGGCGCAGAAGGTCGCGTTCAATCCGGTCGGGCAGGTCGTCGGCATGATCGAGCGGGTCGAGTCCGTGCGCTCGGTGATGCAGCGGCTCACCGAGGAGTACCTCGCCGCGGTCGACCGGCTCGAGAGCCTGCAGCCTTCGCAGTGAGACCTTGGCCGCGATAGAGAGCGAGCCCGCGCATGTCCAGGAACGCCCGCCGCCGAACGAGAAAGCACCGCAAGGCGATCCTCTCGGCCTGCGCGGCGCTCGCGGCGTGCGCAGGCGTCTCGGCGTGCTCGGGCGGAGGCGACGAGCCACCGTCCTTCACGCGCACCGAGGAGCGCGAGCCGTGCGACTCCTACGATTCGCAGCGCCAGCCCTTCTTCGGGGACCTACACGTCCACACGATGTACTCGGCGGACGCGCGCATCTTCGGGACGCAGAACGGCCCGCGCGACGCGTACCGCTTCGCGCGCGGCGAGGAGATCGCGATCTCCGACGAGCAGGAGCAGCCGACCCGCCGGGTCCGGATCGACCGGCCGCTCGACTTCGCCGCGGTCACGGACCACTCCGAGTTCCTCGGCGAGGTCGGCATCTGCAGTGATCCCGACTCGCCCGCGTACGACGACGAGATCTGCCTGCTGCTCCGCGGCGTCGAGGAGCCGGGCGACCGCTTCCTGATCACGGTCAACTGGCTCTTCCCCGCCGGCATCTCGAGTCCGCCTTCTTCGTTGCCGTTCTGCGAGGAGCTCGGCCTCGACTGCGACGCTTCGGCCGTGTCGGTGTGGGCGCTGACGCGCGACGCCGCCGAGGAAGCCTACGATCGGTCGAGCGCTTGCCGGTTCACGAGCTTCATCGGCTACGAGCACACCGCGAGCCCGCTCGGGCAGCACTGGCATCGCAACGTCATCTTCCGGAACGAGCGCGTGCCGGTCGTGCCGTCGAGCGTGCTCGAGACGGAGCGGCGCGGGCATCCGCAGGGGCTCTGGGAAGCGGTCGAGGACGACTGCCTGAACGCGGGCACCGGCTGCGACGCCGTCATCATCCCACACAACTCGAACCTCTCGGGCGGCGGCCAGTACGTCGATCCGCGCGACGCCGCCGACGCACGACGCCGTCGCGAGCGCGAGCCGCTCGTCGAGATCTATCAGCACAAGGGCGGCTCCGAGTGCCGCTTCGATCGCCTCGCCGGGCGTGGCGTTTCGACCGAGGACGAGCTCTGCACGTTCGAGCAGCTCGAGCGCGCCGACGAGACGCCGAAGCCTCCCGGAACCCTGCCGCCGACCGTCGACGAGTATCCCGCGCGCAATCTCGTGCGGAACGTTCTGAAGGACGGCCTCGCCTTCGAACAGGCCCTCGGCGAGAACCCGTTCCAGATGGGCTTCATCGGCAGCACGGACACGCACGACGCGACCGCGGGCGCCGTCGCGGAGAAGCTCTGGCCCGGCGCGCAGGGAAACGGCGACGCGACGGCGGATCGGCGCGTCGGCCGAAACCTGCGCGAGAATCCCGGCGGGCTCGCCGTCGTATGGGCGGAGGAGAACTCGCGCGACGCGATCTTCGAGGCGCTCCGCCGGAGAGAGACCTACGCGACGAGCGGCACGCGGCCGGTCGTGCGCTTCTTCGGCGGCGAGCTCGATCGCGTCGCGTGCGGGCGCGGCGATCTCGTCGAAGCGGCGTATCGCGACGGCGTGCCGATGGGCGGCGTCCTCGAGGCGGCGAGCGAGAGCCCGCGCTTCGCCGTGCTCGCGTTCAAGGATCCGGGGACGGCGGAGTCGCCGGGAGCCGATCTGGACCGGATCCAGATCGTCAAGGGATGGGTCGACCCGTCGGGAACGACGCACGAGGCGGTGTTCGACGTCGCCTCCGCTTCGTCGCCCGGCGCCCCGGTCGATCCTGCTTCGTGCACACCGAGCGCGGGGGCGAGCGAGCTCTGCGCCGTCTGGGAGGATCCGACGTTCGATCCGGACGAGCGCGCGTTCTACTACGCGCGCGTGCTCGAGCGCTCGTCGTGTCGCTGGAGCACGCTTCTCTGCCGCGAGGCGGGCGTCGATCCGTTCTCGAGCGAGTGCGCCTCGCAGGCCGCGGCCGCGGGTGAGCTCTACGACGTCTGCTGCACGGAGACGAGCGCCGAGCCCTTCTACGATCCGGCGATCCAGGAGCGCGCCTGGACGTCGCCGATCTGGTATCGGCCCGGCTGAACGAGCAAAGCGTCGAGAGACGTCGACCGCGCGCACGTGCGGGCGCGAGGAGGAGTCGGCGATGCTCTTCATGCGCCAGGGACGGCCGAAGGCCGGCGTATCGGTGGAGGACCAGGAGCGTGCGGTGCGGCTCTTCCAGAGCTGGAAGCCGCCCGCGGATCTGAAGATCCAGGCCCACGATGCGTCTGCGAACGGCGGCGACTACGTGATCGTCGAGACCGATTCGGTGCCGGCGTTGATCGAGGCGATCCAGGTGTGGGCGCCGATGCTCGCGTACGAGGTGACGCCGATCGTCCCGGTCGAGGCAGGCGTGACCGGCCTCGTGCGCGCGTGCGAGACACGCGCGCAGCTCCTGGCCTAGCCTGCATTTCTCACCAGATCCCTACTGCGGCGGCCGATAGCACCGAATCTTCGCGAGCTTCTCCCTCCGGGCTCCTCGACGTACTGTTCAAGTACGCCTGCGTCGCCCTCCGGTCCGAGGCTCGCGAATCTTCGGCACTCTCGACCGCCTCGCGACGTGATCTGGTGAGAAATGCAGGCTAGCGCGTCTCCCGAATCGAAGCGGTCCGCTCTTCGGGCGCGGCGCGCCGCCGGATTCGGCGTCGCCGCCGCCCGCAGCGATCTGCCGAGACAAGCGATCGATGCTCTCGGAGAGCACCTCCACCTCGCGACGGAGGCCGCGGAGCTCCACGCGAAGCTCCTGGTCGAGCCGCTTGATCACCGCGTGCGTCTCCTCGTCGGACTCGTCGATCTTCTGCCGCGACAGCCACGCTGCGATCTGTGCGGTGAGGAGGCGCGGTCACGAAGAGGACCGCGAAGGCCTCCGGAGAAAGGATGCGCCGCAGGCCCGTGCCGGCGCGCTGCGCGAGCACGAGGAGCCGCACCAAACGAACGACCGCCATGATGCGCGCCATCCGCCCGAGGTTCGTGAGGCGCACGAGGCGCAGCTCGCTCAGCAGCGCGGGCATGGCCGGGAACGTGAGCGCGAGGATCGCGAGGTCGAGCCAGGCGGAGGATTTTCGTAGCCAGCCGCGTCCGAAGGCGACCGCCTTCGTCGCCGCGTCCACGGCGAAGATCGACCAGATCGCCCAGTCCGCGATGCCTTCCCCCGGAACCCAGCTCGGGCTCTCGATGCTCAGGTTCGTCAGCACCACCGGGATCAGAGCGAGCGCCGACACGGTGGCTGCGACATCGGTTGCGGGCTCGAACGCCAGCGCAGCTTCTCTCCGGCTCTTCCAGGGCCGACGCATGATCCTGCATACGGCCGTCCGCCGAGGCTTTCCACCCGTTCGGAGCGCAAAGACGTGCTCGACTTGGATGTGCCCCCATGCGTAATTGGGCGGAAAATGGGAGACAGGGGGGCACCGTCCGAATACGCGCGAGAGGTGCGTCGACGCGTCGCGAAGCGCCTACCCGCTGCGATTCTCTTCTTGCTCGCGAGCGCCGCGATCTCGACGGCCTTCGAGATCGTTCGCTTCCCCGCGCGCGCCGGGTGGATGTTCTCGTTGGACGCGATCCTGATCGTGATCGCGGCGGCGACGCTCGGATTCGCGCGATTGAATCCCGGGCGTGCGGTCGGCGCCGCGGTTCTGGCGATGAACGCCGTCGGAATCCTGTTGAACCTCTATCACGCGCTCGTCAGCGCCCAGGTCGGCCCCTGTATCTGGACGCTCACCGCGCTGCAGGCCTCCGCGGTCGTGTTCCTGCCGTGGGGCTGGCGCGCTCAGGCGCTCGGCTCGATCGGGACGGTCGTCGGCTATCCCTTGATGCTGCAGACGACCGACCAGGTGCTCTCGTGGGCCGCAGGCGGTGCGTACCTCGCGATGGTCGTCGGGATGAGCATCGCCGGAGCCGCGCTGATCGGCCGCTATCTCAAGATCGACCTGTCGCTGTCTCGGGCGCTTTCGGAGCGCGAGGCGCGTCTCGAGGAGCTGCTCGCGCGCGAGCAGACGGCGCGGCGCAAGGCGGAGGCGGCGAGCCGGGCGAAGGACGAGTTCCTCGCGACGATCTCGCACGAGCTGCGCACGCCGCTCACGCCCATCCTCGGTTGGACGCGCCAGCTACGCGACGGCCTGCTGAGCCCGGGCGAGGTCGATTAGGTCGTGCGCACGATCGAGAGGAGCGGCAGCTCGCTCGCGCAGCTCATCGAGGATCTGCTCGACGTCTCCCGCATCACGCAGGGAAAGCTTCGGCTCAGCCTCCGCACGGTCGACGTCTCCGCCGTCGTCGCGGCGGCGATCGAGCCGATGCGTCCCGCGGCGCTCGCGAAGGAGATCCGCCTGCACCTGCTCCTCGCGAAGGAGCCGCCGATCGTCTCCGCCGATCCGGATCGCTTGCAGCAGATCGTCTGGAACCTCGTGTCGAACGCGATCAAGTTCACGCCGCGAGGCGGAAACGTGCGCGTCGCGGTACGGCGCGCCGGGCTGCACGCGGAGATCGTCGTCGCCGACACGGGACACGGGATCGCGCCCGACGTTCTGCCGCACGTGTTCGAGCGCTTCTGGCAGGCCGACGGCTCGAGCACGCGCGCGCACGGCGGGCTCGGCCTCGGGCTCGCGATCGTCCGTCATCTCGTCGAGCTGCACGGAGGCAACGTGCGCGTCGAGAGCCCGGGCGAGGGGCAGGGCGCGACGTTCCACGTCCAGCTTCCGATCAGCGCCGAGGCGACGCGGACGGCATCCGAATCGGCTCCGCGACGCCAGGGCGTGTCACTCGACGGTCTGAGCGTCCTCATCGTCGACGACGAGGACGACGGCCGGGAGATGGTGCGCACGCTGTTCGAGCGCCGCGGGGTCGAGGTGCGGACCGCTTCCTCGACGCGTCAAGCACTCGAGGTCTTCGATCTCTGGGCGCCGCGCGTGCTGATCTCGGACATCGCGATTCCGCATCAGGACGGCCTCGAGCTGATCCGCGAGGTCCGTGCGCGTGAAGCGGACCTCGGCGGACACCTGCCGGCGCTCGCGTTCATGGCGCGGACGCGCACCGAGGACCGCGCGCAGGCGCTCGCCGCGGGCTTCGACGGCTACCTCGCGAAGCCCTCGGACCCGGACGAGCTGCTCTCGTTCGTGGCGCAGCTCGCCTCGAACTCTTCGCACGCTTACTAATTCAAGCGAGGGGGCGCTGCCCCCTCGCCGGAGCTGCAGCAAAGCTGCAGCTCCTCCACGGTTGATCGCAAGCGAGGAGGCGCTGCCCCCTCGCCGGAGCTGCAGCAAAGCTGCAGCTCCTCCACGGTTGATCGCAAGCGAGGAGGCGCTGCCCCCTCGCCGGAGCTGCAGCAAAGCTGCAGCTCCTCCACTCCCCCGCTCGCCCTCCGCTCGGCCGCGCGCTTCGCGCGCGGAGGGTCGCGTTCCTCGGAGCGCGGGGCTGGTGCGGTCATGAGGCTGATCCTCCTGTCGTCTATTGGCGCGTGAGCGGGCGAGCGGCGTGGGAGACGGCACGGTGGACCGTCGTGATCCTCTTCGCCGTGGCGGCGTGCTGGCACGTCGACCGGCCGGGCTACCTCTACGACGAGGTCCTGTTCGTCAATGCGGCGCTGGGCGGCGTCGACGAGAGCTTCGTGCACGCGCGTGTCCTCGGCGTCCCGGTGATGCTGATGTCGTACCTCGGTGCGCTGAAGGCCTGGCTGCACGCGCCGGTCTTCGCGGTGTTCGGCGTCTCCGCGGAGACGATCCGCGTGCCGAGCGTCCTCCTCGCCGCGGCGAGCCTCTACCTCTTCGCGCGCATCGGCGACCGCCTCTTCGGGCAGATGCTCGGCTTCTGGTTCCTTCTCGTGCTCGCGACCGATCCGCGGCTCTTCCTCGCGGCGCGCGTCGACTACGGTCCGGTCGTCCTGATGATGCTCCTGAAGGCCGCGGCTCTCCTGCTCTTTCTCGGCTGGCTCGCGGAGCCGAGCACCGGAAAGCTCGCGGCGCTTCTCGCCGTGCTCGCGCTCGGCGTCTTCGACAAGCTGAATTTCATCTGGTTCGTGGTGGCGCTCGGAGCTGCGGCGATCGTCGTCCATTCGCGCCAGGTCACGCGGAATCTTCGGCAGAGCGGCGCGAGCGGGATGTTGCTTCTCGTCGTCGCCGGCGGGATCGCGGCGTGGGTCGGAGCGACGTGTGTCCTGCCGCTCCTGGGCTCGGACTTGGCGTATCTTCCGAAGCAGCCGCCCGTGCTGTCGCTGCAGCGACTCTTCGCGCTGCTCGAGATCGTCCGGTCCACGCTTCTCGCTGCGCGCGGTTGGTATCTACTCTTCCCCGGCCCGCCGCCCGTCGGGACGGCGTTCACGCTCGACCTCGCTCTCGCGCAATCGACCTGGGTGGTCGGGCTCGGTGCTCTCGCTCTCGCTGCGATGACGGCGTGGGCGGCCCGGCGAGGCCAGGCGCGAACGATCGCATTTCTCTTCGTGCTGCTGCTCGTCCTCTTCGTGCAGGTGCTTCTCACGCGTCAGGCGACGATGCCGCACCACGCGTTCGTGCTCCATCCGTTCCATCTCCTCCTCGTCTTCGCGATCGCGGCCCCGCTCGTGCAAGCTCTCCTCGTGCGGCGGCGCGCTCTCGCGCACGCGCTCGTCGGCGTCGCGGCGGGCCTTCTCGTCGTCGCACACGTGCGAGCCGACGCCGCCTACCTCGAGCGGATCGAGGACCCGGCGGGATACCTCGCCGAGAGCAGTCCCGCGATCCGCGATCTCTCCGACCGCATCCGATCGCTCCGGACGGACGCGGTCTTCTCGGTCGACTGGGGTCTTCACACGCAGCTCTTCTCGCTCGCGGCGGCCGAGGACCGCGCGCGGTTCACCGACCTCTGGGCGACCTTCGAGAATCCGGCCGCCTCGACCGTCGCGGGGAAGCAGTCGCTCCGCGAGCGCTTCGCGGGCCGGCGGATCGTCGTCGTCCAGCACACGTCGCGTCAGACCGTGATGCGAGGGGCGCGGAACGCCTTCCTCGACTTCCGCGCCGAGATGCTGCCCGGAGCCGCTCCGCCGGAGAGGGTCGCGGACGCGGCGGGCCGCCGACTCTACGAGATCCACCTCGTTCCGGCAGAGCCGGCTTCCCGTTCGGGATCTTGACCGAGCGGGCTCGCGCGAGCGAGTCTCCCTCTTCCTTGGGACACCTACGCGGGAGAAGTGCTTTCGCCGCGGCCGTCGCCTTCGCGTTTCTCGCCGCGCCGTCGAGCGGTGCGGCGCGCTGCGGCCCGGGCGATCTCGTCGCCCTCGGGGAATCCGTGCGCGCGGAGCTCGAATGCCGGCGCGGAAGGCTCCTCGGCGAAGGAGCGTGCGCCGCTCCGGCCCCGCCCGCGTGCGGCCGCGACGCCGCGGCGGCTGCGGTCGAGCTGATCTTCCCTTCGGCGACCGCTTCCGCTTCGGGCTGGAGCTCCGCGGCGCTCCGCTGCCAGAGCGCGATCGCCCACGCCGCCGGTCGCTTCGCTTCGCAGCGTTTCCGCGAGCGGGAGCGCGGCGAGCGGCGCACCCGTGCCGCCCGCGCCTTCGCGCGGATCGATCTCTCGTGCGCGGGCGTCACCGTCGAGGGACGGCTCTCCGGTGCGCGGCTCCCGGGCGCCGGCGGAGCCTGCGCGGCTGCCGCAGGACGCGTGCGTACGAGCCTCGCGACCGAACCGCTGCGCCGATGCTTGCGCGCTTCGCTCGAGCGGATCGTCGACGACACAGCGCCCGAGCCGCTCCGGCCGAGCATCGTCCTGATCCTGACCGACGATCAGCGCTGGGACACGCTCGGCTTCATGCCGGCGACGCTCCGCCGCCTCGGCGGGGAAGGTCTCACGTTCACGAACGCCTTCGCGACGACGCCGGTCTGCTCGCCGAGCCGCGCGAGCATCTTCTCGGGGCTCGTCGCGCATCGCCACGGCGTGCATGCGAACGGGCAGGAGCCGGCCTTCGATCCGCGCACGAGCGTCGCCGTTCCGCTCGCTGCGGCCGGATACGCGAACGGCTTCTTCGGCAAGTACTTGAACGACGCCGAGAAGCTCGGCCTCGCGCCGCCTCCGGGGTGGGACGAGTGGCACGTCCTCCTCGGCCCGGCGGGTGGAAGCTTCTTCGGCTCGAGCCTCGACGAGAATGGCGCGCTTCGCACGCTGCCGCAGGACGCGTACTCGACCGACGTCCTCGCGCAGCGCGCGGTGAGCTTCATCCGTGAGCACGCGGACGAGCCGTTCTTCGCCGTCTTCGCGCCCTTCGCCCCGCACGCGCCGGCGGATCCCGCTCCGCGGCACGCCGGCTCTCTCGCGGGCCTGCCGCCGTACCGGCCGCCGAGCTGGCACGAGCCGGACGTGTCGGACAAGCCGCTCTGGGTGCAGCTCCTCGCGCGTGTGCTCAAGCCCGAGGCCGCGGTGATGCGCGACACGCTGCGTCTCCGGGAGCTCGAGTCGCTCGCCGCGGTCGATGAAGCGGTCGGAGCGATCACGGACGTGCTCGAGCGTGCCGGCATCGCCGACTCGACGCTCGTCGTCTTCACGTCGGACCACGGCATCCACTGGGGAGAGCACTGGAGCAGGACGAAGTTTTCATTTTACGAGGAGTCGATCCGCGTCCCCTACCTGATCCGCCATCCAATGCGCGCTCCGACGCCGGGGAAGCGGTCGGAGCTCGTGCTCAACGTCGACCTCGCTCCGACGCTGGCGGCTGCGGCCGGCGTCGCGCTCGCGGCGAAGCCCGACGGGGAGAGTCTCCTCCCGCTCTTCGTCGCGAGCCCGCCTTCGTGGCGGAAGGACTTCCTCCTCGAGACCCCGGGCGAGCTGATCGGGCCGCCGGGCCGTGCGGTGCGCACGCGGCGCTGGAAGTACGTTCGGCTCTATCCCCAGGCCGGGATCGACGAGGAGCTCTACGATCTCGCGGCGGATCCGTTCGAGCTCGAGAACCTCGCCCGGAGCCCGTCGCACGAGATGACCCGGAGCCGTCTCGCGGCCCGCCTGGCGAAGCTCGTGCGGGACGCGAGCGCACGGACGAGCGCCGGCTCCGGATCGGCGTCCGCGGACGTCCTACTCGGAGACGATGCGGAAGCGGACGCCGCCGCGCAGCTCGGGGACGGGCGGCGCGACCTTGTCGACCTCGAGGTCGAGCCGCGCGCCGCGCGGAAGCCGGGCGCTTAGCGGGTCGTACAGCGCGGCGGCCAGGTGCTCGACGAGCCGGAACTCGCGGCTCGCGCAGAAGTCGCGCGCGGTCGCCGCGAGCTCCGCGTAGCAGGCCGTGTCGCCGAGCGAGTCGGTCCAGCACGCGGCCGGCGGCGCCTCGAAGTGCACGCGCAGGCCCAGGCGGACCTTCTGCGGCACGCGACGCTCCTCGGCTTCGCAGCCGAGGTGGACGTCGAGCTCGATCGCCTCGACCGTCAACGTCGTTCGCCAGCGCCGCTCCGGCCGGGAGCCCACTGCCGTCGTCACCGGAGTCGCGCGTACGATGCTCGCCATCGCGCGATCTTGGCGTTCCCGTGCAGGGAATCCAAGTTAAACCGATTGAGCGAAACGTTCGCTCCGGCTTACGGCCGGCGCATCGCTCGGCTTGACAAGGGTCGGCTGCTCGCAGAGAGGACCAGTTCCATGAAACGAGATCTCGGGAAGGCACTCGCGGGTCCGGTCCACCTCGTCGGGGCCGTGCTCGGTCTGGCTCTTCTCGCCGCGGGCTGCGTTCCGGCGGTGACCGGCGCCGCCTACGGCCTGAGCGATCACGGCCCCACGAAGGAGCAGAAGCAGCTCATCAAGGAGGAGCTCGCGCCCTACCGCTCGCGCGGCGAGAGCGCGATCAGCGGCAAGGTCTTCCTCGAGACGCCGGTCGGTGTCGTCACCGGCGCTGGACGCTCCGTGCACCTCACCCCGGCGACCTCGTACATGAAGGCTCTCGTCGAGCGGGACGTCATCGGCAAGAACAAGATGATCGACCGTCGCGCCGACGACGTCTGGTGGACGACGCGCGCCGACAAGGAAGGCCGCTTCACGTTCTCCTGGTTGCCCGCGGGCGAGTACGTCGTCCTCTGCCCAATCGCGTGGTCGCCGTCCGGCGGCACGAGCGTGAAGACGGGGATCGCCTACGCGATGGCGAAGGTGGGCCCTCGCGAGCACGTCGTCGGCGACGTCAAGCGAGTCGTGAAGTAGTCGGCTCCTCCCGCCGACCTCTGCGCGGCACCGGCCTTGCGACGCCTCAGGCGCTTCGATAGGTCGCGAAGAAGAGGACAGGAGGACATCATGGCGATTCGCCTGGGAGATATCGCGCCCGATTTCACGGCCGAGACGACGGAAGGCACGATCCGGTTCCACGAGTGGATCGGAGACGGCTGGTGCGTGCTCTTCTCGCACCCGAAGGACTTCACGCCGGTCTGCACGACCGAGCTCGGGTACATGGCCAAGATCAAGCCGGAGTTCGAGAAACGCGGGGTCAAGATCCTCGGATTGAGCGTCGACCCGGTGAGCTCGCACAAGGAGTGGTCGAAGGACATCGAGGAGACGCAGGGGCAGAAGCCCAACTACCCCCTGATCGCGGACCCCGAGCGCAAGATCGCGGACCTCTACGACATGATCCATCCGAACGCGCTCGACACGCTGACGGTCCGCTCCGTCTTCGTGATCGGCCCGGACAAGAAGGTGAAGCTGACGCTGACCTATCCCGCGAGCACGGGCCGGAACTTCGACGAGATCCTGCGCGCGATCGACTCGCTGCAGCTCACCGCGAAGCACAGCGTCGCGACGCCGGTGAACTGGAAGTCTGGTGAAGACGTCATCATCGTGCCGGCCCTGTCCGACGAGGACGCGAAGAAGAAGTTCCCGGACGGCTGGAAGGCGAAGAAGCCGTACCTCCGGATCGTTCCGCAGCCTCGCTAGCCTCGCTTTCGTTTCGACGCCGCGCCGCCCGCCCGTCCGGCGGGTGGCGGTCGCCGGCCTCGCGCCGGGGAGATTTGCGTGAGCTCCGAGACCAATCCGCTGCTGTTTCCCGAGGGGCTTCCGCCCTTCGACCGTATCCGCCCGGAGCACGTCGTACCGGGCATGCGCGAGCTGCTCGGTCGGCTCGGCGACGAGCTCGGACGCGTCGAGGCCGCCGCTGTGCCGACGTTCGAATCGACGATCGAGTCGATCGACCGCGTCGGCGAGAAGATGGGACGCGCCTGGGGCGTCGTCGGTCACCTGATGGGCGTCCGCAACGCGGATGCTCTCCGCGAGGCGCACGAATCGGTCCAGCCCGAGGTCGTCGAGTTCTCGCTCCGGATGGGGCAGAGCAAGCCGATCTACGAAGCACTCCGGAAGCTCGGCGAGAGCCCGGAGCTCGCGCGCGTCGGACCGATACGGAAGCGCATCGTCGAATGCGCGCTGCGGGACGCCGTCCTTTCGGGAGTCGCTCTCGAAGGCCCGGCGCGAGAGCGCTTCAACGAGATCCAGCCCGAGCTCGCCGAGTGCGCGACGCGGTTCTCGAATCACGTGCTCGACGCGACGAAGGCGTGGTCGCTGACGCTCCGGACGCGCGAGGAGATCGCCGGCCTGCCGCAGAGCCTGCTCGCTCTCGCTGCGCACGCGGCGCGCGAGGCCGGCGAGGAGGGTGCGACGCCGGAGGCGGGTCCGTGGCGGATCACGCTCGACGCCCCGAGCAGCCTGCCGTTCCTGCAACACAGCCGCCGCCGCGATCTGCGGGAGACCGTCTACCGCCAGGGCGTCACGCGCGCGAGCCACGGCGAGAACGACAACACGGAGCTGATCCGGCGCATCCTGAAGCTCCGTCGCGAGGAAGCGGCGATCCTCGGCTACGAGGACTACGCCGCTCTGAGCCTCTCGGTGAAGATGGCGCCGGACGTCGCGACGGTCGAGCGCATGCTCGAGGAGCTGCGCGAGGCGTCGTTCGGCGCGGCCGAGCGGGACCGCGACGAGCTCGTCGCTCTCGCACGCGCGGAGGGCGCGCCGGAGGCGAGCGAGCTTCGCCCGTGGGACGTCTCGTTCTGGGCCGAGCGCTTGCGCGAGAAGCGCTACGCCTACACGGACGAGGAGCTTCGCCCGTACTTCCCGTTCCCGAGAGTGCTCGAAGGTCTCTTCGCGCTCGCGCGGCGCTTGTACGGCATCGACATCACGCCGGCCGACGGCGAGGCGCCGGTGTGGCACCCCGACGTGCGCTTCTTCCGCGTGCGCGAGGAGTCGGGCGAAGACGTCGCCGCATTCTACCTCGATCCTTACAGCCGTCCGGCGGAGAAGCGCGGCGGAGCGTGGATGGACGATTGCATCGGCCGGAAGCCGGGCCGTCTCCCCGTCGCGTACCTCGTCTGCAACCAGGCGCCGCCGATCGACGGAGCGCCGTCGCTGATGACGTTCCACGAGGTCGAGACGCTCTTCCACGAGTTCGGCCACGGCCTGCAGCACATGCTGACGACCGTCGACGAGCCGATGGCGGCGGGCATCCGCAACGTCGAGTGGGACGCCGTCGAGCTGCCGAGCCAGTTCATGGAGAACTGGTGCTACCACCGCGAGACGCTGCTCGGGCTCTCGGGCCACGTCGAGACGGGCGAGCGCCTTCCCGACGAGCTCTTCGAGAAGATCGTCGCGGCGCGAACGTTCCGCGCCGGCTCGGACATGCTGCGGCAGCTCTACTTCGGCTTCCTCGATCTCGCGCTGCACCACGGCTCCGATCCGGATTCCGGCGAGTCGCCGGAAGACGTGCAGCGTCGCATCGCGAAGCGGACGACGGTGATCCCGCCGATCCCGGAGGATCGCTTCCTCTGCTCGTTCGGCCACATCTTCGCCGGGGGATACGCGGCCGGCTACTACAGCTACAAGTGGGCGGAGGTGCTCTCCGCCGACGCCTTCGCCGCGTTCGAGGAGGCAGGCCTCGACGACGAGCGCGCCGTACGCGAGACGGGACGGCGCTTCCGCGAGACCGTGCTCGCGCTCGGCGGAAGCCGGCACCCGCTCGAGGTCTTCCGCGCGTTCCGCGGCCGCGACCCATCGACGGACGCGCTCCTGCGTCACGCCGGTCTCCGGAAGTGAAGCGCGCGTGAGCGCGCTGCGGATCGCTCCGCGTGCCGTCGTCACCGGAGCGTCTTCGGGGATCGGCCGCGCGACGGCGCTCGCTCTCGCGCGGGCCGGGCTCGAGGTGCTCGCGGTCGCGCGTCGCGAGCCGGAGCTCGAGCGCCTCGCCGCGGAAGCGCCCGAGCGGATTCGTCCGCTCGTCGCGGACGTGACCTCGGCAGACGATCGCGTGCGCATCCGCGAGGCGCTTCGCGGCGAGCCGCTCGGCGCGCTGGTGCACGGCGCGGGAGTCTTCCCGCGCGGGCCCTTGTCCGGGGTGTCTGCGGACGACTGGCGCGCGGCGATGGCGACGAACGTCGACGCGCGGCTCCACCTCGTGCAGGAGCTCGCGCCTTCGCTCCGCGGCGGCCGGGTCCTCTTCGTCGGGTCCGACGCGGCGACGACGCCGCGCGCGGGCGGGGCGGTCTACTCGATCTCGAAGGCAGCCTCGCTGATGCTCTGGCGATGCCTCGCGGTCGAGCTCGGCGACGAGATCACCTTCGCGATGGCGAAGCCCGGGCTCGTCGCGACCGACATGCTCGAGGGATCGCTCGCGGCGCCGCGCGACGCCTTTCCGGCGGGCGAGGTCTACGAGGCGATGTGCGCGCGGGGAGAGACCGTCGCTCCGGAGACGGTGGCGCGGTTCTTCCGCTGGCTTCTCCTCGAGACCGACGCGGCCGAGCTCGGCGCCGACGGCTGGGACATCCGCGACCAGCACCACCACGCCCGGTGGCTCGAAGGGCCGCTTTATACGCCTCGCGGCCGCTGAGAGAGTGGCCGCGCCGCGCGGAGGCCTCCGTTCCGGGAGACCTCCCGCGCGTGCAGCTTCGGCGCGTCAGGCGTGGACGGCGCTGCGATCCGGGATCGGGAGACCTTCCCGAGCGAGCCGCTCGCGCGCCGCGTCGCGACGCTTCAGCAGGAACTTTGGCCGCATCACCTTCACGAGCGCCGGCACGACGATCAGACCGCCGATCGTGTTGAAGAGCATCAGCAGCGATAGCAGGAGGCCCATCTCCGCCTGGAACTTCAGGCTCGAGAACCACCAGAAGATCGTCGCGGCGAACATCGTGCTCGCGGTGAAGATGATGGCGCGACCCGTCGTCGCCGTCGCGTAGTCCACGGCGTCGTCGACGTCGAGCCCTTCGTCGAACGTATCGAGCATTCGACTGAAGTGGTAGATGCCGTAGTCGACGCCCGCGCCGGCGCCCGCCGCGGCGACAGGCAGCGAGTTGACGTTCAAGTCGATCCTCCAGAGCACCATCACCATCTCGCACATGAACTGTGCGCCGACGACGGGGATCATCAGGAGGAAGGTCGCCACGAGGGAGCCGTAGGTCAGATAGAGGCACGCGGCGACGACGGAAAAGACGATGCCGAGAGTCGTCCAGTAGGATTGCTCGACCTTCTCGTTCACCGCCGCGAGGATGCCGAACATGCCACCCGCCAGGCGGAACTTGAGGTTGCACTCCTTACCCTCGGCGAGCGCCGCACTCTTCGTCGCGGGGTCGTCGGAGCAAGCCTGGTTCCCGGCGACCGTGGCCTTCGCGAAACCGTTCGCTTGTTCGATGGCGTGCGTGATCATCGCGTTCGAATGGCCACGGAAGAGAGTCACGACCGTCCCGAACTGGGAAGACGGGTCGATGAAGCGGTCGAGGTCACCCGCTTGGCCGCTCTGCGTGAACGCGTAGAAGAGCTGCGCGATGTCCTTGGGCTTCTCCGGGATGTAGCCCCACTTCGGATCGCCTTCGCGATACAGCCGAGCGAGCTGCTTGATGATGTTGACGACCGAGACGGAGAGAGCCGCGCCTTCGACGCGCTCCATCTCCATGCCGTACTCCTCCATCAGCTCGAGCGGCTCCTTGGTCTTGATGTTGTCCGGCTTCTGCGTGTCGGCGATCGCGATGAGCTGGTTTCCGCCGAGGAACTTCGTGTCGATGATGTCGTACGCGACGTTGTACGGGTGATCCGGGAAGAGCAGAGCCGCTCCCGGGCTCATGTCGCCGACCTTCAGCGTCCGTCCGATCAGGAAGGAGGTCGCGAAAATGATGACGGAGACCACGATCACGACCCAGCGCCGGTAGCCCTCGCTCGACCAGATCGTGAAGTCGGTGACCGCCTTGTAGAAGCGCTCCGAGAGGCGGTGCGAGATGTCTTCGTCCGTCTGCTCAGGCGGCGGGTTGATGTACTTCAGGATGATCGGGTGCAGCGTCACGACGCTGATGAAGATCGAGATGATCCAGAAGCTCGCGAACACCGCGACCTTCTGGATCAGCGGGATCGGCGCGATCGCGACGAGCAGGATGCCGAGACCGTCGGTCACGATCGCGGCGATCGCCGGCGGGAAGAGCGCGCTATAGGAGACGACGATCGCCTGATCCTTGTCGTGCAGGCGGTGGTACTCCTCGTGGTAGCGATCCATCGACTGGACCGAGTGGCTGATCGTCCGCGCGGTCAGGAAGATCGGGATCACCATCACCAGCGGGTCGAGGTTGAAGCCGAGCAGCTGGCCGAAGCCGATGCCCCAGATGCTCGACAGGATGGCCGAGAACATCGGCACCCAGATGCCCGTCCATGTTCGGAAGTAGATCCACAGCAGGATGGAAATCGTCGCGAACGTCAGCGCGAAGACGTAGAGGACCTGCGGCGCGTACCGCAGCACCGAGGTGAAGAGGTACGGGAAGCCGGTGAACATGATGTCGTGGTTCGCATCGTCCTCGGCGGCTTTCAGGTCTTCGAGCCGTTGGTACAGGTACTGGAAGTCGAGGTCTTCCTCCCAGAATCCCGCCGTGACGAGCGCGGCGGTGTCGTCCTCGGCGACGTGCACGCCGTGGATGCCCTTCGTGGAGTACACGGCGAAGCGCACTCGCTCGGCGTCCTCCTGTGTTTGAGGAACACCGGGGTAGTAGACCTCTCGGATCTGCACCGCGCCGCGGAAGGTGCTGATGCTCTTCATCTTCGGCGAGGAGATGGAGAGGATCTGGTACGGCACGACGCCCTTGGTCTCGATGATGAACTTGGTGACGCGGTCGATCTTCTGAAGCGTCGCCGGGTTGTAGATGTCGCCGTCTTTGGCCTTGACGACGACCTGCAGCACGTTCGCGGATCCGAACATGCGCCGGAACTCGTTGTAGATCTTGATGTACTCGTGATTGCGCGGATAGAAATCGAAGAAGTCGGTGTGGAGCTTGAGGGTCCGCATCTGCCAGCAGAAGAACACCGTGATCAGCGCGACGAGGATGAGGATGCCTCTGCGATACTTCAGCAGGAAGCGAAGGTAGAGCTCGATCACTCGCATCGGGATCATGAAAATTCTCCTCGCGGCAGCCCGTCAGAGGCGGGTGCGTCGTGGTGGAGGAACTCCACGCGAGCTCCGGCCGCACATGGAGTCCGCAATCGCGAAAGCATGACAGTCAATCGGAGAAGTGCCGAGGTCGTCTCGTGGGACGAAGCGTTTGCAAAGGCCTGCTCGGCCACCTCCTTGTGGCGTTTCCTTGCATTTTGCCTCGTCCGCGTCCAGCCCTACGCGGCTTCCGAAACGCCGATCACCCCGCGCGAGCGGAGACCCGCGACGTCCTCGTCGGTGAGCCCGAGCTCCTGCCGGAGCACCTCGTCCGTGTGCTGTCCGAGAGTTGGCCAGCGGCGTGAGGGTTGCTCCTCCATCGCCGAAAGCTTGATCGGATTCCCGACGACGAGTAGGGGCTCGCCCGCATCCGGCCGAGGGATGCGCAGGAGCATGTTGTGGCTCTCGACGTGCGGATCGCGCTTCAGATCCTCCGTGTCGAAGCAGGGGCCGGCCGCGATGCCGTGCCGCGCCAGCTCGGTCGCGGCCTCGAGCTTCGTCTTCGATGAGGCCCACGCCTCGATGGCGGGGCGGACGACCGCCTCGAGGTTCTCTCGCCACCCTTCGCGGCTGGCGAAGCGCGGGTCGTCCCGCCATTCGGGGTGACCGACCGCGTCGGCGAGCGTGGCGAGGTGATGCTCGCGCACGGCTTGCACGACGAAGTAGCCGTCACGGGCGGCGAAGCCGTCGAAGATGCCGGGCGTCTTCCGTTGCCCGCGGACGCCCATCGACCAGAAGCACGGCGCGATGTCGGCCATCGCGATCATCGCGTCGAACATCGCGACGTCGACGTACTGGCCGCGTCCCGTGCGGTCCCGCTCCCGGAGGGCGGCAAGGAGCCCGATCGTCGCATAGAGCGCGCTGCCGATGTCGCCGAGCGCGCCCGCGGGGCCGATCGTCGGCGGCTGCCCGGGCGCGCGCCGGTACTCGTACAATCCGCCCATCGCTTCGGCGATCGGCGCGTAGGCGGCCCACGAGCCGTACGGCGAATCGAGGAGATTCCCGAAGCCCGAGACCGAGACGTACACGAGCCCGGGATGGAGCGGTGCGAGGTCCTCGTAGGCGAGCCCGAGCCGCTTCATCACGCCCGGCTTGAAGTTCTCGCCGACCACGTCGAACCGGGGCACGAGCTTCTTCAGGAGCGCTGCGCCGTCGGGATGCTTCAGATCGATCCCGAGGCTCCGCTTGTTCAACGAGTTCCGGAGATACGTCGCGCCCACCCGTCGGCCGTCGACGTCGGTGACCGCCGGAAGGGAGCCTCTGCCCGAGTCTCCGGTCACCGGATGCTCGACCTTCACGACGTCGGCTCCCAGGTGGGCGAGGAGCTGTGTCGCGTAGGGTAGGGCCTGCATCTGCTCGACGGCGAGGATGCGGACGCCCGCAAGCGGCCCGCTCGTCGTGCGCTCGGACGGGTTCGCGTCGTTCATCGGAAGGTCTCCTTCGGCCGCGGACGGGCGGCCCACGGCCCCGATTAGCGCCCCGTGTGCGGATTTGCGATGGTTCGCCGTGGCTCCGGCCGGAGCCTCGTGCCGCCGTGAGACGCGATCATCGACCCTATTGGATGGTGCGGGCTTCGCTCGCTCTGGAGCGTGCGTACACGCGCCATTTCCTTCGCCCGCAGCTCGAGCATCTCGGCGAGGGAGCGACGGTGCGGAAGCCGTGGTACGTGCGCCTCGACGGCGGCGACATCCGCATCGGCCGCTTCACGCAGATCGTCGGCGCGTGGGGACGCCCCGTGGAGATCTGCACGTTCTCGAACGGCGAGCGGAGCGGTGAGATCCGCATCGGCGATCACTGCCTGATCTCGCCGGGTGCGCGCATCTCGGCGGCAACGCGGATCGAGATCGGGGACGACTCGATGCTCGCCGCGGGCGTCTACTTGACGGACGCCGATTGGCACGACGTACACGACCGCACGCGCTCGCCCGGTCGCTCGGCGCCGATCGTGCTCGAGCGGAACGTCTGGATCGGCGACGGCGTGATCGTCTGCAAGGGTGTGCGGATCGGCGAGAACAGCGTCATCGGCGCGGGCTCGGTCGTCGTCGGCGACGTCGCTCCGAACGCGATCGCCGCCGGCAATCCGGCGCGCGTCGTGCGCGAGCTGCAGGCCGACGAGCGCCTCGTCACGCGCGCGACGCTCTTCCGCGAGACGCCGCGCGAGATGGAAGCGCGAAACGCGTTCCTCCGCTTCTACGTCCTCTGCGGCAACACCTTCGCCGGCTGGCTCCGCGCCCGCCTCTTCCCCCGCACGACCGACTAGGGGGTCCGGTTCGTTACGCCGTATCTGCACCCAGGCTCGAATTGAGCCTGGGTGCAGATACGGCGTAACGAACCGGACCCCCTCAACTCATGTTGCGGACGAGGCGGTCGCCTTGGGCGGGCTCGACCTCGATGCCGGTCACCTCCATCACGCGCGCCATCAGCATGTAGAAGCCGATCGCGATCGTCAGCTCGACGACCTCGCGCGACGAAAGATGCTGCTCGAGCGCCTGCAGTGCCTGGTCGGACGGCCGCACGTCCTTCACGACCTCGTCCGTGAAGGTGAGAACGGCGCGCTCCTTTCCGTCGAAGCACGCGGCGGAGACGTCGCCGCGCTCGAGCGCGTCCACCTGCGCCTGCGTGCAACCCGTCTGCAGCGCGATCGGCACGTGCTGCACCCACTCGTACGGTGCCTTGGACAGATGGGCGACGCGGAGGATCGCGAGCTCGCGGAGGTTTCCCGCGAGGTCCTGGCGAGCGAGGATCGTGCCGCCGAGGCGCAGGAGCGGCTCGACGTTCCGCTCCGCGTGGAGCAGGATCCGGAAGACGTTCAGCTTGATCGGCAGGCCTTCCCAGATCTTGCGGATCCGCTCGTGCGCCTCGTCGAGATCGGGATACGGAATGCGCGGCATGGGCACGTCCTAGCACGGGTCCGCGGCCCGGCCACCACCCCTTTGCGCCGCATCACCCCTATGCTTTGCTGCCGCCCGAATCCCCCAGGGGGACCGTCCCCGTTTTCGCGAAAACCACCGAGGAGTGACGATGAAAGCTGCGCTGCTGAGGGAGTTGAACGCGGACCTCGAGATCCGCGACGACGTCGGTCTGGTCGACCTGGGCCCGGGTCAGGTCCACGTCAAGCTCGTGTCGAGCGGCGTCTGTCACTCCGACCTGTCGGCGCAGAACGGGACGATCCCGTCCGGCACGCCGGTGGTCCTCGGTCACGAAGGAGCGGGCGTCATTCAGGAGGTCGGGCCGGGCGTCGACGGCGTCAAGGCGGGCGACCACGTGATCGTCTCCTTCACGCCGGCGTGCCGGAAGTGCCGCGCGTGTCTCCGAGGACAGTCGAACCTCTGCGAGATGATGGGTCAGATGGCGACGTCCGCGAACTTCGTCATCGGTGGCAACCGCGTCGCCGGATTCTGTGGTTGCGGAACCTTCTCGCAGGAGATGATCGTCCCCGAGGCAGCCGTCGTGAAGGTCGACGACGACATCCCGCTCGACATCGTCTCGCTGATCGGCTGCGGTGTGATGACCGGCGTCGGCGCCGCGATCAACACCGCGGACATCCGTCCGGGCACCTCGGTCGTCGTCTTCGGTGCGGGCGGCGTCGGCATCGCGGCGATCCAGGGCGCGCGCATCGCCGGTGCGGCGGAGATCGTCGCCGTCGACAAGGTCGAATCGAAGCTCGAGATGGCGAAGCGCTTCGGCGCGACGCATGCGGTGAAGCCGGAAGACCTCCCGGGCGTGCAGCAGGAGGTGACGCGCGGAGAGGGCTTCGACTACGCGCTCGAGTGCATCGGCAACCCGAACACGATCCGCGCGACCTTCGACGCGGCTCGCCGCGGCGGGACGGCGGTCATCGTCGGCGTCGGCCGCCTGACGGAGGTCGTCCAGTTCAGCGCCTTCGAGCTCTTCTTCCACGAGAAGAACCTGAAGGGATCGATGTACGGCAGCGCGAACGTGCGCGTCGACTTCGACCGCCTCCTCCGCCTCTGGCGGCAGGGCAAGCTCGACCTCGAGGGAATGATCAGCCGCCGCATCAAGGTCGACGACGTGAACGGAGCGTTCCGCGCCATGCAGGCCGGAGAGGTCATCCGCTCCGTCATTGAATTCTAACGAGGGGCACACGCCCCTCGAGCAGGTGACCGCTCCGCTGCAGGTCCTGGCCGAGCGGCCGGCAGTCGCGACCGATCGCGGCCATCTCGACCGCGGTCCGGGCCTCGAGCTTCTTCTCGTCGTAGTAGGCCAGGCAGAGGTACTTCACGGGCGCGTCTCCTTTCTGTCCCTGGTCGACCGGGGACGAGCGAAATCGACGCGCGCCCGAGGTCAGGAATCGGCGAACGTCGGCGCCTGGCTCGCGCGCGTCGGCACGCCCCAGAGGCCCGAGCGGGAAGGCTCGCCGAGGCTCCACACGCGGAGGTGCAGGTCTTCGAGCAGCCGCGCGTCGTTCAGGAGCCGCGCGCGCTCGCGGCGGTCGAGGACGGCGGGACCGTTTCGGATCGCACGCTCCGCGAGCTCGCGGCGCGCTTCCTCGATCGGCGGCGCGAGCTGTCGCGGTCCGCGCAGGAGCGAGCGGTGGACCGCGTTCACGTACGGGTCGACGATCGCGCGGACGAAGCCGTCGCGGCTCTCGCCGTCGCCGTTCGCCTCGTGTCGCTTCCGCTCGAGCACGACGTCGAGGTTCCGCATCAGCTCGGGCGGCTTCACCTCCTCGGGAATGAGAAGGAGACCCATCCGCCGGAAGCCGACGCCCACGCTCTGCCGGCTCGAGAGCACCGACAGCGGCACCGAGATCGCGAGCGCGCCGAGGACCGGCACGACCCACCAGAAGAAGTCCGAGTCGAGCCAGTAGAGCCCCGCGCCCCACGCGACCGCGACGAGCCCGTCGGGACCGTGCCGGCGTAGCGCGTTCCCCCAGGTCGTCTCGTCCTCGTGCCGCTGCTCCGTGCGCCAGGAAACGGTTCGTCGCGCCAGCACGAAGAGGACGAACTTCGTGTGGAACATCATGCGCACCGGGGCGAGAAGGCTCGAGAACACGATCTCGATCAGCACGCTCGCCCAGAGCCGGGAGAATCCGCCGAACTCCTTCCGCTGCGGGATCGCCCACAGGACCGCGAGCGCCTTCGGCAGGAACAGGATCAGCATCGTCGCGCTGAAGAGCGCCATCGCCCAGTCCGGATTCCACACCGGCCATTCGGGAAAGAGCGCACGTCCCTTCGGGAAGTAGTCGGGCTCGAAGAACACGGCGAGAGCCGCGTGCGCGGTGCCGAGCACGATGAACGTGAGCCACAGCAAGGCGGAGACGTACGACATCACGCCGTTCACGAAGAGCGTGCGGTGCGCGCCGTAGAAGCCGCGCGTCACGAGGAGGCGCAGGTGCTGGAGGTTTCCCTGGCACCAGCGGCGATCGCGCGCGAGCTCCTCGAGGAGCGAGTTCGGAGACTCCTCCCAGCTCCCGCCGACGTCGTAGGCGAGCCACACGGACCAGCCCGCGCGCGCGAGGAGCGCCGACTCGACGAAGTCGTGGCTCAGGATCTCACCGCCGAACGGCGGCTTCCCCGGAAGGCGCGGCAGCCCGCAGTGCTCCATGAACGGGGCGAGCCGGAAGATCGCATTGTGACCCCAGTACTGGCCGTCGCCGAGCTGCCAGAAGTGGAGGCCGGCCGCGAAGAGCGGACCGTAGAGCCCGCTTGCGAACTGCTGCGCACGTGCGAAGAGCGTCGCGCCGCGGACGACCCTCGGCGCCGTCTGGATCAGGCCGACGTCGCTCCGCCGGTCCATCAGCCGCGCGAGACGGACGATCGTCTCGCCGTTGACGAGGCTGTCGGCGTCGAGGACGAACGCGTAGCTGTAGCGGGAGCCCCAGCGCCGGCAGAACTCGGCGACGTTGCCGTTCTTCCGCTTCGGGCGCGAGCGGCGGCGACGGTAGAAGATGCGGCCGGTGCCGCCGACGCGGCGGCAGAGCTCGGCCCACGCGGCTTCCTCTTCGATCCCCGTCTCCGGCGTCTTCGTGTCGCTCAGGATGAAGAAGTCGAACGCGCCCTGCGCGCCCGTCTTCGCGAGCGATTGGTAGATCACCTCGAGGCCGGCGAAGACGCGAGGCACGGACTCCTCGCAGATCGGCATGATGACCGCGGTCCGACCCTCGGGCGGACCGGTCATCGGCTCGCCCTCCGTCTCGACGCGCGTGATCGACCAGCGATCGCCGCGCCGCAGGAGGACGAAGAAGCCCGCGACGGCGGTCCACATGCCGACCGAGATCCAGCCGAAGAGGAGACCGAAGACGAGCGCCGTGATCACCTCGAGCGAGGGCCAGCCGCGATCCGGAAGCGTCTGGTACATGAAGCCCGCGGCGATGATCGTCGGGACGCTGACGAGGAGGCCGAGGAGCACGCGACGTCGCGAAGCGGTCTTGACCCAGACGCGCTTCCGCCGCTCGCGCCGGGCCTGCTCGCCGTCGTCTGCGGGATGGCCCTTGCCGTTTCGACGGCCGCCGTTCGCGAGGGGCGCGGGACGCATCGACTTGCGCTCGACCGGCGGTCCCGCCGGGGGAATCCCGTTCCGGCAGACGCCCCCTTCCGACTCCGCGGCGAGCGTCTCGGTCAGCGCCTGGATCGTCTCGCCGACGGCACCGGTGTCGGGCTGCCAGCGGTTCCGGCCGAGAGCGCGCTCGACGGCGCGCTCGACCAGCTCGGTCCGCTCCTCGGGCCCGACGCCGCAGGCCTCGAGGTACGCCTCACCGCGGTCGAACGCCCCCTGCCAGTTCTGTCGCAGCCGCGCGAACGGCACGCGGACCGTGCCGTTCTCCCCCTCGGCGCCGTCCCCGGCCGCGGCGCCCTCGAGGTTCGCCGTCATGGCTCCAGAACATAAGACCAGGTCTCCGTAAGTGCACTACCGCCCTGGTCGAGATAGGCGCGGAGCTCGATCGGCTCGCTGCCGCTCGGCCGGACCTCGAAGACGAGCCGCCAGCCGCCGGTGACCACGTTCTTCACGACCTGGTCCTCGAGGAGCTCGCCCTGGCCGCCGTCGCCGACCGTGACGACGCCGCGCAGGACCGCGTCCGCAGGAAGCTTGCGCAGCTTCTCGCCGTCGAACTCGACGACGAAGCGGTGCGTGTTCTCGTCGTGGCCATGGTCGCGGCGCGTGTCGATCGCGCGTCCGTTCGGCGAGCGAGCGCGGTCTTCCTCGCCGTACCAGAGGATGCGGTAGGCGAGCTCGAGCGGCTTCTGCTCCTTCGGCAGACCGTCGGGAACCCAGTAGGTGACGATGTTGTCGTTGATCTCCTCGTCGGTCGGGATCTCGACGAGCTCGACGTGCCCCTTCTCCCACACCGGGCCGGCCTTCGGGATGATCCAGGCGGACGGACGGATGTCCTGCCGCGTCTCGAGGTCCTGGTAGTGATCGAAGTCGCGATCGCGCTGCAGGAGACCGAAGCCCGCCAGCCCGTCGGCGCGGAGGCTGCTGACGTGCAGCCGCTCCGGGTTGCCGAGCGGACGCCACAGCCATTCGCCGTTCGCGAGCGACACGAGGAGTCCGTCCGAATCGTGCACCTCGGGACGGTAGTCGAGCTTCTGCGCCGGATTGCCCTCGCCGGAGTAGAACATCGACGTCAGCGGAGCGATGCCGAGCTTCTGGACGCTCTTGCGGAAGAACAGTCGCGCTTCGACGTCGACCGCGGTTTCCTTCCCCGGATGCACGACGAACTTGTACGCGCCCGAGACGCTCGCGCTCTCGAGCAGCGCGTAGATCGTCATGCTCTTCGCATCCTTCGTCGGACGCACGAGCCAGAAGGTGTCGAAGTAGGGGAACTCCTCGCCCGTTTGCACTGCGGTGTCGATCGCGAGAGCGCGCGCGGAGAGACCGAAGCCCTGATCGCGGCCGACGGCGCGGAAATAGCTCGCGCCGAGGAAGACGATCACCTCGTCCCAGTAGCTTTTCGTCTTGATCGGATAGTGGAGGCGGAAGCCCGCGGGCCCGAGGTCCTGCGGCACCTGGCTCGCGAACTCGTTCCGGCCGTAGTCGAACTTGCTCGGCGAGAACTCGATCGGCCGCGAGCCGTCCGCGTCGACGACGTACATCTTGATCGTGTGGTCGTAGTAGAGGCCCGGGTGGAAGAACTGCACCTGGAAGGGAAGGGCGCGGTCGCGCCAAACCGCTGCATCCGGGCGGTAGCGAATGTCGCGCCACTGGTCGTAGCTGATCTCGCGCAGGAACTCGGGGATCTGTGCGGGTCGCTGGAAGGCCTCGTGCGAGCGCGCCTCCGCGATCTTGACGACGTCCTCGAAGGTGAACGCGGCGCTTCGCGCGGCGGTCGCCGTCGCGAGGACGGCGAGCGCGACCAGACTCGCGTGGCGAAGGAGGAAGACGGCGCGCCGCCGCGCTGTGGCGCGGCTCACGTGCCGGTGCGCGGTCGACTACCGTGGGCTGAAGCCCGGCGAACCGCGCGATCGCCATCGTTTTCGAACGGAATCGCTTCGATCCCGTCCTCTTCTTCGAAGACTCGCGGCGCTGGCCGGGCGCCGGTGGAAAGGGTCGGTCCGTGCATGGCCACGCCCATAGCACGCCGTGGGGCGGTTTCCCGCGGGTGGGGAGGGAGGAGCGGCGGAGGTCGAGATCGAGCCCTGCGGTGACTCGCTCTGCGGCCGGATCGTCTCGCTCCGCTCGCCGTTCGACGAGAACGGCTGCGAGTGGACGGACCGCGAGAACCCGGACGAGGCTCTTCGCGGGCGCCCGATCGTCGGCCTCGAGATCCTGCACGAGCTGCGATCGACCGCGACCGCGGCCGAGGGCGATGCCGAGAGCTGGGAGTGCGGCAGCATCTACGATCCGACGAGCGGCCGGACCTATCGCTGCGCCGTTTCGCTCGACGGTCCGGACCGCCTTCGCGTCCGCGGCTACGTCGGCTTCACGTTCCTCGGCCGAACGACCACGTGGACCCGAGTCGGCTCCGAGGCTCGTCTTTGCTCCGCCCACGGCGGGGCGTGATGAGCAGGGCGAAAGCCGACGGAGCTACGGCCTGCGAGCGGAGTCGATCGGCAGCGGGAAGAACGCGCGGCCGGCGCGCATCTCCTCCGCGAACCAGTCTGCGAACCCGTTCTTCATGACCCACTCGAGCCGGTCGCCTCTCCACTGCACGCGGTACGGGTCGAACGCAGGGCGGTTCTCGGACTGAAGCCTTCCGAGGGTTTCGATCACGTCCTCGTTGTCCTTGACGATGGCCGGTCGTGCGCCGAGCCTGCCGAGCCACGCGGCGAGCCCCGCATGACGGACGGGATCGAGAGGAAAGCCGAGGAAGCTCGCCGCGATCAGGTGCGGAGCGACGGCGATGTCCGCGATCGAGTACTCGCCGCAGAAGTAGTCGGATCGACCGAGCAGCGTTTCGAGCTCTCCGTAGAGGCGCTCGAGGTCGCGCTTCGCCGCTTCGTGCATCGCGGGATGCGATTCGCCGCGTCCGAACTCGACGACGGTGACGGCGTACGCGGCGGCATCGAGCTGGGTGTCCGCGAGGTCCTCGACGAGACGGCACTTCGCGCGAAGCTCGGGGTCGCGGGGCAGAAGCGGGGGCTCGGGGTAGCGGTCCTCGAGCCATTCGCAGATGACCGTGGAGTCGTAGAGTGAAAAGTCCCCTTCGACGAGGGCCGGCACCTCGGCGCGCGGATTCACGTCGAGGAAGTCCGTTCGATTGCAGTCGCCGTGCAGCGCGCGCACGCGCTCGAACGGCACGTCCTTCTCGTAGAGCGCGATCCGGACCTTGCGTGCATAGGGGCTGAAAACGTCGTCGAAGAGCGTCAGCATGACGGCCCCCGTAGTACGGCTCCGCTAGCCCATCAGTACACCGACGACTGCGAGGATCAGGAGAAGGATGCAGGCCGCGGACTGGATGACGAAGCCGACGACGCGCTTCTCCACCGCTTGCGCATAGGCTTCCTTTCGCGGTTCGGCGATCGCGAGTCGAATCTTGCCGGTGAGGCGCGCTGTCCCTTATACCTTTTGCATGGTCGTCGCGCGCTCGCAGACGGACGGGATCGCGGGCAAGGCCCGCCCCGCCCTCCGGAAGCCGAGCGAGGCGCCGCTCTCGGTCGAGCGACGCGAAGCCCTCCGCGCGGAGCTGCTCGAGGAGATCCCGAGCTGGTACGTGCCGTGGGTCCACCTCTTCGTTCCCTCGAGCATCGGGATCGCGGCGATCGTCGTGGCGCTCTCGTGGATTCGGGACCTGCACCCCGCGGAGCTCCTGACGGTGCCGGCCGTCTACCTCCTCGCGAACGCCTTCGAGTGGTGGGTGCACGTGAACGCGCTCCACCGGCGGAACCCGCTGGCGCCCGTCCTCTACGATCAGCACACGCCGCGCCATCACATGCTCTACTTGACGGACGACATGGCGATGCGCGAGAAGCGCGAGTATCGCCTCGTTCTGATCCCGGGTTACGGCCTGCTGCTGATCTTCCTCGGGCAGGTCGTCGTCAGCTCCGGGCTCTGGTGGCTCGGGCAGCCGAACGTCGCTTGCCTCTGGGTCGCGACGTCGATCGCCTACGCGGTGAGCTACGAGTGGCTGCACTTCTCGTATCACCTGCCGCACGATCATCCGGTGTCCCGGAATCCGGTGATCCGGAAGCTCGCGCACCATCACGCCGTCCATCATGATCCCCGCATCATGCAGCGCTACAACATGAACGTGACGGTGCCGCTGATGGACTGGGTGATGGGCACGTCGGTCGAGGAAGCGCCTCCTCGTTGACCTCGCGCTCGTAATCCTGGACCTTCTCCGCGGACCGGCCCGACGGGCCGTGATCGGGAGGAGGCGAGGATGCGGGATCCGACCTGGTCGAGAATCGTCGCGTGGTGCGGAGCCGCGAGTTTCGCGAGCACGCTCCTCGCCGGAGCGCGGCCGGCCAGCGCCGCGGGCGTCGCCGTGCTCGAGCAGAGCCCGCGGCTCACCGGCACCGCGTACGCCGGAACGGCGGCGCTCGCCGAGGACGCCTCGATGGCGTTCTTCAACCCGGCCGGGCTGACGCGCCTGCGCGGCGGGAGCCTCGTCGCGACGGCGACCGTGATCGACGCGAACATCGACTTCGAGGCGAGCTCCGCGACGACCTGGGGTCAGCCGGTGACGGGCCCGAACGGCAGCCTCGACGCCGAGGGCGGCGACTCCGGCGCGCTGCCGACCTTCCACTTCGCGCAGCGCTTCGCCGATCAGTGGGTCGGCTATCTCGGCGTGACGAGCCCGGTCGACGTCATCACCGACTATCCCGACACCGGCGTCACGCGCTACGTCGCGACGCTCTCGCAGCTGAAGACGATCAACATCAACCCCGCCGTCGCGTTCGGTCCCCTGTACGACGTCTCGATCGGCGCGGGCTTCAACGCGCAGCACATGCGCGGGCACTTCAACCAGAAGCTCGCCGTGCCGACGATCCCGTTCGACACGCTCTTCGGGCGCTCGATCGGCGACATCAACTCGCTCCTCGAGTCGAACGACTGGGCGTTCGGCTGGAACGCCGGCGTTCTGTGGGAGGCCGATCCGAGCCTGCGCTTCGGCGTCGGCTACCGCTCCGCGATCCATCACACGCTGACGGGCACCGGAAGCCTGATCCTGCCGGTGGTGCCGATCGTGCTGCCGAACGGCGGGTCCGTACCCGTCGAGTCGCGCGCGGGCTTCACGGTGCCGCAGTCGGTGACGATGAGCGGTGCGTGGCAACCGGCAGGTTGGCTGCAGGTTCTCGCGGACGCGCAGTGGACGAACTGGAGCGCGTTCAAGCAGCTCTCCGTCGGCCTCTCCTATCCCGCGAGCGTGTCGCAGACCCTCGGTCCGCTCGCGGCGCTCCTTCCGACGAAGGACTCGATCTACGAGGGCTTCCGCGACACCTGGCGTGGCACCGTCGGCGCGCAGATCTTCCCCGACGACCGCTGGACGATCCGCTTCGGCTCCGGCTTCGACCAATCGCCGGTCTACAATGCGAATCGCACCATGCGGCTGCCGGACGGGAACCGCGTGCAGCTCGCGCTCGGCTTCGGCTACCGCATCTGGGAGCAGACGTTCGTCGACTTCGGGTACGCGCACTTCTTCATCGGCGACGGTACGGCCAACGAGACGAACGAGACGCTCGACGCGAGCAACATCCAGGGGACGTTCGAGACCTCGGCGGACGTCTTCGGGCTCCAGTTCACCTACAACTGGGAGCACGTTCCGTGGGAAGGATTGCCGTTCGTCTCGGAGGAGAGCGGGTCATGAGAGACGCGAAGGAGTATCGGCGACTCGGTCTCCGCGCGGTCCGTATCGGCGGCGGCGCGGCTGCGATCTTCGTCGCGGCGCTCATGGCGGCGTGCGGCCAGGACACGGAGCGGATTCCCGGAACGTTCTACGCGGCGCCCGATCCGCTTCCCGAGGGCGCACCGGGCCAGGTGATCCGCACGGAGTCCACGGGCACGCCGCCCGGCGGCGGCAACGCGCGCCGGATCCTCTACCACTCGCGCACCGACGACGGCCGCGACATCGCGACCTCGGCGCTCTTCGTTCTGCCCGAGGGCGCTCCGCCTCCCGGCGGCTTTCCGCTGATGGTGATGGCGCACGGCACGGCCGGGCTTGGCCGCACGTGCGGCGTCTCCGTGCAGCCGTACACGCAGCTCGCGGCGTTCGGGAACGAGCCGCAGTACGACCAGTTCCAGCCGTACGTCGAAGCGGGCTTCGCCGTCGTCGCGCCCGACTATCAAGGGCTCGGCGTCGCCGGCCCGCCGTCGTATCTCGTCGGCCGCGTCGAGGCGCAGAACGTGATCGACGCGGCGATCGCGGCGCACCAGCTCGCGGGCGGACAGCTGTCGCAGGACACGTTCTTCTGGGGCCACTCGCAGGGCGGACACTCGGCGGCGTTCGCGGCGGAGATGCTCTCCAACCGGAGCGTGCCGTTCCGGCTCCTCGGCACGATCCTCGTCGCGCCGGCGACGCTCCTGCGCGACGTGATGCAGGACGTGATCGACGACGATCCGATCCCGCAGCCCGGCGAGGCGGCGGCGTTCCTCCTGTTCGCGGCGATCTCCTACGCGGAGACGTATCCCGACCTGAGCCTCGACCAGATCCTCACGACCTGCACGCCGGAGGAGAGCAAGCCCTGCGGCACGAACGCGGTGCCGATCGCTTCGCAGAACTGCCTCGAGACAGCGGTCGCGCCGTTCCTGCTGATGTCCGAGATCGGCACGAAGGCGTCGGCCTACGTGAACTTCCCGCTGCCGAGGGTGTGGGTCGACCGGCTCTGTCAGAACGACGTCGGGAACGTGCCGATGCCGTCGCCCGTCTTGATGGTGCAGGGAACGGCGGACACGACGCTGCCGGTCGGCATGAACTGCGACTACTTCGAGAACGTCGCGTGTCCGCAGGACGTCTCGATCCAGTTCACGCTGTACCCGGGCGCGACGCACACGTCCGTCCCGAGCGTCGCCTTCCCCGACATCCTCGCGTGGGAGCGGGCGCGGCTCGCCGGCGACGCCGCGCCGTCGAACTGCGGTTCCCCGCCGGCGTTCTGCGGCACGGTGACGCCTTCGGAGTTCTGCGAATCGGGGGGTTGATCGATCCGGGGCGTCCCGCCACGAGCTCCCTCGCGGGGTCGAGGCTTCGCCGTCGCGATCGTCCTGCTGACGGTCGGCGTCTCCCTGTGGGCCTCCTCGCACGCGATCGTCCTTCCGCTGTACGGGCTCGCGCTGTTCGTCGGCGTGCCGTTCTTCATCGGGTTCTTCCCCGTTTCGCTGTTCGGCTTCGTGCGGCATCTTCCTTCTCCACGATCCGTGCTATGGTCGCGCCCGCTTCGAGCAGCATGGGATCGCGTCGGGCGCCCGCGAAGGCGCCTCAAAGGAGGTCCACATGGGCGGCTTTCTCGCGATGATCGTCCTGGGATTGATCATCGGGGCGGTGGCCAAGCTCGTCATGCCGGGTGACGACCCCGGCGGGATCATCGTCACGATCCTGCTGCTGTTCGGCTACCGCATGCTGACGCGATCACGCGCGTAGCCAGCGTCGCGTCGCTAGCCCCCAGGAGATCGTCGAGAAGTCCCATGACCACCTCCTCGTCTTCGGTTCGAGTCGAGTCCTATACCCGCACGGCGGATCGCGGAAGGGCTCAGCTCGTGCGCTGCCGGGACGGGTCGGGACGCGACCCCGTGTAGACGGCGCGCGGGCGCAGCTCCGAGGGCTGCTCGTACTCCTCGATCGCGTGCGCGATCCAGCCCGACATCCGTGCGAGCGCAAAGAGGAGCTCGCCCGTGCCGCGCGGCAAGCGGAACGCGTGCGTCAGCGCGGCGATGCCGAGATCGACGTTCGGCGCCGGGAGCCCACGCTTCGAAGCCGCCTCGAGGAACGCCTCGACCTCGCCGAGGCGCTTCGCGTCGCGCGCGGCCTCGCGGACCAGCACCAGCAGCGCACGAGCCCGCGGATCTCCTTCGGGATAGATCGCGTGGCCGATCCCCGGCAGCTTCTCGCCGCCTCGCAGGTAGCGATCGATCACGGGAGCGACGTCGCCCGCGTCCTCGATCTCCGCGAGAAGAGCTTCCGCCGCGACCGAGACCGCGCCGTGCCGCGCGCCGCCGAGCACGCCGAGACCGGCCCCGAGCGCGCCGTACGGATCGGCGCGAAACGCCGCCGCGATGCGCACGGCGAAGGTCGAAGCCGCGAGCTCGTGATCGGCGAGGAGAACGAGCGCGCCGTCGAGCGCTTCGAGCTGGCGTCCCGCCGCGGGCCGCGCGGAGACGCGATCCCAGACGCGCGAGGCGAAGCTCGCGGGCTCGCGTCGTCGCTCTTCGCGTCCACCGCCGCGCCGCCGCGGCAAGCACTCGACGAGAGTCGCGAGGAGACGCCGCGCCGCACCGGCGACCGCTTCGCGGCGCAGGTCGTGCCGGAACGGATCGGTGCCCGCGAGTGCCGCGACCACGACGCGAACGCGATCGAACGCGAGCGTCCGAGCCGGAAGAACGCATTGCACGGCGCGCCCGAGGGTCACGCCGGCGGGGTCCGGCCGCCACGGCGGCGGCTTCGCGAGCTCGCCCGTCCAGAGGAATTCCGCGACCTGCTCGAAGGTGTGCTTTCTCGCGAGCGCGATCGGATCGCGGCCGCGATAGTAGTACCGGCCGCCCTCGATCGTCGTCACCGCCGACTCGATCCGGACCTCCCGGCCGGAGCGATCGGGAACGCGACCGCGCCCAGCGAGCCGATCGACCTCGACGGGATCGAAGGTGCTCCCGCGGACGCCGCTCGCGCGCTCGCGGGTGAGGAGCCCGCGGCTGACGTACGCGTAGAGCGTCTCGCGCTTGATGCCGAGACGCGCCGAGGCCTCGGCGGCCGACAGCCGGGTCCGCGCCGGTGCGGATGGCGAGGATGACGCCCGATCCACCTCGACATTGATCATGCGTCAAAATTGATCAATATAGGGCGGTCTGTCAACGTTCCTCCGTCCGAACGAGCCAGCGAAGGGAGGAGCACGTGGAAGAGCACCTCGAGGAGATCATGAACCGCGAGCCGCTAGTGGTGGCACCGGAAGGCTCGCTGGCCGCCGCAGCGGCGGCGATGCAGTCGCGCGGCGTCGGCGCCGCGGTCGTCGTCGACGGTCCGAGCGTCGCCGGCATCCTCACCGAGCGCGATCTCGCACGCGCCGCCGCAGCGGGTGTCCGTCCGGCGGACGTTCCGGTCTCGAGCTGGATGACGGCGGCACCGCTCACGATGTCACCCGCCGACGACCCGACGGAGGCGATCGACCGCATGCTCGGCTGCCACTTCCGGCACATTCCCGTGTGCGACGGCGAGCGGCTCGTCGGGATCGTCTCGCTCCGGCGTCTCGTCCGCGCGGCGAGCGTCGGGAAGGTCGATCCGTGGACACCCGGAAGCAGCCGCGGCCTCGAGAACGTGGTCGTCGGCGAGACGCGGCTTTCGCACATCGACGGCGCGCGCGGGCAGCTCGTCCTCTCGGGGTACGACGCGACCGTGCTCGCGCGCGATCGCTCGTTCGAGGACGTGTGGGGTCTGCTGCACGACGGTGCCCTCCCCGAGGGAGAAGCGTTCGCGCGGCGGGTGGCGCGTCTTCGAGCGGAGCCCCTCGCGGTCGACCTGCTCGTCGCGCTCGCGCGACGGCCGGGCGCGCCGATGGCGCAGCTTCAGGCGGCGATCGCCGGAACCGGTGCGGCGTGGACTCTCCGTCCCTGGTACGAGCGCGAACCCGACGAGCTCGCGGAGGAAGCTCTCCGCATCGGCGCGATCGTTCCGGCGCTCGTGGCCGCGCTGTGGCGGCTCGGGCGCGGTCTCGAGCCCGTACCAGCGGATGCGTCGCTCGGGCACGCTGCCGACTACCTCCGCATGTTGCACGGCGTGTCCGCGGGCGGCGCGGAGGTGCGCGCGCTCGATCGCTACCTCGTCCTCGCGGCCGAGCACGGCATGAACGCCTCGACGTTCACGGCGCGCGTGATCGCCTCGACCGGGGCGGACGTGGCGGCGGCGTTCGCCGGCGCCGCGGGTGCGTTCGCGGGGCCGCTGCACGGAGGCGCTCCCTCGCTCGTCCTCGACATGCTGGACGAGATCGAGAAGCCGGAGCGCGCGCCCGATTGGCTCGACGAAGCACTTCGTGGAAAGCGCCGGATCATGGGCTTCGGTCACCGCGTCTATCGCGCGGAGGACCCGCGCGCGGCGTGTCTACGCGAGACCGCCGTCGAGCTCGGCGGCGATCGCATCGAGCTCGCGCGGCTCGTCGAGGAAGAGGCCTTGCGGCGGCTGCGCGCGGCGAAGCCGGATCGAGCGCTGTACACGAACGTCGAGTTCTGGGCGGCGATCGTGCTCGAGCGCGTCGGCGTTCCTCGTGAGCTCTTCACGTCGACGTTCGCCGTGGCACGTGCTGCAGGCTGGGCTTCGCACGTGATCGAGCAAGCGCACGACAATCGATTGATCCGGCCGACCGCGGTGTATCGCGGCCCCGAAGTGACGCCATGGTGAGCCGTGACGCTCGTCTCGCACGGGCCGGCGTTTCTCGTTCCGGTCGCGCTCGCGGGCCTGGTCGCCTTCATCCTGACGCCGATCTCGAAGGGCCTCGAGCGGGTCGGCATCCACCGCGTGATCGCGGTCGCGTTGCTGGTGGTCGTGACGCTCGTCGCCAGCGGGTGCGGATCAGCTAGCTGACGCGAGAGCCCGGCTTGATCTCGCTCTTCGGCTGCAGCAGCGCGAGCCCGGCTTCGTCCTTCGCCGCGAGGAGCATGCCCTGGCTCTCGACGCCGCGCAGGCGCGTCGGCTTCAGGTTCGCGACGACGACGATCTGCTGACCGACGAGGGAAGCGGGATCGTAGGCCGCGCGGATCCCGGCGACGAGCTGGCGCTCCTGCTCCTCGCCGACGTCGACCGACAGGACGACGAGGCGGTCCGCGTCGGGATGAGCCTCGGCCTTGCGGATCGTGCCGACGCGGAGGTCGATGCGGGCGAAGTCGTCGATCGTGATCTGCTCCATGGGAACCTCGCTGCCGTTCGAATCTCGAATCGGGATCGGAATCGTCGTGTTCAGGACGTCGCCCGACGACGCCCCGTGGGGCGTCCGCCGCTCGGAAGCTTCTTGCCGCAGCCCGCGCAGAACGTCGCCGAACGGCCGAAGCGATGGCCGCAGCTCGGACAGAAGCCCCCGCTAGCGGCTTCCGGCGTGCCGCCGCCGTGTCCACGGACGGCGCGCAACCCGGGCTCCGCGCCCGCCTCGCGACCGGCGGCATCGCGTCCGCTCGCGGCATCGAGAGCGGCGATCGCTCGCAGCGCCCGCTGCTCGAGCTCCGCTCGAAGCGCGGCGTGATCGCCGTCCGACAGCTTGCCGACGCTGTGATCGAAATCCGTGTCGCGGATCGCGAGGAGCGCGGCGTCCTTCTCCTTCTCGAGGTCGCTCGCCTCGAGAACCGGCTCGACGGCCTCTTCGGGCGGCGTTCCCGCGAGGAGCGGCCACGCGACGTACACGGCGGCGAGGACGACGAGGACGAGTCCGACGAGCGTGATCAGCACGCGGTGCTCCTCGTCCTTTTCATCGGTCGAGCTCGCGAAGCTCGCGCTCGAGGCGCTCGCGCAGCTCGGGAGCGAGCGGATCCGCATCGGAGCGCACGACCGCCGGACCCGCAGGCGAAGCCGCGCTGCCGCGCCGCCAGCGCCACAGCACGAACCCGACGAGAATCCCGCCCAGCCCGATCGCGATGAACGGCACCGTCCACGCGGCGATGTTGAAGCCGCGCGTCGTCGGCGAGGACAGGATCTTCTCGCCGTACGTGCCTTCGAAGTGCTCGAGGATCTGCTGCAGCGAGCGTCCCTGCGCGATCTGCTCCGCGATCTCCGCCTTGAGCGGCATCGCCGAGCTGCAGTTCAGGTGGTTGCACGAGTGCACCGTCAAGCCGCAGCCGCATTGGCAGGTGAGAGCGGTCTCCGCCTCGACCTGCGTCGGCGTCGCGGACGTCTCCGGAGCGGAGCCGCAGCTCCCGACGAGAATCAGGAGAGCCGCGAGAGCGAGCGCTCCCGGAAGCCTCAAGTGGCCGTCCGCGAGCCCGCCGGCACCCGCGACGTCGCCTCGGCGGTCCGCTCCGCATACGAGGGCCACATGCAGATCACGGTTCCGATCACGAGGACGAAGCCGCCGATCCACATCCACGAGATCATCGGGTTCAGGAAGACCTGGAAGACTCCAGTACCCGACTTCGTGTCGTAGCTGCCGAGCACGACGTAGAGATCCGCGCCGAGCGTCGACCAGATCGAGACCTCCGTCGTCGGTTGCTCGGGCTTCCGATAGAAGCGCTTCTCGGGGAGCACCTCGCCGAGCTGCTTTCCGTCCTCCCACACGGAGAGGCGCGCCTTCCGGATGTCGACGTGCGAATCGCTCTCGTCGAACACGCCCTCGAAGCGGAGCGTGTAATCGCCGACCTCGACGGCCTGGCCCGCGGTGAGACCCTTCTGGATCTCGATCCGGAAGACGGACGAAGCGACGATGCCGATGAAGACCATCACGACGCCGACGTGGATCACGTAGCCGCCGTAGCGCCGGCGGTTCTTGCCGATGAGCCGCGACAGCGCGGTCCAGGGCGCCTCGCCCATCATCTGCTGGCGGACGCGCATCCCGCGCCAGAACTCGCTGCCGACCGTCGCGAGAGCGAACGCGGAGACGGAGAACGCGACGATCGCGTAGAAGTTCCCGGCGCCGAGCAGCAGCGCCGCGAGCCCGGTGCCGACGCCCGCGCCGACGGGTCCGATGAAGCTCCGCTGCAGGCTCGTCCAGCTCGCGCGCCGCCACGCGATCACGGGTCCGACGCCCATCAGGAAGACCAGCGCGATCCCGAGTGGCGCGTTCACGCGATTGAAGAACGGAGGACCGACGGTGATCTTGACGCCGCGCACCCACTCGGAGAGGACCGGGAACACCGTTCCCCAGAACACCGTGAACGCGATGCCGACGAGGATCAGGTTGTTCAGGAGGAACGCCGCCTCGCGCGAGAAGATCGACTCGAGCTCGTTCCGGCTCTTCAAGAGCGGCAGCCGCCAGAAGAGCAGCCCGAGCGAGATCGCGAGGGCGATGCCGAGAAAGATCAGGAAGAACGGTCCGAGGCCGGACTGCGTGAAGGAATGCACGGACGAGATCACGCCCGAGCGCGTCAGGAACGTCCCGAAGATCGTCAAGGAGAAGGTCAGGATCACGAGGACCATGTTCCAGACCTTCAGCATGTCCTTCTTCTCCTGGATCATCACCGAGTGGAGGTACGCGGTGGCGGTGAGCCAGGGCATGAAGGCGGCGTTCTCGACGGGGTCCCACGCCCAGTAGCCTCCCCAGCCGAGCACCACGTACGCCCACGCGGCGCCGAAGAGGTTGCCGAGGGAGAGGAAGAACCAGGAGAAGAGCGCCCAGCGCCGCGTCGTGCGGATCCACGCGTCGCCGAGCTTGCCGGTGACGAGCGCCGCGACGGCGAACGCGAAGGGGACCGTCGTCGAGACGAAGCCGAGGTAGAGCGACGGCGGATGGATCGTCATCCAGTAGTTCTGCAGGAGCGGATTCAGATCCGAGCCCTCGGTCGGCGTGAACGGCAGCCGCTCGAAGGGATCGGTGACGAACACGAGGAGCGAGAGGAAGAACGCGCCCGTCGCGAGCAGCGTCGCCGTGACGTACGGCATCTGATCGCGGTTCTTGCGCCTGTTCTGGAGCTGGACGATCGCGTTGAACGTCGCGAGTATGAAGGTCCACCAGAGGAGCGAGCCCTTCATCCCGCCCCAGAGGGCGGCGATCGTGTACTGCAGCGGCAGCGTCGAGGAGCTGTAGGACGCGACGTACTCGACGTTGAAGTCGCGCGCGAGGAGGAGCTGCAGCAGAGCGAGCACGGCGATCCCGGTCAGCGCCGAGAATGCGTACGCCGCGTGCATCCCACTCGCGATCAAGCCCTGATTTCGCCGCAGGCCCCCGACGACGCTCGCTCCGATGCCCCAGAGGGCAACGAGAAAGCCGAGGACGATCGCCAGACGTCCGATCTCGCCCATGCCGACCTCGACCCGGCTCGCTGCGCCGGGCTCAGCCGGCTGCGAGCTCGGCGCTGCGCTCCGGCTCGGCCCCCGCTTGCGTGGGGTCGGTCTGCTCGGCTTCGTACTTCGAAGGGCAGGTCGTGAGGAGCGTGTCCGCCTCGAACACCTGATTCGTGACGCGTCCTTCGACGATCACGTCGCGACCTTCCGCGAACATGTCCGGGAGGATGCCGTTGTACTTGACTGCGAGGATCGCGCCCGGCGGGGGAGGCGGTGCGACTTCCGCGGCGACCGCTTCGGCGCCCTTCGCCTTATTCGGCGGAATCGGCTGCATCGCGAACTCGAGATCGAGAGTCTTCGGATCCCAGCGGATGCTGCCGTCGCTCACGCGTCCGGCGAGGCGAAGCGGCTTCCCCGAGTGCGCTGCGGCGTCGGCCGCGTACTCGTCCATCGTGAGGAAGTAGGCCGAGGTTTCTCGGGCTGCGGTGTAGATCAGCGCCGCCACGGCGACCACGATGACGAGGGAGCCGAGGAAGAACTTGGACTTACGGTTCATGCGCTTTCCATCGAAGCTACCCGATGCCATATGAGGACGCAATCGACGTTGCGTCCCGATGGAGAGCCTCGCGACACTCTGGAAGCCCGCTTTTCTGGGAATCCTGGAGGGGCTGACCGAGTTCGTACCGGTCTCCTCGACCGGGCATCTGATCGTGGCGAGCCATTTCCTCGGCTACGGCTCGCCCGAGTTCGAGATCATCATCCAGCTCGGCGCGATGTTCGCGCTCACCTGGTGCACCAAGGAGCGGATCCTCGAGCTGTCGGGCGTGCGATTCTCGGGCGGTCTCGGAATGCGGCCGGAGGGTCGCGCGTTTCTGGCGCGTGTCCTCGTCGCGTTCCTGCCCGCGGCGCTCGTGGGATTTCTGATGCACGACCTCGTCGAGACGTACCTGTTCCGTCCCTCGTTCGTCGCGCTGATGCTCGTCGTCGGCGGCGTGCTGATCCTGCTGATCGACGGCCCGAACCGGCGCGGCGGCATCGCCGACGTCGAGCACATGAGCTTCGCGCAGGCGATCGCCATCGGGATCGGGCAGTGCCTCTCGCTCTTGCCGGGCGTGTCGCGTTCGGGTGCGACGATCCTCACGGGGCTCGTCGCCGGCTTGTCGCGCGCCGCGGCGACGGAGTTCTCGTTCTTCCTCGCGCTGCCGACGATGTACGCGGCCGGGCTCTACACCGTGTGGAAGGCGCGCGACCGTCTTGCGGACGAGCTCGGGCTCGGGATGCTCGTCGGGCTCCTCGCGGCCTACGTGAGCTCGCTGATCGTGATCCGCGCGTTCCTGCGCTTCGTGCAGACGAACTCGCTGCGGCCCTTCGGCTGGTACCGCATCGTGTTCGGCCTCTTCCTGCTCGCGTTCTTCTTGATCCCGCACTGAGATCGCCATCTTGCGGGCGGACCGCCAATGCCAAGTTGCTCTCGGACGGCGTGTCGTCCGACAACAGCGACCGCGTCGGTCGTCCATTTCGGCTGCAACGCGGAATGTGGCGCCCGTCTCCGGACGATGAGAACCAGTTGAGACTGCGGCCGAAGAGCTGGAGTGACGTTCTCGCCTGGCTTTCGTTGTCGGCCGGCCTCGTCTTCTACTTCGGCGTGGGCACGCACTCCTTGCGCCAACCCGGCCTGCAGTACGATGAAGCGTTCGACGCCGTCCACGCGCTCGAGGTGCTTCAACGGAAAACGCCGTCCTGCGCGGATTCCACACGGTTGTTCGGGCCGGATCTACCGCTGATGGTGCATCCGCACATCGGTCCGACGACCGTGTACACGAGCCTCGCGGCCTTCGCCGTATCGGGTCCCTCCGTGGAAAGCCTGCGCTCGAGCCAGCTCGTCGTGGGAGGAGTCGCGCTCTTCCTGCTCTTCCTTCTCGGATACGACTGGTTCGGTCCTCGAGCCGCGGCGCTCGCGGTGCTCCTTTGTGGAAGCGCCCCTGCATTCGTGTGGTGGAGCCGCGGTGGGGCGAACTGGACGGTTCCCATGCTGCCGCTCGCGCTCGGTGGGCTGCTTGCCTTGAGCCGCTGGTGGGAACGCCGAGGCGGGGCGGCGCTGATTCTGGCTTCGTTTCTCTTCGGGCTCGGAATCACGACGAAGATCCTCTTCGTGTGGCTTGCTTTGCCGCTGCTGGTCGTCGGCCTCCTCGCGATCGGGGCAGGGGAGATCTCACGCGCGCTTCGGTCGACGAAACCATCGACGATTGCAGTCGCGCTCGCGGCCTTCGGGCTCGGACTGGCACCGCTCATCGCGCACAACCTCCCCGAACCGAATACGCTCGACCACGTTTGGCGGAACTCCTCGACCACGGCGTGGGGGCACGACAATCGCAATTTCGTCGGAAACCTCGTGTTTGCCGTCGCCACTTCCTCTGGATGCTCGACGGCGAAGTCCTCATGAGTGCGCCGTTCTTCGGGCAGCCGTGCGGGAGAATCGCATTCGTCGCGGCGATTCTCTACGGCGTGCTCGCGGTCTTCCGGGCGCTCTTCACCGCGCCTTTCGAAGCAACGCGGAGAGCTTGCCGCTCGAACGCTCCTCGTGGCGGTGCCGTTGACCGTCCTGCCGCAGAGCACGATTACGACGAGCGTCGTCTCCTCCACCTACGTCTTCTTGATCGTGCCGTTGGTCTGGCTTCTCGTCGCAGTGATGCTCGGCGACGCGATTGCGACCGCATGCGATCGATCGCGAGGCGGGATGGTCCGAGGGGCGACGGGTGTGTTGGGGATCGGCCTGCTTGCGACGCTGCTCGCAAGCCACGTGACGACCAATCTGGAGTTGTTGCGCTTCTTCGATCGCACGGGGGGGCGCGGGCAGTGGTCCGACGCGATCTACCGCACCGCGAAGATCCTCGAGGAGCAGTACGCCTCTCGCCGCGTCGTCGCGCTCGGGTGGGGCTTCGGGAAGAGCATCGACTTTCTCACGTCGCTTCGGCTCCACGTCATCGAAGGGCACGAGTCTCGACCTGAGCCGAGCGAGCGGTACCCCGAGCGCGCACGCGAGCTTCTCGTCCCCGGTTCGATTCTGCTGGCTCACGCGCCCGAGGTCGCGATCTGCAAGGGCTGTCTGGCGGTGGTCCAGCGAGTCGCGAGCGAGGAAGGCATCGCGCTCGAGCTTCGTCACGTCGTCGACGATGGGGAGGGCAAGGCCCACACGATGATCTACGAGGTCGGCCCGCCGCGGAGTCAGTCCGCAATTGCGGCGACGAGTCGATCGAGCCCGATCCCGCGCGAGGCCTTCGCGAGGAGCACCGTCGGACGGCCGTCCGCGAGCTCCGCCTCGACGGCCGCGAGCGCTTCGTCCGCGCCGGCGACGGCGCGCGTTGCAATGCCCGCCGCGACGCCGGCGTCGGCGATGCGTCGGCTCTCCGGACCGACGGCGACGAGGAGGTCGACGCGAGACGCGCGCTGCGCGATCGCTTCGCCGACCTCGCGGTGGGCCGCTTCGCTCGCCTCGCCGAGCTCGAGCATGTCGCCGACGACGAGGACGAGCCGCTCGTCGTTTCCGGCGAGCGCTTCGGCGCTGTCGAGCGCGGCGATGCACGAAGCGGGATTCGAGTTGTAGCAGTCGTCGAGGATCAGGAGCGCTCCGCCGCGCGCTTCGCGCGCGACGAGGCGGTGCGCCGCCGGCCGTACGCGGTCGAGGCCGCGCTGGATCGTTTCGGGATCGACGCCGAGCTCGGTCGCGAGGGCCGCGGCGAAGCCTCCGGCCCAGGCGGCCGGTGCGCCGAGAAGCGGCGTGTGCCAGGTGCGTCGCTCGCTCGTGCCCGTAGGAGCATCCGCGCGCGCGAGCGTGAACGTCGTGCCGCCGCGTCCGAGCCGGATGTCGTCGAGCCGCCAGTCGTCCTCGCCGCGGAGTCCGAGCGCGCGCACGCCGACGTGCGAGCGGCGTCGCGCCGCCGCGACGAGACCGGGCTCCGCCGAGCCGATGAGCGCGATGCCCCCCGCCGGAAGACCGTCGAGGATCTCGGTTTCCGCCTCGATCACGCCCGCGATGCTGCCGAGCCACTCGAGGTGCTCGGCAAACGCGGCCGTCACGACGGCGTGGTCGGGACGCGCCATCTTCGCGAGCCTCTCGAGCTCGCCCGGCGCGCTCGTACCGAGCTCGAGTACGACGAACTCGCTGTCGAGCGGAGCACCGAGGACGGCGAGAGGTGCCCCGATCTGGCTGTTCTCGTTGCCCGGCGTCGCCCACGTCGGTCCGGCCTCGCCGAGCACGGCGGCGAGCGTGTCCTTGGTCGAGGTCTTTCCGTTGCTGCCGGCGACGCCGATCACGCGGGCGGTCAAGCGCTTCCGCCAGTCCGAGGCGAGGTCCTGCAGGGCACGCGTCGTGTCCGCGACCTCGATCACGACCGCGGCCGGATCCGCTCCGCCGAGCGCGACCGGCCGCATGACGAGCGCTCCCGAAGCACCGGCCGCGAGCGCCGAGGCGACGAAGTCGTGGCCGTCGACACGCTCTCCCGGGATCGCCGCGAAGAGCGAGCCCTTCGTCACGCGGCGCGAGTCGAACGAGATGACTGTGAAGCGATGCTCGGGGTCGCCGGAGCGCAGGCGGCCGCCGCAGAGGTTCGCGATCTCGCCGGCGCGGAGCTCCATCGCCGCTTGGGTAGCCCACGGCCGCGGAGGCGTCGAGGCAAGGCGCTTGACCGCACCCCGGCGCTCGGGCTTCGTCGCAGCATGACCCCGGCCACGCCGAGCGCGTTCCGCATGCGGACGGTCGTCCTGGCGATTGCTTCGGCGATCGCGCTCGCGACCGGCGCGCTCGCGCTCCGCACGACGATGACGAGCCTCGAGCGAGTCGGCCGCGTCTTTCCGGGCTTCGTGCTCCTCGACAACCGAGTCATCGCGTCCGTCGGGCTCGCGCCCTGGAGCGGGACGACCGTGCCCGACCTCTATCAGAGCGAGGTGCTCGCCGTGGACGGACGTGCCGTCGCGTCCACGCCGACGGTCTACGCGGCCGTCGAGGCGAAACCCGCGGGCACCGTGATCCGCTACCTGCTCCGGCGCGGCGACGTCGAGCGGAAGGTCGACGTCCGAAGCCAGATCTTCGGCGTCAGCGACTGGTTCTTCCTCTACGGCGTCTTTTTGCTGAACGGCCTCGTCTTTCTCGCCGCGAGTCTCTCGACGTTCGTCCTTCGCGCGGAGTCTCCCGCGGCGCGGGCGTTTCTCGGCGGCGGCGGCTCGATCGCGATCTTCCTGTTCACCGCGATGGACCTCTACGGTCCGGCCTCGTTCTTCCGGCTGCACGTCCTCGCCGAGTCGATGGTGCCCGCGACGATGCTGCACTTCGCGCTCGTGTTCCCGGAGCGCCACCGCTGGGCGGCCTTTCGCCCCGCGGGCTACGCGCTGTCGCTCGTGATCGCGCTCGCGTACGAGCTCGCTCTCTACTCGCCGTCCGCGTACTCGCGGATCTTGACGAGCAACATGCTCTACCTCGGGCTCGTCGCGGTCTTCTTCTGCGCCCGGCTCGTCGAGAGCTACGTCCGGAGCGAATCGCAGCTCGTTCGCCAGCGCGTGCGCGTGATCCTCCTCGGTGCGCTGTTCGGCTTCGCCGTTCCCGCGATCGTGCTGACGCTCGCGGCGCTGATGGCCGGCGACGTCTCGATGAACATCGCCGCGCTGACGCCGTTCCTGTTCGCGCTCGCGCTCGCCTACGCGGTCGTCAAGCACGACCTCTTCGAGATCGACGCGATGGTCAAGCGCGGTGCGTACTATCTGACGCTGACCGGCATGGTCAGCCTCGCGTACGTCGTCGCGGTGCTCGCCTTCAACTACGGGCTGCGCGCGAACGCCGTCACCGACTCGACGGCGTTCCCGGTGCTCTTCACGCTCGCCGTCCTCCTTCTGTTCAATCCGCTTCGAGCGAGAGTGCAGGGCTTCGTCGATCGCGTCTTCTTCGGGACGGACTACGACGGCGGACGTGTCCTCGCCGAGGTCGGGAACGAGCTCTCCGACGCGCTGCAGCGCGACCGGATCGCGCAGCTCGTGCGCGACTGCATCACCCGGACGCTGCCGAACGACGGCACGCGCGTCTTCGTCGCGGAGCAGAACGGCGTGGTCCTGCGCGAGCTCGGCGGCCGGGGCGTCGTGTCGACGGCAGCCGCGGCGCGCCTCGCCTCCGGCCGCGTGCTGACGCCGTTCGATCCTCCCGAGAGCTATCCCGACGCGGCGAGCTACGAAGCGACGCGGGCGGCGCTCGATTCCGTCGGCGCGGCGATCGCGGTGCCGATGCAAGCGCACGGCGCTCTCGTCGGCGCTCTGACGGCGGGACCGAGGCGCTCGGGACAGTTCTACAGCGCCGACGATGCGAGCTTGCTGCGCGCTCTCGCGCAGCAGACGGCGATCGCACTACAGCACGCGGCGGCCTACGATGCTCTCATGGAGCTGAACGAGAGCCTCGAGGAGTGGGTCCGGACGCGCACCGCGGAGCTCGAGACGGCGAACCGCGACCTCGGCCAGGCTCTCCGCGAGCTCCAGACCGCCGAAGCGCAGCTCGTCCACTCCGAGAAGATGGCTTCGCTCGGACGTCTCGTCGCGGGCGTCGCACACGAGATCAACAACCCCGTGAGCTTCATCGCGAACAGCGTCGCCCCGCTCCTGAGGCGTCTCGCCAAGGCGAAGGAGGCGGGTGCGGCGGAGTCCGAGACCGTTCTTCGCGAAGCGGAGGACCTCGTCGGCATCATGGCGAAGGGCGCCGAGCGCGCCGCCGCGATCGTCAAGGACCTGCGGAGCTTCTCGCGCCTCGACGAGGCGACGCGGAAGGCGGTCGATCTCTCGGAGGGGCTCGAGGTGAGCTTGCGTCTCCTCGAGCACCGCTGGCGCGACCGCATCACGATCCACCGCGACTACGGCGAGCTGCCGCTCGTCGAGTGCGATCCCGGCCAGATCAATCAAGTCTTCGTGAACGTCCTCGGCAACGCCTGCGAGGCGGCGACCTCCGACGTCTGGGTGACGACGCGAGCGAACGGCAACGCGGTCGAGGTGGCGATCCGCGACGACGGTCCGGGCATTCCCGCGGAGATCCAGCAGCGCATCTTCGATCCGTTCTTCACGACGAAGGACGTCGGCGCTGGGACCGGCCTCGGTCTCTCGATCAGCCACGGCATCGTCACCGCGCACGGTGGACGAATCGAGGTGAAGAGCGCGCCCGGCGAAGGAGCGACTTTCACGCTGATCCTTCCGACGGTGTCCACTTCCCTTGACACCGTCGCGCGTGGAAGCCGATAGGTTCGCGATGGAGCTCGATTACCGCCGGCATCCGTTGCTGGTCGTGGACGACGAGCCCGACATCCTGAACCTGTTTCGTTACGGCTACGGAGACGAGTTCGAGATCCTGACGGCGGACGACGCCGCGAAAGGCCTCCAGCTCCTCGAGAACACCGACGTCTCGGTCATCGTCGCCGATCAGCGCATGCCGGTGATGAGCGGCACCGAGTTCCTGGCGCGCTCGATGGACGTCCGTCCCGACGCGGTGCGCATCGTCCTCACGGGCTACACGGACATCGAAGCGCTGATCCGGGCCGTCAACAGCAGCCGGATCTACCGCTACGTGACGAAGCCCTGGGTGGACGACGAGCTGCGCGTCACGCTGCGGCGTGCCGTCGAGGTGTTCCACCTGTACCGCGAGAACGCGCGGCTCGTGCACGAGCTCCGCGACGCGAACCAGCGGTTGACCATGCAGAACGCCTACCTCCGTACGGCCGCAGGCGGGGAGGTGGAGACGATCGTCGGCGAGAGCCCGGCGATCCGCGAGGTGCTGAGCCTGATCGGAAAGGTCGCGGCGATGCCGACGACCGTCCTGATCGAGGGGGAGACCGGGACCGGCAAGGAGCTCGTCGCGCGCGCGATCCACGTGGCGAGCCCGCGACGCGACGATCTCTTCGTCCCCGTGAACTGCGCTTCGCTGTCGGAGGGCATCCTCGAGAGCGAGCTCTTCGGCCACCGGCGCGGCTCGTTCACGGGTGCGCACGCGGATCGGAAAGGCCTCTTCGACGTCGCGAACGGCGGAACGCTCTTCCTCGACGAGATCTCCGAGACCTCGACGACCCTGCAGGCGAAGCTGCTGCGGGTCTTGCAGGAGGGCGAGGTGCGCCCCGTCGGCGACGACCGCGCGCACGCGGTCGACGTGCGCGTGATCGCGGCGACGAATCGCCGCCTCGCGGACGAGGTCGCGGCCGGACGGTTCCGCGAGGACCTCTACTATCGACTCCGCGTGTTCCCGATCCGCGTGCCGCCGCTTCGCGATCGGCGCGAGGACATCCCGGCGCTCGCGCGCCACCTCGTCGGCCGCGTCGCGACGCAGCTGAAGAAGCCGGTCGGCCCGCCGACCGACGAGGCGATCGCGATGCTCCAGGCCCATCTCTTCCAGGGAAACGTCCGTGAGCTCGCGAACGAGATCGAGCGCGCGGTGATCCTGTGCGAGCCGGGCGCACCGCTCACCGACGATCTCCTCTCCGAGCACATCCAGGAGGCCGCCTCGGGGGAGGGTCAGGGGCTACTTCACGACCGCACCGAGGGGTTCGAACGGGACGAGATCACCGCCGCCCTCCAGCGCGCCGGCGGGGTGAAGACCCGGGCGGCGGAGGAGCTCGGTCTCACGGCACGCGGCCTCGCGAAGAAGATGCGCCGCCTCGGGATGTGAGGCTGCCCGGACTCGTTTCCCGGCCCCGGGCGGGGCGGAACGGGTGGACCGCCCGGTCCTTCGCAGCGGAACCGGCGTTCCGGCCCCGGTCTCCCATCTCCTCATGAATCCCTATGTTTTCCGGCATTTTCGACGCCGATGCGCGTGGCATGACCGTTGCCATAGGTGGCCGCGGAGGTTCCGCCATGCACACGACAGCCGCACCCGATTCGGTCGCCGCCCTGAACGGACTGGACCTTTCCCGCGCCGAGATCCTGGCCAGTTACCGCTTCCGCGTCGCCGAGGACCCGGAGACCTTCGCCGAGGCCCTCGAGGTCCGGCGCGCCGTCTACCGCGACGACTTCGGCTACGACGTCCCGGTTCCCGACGAGTACGACCGCCGCTCCTGGCTGTTCGTCGCCGAGTCGGCTGCCGACGGCGAGATCGTCGGAACGATGCGGATCACGCCGCGTCGCTTCGGCCCGCTCGAGGCCGAGGAGTACTTCTGCCTTCCCGCCGCCCTCGCCGGGCACGAGGTGATGGAGATCTCCCGCTTCGCGATCCGGCGGAACCACCGCGAGACGCACGCGGCCGTGCCGAGCGTTTCGCTCGGGCTCTTCAGGCTCTGCTACGAGTTCGTCCTCGCGATGGGCGCGACGTGCGAGATCATCTGCTCGAAGCCCGAGCGCGTCTGGATGTACGAGGCGATGGGCTTCCGCTCGACCGGCGTCACGGCTCGCTACACGAAGCTGAACGGCGCCGAGCACGAGATCCTCTGCCACGATTTCCGCTTGGCGTCGTACACTCTCACCAACGATTTCTTCCGCGGGCTCTTCTCCGAGGTGAAGTTCGACGAGGTCGTGTTGCCCGAAGGCGAGCCTCCGATCGGTCTCGTCGATCGTTTCGGGGAGCCGCTCCGCGTCGCTGCCGTCGCAGCCGGCGCAGCCGTCGCCTGAGGATCTCCCCCGGCGGAGGGGCGAGGGGTAGCAGGCCGGACCGCCCCCGCGGCGGCCTACCGCCCCTCGCTCGTGCCGTGCTCTCTGCTTCTCCGCGAGCCGCCTTCGCGGTAGGCTAGCCGTCGAGAGATGGCTTCCGCGGCGCGATCCGGCGAGGCCGGGAATCGATCCGGTCGCGCGGGTTCTGGGGCGGTTGGGCAAAGAGTCGACTTCGGCCGACTGCTCTCGTCCCGACCTCGGTGGTAAGCATGCACCCTCCGTCCCGATACCCCATGTCGACCATCCGAGATCAGCCGGAGAACGGGTTTGCCAGCCAGGCCAAGCTGGTCTTCGGCTCGGCGATCGCGACGGGGCTCCAGATCGGGCTGCTGCAGGCGTACCTCCTGCGCCGGCCGTCCTCGATCTGGATCTCGGTGCTCGCGAGCCTCGTGTTCGGCGCGGTCACGCTGTTCCTGTGGCAGCGCGTGTTCCCGCGCCTCCGAACGTCGGCCGGCTCGAAGCGCCCGCTCGTGCAGGCACTGGCCGCTCTCCTCGCGATGGCGGCGACGTCGTTCGTCGTCGTCAACGGGTTGATGTGGCTCGGCTCGGGACGCTGGATGTTCTCGCCGTACACGGGCGGCGACGTCACCGTCGACATCGAAGCCTCGGTGATCGCGTGGAGCCCGTACATCTACTTTGCGTTCCCGATCGTCCCGGCGGCGCTCGCCGCGGTCGTCGGCTTCAATCAGAGCTGGTGGCAGATCTTCATGCTGCAGCGGAGCGAGCACCACGCCCGCGAGATGGCGGCCCTGGCGCAGCTCGACGCGCTCCGCGCGCAGATCAATCCGCACTTCCTCTTCAACAGCTTGAACTCGATCGCACAGCTCATCTCGTCCGATCCGTGCCGTGCCGAAGAGTGCGTCGAGCGTCTCGCGGAGATCTTCCGCTACCTGCTGAAGAGCGAGAACCGCTCGTTCGTGACGCTCGCCGACGAGCTCGACATCGCGGACGCGTACCTCGACATCGAGAGAGCGCGCTTCGGAGACCGGCTCGCGGTCGACTTCGTCGTCGACGACGAGGCGCGCAACCGCTTCGTTCCCACGCTGATCCTGCAGCCGCTGATCGAGAACGCGGTGCGGCACGGCGTCTCCCGGAAGATCGGCGGAGGGAGGGTGAGCATCGAGGCGGCGCTCCAGGGCGACGATCTGCAGGTCGTGGTCCGGGACACGGGCGTCGGCATCGGGCAGGGCGTCGAGAACGCGACCTCGAACGGCGTCGGGCTGCGGAACGTCCACGATCGCCTCGTGCACCTCTTCGGCGAGGCGTACGCGCCGCGCATCGACAGCCACCCCGGCGAGGGCACGGCCGTCACCGTTCGCGTGCCCCGCCTGCCGGACGGCCTCGGCTCCGCGATGGTACACTAGTGACGATGCGACTCGAATCTCCGCGCGCGAAGCGCGCGGCCGAGCGAAGCGAGCGGGGAGTGGGGGCCCCGACGGGCTTCGCCCGACGGGGGCGAGGGGCGGCGCCCCTCGCGTAGAATATGGTCAGGCTAGTGACGATGCGACTCGAATCTCCGCGCGCGAAGCGCGCGGCCGAGCGAAGCGAGCGGGGAGTGGGGGCCCCGACGGGCTTCGCCCGACGGGGGCGAGGGGCGGCGCCCCTCGCGTAGAATATGGTCAGGCTCGTGGTGGTCGACGACGAGAAGCTCGCCCGCGAGCGGGTGAAGGGCTTCCTCGCGAAGATCGCCGACGTCCAGCTCGTCGGCGAAGCGGAGGACGGACGCTCCGCGATCGAGACGATCGAGCGCGAGAACCCCGACCTGGTGCTGCTCGACGTGCAGATGCCCGGCGGCGACGGGTTCAGCGTCATCCGCGCGCTGAAGGATCCGCCGCACGTCATCTTCGCGACGGCGTACGACGAGTACGCGATCAAGGCGTTCGAGGTCGA